>Ga0315907_10000964_pt1 | contig 39488 bp, 30 predicted proteins | sample LakEriMetagenome_3_FD_203525 | JGI IMG/M metagenome (GOLD analysis project Ga0315907, IMG submission 203525) | Freshwater fungal communities from buoy surface, Lake Erie, Ohio, United States - Buoy 12 MA123 | ecosystem: Environmental > Aquatic > Freshwater > Lake > Lake biofilm | place: USA...
GTCTACTGTTAAAAGTAACTCTTGTGATGATTTCATGTTGGGAGCATCAATGGTTGGAAACCAAACCGAATTCGCTTCCGTTTCTCCTTGAGTCCATACTTGGGGCATTTTACCTTCTTCTTCGCCCTTAGGATTGATAAAATATAAGCCTTTGTCCGAGGTGATTGCAGCGCTTCCTGAAGTTTCGCGTTCCTCCGGTTTTGCGATGTAATCAATGGTTAATGTAATGAGCTCATCCTTTTTATAGGATTTCCCTAAATAAACAATCAACACATTTCCATCCGAATAGTCATATGACAAAGCCTTTCCAGCCTGTGTTACCGATTTAATTTCCATGCCTTTAGCGTCCAAAACTACGCTGTCAATGGTATAAAAGTGGGGCGTCATACTTATGGTGGCAATACCGTTTAATTGGGAATCCTCCCAATTTAAGTTGGCTTCGATTTTGGTATGAATTAAATCAACAAAACGCTGGCGAGAGGGATTATAGCTTGGTTCAACATATTCTTCAAAATCACCTTCATTGTAATCCTCCCAATCAAAGGTGGAGTCTAGGTAATAATCTTCGCTCGGCTCTTCTGTATCAAGAACAAGTTCAGCTGGCGGATCGGAGGGGCTTACAGAACAAGAGGCTAACAACACTAAGGATATACACCAAAACCATTTCATTTTCATTGTCTATGTATTTTTTTACAAATCTGCTTATTTATTTTGATTCAAACGGAGGTTTTATTTATTTGAAGCAAATTTTATTTAATAGTTTTGAACTCAAATTAACACCAACAATGGGGATAGAGTCTTACAATTTTAGTGGAAAGCGGGCAATTATACGCGTAGATTTTAATGTGCCAATCGATAAAGTTAGCCTTGAGGTTCAGGATGACAAACGCATTCGCGCTGCAATACCTACGATAAAACATATTTTATCTCATGGCGGTTCCGTTGTATTATTGTCTCATTTTGGACGTCCAAAACATGGTCCCGAAGAAAAGTTTTCCCTGAGACACATTGTAGGAGTAGTGGCTGAACTACTTTCAAGTCCGGTATCTTTTTGTGAGGATTTTAATGAGGCGAGCCGCAAGGCCGAAGCACTTAATCCCGGCGAAGTGATGTTGGTTGAAAATGTTCGTTTTCATCCTGGAGAGACCGCAGGAGACCTAAAATTTGCTTCGTTATTAGCTTCTTTAGGTCATTGTTATGTTAATGATGCCTTTGGTTCAGCACATCGAGCGCACGCAAGTACGACACAAATCGCATCCTTCTTTCCGAATGATCGAATGATGGGTTTTTTGATGGAAGCCGAACTCCTGAATGCCGAGCGGATACTTAAAACACCAAGCAGGCCTTTTACTGCTATTGTAGGCGGGGCAAAAGTATCCGATAAAGTACTTATTATTGAAAATTTACTGCACATTGCCTCTGATATCATTATTGGTGGAGGAATGGCGTATACGTTTATCAAAGCTCAAGGGGGTGAAATTGGCAATTCCCTGTTTGAACCGGATCGGATCGATACCGTGTTGGATATTTTTAAAAAGGCTAAGGAAATGGGGGTCTCTATTCATCTTCCCGCGGACAGTGTAGCGGCGGATTCCTTTGCCGAGTCTGCACGTACCCAAACCGTTCATACTCATGAAATTCCTGAGGGATGGATGGGGCTTGACATTGGGCCGGAGGCAATCACGCAGTTTCAAGAGGTCATCGTAAGCAGTAAAACAATTTTATGGAATGGTCCAATGGGGGTATTTGAATGGAATTCTTTTGAACGTGGGACAAAAGAAATTGCATTATCTGTGGCTACAGCGACCGAGCGAGGAGCCTTTTCATTAATCGGTGGGGGTGATAGCGCGGCGGCCATTGCTAAATTTGGACTGGCAGAAAAGGTGAGCTACGTCAGTACTGGAGGAGGGGCCTTATTGGAATTGTTTGAAGGTAAAACCTTACCGGGTATAAATGCCCTGGATTAAATTCGAGTAATCAAATCGATTAACCGTGCTGAATATCCCATTTCGTTATCATACCACCCAACAACGCGTACTAACTTATTGGATACCATAGTTAATTCTGCATCAAACAAACAACTGTAACGAGAACCAATAATATCGCATGAAACGATAGGATCCGTGGTATATCCCAAGATCCCATTCAAATTAGTTTCAGAGGCTTTCTTCATCGCTTCATTGACCTGTTCTACGGTTAATATCGATTTAGTGACTAGTGTTAATTCAGTCATGGAACCATCAATTACCGGAACGCGAACACTCGATCCAGTGAGTTTTCCTTTCAAGTGTGGAAAAATTTGAATAATGGCTTTTGCCGCTCCGGTAGATGTTGGAATAATTGAATTTACGGCCGCCCTTGCTCTTCGAAGGTCCTTGTGTGGCGAGTCATGGAGGCGTTGATCAGAGGTGTAGCTGTGTACGGTTGATATATGTCCCACTTCGATTTCTGTTAATCCAAGAAGCACCGCAATCATTGGCGCAACATTATTGGTCGTACACGAGGCGTTAGAAACAATTACATCCGTGGTTTCTAAAGAATCTTCATTTACTCCAAGGACTACTGTTCGAATATCTGCATCACCCCCTGGCGCTGAGATAATGACTTTTTTTGCGCCGCCTTGGAGGTGTAGTCCTGCTTTTTCTTTAGTCAAGAATAATCCGGTTGCTTCAATGACAAGTTCAACGCCATTCGCTGCCCACGGAATATCTTTGGGGTCTTTGTGTTGCGTAAAAACAATGCGCTTTCCATTCGAGAAAATAAGTTCATTACCTATGAGCTCAAACGTGTATGGCAAGGGTCCGTGAACGGAGTCATATTTCAATAAGTGCGCTAAGGTTTCCGCATCGGTTAAATCGTTCACCAAGGCTACAGAAATATCGGCTCTTTCCAAGGCGATTCGGGTAAAACATCGACCAATTCTCCCAAATCCGTTAATCCCAATTGCTTTCATCTGATTTTTTTACAAAAGTACAACAGCAAAAGGAATAAAGAGTTCAGCCCGTATAAATTTAATAGGTTACATATACAAATCCATGCTTCTTAATCTCTATTCCACCGTCAAAGGTTGCGAAAATTCGATAAAAATATGTGCCTTCTTCAACCAATTTACCATCCTCGGTTTTACCATCCCAAGAACCCGTTGGATCTGTGAATGTATAAATCACATTCCCCCAACGGTTTAGAATTACACATTCAAATTCCACCACGCCCTCATGGTCTATTGTGAATAGGTTGTTTCCAACTAGAGAGTTTAAGGTTATGATATTAGGAACCTCAATGTCGCATGGTTTTATGGTCACCGTTGATGTATCTGTGGAAGTGTGACAGGCATTGTTTGCGGTAATATAATATTGTCCCGCTGCATTAACCACAATAAAGTTATCTGTGGAACCATTATTCCAGGTCAATTGAATGGGCGGATTATATCCCCCTTGCATAGTCCCTGAATTTATAGAAGCTGCAACTAAATCAATGGTTGCTCCATTACATATGGAAGAATCAAGGATATCTACATACACATAGGGAGGGAATTCAATGTTGGCACTCAAGGAGTTATTACAGGCATTATCCGTAAATGTTACGCTATAAATACCGGGAATAGACGTGGAAATTAAAGGGTTCTCTAGGGCACTGTTAGAGAACGACACGGCGGTGTCTGAGGCAGTCCATATCCCACCGCTGTAGGATGAAGTACCGCTTACTTGTAAAAACAAATTACAGGTAAGTGTATCGGAAAAAATCACAGGCAGGGGCAATACTTCTAGCGTTACCGTCGTATCGTAATTACACCCAAAATCATCCACCACGTTGTAGGTGTAAAAACTTGTACCTGGAGTAATGGGCTGAATAATAATCGCGGTATCGTTTTGTCCTGAAATAATGGACGGGCTGTTTGTCCAATTGTCAGAAATAATGGTATTTTGGTAACCTTCTTGATCCGGATACAAGCTTTGATTGAAATAAATACCCCACTGAAAAATATACCCATCATCAATTCCTTGGTTGTCCTGCACGGTAATGGTCCAATTCCCATTTACAGGACATCCAATGAAGTTATTAAAATCTCCATCAGGCAAATACACGCCATTCGGATCCATGGATGGAAATCCATAGGCATTAATTACCGTATTTCCTGCAGCATTTTCAGTACAAATGGTACCTAGCGTGGCTTGTGTTGGGGAAAAACAATAACTCCAAACCGGAGAACCCGGGGCGCCACCGTCTAAATTGGTATCATTTCCTAAAAAGGTTCCAATCCCACTTCCGCACCCACCGGGGACCAATTCTACCCCGAATCCTGAATTGTAAGCATTTAAAATGGATACGGTAGTTCCGTTGGGACAAGTTAATGCAATTTCTAAATCGCCGATATAGGAATGTTCTATATCAATGCACATTTGGTCGAAATCAGCGGCACCCGTAATGGTTGTGGTATCGTCAAATCCGGTAATCCCGATGTTGGTTTGATATTGTACGCCACTTCCATCGGGAAGAAAGGTCAAACCTGCAAATATACCACCTATTTCAAATTCACCAAATGGAATGTCCACGCCAACGGTATCCTGTGGTGTTACTCCACCAATTAAAAATGTATTCTCCCCCAAACATACGGTGTCTTGAAAGGGACCTGTCCCGGCAAAGTTCGGTAGTTGCGAGACCCTAACTTTTGCGGTGATGCGTTTAATTTGAGGAAAAATATCTGTGATGCGAAGATCTATAAAATATCCTGCACGTGCAGGGGGGGTAAACCATATTGAGTCGTTATTAAACTGACCTACACCTCCTATGGTCCATTGGTAGCTGCAATTTCCGGCATTTTGAGAATACCCAGTATTGGTCACTTCTAAGGCATAGGGAAAGGTGGGGTCTGCCACAAAGAGAATACTGTCACCAAAACATACATCCACATACCCGGTATCTGCAGGATTTAATGCATCGGGTCCCGTGCCATTGACATAGGCGTGCATGTGAGGGACAAAAGGTTGTTGAGGGTTGCCACAGGCAACATTCGCATCCCAACCAGTACCTTCGGCACTTCCATTCGATTTAAATCTAAGGGTTAAACAACCGCTGGGGTTATTTTGAAATGAAGCTTGTACAAAAAAACCGTTCGGATGTGTACTGGAATTGTACGCGCCAAGTAAGGGGGAAGCAATGGAAGGACCATCAAACACATACAAGGTGTCGCTTGCATCCACATTGAAGGTAAATCCAATATTTGTGGCAAAAGCAATGGAGACTTTTGACCCTTGAGAAAGGTCCGGACAGAAGGTGATAATTTCGTCCATGTTTGGAAGATAATTGGCGGGTCCATCGCTGAAATTGGTGCCCCCTGCAGGAGGAATAATTGCGGCACAATTTAGGGGATTTGCTTGTGGGAAATCGGGCCCGGTTAATAACAATTGACCAAAGGATACACTCAGGTAACTTATGGAAAATAAAAATATGTATAGTGTTTTCATTCGGATGCTGTTGGTGTATTTAATGCTTTTTTGCATTGAATTCAAGTTCTAATTGATATAACGATTTTACCGCAATGAGCTGATTCGGAACCTGCCCTTGAAAATACTGTGTATACCCCTCAATCTTAACGCCAAGGTCGGTAAAATGTACAATTTCTGTTTGAGGAGCTTTCGGATATTGTTCCATGGATTTACCCCCGTTGTTTTGAATTATTTGGATGCCATGTTCATATGCATAATATAACAATTCCAATCCGCCATGCGCTTGCTTAAAGACATTTAGGGCCTCTTTTCCGTATGTTTTTTTAAGTGCTTTGAAGGCGGGATCTTTCTGTCCTTGAACCGAAAACACTAGAATAAATAAGCAAAAAAACAAGATTAATTTCCTCATAATGAAACGAATTTGAAGACGAAGTTACCAAATTGTTTTGATAATTTTCGGCAACTTGAATAGAGAGACGTATTTCGGTAATAATCCGTTGCAGGGTAAAATTAATTAGCCCATTGAATGCATTAAAAAAGTAGTTTTGTAAAAAAAAAGTCATGGCAGATTTACAAGCAATAGCAACTCAGGTTAGAAGAGATATAGTGCGGATGGTGCATGCAGTAAGTTCTGGACATCCTGGAGGGTCTTTGGGGTGCGCAGATTTCTTTACGTTCATGTACACAGAACGATTACAGGTGAATGCAGATAAATTTACCATGGAAGGAAGGAAGGAAGATTTGTTCTTTTTGTCGAATGGGCATATCTCACCGGTATGGTATAGCATTCTTTCAAGAAGTGGATTTTTTCCGGTCAGTGAACTAGCAACCTTTAGAAAGATTTCCAGTCGGCTTCAAGGCCATCCCTCCGTTGATAAAAAGTTACCAGGAATTCGAATGGCTTCAGGGTCCCTTGGTCAAGGGTTATCCGTTTCGATTGGTGCTGCGATTACCAAAACGATGAATGGCGATCCATCTATGGTCTACTGTTTGATGGGCGATGGCGAATTACAAGAAGGACAAGTGTGGGAAGCGGCGATGTATGCGGGAAGTAAGGGCATCAGTAACCTTATTGGAATCATTGATTATAATAACCGTCAGATTGATGGTGATGTGAGCGATGTCATGGGAATTATGCCGCTTGAAGATAAGTGGAAAGCCTTTGGTTGGGATGTATACTCTATGGATGGCCACAGTTACGACAGCATGCGTGACGTGTTCGCTGCCATTGATTCGAATGCCTCTAATGGAATGCCTAAAATGATCATTATGAAAACAGAAATGGGAAAAGGGGTAGATTACATGATGGGTACACACAAATGGCATGGATCTGCGCCTAACGATGAACAATTGGCAAACGCCCTAGCACAACTACCAGAAACGCTTGGAGATTATTAATCAGTGAAAGGATTTACTTTTTTAGGGTTTATTTTTTGTTGCTCAGTAGTTTTGGGGCAAATAACCCCTCCCATCCGTGTACTTTTTATTCTTGATGCCTCCAACAGCATGAATTCTTCTTGGGGAACTCAAACGCGTATTCAAGCGGCTCGAGAGGTCCTAAATCAAGAATTAGAGGTGCTGCGCAACGTTCCGAATGTGGAAGTTGCTTTGCGTATTTATGGCCACCAAACGCCTTTTAATAACCTCGAGCAAGATTGTAATGACACCAAATTAGAAGTTCCATTTGGGAAAAACAATCTTGAACAAATAAAACTGAAGATTAAATCAGTACAGGCCAAAGGAGCTACACCTATTGCCCGTTCACTAGAGGCCGCAGCAAATGATTTTCCAGACACGCTCGCCAGAAACATCATTATCTTAATTACTGATGGATTGGAATCCTGTGATAACGATCCCTGTGTAATTGCAAAAAAACTCAAGACAAAAGGGGTTAAGGTTACTCCTTTTGTGATTGGTTTGGGGATGGACATGTCTTACCTAGACAAGTTCAGTTGTATCGGAACCTATTCAGATGCAGAAGACAAAGAATCTTTTCGAAATGTTTTCAAAAACATTTTAAATACGGTCCTCGATAAAACGACAGTGCAGGTGAATTTGAACAATGTTGATGGAAAAGCCATCGAAACGAATGTGACCCTGTTTTTTTATGAATCAGGTACCGCAAATCTGAAGTACACCTTTGTTCATACCCTTAACCGTTTTGGGAATCCAGACACCCTGTTTCTCGACCCTTCACTGACGTATGATTTAATAGTAAACACCCTACCGGCGTTAACCAAAACAGGCATCAAGCTAAAAGAACATGTGCATAACACGGTGGTTGTTTCAGCACCCCAAGGCACGATAACCTTATCATCCCCTAAAAGCAATTTCAATCCAAGCTTTGAAATGAGGGTCGTCCGAAAGGGAGAAACACGCCCATTAAACGTGCAAAAATACAATGAGATTGCGAAGTACATCATCGGAAGTTATGAGGTAGAGATTTTTACCATACCCCGCATTTACAAGACGGTGGAAGTTACCCAATCTGCGCTATCCACCATTGCTATAGATGCCCCAGGCGAATTAGCCTATACCTTCAATAAACCACTCATCGCCCAACTTTTCCTTCAAAACAACACCAGTTTTTGGAATGAAGTGTATACGTTTTCAGAAACTAATACCGCGGGGAAATTATTAATCCAACCAGGTACATACAAGCTGGTTTACCGAAATAAAGAGATGAAATCAAGCGGATATACCCATGAAAAAATCATCACAATCTTAAGTAATAAAACGAATACATTAAACATTAATTAAAGAACATATGGCACTCGAATCATTTGGAAATAAAGACACCCGATCCGGGTTTGGAGAAGGATTGAGATTATTAGGGGAAACGAATCCCGAGGTTGTAGCCCTGTGTGCAGACCTTACGGGGTCATTAAAAATGGATGCGTTTCAGAAAAACCATCCCGATCGGTTTTTTCAAATTGGGATTGCCGAAGCGAATATGATGGGAATTGCAGCGGGAATGACCATTGGGGGTAAAATCCCATTTACTGGAACTTTCGCTAATTTTTCAACCTCACGCGTTTATGACCAAATCCGTCAAAGCATCGCTTATTCACGTAAAAATGTAAAAATCTGCGCTTCGCATGCAGGACTAACCCTCGGAGAAGATGGCGCGACACATCAGGTGCTAGAGGATATTGGCATGATGCGAATGCTGCCGAATATGACCGTAGTTGTTCCAGCCGATTACACCCAAACCCTTCAAGCCACCTTGGCCATTGCAGCATGGGACGGGCCGGTGTATTTGCGTTTCGGAAGGCCGTCTGTTCCAATTTTTACACCGGATGATGCGGTATTTCAAATCGGTAAGGCCGATGTGTTAATCCAAGGGACAGATGTTACCCTAATTGCATGTGGACACATGGTATGGAAAGCGTTGGAGGCCCAAGAACAACTGGCGGAAAAAGGAATTTCTGCTGAGGTGATTAATATGCATACGATTAAACCTTTAGACATCGAAGCTATTTTAAGTTCAGTGGCTAAAACGGGCTGTGTGGTTACGGCAGAAGAACACATGATGAATGGTGGTCTTGGTGATGCTGTTGCGCAAGTATTGGCAAAAAACAGTCCAGCACCGCAAGAATTTGTGGCGGTTAATGATACGTTTGGGGAAAGCGGGACTCCCAATGAGTTATTGAAAAAATATCACCTGGAAACGGTGGACATTGTGCTCGCAGCAGAACGTGCGCTTGCCCGAAAAAACGCATAACTTACCACCATTTTTGGGACGCATGGTCTCGTGAATTTTTTTCTTCGGTAGAATGTGGTTAAATTCGTTTCCCTAAATTTAATCGAATTCGTCGCCTATGGTATTTTCAAGTTTGACTTTTCTATACTTGTTCCTACCCTTGAGTCTTTTATTTCATTATTCGACCAAGAACGACCTGTTTCGAAACATCTTCCTTACCATTTTTTCTTTGGTGTTTTATGCATGGGCAGAACCCATGTGGATTTTCTTAATGGTCTTTACCGCATTGTTTGATTATTCCACCGGACTTTACATCGAGAAAAAACGTGGGACTCCTTGGGCAAAGGTTGGACTCATTGCAAGTATTGTAGTCAATATCGGGCTTTTGGTGGCCTACAAGTACGGAGGATTTATCTATGACAACCTCAATTATTGGTTTCCCTTGCCCTTTGATCGCCCTCAAAATTCCCTGCCTGTTGGTATTTCATTTTACACGTTCATGGTCATTTCTTATGTGGTAGATATCTACCGTGGAGAAATTAAGGCCCAACGCAATCCCCTAAACTTTTTAATGTTTATTAGTTTATTTCAGCACTTAGTTGCGGGACCAATCGTTCGTTACAGTCAGATTTCTGAACAGGTAGAGAAGCGCAGCATTGATTGGTCTAGATTGAGTGATGGCGTAACGCGTTTTTGTATAGGCTTGTTTAAAAAGGTAGCGATTGCGAATGTTGCGGGAGTATTGGTAGATAAATACCTGGACACACAGTTATATGCTTTGTCATCCTATGAAGGTTGGTTTGGAATTGTCATGTTTTCAATACAGTTGTATTTTGATTTCTCGGGATATTCGGACATGGCAATTGGCCTAGCCAAATTGTTTGGCTTTGATTTTCATGAGAATTTTAAGCATCCTTATGCCGCGATTTCAGTGGGAGATTTTTATCGCCGATGGCATATTTCGTTAGGACGATTTTTTCGAGACTACGTGTATATACCGCTGGGAGGAAATCGAAAGTACCAGGACAGAAATATCTTAATTGTTTGGTTTTTAACCGGTTTTTGGCATGGAGCAAATTGGAATTTCGCCCTATGGGGAACCTATTTCGGTGTACTTATGGTGTTAGAAAAACACTTAAAATTTATATTGGACAAAACCCCTCGTTTTCTTAAACATGGCTATACTTTGGTTTTGATTGTGTTCAGCAGAGCGATTTTTTACTTCGTAGATTTCAACCAGCTAAGCTATTTTGTTGGGAATTTATTTTATTCAAAACATGCGGTTAATCCGGGGTTTTTATCAGACATCACAACCCATGTGTTTTGGTTTGTTTTAGTCATTGTTTTATGTATTCCATGGGATGAAATCTATGCACAAGACCACCCTTTTAGAAACCGTATTGCCATGCGATACGCCTATGTGCGGCCTGTTGCAAATGCTTTTTTACTGGTGATTTCTACCATGCTCTTGGTGAACGCAACGTTTAACCCCTTTCTATACACTCGATTTTGATGGCGAAAAAGATAAATGTTTTCTTGTTTTTTATCGTTGTGTTGGGGTTCCCATTGGCTTACTTTGTTATGCCAAAGGCGGATAAATCGAACAGTGAAAAACGCAAACTGGCAGTCTTTCCAAGCTTTAATACAGAGGCTTACCTCGCAGGTACTTGGACCAAGCAAGTAGATGAGTACATTGATGATCATTTCCCATTCAGAACAAATTTTATATCCTCAACCGATTATTTTCATGCGGCTAAAGGGTTTCAGTTGAAACATAGCGAACGGGTTGTGGTGTTGCCAAAAAAGCAGCCAAAACTTCAAGTAGAATCTGGCGACAGCACCAAGAATCAAATGGCTTTTCTTGATGAATTCGAAGAAAAGTACGCAGGTTCTATGCTCATCATCGATGGTTGCGTGTATCCAATGGGAGGCGGGAGCCCAGCCATGTCAAAGTATTTCGCGGAAATGGTGAATGAGTATGCACGAACCTTTAACGGCGTTCGGGTATTTTCTGCCGTGGCACCCTTGTCTTCAGCCTTTATTCCGGTAGAGAAATACGCGCATTACAACAGTCAAAACAAACGGACGCTTTTGGCCATTAAAAATAACTTAAAAGACGGCGCGATTTTTTGTGATGTATTTGGTGAATTAAATGAGCACTCGAATACGAAGTTGTACTTCGGAACTGACCACCATTGGAAACCACTAGGGGCTTACTATGGCTACGTTGCATTTTGTAAAGCGGCAGGCTTAGAAGCGGTTCCGTTGGATAAAATGAACAAGAAAGTAAAGTATAATTTCCTTGGTACGATGTACCAACACACCCAGGATCCAACCGTACGTGCACACCCCGACACCATGGAATATTGGGTGCCTAAAGTTCAAACCGAGGCGGTTAAATTTGGGCCATACAATACGGATAAACCTTCTAAAACTAAGGTATTTTATGAGAGCAGTTCGGGGGGGAATACGTATTCAACCTTCCTCGGTGGCGATGAACCCTTGATTCGAATTCAAACCGGAATAAAAAACGGGAAGAAAGCAGTAGTAATTAAAAATTCAATGGGTAATGCCTTCGCGGTTTATTTAGTGAATCACTACCAGGAAATATGGGTGGTTGATTTAAGATATTCAAAACAGAATTTAACCAAGATCATTAAGGAGAACAACATAAATGACATTGTTTTTGCCGTTGGCATGTACGCAGCAATGAGTAAGGGCACTATTGGTATGATGCGAAGGCTGACCACTCAGAGTGGCATATACATCCCCCCTACAAATCCAGAGGTGCAGGAGCCCAATGTTGAATCAACTCCGCACGTGGATAGTACAGACATGGAATGAGAAGTATTGCCGCTATTTTTATTCTTTTCGTTTTTTCTGCCTATGCACAGCTTCCGGCCGAGCTTAAGATTGACTCTTCTTTTGCTTACATTCAAGGATACAGTGCAGAAACGCTAAGTCGCTTGAAACACCAGTTTGATGCCATAGATTCGAATAAATTGGTAATCTTGCATTATGGAGGAAGCCACATTCAAGCGGAAAATCCTACCACGGTTGCTCGGAATCTATTTCAGGAAACTTTCGGAAATGGGGGCAGGGGCTTGTTATTCAGTTACGGGGCCGCCAATACCTATTCCTCAATTAATTATTCTTCCACGTTTACCGGGAAATGGAGTTACAATAAAAGTTATCAGGGGAAAAAGCAAGAACTTCCACTCGGGGTCTGTGGCATGGTGGTTGAAACCATGGATACGCTTGCTTCACTGAGCTTTGGGATGAAAAAGGCCATCGCAGCAAACCAACATATTGTTACTGTGCTCTATGAACAGGACGACAGGGCCATGAAGTTAGAGGTCAAGGTAAATGATTCCGTGATCCGTGCGATGAATTTTATTCCCCAAGGAGTATCCTTCGCTTGGACGGATTCTATTCGTTCGATCCAGTTAATTGTTAAACGAGGGGAGGATACCGAGCGTTTTCGGTTTTATGGAATCCATGTAGAGCATGAAGCGAATCGTGGGTTAGTTTATCATTCTACCGGGGTAGGGGCAGCAGCCTTTAGATCGATGTTGATTTTGGAGAAACTCCCAGAACAAGTCCCGGTGATTAATCCAGATATTGTGATATTGGACTTTGGAACCAACGATATTTTGTATGAGAATAAAATAGACGCCAAGCTCCCCTTCGAGGTAGAAAAAGCCATAAGTTGGTGGAGATCCATGGTTCCAGAGGTCTTAATTGTGTTGACAAGCACCCAAGATTTATATTATAAGAAACATCCCATTACTGCTGGGGTGTTGTTTCGTGATCTTATGGATAGTTTAGCCAAAAAAAATGACTGTTTGTTTTGGAATTGGTATGATTTATCCGGAGGCTTGAATACCATTCGAACTTGGGCAACCCTGGGTTATGCAAAAAGCGACCATATACATCTCACCAAGAGTGGTTATCAAGTGAAGGGGGGGCTGTTGTATACCTCCTTCATGAATACCTTAAACGCCCTGGGCAAGGACATGCCCATGAATGAATTACGTATTCCGCTAAAAGAATACCAGGAGCACATCGCGGAACCTTTGACACCAAAACCGACACCAAAAGCGAATTCATATTATACAGTTAAATCCGGGGATACCCTATCGGCGATTGCCCAAAGAAATCACACGACGGTAGCCACTATAAAGCGAATCAATGGGCTTTCTTCAGATAAAATTCGCGTGGGGCAGCGCTTAAAAATGCCTTAATTGCCTGCTACTTTTTCTGAAATAACCCCGGTTAACCGCCAGTCCAACCACCGCTGTTATTTGCGAATTCAGTAATAAATCAAAGGGCAATTTAAAATACATGGGCGAAAACTTGACAAACGCTAGTTTAGGGTTGTATCTTTGCAAACAATTAAGAATATATGAGTAAAATGAAATTGTCGGAGTTTAACTTCGATCTTCCCCAAGAATTAATCGCAGAATATCCTTCAGAAAATCGCGACGAATGTCGCCTGATGGTGATTAACAGAAAAACCCGCAAGATTGAACACAAGTTGTTTAAGGATGTGCTTTCCTATTTTGACGAGGGGGATGTAATGATTTTAAACAATACCCGAGTTTTTCCGGCTCGGATGTATGGCAATAAAGAAAAAACAGGGGCTAAAATCGAGGTGTTTTTGCTACGAGAATTGAACCGAGAAAGCTTTTTATGGGATGTGTTAGTTGATCCTGCTCGAAAAATACGCATTGGAAATAAGCTATATTTTGGCGAAGATGATTCGTTGGTTGCTGAGGTTATAGACAATACTACTTCGCGCGGAAGAACCCTTCGGTTTCTATTTGACGGTCCTTACGAAGAGTTTAAGAAAATTATCACAGAACTTGGCGAAACACCGCTTCCAAAATACATCAAACGTGAGGTAGAGCCCATGGATGAGGAAATGTATCAAACAATTTTTGCTACGGAAGAAGGAGCCGTTGCAGCTCCAACAGCTGGATTGCATTTCTCACGTGAATTGTTGAAGCGTTTAGAATTGAAAGGGGTAAATTTTGCAGAGTTAACTCTACACGTTGGATTGGGGACCTTTCGTTCGGTAGAAGTAGAGGACCTTACCAAACACAAGATGGATTCAGAGCAAGTGATTATTTCTGAAAAAGCAGTAAATGTGGTTAATGAGGCCAAGAGAAATAAGAAAAAGGTATGTGCAGTTGGAACAACAAGCATGCGTGCCATTGAATCATCTGTTTCTACGGAAGGCATGTTAAAACCCTACGATGGATGGACCAATAAATTTATTTTTCCGCCGTATGATTTTATGGTTGCTGATTGTTTAATTACCAACTTTCATACGCCCTTATCCACCTTATTAATGATGATCTCCGCGTTTATGGGGCACGATTTAATGATGGAGGCGTATCATGAGGCAATTAAGGAAAAGTACCGATTCTATTCGTATGGCGATGCCATGCTGATTATTTAATCTTACTGCTTAATTCGTTTTTAAGGCCATACCACCCAACCAGGTGCATTTTTACATTTCCAACCGGGATTTTAGCTTTCACTAATATGGGGATTCTGTTTTTGTCTTTGGTAATCCAAAAGCTTACGTCTTCCTCATGTTTGAAATATCTGCCCGTTTGAACCACAGGGACAAAGCGCATGCACCGAAAGGTTCCTTTGCGGATGTTTATTTCTTCATCCCCTTTGTACTTGATTTTAAGGGTAAAAAGTTCGTCATCCATAAAACATGGAATCGAGAATACCGTGCCTTTTTTTATGTGTTTAAAATCAAGGGTGCGGGCATAGTAAAAACAGGAAATCATGTCTTGTACACCCATGGGGGTTTTGAAGGTTTTCCCTTTCCCGTTTTCTACCTTTTCTATGTTGTGCTTAAAGGTATAATCCTGTCTGATTTTATATCCTCCTTCATCCACCCTTCTCACAAAGTACCAAGGCATAATGCTTTTTTTATCGATGTATGACTCATACCGATCATCCACTTTAAATACCGAATTAAAGGCACCAAGGGTTTTGCCGATTCCAACTACATGATATAAACTGCGGTTATCCCCCTTTTTGTCGGTATATTTTGTTTCTAACGTGGCTTCACCGGCATCAATAAACCCATAACTGATTCGATACCTAAGTTTTTCTCCGATTTTAAACGATTCATTTTCAATCTCAGGATATTCCGGAGTATTGCTGGCGGAAAGTAAAAGGATGCAAGAGCATGCAAGCCCAATCACATAAAATGTTGTTTTCATGGCAATGATTTTAAAAGTTCAAATCAATGATTGTGCCACGAAATGCTTACTGGCACCGAAGAATAAAGTTGGTTTTTTTTCCTTTACCAAGCAATATGAATTGACTATTTAACAAATGACCTTCGTTTAACACAAAGGATTCATCGACCTTTTCTTTGTTGACAGAGATTGCATTGGCTTTTAATTCGCGCCGAGCTTCACCGTTGGACGCAAGGAAATTTGATGCTTTTACCAGGGCATCAACTATAGATAAGCCTTCAGAAATCAAGGTTTTGGATACAATGGTTTGGGGTACCCCTTCAAATACTGCTAAGAAATCCGCTGTTGAAAGTTGTTGTAAACTCTCTTTTGTGGCTTTTCCGAAAAGGATTTCTGAGGCATTAATTGCGGCTTCAAGTTCTTTTTCTCCGTGCACACGTTTTGTAATGTCTTCCGCGAGCGCTTTTTGTAAGATTCGTAAATGAGGGGCTTCCTGATGTTGACCTTCTAAATCTTCAATTTCCGATTTAGATAATAAGGTGAATATGCGAATATAATTTTGTGCGTCCGCATCACTTGTATTTAGCCAATATTGGTAAAATTTATACGGGCTGGTGCGTTCTTTCGACAACCACACATTACCACCTTCGGTTTTACCGAATTTACTGCCATCTGCTTTTTTGATGAGGGGAGTGGTTACGGCATACGCTTCACCGCCTGATTTTCTTCGAATAAGCTCTGTGCCAGTAACAATATTCCCCCACTGATCAGAACCACCAAGCTGAACCACACAGTTTTTATGCTGGTTTAAGTAGTAAAAATCATATCCCTGAACCAATTGATAGGAGAACTCAGTAAACGACATGCCGGTTTCCAACCGATTTTTAACCGAATCTTTAGCCATCATGTAATTGACACTGATATGTTTACCAACATCGCGTATGAAATCTAAAAACGACATGTGCTGAAACCAATCGTAATTATTAACTAACTCAGCCGCATTTAAACCTTCGAAATCCAAAAAATGGGTGAGTTGTTCCCTTACGCCGTTAATGTTATGGTCAAGGGTTTCTTTATCTAATAAATTCCGCTCTTGAGATTTTCCGGATGGATCACCGACCATTCCGGTGGCACCTCCAACCAAAGCAATGGGTTTATGGCCAGCGCGCTGAAAATGCACGAGGGTCATGATTTGTACTAAACTTCCAATGTGCAGAGAGTCCGCTGTTGGGTCAAACCCTATGTACCCACTTCTCATCCCCTTGCTTAATGCTTCTTCAGTCCCAGGCATGATGTCATGAATCATACCTCGCCATGTCATTTCTTCAATAAAATTCATCCTAGTTTTTTGTTAGTTCCTTGAATACCGCCTCTAGGCTTTTCTTTTCAAGTTTTAAGGTCATAATCAACCACCCTGCTTCTTGAGCCTTTTTAGATACGTTCTTTCGTAGGTCTTGGTCAGTACTTCCTTCGATTAACCAGCCGTTATCCAAGGATTTAACCGTGGTTACACCCGATATTTTTTTAAGTACATGACTATCTACAGTGCCTTCAAATTCTATGTATATCGTCTGCACTTCGGGACTTGAATCCAGCGCTTGCTGATTATTATTCGCAACAATCTTTCCTTTATTAATAATAATTACACGATCACAAATGGCTTCAACTTCTTGCATAATGTGAGTGGAAAGCATGATGGTTTTTTCTTTGCCAATTGTTTTTATCAATTCTCGAATTTCTACCAACTGATTGGGGTCAAGACCCGAGGTTGGCTCGTCTAAAATCAACACTTGCGGATCGTGAATAAATGCTTGTGCGAGCCCTACCCGTTGCTTGTATCCTTTGGAAAGGGCGCCTATTTTTTTATGTTGTTCCAGTTCCAATCCAACCATGTGAATCATTTCATTCACTCGGTTTTTTAACCCTGTTATTTTATAAATGGACCCCACAAAATGAAGGTATTCTTTGACGTACATGTCAAGGTAAAGCGGGTTGTTCTCTGGGAGATACCCGATAATTTTTCGTGTCTCAAGGTCGTCTACATCAACTGTAATTCCGTTTACTGCAATAGTTCCTGCACTGGCAGGAATATATCCAGTAATCATTTTCATGGTGGTGGACTTTCCTGCGCCATTAGGCCCCAAAAAGGCAACAATTTCACCTTTACCGATTTCAAAGGAAATATCGTTAACGGCAGCTTGCTCTCCGAAAAACTTAGTTAGGTGCGAAACTTCAATTGACATACCTGCGAAATTAGTAATTTTTAGTGGTCCACGCTGTTCTCCCCACTTGTCCGCAGAGAATCGCCGTAAAAAAACCAACAAATGATGCTCCTGCTTGTGTTTCTAGACTGTCTTCTAAGCACATGGTAGCGAATACAATGATACAAAAGGCAAGAAGAACGGGGTGCTGTTCCTTGATTCCAATCCATCCAAAATAACCAATGCCCCATAACATAAGCAATACCCCAAAGACCCCAACGCCCATCCATGTAGTTAGGTACATGTTGTGACTGCGACGTCGATTTTCAGGGGTAAGCAAAGAACCCGTTTCGATATATTTAGCTTCCATTTCACGATTGATATCTCCAATGCCAACGCCTAACAATGGATGGTCTTGGATTACCGCCCATGCGGTTTTCCAATATTCTATGCGTTGCAGCAGCGAGTGACCGTTCGGATCCTTGGCTTCATGCAGCTCAAATTTTAATTCTTCTATGCGGCTCCAAATCCCACCCTGAACAGAGTGCTCACTCGTAAATCCATTTTCAATGTTTAATACATCGCGTTGACTTAGTTTGTGTATCGACTCTGCCGTTAGCGACTCTTTTTTAGCACACAAATACCGTTCCGCAGTGCGCATGAGGCCTTGTCCTTTTCGGTCTAAGCGGTCCAAGGGTAGGTCGGAGCGTAAGGACCAAGCAGTGATGGCTTCCTCTGCGGAAGCAAAGGTTCCACAGGTAGGGTTAGGTGTAACGATAACTTGAATTACAAGGGCTCCCACTAGGCCAATGAGCACGATAACTCCGAGAGCAATTTCCCGAAAAAAGCGTGTCGATCGGATAACATCATACGCGATGATTAGTAAAACAACCGAAGCGCTAAGGTATGCACTCAGCGTTTGACTGTATAGGGTATACAAGCCAGTAAAAATCAAGTAAGTCGCTAGCCAAAGCGTCGACAGCAATTTATTCTTCCAAAGGTTGAAAGCAAGGATCCCCGAAAAGGCCACCAAAATCCCAAACCGAATGTGTGAACCAAACCAACTGAGTTGACGGATATCTAAGGCGAGATTCTGCTGCAGTAAATACCAATAATGAAGCACATTTAAACTCATCACAGTGGTAATTGTAAGCAATAGAATGAGGACATATCGAGTAAGGTGTTTTTGGTGAAACGGCAAGGTGCCAATGTAAAGAAGAGGCAAGGATACCATAGAAATCCGCACGCGGAGCGCATTCCACCCTTCGTGTAAATCGGAACTCCAAAGCAGGCTTAGGGCATGGATTCCCCAAAAGGCGAGCAGTACGAAAAGCCATTGATTGGACCGAAGCCTCTGGATAAAAACCGTATAATCCCCCGCAACAATAAACAGAAGTGCATGTAGAATAAGGGATGCAGACATTAGAAATTTACTGCAGGCCAAGCCAACTAAGAAGCTAAGACTTAAATAGAAGTAAATAGAATCTAAGTGTTGCTTTAAAAACTTCAATGCCCTAATTATTTTATATGTAAGGTAGATTTATATTCCTTTTCCTTGGACAATATATCTAGGCCTCTAACAACGACCTCATCAGTTTTAAAGGCATAAATTAGCTTTCCCTTTTGAAAATAGTAACGCCCAATAATTTCTTGGGTTAATAGGCCTTTAATTTCCGTTTTATTGGTTTCAAAATAGCTGCTCGAAGCGCTGAGTAAACGGTCATTTAAGGCGGAGAATTCTCCGGAAACCGCACTGAATTGTTGTTTCTTTTCTAATGCTTCTTTAATGCGCTCTAAGGCTCGTAGTTCGGGAGAAGTATAGACAAAGCCCTTAGCGCTCAGGTAGGTTCGGAATTCTTCCAGTGCCTCATCGGATAATTCAAAAGTTTCTGCGGAAGCGATTGATGGATGAGTATTTCGGTAAGCGCTTGCGTAATAGAACAGATGGTGTTTTGCAAGCAATGCGCGGGTATAATCACTGTACACAGAGTCTTCGATTTTTATGTCAGGTTCTATCCCCCTTCCATCAATTACTGGCCGTCCATTTTTGGTGTTGAATTTTTGTAAAAGGCTATCGGCGATTACCGTTGGTTTTCCTCCATTGGCATCGTCATAATATTCTAATCGCTGTACACATCGTCCAGAAGGGGTGTAGTACTTTGCAATGGTGAGTTTCATTTTGGAGCCGTATTTCAGGTCGAACGTTCGTTGCACCAACCCTTTACCATAACTGGTGTTTCCAATCACCACTGCACGGTCTAAATCTTGTAAAGCGCCGGCTACTATTTCACTGGCTGAAGCACTTCCTTCATCGATCAAAACTACAAGAGGCACCTTTTCTGCAATGGGTGCTTCCATCGTTTTATACACCATGTTTTCTTGTTTTGAACGCCCCTTGGTGGTTACCACAACCTGACCTTTGGGCACAAAAAAGCCAACAATTTTTACCGCTTCCATTAAGAGCCCACCCCCATTGCCTCTCAAATCTAGAATCATGTTATTCATGCCTTTCGATTGAAGATCCAGGATATTTTTTTTAATTTCTTCTCCCGCGGTTTGGGTAAAGCTACTCAAAGAGATGTACCCTGTTGTCGCAGTTAACATCCCCGAATACGGAACGTCTGGAATTTTAATTTCATCGCGAACAATGTCTAGGGTCAGAATCTGCCCATTGCGCTCAAGTTCTAAACTCACGCTTGTTCCTTTGGGCCCTTTCAAGGCATTTGAGGCTTCTTCAACGGATTTACCTGAAATGGGCTTTTTATCGATGCGTAGAATTTTATCTCCAGCCTGTACGCCCGCTTTTTGTGCCGGATTTCCTTCGTAAGGATCGGTAATGTAAATTTCATTATCTAGGTTACCGATTAAGGCCCCGATTCCCCCGTATTGTCCCGTGGTCATTAATCGATAATCTTCGATGTTGGCCTCATGATAATATACGGTGTATGGATCGAGTTCCTTCAGCATGGCATCGATGGCTGTTTTAGATAATTTACCATGCGCCACCTCGTCAACGAAGTACAAGTCCAGGTGCTCATAGATTTGATCCATGAGTTCTAAACTTTTGAGTTCTTCAAACGACTCGGATTGTCCATAACTAAACGCGTAAAACAGCAGTGTAAAACAGAAAAAGAGCTGAGTTAAGGAAGTTCGCATATTCGGGATATTAATTTTTTAATTTTTTGCTCAATGAGATCATCTACAGGGATTTCTTCCCAAAGATAAACGATACTAAAGAGAATTTTGTGGTTTTGAGCTAACGCCCTGGCCAATAAGGGGGCTTTTTCTTTACGCAGGCTTTCGCGAATTAAGCGCTTAATTCGATTTCGATCATGTGCTTTTTTTATTCGCTTCTTCGGAACGGTAATCAATACTGCAAAACTTGGCGTATCGCTCGGCTCAAAGGAAACATGGGATAAAAAAGGAAATACAAGCACCTTTTCCTTCATTGTAAATACATGGTCAATTTCCTTTTTCAAGAAAATCCGATGCGCCTTTCCGAAGGTTTCGTCCATAGGTACAAAAGTAGGCAAATCCTAGGTTGATTTTACTTCGGCTTCGGCGGTACCGTCGCTGAGTTCAATTTGTATTAAGGTTCCCGGGTGTAAGTCTGTTTTACTGAGCAAGGCCTTTCCATTGCTACGAGCAATTGCAAAACCCCTCGCCAGTACAGCGGCAGGACTCATAAGCGTTACTTGTTTATCTAGAGATTCCAATACCGTGACGTTTTTTTCCATGGTACGTTCTAGCGTAAAGACCAGGTGTTGTTGAAGCATGGTTCGCCTGTGGTGTTCCTCTTGATGCGATCGTTTTACGAGACTTTGAATGACCACGGGACTCGAGGAAATAAAGTCTTGATGTGAACTCAACACCCGTTTCGTTTCTTGAAGACTCCGTTGTTCGAGGTTTTTAAGTTGGTTGTTAATGCGTTCAAAACGCCACTTGGTAACGCCGTTAATTTTCGAAACTGTTTGGTGGAAGATGTTTTTTGAATGGGTGAACATCCTATTTTGAACTTGGGATAGGGTGGCAATAAAGGCATGAAGATCAAGCAATTTAAGCTCAAATTCTTGCAGTAAGTCGGAAGCCAATACAGACGGAGTAATGGCATGGGAAAAGGCCACCATTTCTGCCACCGTGAGGTTTGTGGAATGACCAATTCCGCATAGGATTGGCAGGGGGAATTCAGCAATACGTTTACAAAGGTTGAAATCGTCGTAACAAGACATGCCAACTTCCGCACCGCCCCCTCGAACAAGGACCACCGCGTCAAAATGATTGCGAAGTCGTTCAATTTTTTGAAGAGCAAATAAAATTGAGTCCACCGCCTGATCTCCTTGTACCGTTGCGTTGAATAAAAAGGTATCTACTCCGAATTTGTGGGCAGATGCGTTTAATACCTGCATGAAGTCTGAGAGCCCTTTGCTCGATTCGGCAGAAATCACGGCAATTCGCTTGGGCAAATCAAGCGTCAGGAGTTGGTTTTTTTGTAGAATCCCCAAATTATTGAGCGCCTCAATAGTTTCAAGTTTAAGTTTGTGAAGTGCGCCGAGGGAATAGCTCGGATCGATGTCAGAGATATGAAGACTAAGCCCATATACTTCACTGAAGGTAATTTTAATTAACATCAGCATTTCTTTTCCTTCACTGAAGGGCTCTTTTACTTCGGCCTCAAATTGCTTGGAAATTTTGAGGTAGTTCGTTTTCCAAATAACACCACTCAAATTCGCTACAATCTTTCCGTCTGTTCGTTGGACAAGCTCCGGAAACGCATGCCCGCTTGGGAAAAGATTCATTTTGTAGATTTCAGCCTTCACCCAATAGGTGCGATCATACCGTGATTCGAACGTTTTCCGAATCGATTGTGCAACTTGTTTGAGTGTGAAAACTTCCTTGGACATGGGTTAAAATTAAACAAATTGGTGCAGTCAGGTATTTTGTGAACAAGATTAATTGTCATACCTTTGCCATCCTCAAACAGAAACTCATGGGCGTTAAAATTTTTGCAGGAAGAGCTACACAAACCTTAGGGTCGAATATTGCTTCATGTTACGGCGTAGCCTTGGGGGATGTAAAAGTAACCACCTTCAGTGACGGGGAATTTCAACCAAGTTTTGAAGAAACAGTCCGAGGCCAAGATGTTTTTATCATTCAATCAACCGTTCCACCACAAGATAATTTGTTTGAATTGTTGCTTTTAATGGACGCTGCTCGACGTGCGTCTGCGCGAAAAATCATTGCGGTAATTCCGTATTTTGGATTTGCAAGACAAGACCGAAAAGATCAACCAAGAGTAGCGATTGGCGCTAAATTAGTGGCTAATATGCTAATGGCCGCTGGGGCGGATCGCATTATGACCATGGATTTGCATGCGGATCAAATACAAGGGTTTTTTGAAGTTCCGGTAGATCATTTGTTCGGGTCAACCATTTTTATTCCTGAAATCCAAAAATTGAATTTAGATAATTTAGTAGTAGCAGCACCCGATGCAGGGGGCGCCAAACGCGCGAATTCATATGCCAAGATGCTAAATTGCGGATTAGCCTTGTGCCACAAAAACCGAAAGAAAGCCAACGAAATTGCTGAAATGACAGTAATTGGCGAAGTGGAGGGAAAGGATGTAATCATTATCGACGACATGTGTGATACGGCAGGAACCCTCACGACGGCAGCAGATTTGTTAATCGAACGAGGAGCTAAAACGGTGCGTGCATTTTGTACACATGCCGTTTTGTCTGGCCCAGCCTATGAACGAATAGAAAAATCACATTTAACGGAGCTCATTGTTACGGATACCGTTCCTTTGAGACAAGCGTCAGGAAAGATAAAAGTAGTTTCTGTAGACCATTTATTTGCTGATGTAATCAAGCGAATGGTTAACAATGAATCCATCAGTTCACATTTTGTAATACCTTAAATTAATAATAAATGAAAACAGCACAGTTGAGCGGTTCGCTTCGAGCGAACGTAGGGAAAAAGGATGCTAAAGCACTTCGCAATGAAGGATTGGTTCCTTGTGTGCTTTATGGGCAGGGCGAACAAACGCATTTTGCAGTAAAGCGAGTACCACTAGAAAAATTAGTTTTTTCTCCAGATGTCTATCAAATTGAACTTGACATTGACGGAAAAAAAGCAAAAGCGATTATTCGTGAGTTGCAACAGCATCCAACTAAAGATACCGTTCAGCACATTGATTTTTTAGAATTAAACGATGCGAAAGAAGTGCGCGTAAAATTGCCGGTTCGATTGAGCGGGTCTTCGCGTGGTGTTAGAGCAGGAGGTAAATTAATGCAAGTGTTTCGCCACATGCAATGTCAAGGCTTACCGTCAGCACTTCCTGAGGAAATTAACATAGATATTTCACCGATGCGTATCGGACAATCCTTCCGAGTTTCAAACATTGAGATTCCTGGCGTTAAAATATTAGACCCCGCAAATGCAGTTGTTGTTGCGGTGAAAATGGCGAGAGGAGCGGTCAAAGGATCTGATGTTGATCCTGAGGACGATGAAGAAGCATAGTACCATGTTAAACCGCTTCGGCGGTTTTTTTTTGCTTTGTGATTTAGGTTGATTACTTATCTAAACTACTCCCTTATCTTTGTAAAAAATTAACTTCATGCAAATTCACGAAATTTTAGCCCAATTTGAAATAAAAGCGACAAACCCAGGTGGGTATATTGGGTCAGAATCCTTGGGTTCTGATGCGAATACCGTAGTTTCTGTTTCTCCAGTAGATGGCGCAACGATCGCTTCAGTAACTCCAGTAACTCCAGCGGAATACGATCGCATTATCCAAAAATCTCAGGAAGCCTTCACTTCTTGGCGTTTAGTGCCCGCGCCCAAGCGAGGTGAAATTGTACGTCAATTAGGAGATCAATTACGCGTTCACAAAGAAGCCTTAGGAATTCTAGTTTCTTACGAAATGGGGAAGTCCTTACAAGAGGGATTGGGCGAAGTTCAAGAAATGATTGATATCTGCGATTTTGCGGTGGGCTTATCTCGTCAATTATATGGACTTACCATGCATTCGGAACGTCCGGGCCATCGCATGTATGAGCAATACCATCCCTTGGGAGTGGTGGGCATAATTTCTGCATTTAATTTTCCTGTAGCCGTTTGGAGTTGGAATTCTGCTTTAGCGTGGGTTTGTGGAGACGTTTGTGTGTGGAAGCCGTCTGAAAAAACACCAATTACTGCGCTGGCTTGTCAATACATCACTAATCAGGTGTTCAAAGCGAATAATGTTCCGGATGGAGTTTCTTCCCTAGTGATTGGAGGTCCGGAAATTGGGAAGCTGATGGCAGAAGATGTTCGCGTTCCTTTAGTATCCGCCACAGGTTCCACGCGTATGGGTAAATCCGTAGGTGCAGCGGTGGGTGCACGCTTAGGGCGTTCATTATTAGAGTTAGGAGGAAACAATGCCATTATCATTACACCAACTGCGGATTTAAAAATGGTAGTTCCAGGCGCAGTATTTGGCGCGGTAGGAACCGCAGGTCAGCGTTGTACCTCAACACGGAGATTGATTATTCATGAGTCTGTTTACGAAAAAGTAAAGGAAGCCTTGAAAAATGCATACGGGCAATTGAAGATTGGCAATCCCTTAGATCAATCGAACCACGTTGGACCTTTAATTGATACGGCAGCTGTTGCAGCCTATGAATCGGCCATTTCAAAAGCGATTCAGGAAGGTGGAAAGGTATTGGTTGAAGGGGGTGTGCTTTCAGGTACAGGCTATGAAACGGGTTGTTATGTGAAACCATGCATTATAGAAGCCGAAAATCATTACGCAATTGTACAACATGAGACCTTTGCTCCGATCCTTTATGTAATGAAATACAGCGGCGATGTGCACCAAGCGATTGCTCTACAAAATGGGGTTCCCCAAGGATTGTCTTCTGCAATTATGTCTAATGATTTGAAAGAAGCAGAAGCCTTTTTATCGCAAGCTGGCTCGGATTGTGGCATTGCCAACGTGAACATTGGAACTTCGGGTGCCGAAATCGGCGGTGCCTTTGGGGGAGAAAAAGAAACGGGTGGAGGCAGAGAATCGGGTTCTGATTCATGGAAAATTTATATGCGAAGACAAACCAATACCATTAATTATTCGGATAGTTTGCCTTTGGCACAAGGGATTAAATTTGATTTATAATTTAAGCCTTTCCTATTCCCATTCCCACTTTGCTTTCCTATCTTTGTAAAAAGATTGGCGATGCAATTATTAACAGTGGGAAGTGTGGCCTTTGATGCCATTGAAACTCCGTTTGGAAAATCGGATAAAATTGTAGGAGGTGCGGGGACATATATATCCCTCGCTGCTTCGTTTTTTAATAGGAATCAAGCCTTGGTTTCTGTAGTAGGTGAAGATTTCCCAACGGATGTTCTTGACGGAATGGTGAATAGGGGAATTGATATTCGAGGCATTCAAATCCCTGAGGGTGGAAAAACATTTTTCTGGGCGGGTAAATACCACAACGACATGAACAGTCGGGATACCTTGGTAACAGAATTAAATGTACTTGGCACCTTTGACCCCGTTGTTCCCATGGAGTACAGAAATGCCCCGTTTTTGATGCTCGGAAATTTAAGCCCCGATGTACAGCGAAAGGTTGTTGAACAAATGGAAGTTCGGCCTAAATTAATCGCCATGGATACCATGAATTTCTGGATGGATATCGCCTTAGACGAATTGCATAAAACGCTTAAGTTGGTGGATCTACTGATTGTAAACGATGAAGAAGCGCGTCAATTAACAGGAGAATATGCCTTAAAAACGGCCGCTAAACGCATTATGGATTTAGGTCCTCGCTTAGTAATCATAAAAAAGGGAGAACACGGTGCCCTACTATTCAGTGCAGATGAAATCTTTTATGCACCGGCATTGCCTCTCGAGGAGGTATTTGATCCAACCGGAGCAGGTGACACCTTTGCTGGCGGCTTGATGGGTTATCTTTCCACGCAAGAGGAGGTCACCTTCGATTCCTTGAAAAAAGCGGTAATCGTTGGCTCGGCCTTAGCTTCTTTTTGTGTTGAGAAATTTGGCACCCAACGCTTGGAAGAATTAACAAAGAATGAATTGGATGAACGCATCAAAGCATTCTACACCCTTTCCCAATTTGAATTAGCGTAAGCATGGAACAACTACGTCTTTTACTAGAACAACTTATTGCCTTTGAATCTCAAGATGATTTAATCGCCATCGGAAGAGAAATTAACGAAGTAAAGATTAATTTCGAGGATCACTTAATGGAAGCGGAGCGCGTACAGCAAATCGCGGTGCTCGATGCGGCAGAGAAAGGTGAGCCGATAGAACCAATTGACTTTACTGATATTAAAAATGAGTTCATAACTCGTTATAAAGCCATTCAAGAGCAGCGCAAACAGCAAATCTCTTTGAAAGACACCCTAGAACGTGAGAATCTTAAATTAAAAAAGGGTTTACTGGATGAGTTAAAGCGCATCATTGAATCGGAAGAGCACATCGCTTCAGCATTCCAATCCTACAAAAACATTCATGAAACGTGGAAGAAAGTCGGAGATATTCCGAGAGATCACCGCGATGGAATTCAAAAAGAATACGCACGGTTACTAGAAATATTCTTTTATACTATGCGCATTTATCGCGAGATAAAAGACCATGATTATAAACGAAATTTACAATTAAAACAGAAGGTCCTTCACAAGCTCCAGCAACTTAGGAACGAAGAAGAAGACCTTAAATCTGTGGAGCAACAGTTGCGCGTGTTGCAGGATGAGTGGGAAGAAATTGGCCCGGTTCAAAACGAAGAGTGGGAACTCATTAAACCTAAATATTGGGAAACCGTTCGTCAGATTTACGAAAAGATCAACGTGCATTATGAGGCGCAACGTCAGGTGTATGTGCAGAATATAGCAGCGAAACGGGCCTTGGTGGATGAAATCCTTGCACTCCACACCGCCGCAGGCGAAGCGAAGTCCAATAAGGATTGGGATAAGCTGGTGGAACAACTCAAAACAGTACAGGAATCGTATAAAAAAATAGGTCCTGGATCAAGAAAGGAAAATGATGAGGTTTGGAAAGCATTTCGAGCGGCCTGTGACGGTTTTTTCGACCTGAAGAAGTCATACAGCAAGGCACAGCACGAGGCCTATTCCGGGCTCATTGAAAAGAAAAAAGCACTAATAGAGGCAGTGAATGCACTCAAAGATTCTACCGAGTGGAAGACCTCTTCTCAAAAGATTATCGGATTTCAAAAGGAATGGAAATCCATTGGGAATACTGGTAAAGTGGAAAATAAATTGTGGGCCGAATTTAGAGGTGCTTGCGATGCGTTCTTCAATGCGCGTGATGAAGCCAACCAGTCTGCAGAAAAAGACCGAGCACATAACCTTGACTTGAAATTAGCACTGGTGCAACGAATCAATGAGCTGGAGATTTCCGACCGTTCTGAGGCCTTAAAATCCTTGCGAAGTTTGGCCGCTGAATTTTCAGAAATAGGTCAAGTCCCCCTTGCAAACAAAGATGAAATTTACACGGCATACAAAGGCGCATTAGACGCGAAATATGGTTCCTTAGCGGTAAGCGCTAAAGAGAAAGAAGACATGGCTTTTACTGCCAAAATAGATAGCATTCAAGCATCGCCTGAACGTAATAAGTTACTTCAAAAGGAACGATTTGATATCCGAAAACAGATTGAGCGCATTGAACAAGAAGCAAACCGAATGGAAACAAACCTGTCGTTTTTCGCGCGTTCAAAAGGAGCAGATTCACTGCGGAGTGAAGTGGAGAATAAAATAAAGGACATGCAACAACAGGTTGCGAAGTTGAAAGCAAGATTGAAACAACTTCCCAATGAATAGACTTACCAATTCTTTTTTATTAGTCATATTTTTCCCTACCCTAGCGCTGTCTATTTTTGTTGGTTTCGACTTTCCCTTAGAGTTTCTTCGAACCACAGGTTCAAACATCCCGTTCAAATCGTACGCCTTTGGTCTTTTTGCTATTTTAATGGCAGTATTGACTGTAAACCGGAGCATTCGCCGTTGGGTTGCCCTGTTCACCGTGAGCCAAACCGACCGCTTTGTGTTTCATACTAAAGTGAGTGGAGAACGTAAATTACGCATTACGGTGTATACCTTATTGGAAGCCGGTATCTTAGCCGCTGTAGGAGCGGCGCTCTATGTGCTTTCCTCCGATGCAGTGTTGTGTGCCTGTGTGCTGTTGTTCTCGGCTCTAGACAATCTTATATTTTTATGGGTCGGATTGCCTCGATTTGGTGTAGGGTTAAGTAAAAAAGCCATCATTGTAGCCGATAGAGAAGTGGTGGTATTGTATTTTTCAGGATTGCGTAAGGTCAGCCTGTCTCAACAAACCCTCTTTTTTGATTACATGCAATCCCTTCAGCTTACCTTCCCGGTAGACTGCATTCCTGAGAATGACCGAAATGATTTTCTTCATAACTTAGAAGCAGTTACGGATAAAGATCGCGTCTTTATTCAGAATTTAGGGGAATGGAAAATGTAAACATACTCATCGTCGAAGATGACTTGTCTTTTGCAAGCCTGCTTCAAGAGCGCCTGGTACTTTTGGGGTATAGTTCATATGACATCGTGTCTATTGATGCCATAGCCGATGCCATAGCAGTCAAAGAAGAGTTTACGCCGGATGTTATACTCTTGGATTTGAACATCCGAGATTCCTCGGGCATTGCCACCTATGATCGCATTCAAGCAGTGTTTGATGGGGCAACGATTATCGTACTTTCAGGAATGGATAACCGCGCACTTTCACTAGAAATTGTTGCAAAAGGGGCGCAAGATTATTTACTGAAAAATGAAATTAATGCGGGTGTTCTAGATAAAACCATTAAATATGGAATGCTCCGTCGTACATTCCAAGTTCAACTCACGGAATCAGAAAAAAAATATAAAGACCTCTTTTATAATTCGCCGCTTCCGATGTTGAAATTGTCAGTAAGCACCTATGAAATTTTATTCTGTAATCAAGCAGCACTCACCTTATTTGATGCAGCAAATGCCCATGAGATTGTGGGAAAATCTTTAAATGACTTCATCATTTCTGAGGAGAATTTAACCACGGATGAACACATTCCGCGTTGGATCGGGTCGTACAAACAACGCACACTGAACAACCAGGAGTTGTCCACACAAATTATCTTAAATCAGTTAACAGAGGATAAAGAAGCATACATCGCATTGGTTGTGGATAAGACGGATGAACTACTTTTTGAGCAACGTAAATATGAGATTATTGCGCAAGCGGAAGAAGGAGAGAAAAAGAAGATTGCACGGGAGCTTCACGACGGGATCGGACAGCAATTGGTGCTGTTGAATTTATTATTGCAGAATTTAACGCCGCTTGCTTCAGAGGAAGGGGCCTTAGAACAAATTAAGCAATTGCTTCAAGGCTCAATTCAAGAATTGCGTGAAATGGCATATAATCTATTGCCTCCAGCGCTTGACAAAGGATTTTTAAATGCCTTAGAACGCTTCGCTCATCGGATCAATGCGACCGGTAAAATGACGCTCACTTTAAATATTGATGATCAAATTAATGAAGAGAGCTTTGTAAATGTAGATCGATTTAATTTGTATCGGATCGTTCAGGAGGTATTGAATAACGCCCTGAAACACTCAAAGGCTTCCGAGATTTCTATATCCATTCAGCCAGTTAAAGGATCAAAAATTAGCTTGATAGTCATCGACAATGGGGTAGGATTTGATGGCAAAGGATTGAATGAAGGCTTAGGAATGCAGAACATGAAACACCGCATGGATATGGCCGGGATTAAGGGGAGTATTTCCAGTGAAAAAGGACGTGGAGTGATTGTTGAATTGACGTTTAAAGGGTGAAAATACTGGTCATACGGTTTAGCTCCATTGGAGACATTTTACTCACGTTTCCGGTAGTAGAAAGCTTGCGGCATCAATATCCTGATGCTGAAATACATTTTCTAACCAAGCCAAGTAATAAAGCAGTATTGGAGTTATTATCCAACAAGGTAGAGCCGCGCTTTTTGCAAGATTCACTCGTTCAAACAGCAAAGCAATTAAGCGGAGAACGCTACGACCTTGTCATCGATTTACACAATAATTTACGCACCTTTTTACTCCAAGTACTTCTAATGAAAGGGGCTTGGCATCGGTTTCGAAAATTAAATTTCCAAAAGTGGTTATTTACTGCCTTTAAATGGAATACCTTGCCCAAGGTTCATGTGGTGGATCGGTATGCGCAAGCAGCCTCAGTAAGCCCCGCTTCTGTTACGCTATCTGTTAGCGACACCATTAACGGGGAGGAATCCTTACCCTCAACTTATGTGGCATGGGTACTGGGGGCGACCTTCGCAACCAAACAATTTCCCTTAAGTAAATTAATCGAAACCATTGAACGGCTTGAAATGCCTATAGTATTGTTGGGCGGCGAAATGGAAAACTCATTAGCCAATTCACTTCAAGCGCATTTCCCATCGCTTATTTCATTGGTAGGAAAAACGAGTCTTTCAGAGGCGGCTTTGGTCCTGTCTAAAGCGAAGGTGGTGGTAACCAACGACACCGGTCTCATGCATTTGGCGGCATTTTATGCGAAACCTATGGTGTGTCTTTGGGGCAATACGGTTCCCGCATTTGGCATGTATCCCTACCAATCAGCACCAGTTTTTCATGCACAAGTGAGTGATTTATCGTGTAGACCATGCTCTAAGATCGGACATAACACCTGTCCTAAAGGTCATTTTGCGTGCATGTTGAAACAAGATTCGGGGATGATTTCCGAACAAATTACTGCGTTATTCTATCAAGGAAAATAAGAATTTCTTGAATCGCTGTGTTGTCGAACGTGATTTCATTGGAACCATATTCGTTGGGGCTTCCTGTGGCGGAAGGCTGGAACATATGATTTAATCCGTCAAGGGCTTTGATTTCTTTGATTTTCCCAGGACCCGGATTGCAGTAGCTAGCAATTGCGTCCAAATTCATTGGAGCAGGAACTTGTAAATCTGTGGTGCCATTTAACGCAAGGTAATGACAGTTAATGTTCTTCAAATCAACCATGGGGTTGTAATTTAAAAAATAAAGCATCCATGGATTTACATAGGCATCAAGATTCATCTTAACCCAAGCTGTTCGGTCTGTTATCCCATTTTCACGAAGCTCTTTTTTATGTATTGATTTGGCATATTTGGTTAAAAAGACTTCCGCATCTCTCTCTACAACATTTAGGGAGTCTAAGGTTAACAACGGATAAAACGATTCGGAGAAGGCTCGGATTTGTTTCAGTTCTTTTTTAGAAGCACCCACGGCCTTTGATATTAATACCTGTTGTTCTATTAGGAGTGCCGAACCCAACACGCCAGGGCCGGCTAAGGAAATCACCCCATATACTTCCGGATGTTTGGCGGCCAACATGTTCGCAATCATTCCCCCCTCGCTGTGTCCCATAAGTATGATTTTTTGGGTATCGATGTACGGAAGTGTTTTTACAAACGCGATAGCAGCCTCAATGTCTGTGGCAAAGTCTGCAGAGGTTGCGCCGTAAAAAACGCCCTCAGATTTACCGGTTCCACGGTCGTCCATGCGCAATACCCCATAGCCAGATAGGGTCAACCGATCGGCTAAAACAAGGAACGGACGATGCCCAAGAATCTCTTCGTTTCGGTCCTGTGGACCACTTCCAGTAATTAAAATCACACATGGAATTTTGTCAGGTTCGTACGTATGTACGGGATGAGTTAAGGTACCGCTTAATGCAAAATTTCCAACGGGCTGATGAATGCTAACGTCCTCTTGCAAATAGGGCACGGGTTCTTTTGGATCTTGCAGTTTTTTTGTTTCTAGCTGATGGCCTTCTTGTTGATTAAAGCTAAGTTCGGCGGTGAAGGCTCCTTGTTTGAACTTACCACGGATAACCATGGAATCGTTCAATTCTCCTTCATAGGAGGCTTGTAGTTTGTCTATGGTAAAACGCAGGTGCTTGCCATTCACAGAAACGCTGGACATCGGGATGCCCTTGGCTTGTTGTTTCGGGCTGTCTAAGGTTCCTTTCCAAATTCCTGCACTATCAGTAAGGTGCAATACAAGGGGGAGTTTCTGACCCATTACATCTAAGGTGCCGTACCAATTTCCAGATAGCACTTGTCCAAAAACAACAGCATTACAAATACCAAAAAGAACGAGTAAACTATAACGCGTCATCTAAAAATAGTTTTTTGATTTCAACCGCCTCCGAAGGCTTCATTTTTCCGGCGAGGATTAAATTTAACTCCCGTCGTCTGAGCGCACCATGGAAACGCTCAATTTCTTCTTCGGTTTCTGGACTTAGTTCAGGCACTTGAATCGGACCGCCATTCTGGTCTACCGCAACAAAGGTGTAAATGGCTTGATTGCATTTCTCTCGTACACCGGTCACTGGATCTTCCACAAAAACATCAACAAACACCTCCATGCTGCTGCTAAACGCTCTAGAAACTTTCGCCTCTAGGGTTACAATAGATGATTGAGGTATTGGACGCTTGAACGAAACATTATTCACAGAAGCGGTAACCACAACGCGTTTACAATGGCGGTGTGCGGAAACACTTGCAATCACATCCATCCAGGCTAATAACTGTCCGCCAAATAAATTCCCTAAGGGATTTGTGTCGTTTGGAAGTACTACGTAGGTTGTAATAGAGGTGGATTCTTTGGCAGTTTTTGATTTCATAAGGTAAAGATAGTTAAATGAACTTTAATCCTTCTTGAACGTTTGATTCGGTAGAATAAAGTCGTATTTTAGCACGGAAAAAATTCAGAAACATGAAACATATTTTTACCTCATTTCTAGTATTGTTTGTATTAAGTGTGAGCGCTCAAGTTCAACCAAAAAACTCCTTTGACCCAAGTAATGCCCGAGAAGGTGAAACGGTAGAATATTGCCATCAACATAAAAAAATGGCTGCTTTGATGCAGAATCCGGAATATCAGTATCACCGCATGATGGATTCCCTGGAAGAAATACAACTTGCTAAAAAGCCAATTCAAAAGGCAACGATATATAAAATTCCGGTAGTTTTTCACGTGTTGCATAACAATGGAGTAGAGAATATTTCGGACGAACAAATTTTCGATTGCTTGGATTTATTGAATAGAGACTATCGATTGTTAAACCAAGACGCCAACAATGTCCATGCTGAATTTCAAGGAATGCCAGCAGACATTGAGGTTGAATTTTTGTTAGCTACTAAAGCACCGAACGGCCAATGTTTCAAGGGGATTACACGAACGCTTTCTCCGATGAGTTATCAGGGGGATGATGGGGGTAATCAAGTAGATGCAATCATTGCTGGTAATGATGTGTTTAATGGTACTTGGCCAGGAAACAAGTATCTCAATGTGTTTATTTGTGGAGATATAGGCGGGGCCGCTGGATATACTACAAAACCTTCCGGTTGGTCAGCCACGCAAATGACCAATGGTATATGGGTGTTACATGATTATGTGGGTTCAATAGGTACCAGTTCAATCGGTTCGAGCCGTACTATGACCCATGAGGTAGGTCATTGGTTGAACTTGGATCATACGTGGGGTCCTAACAATAATCCAGGAACGGCTTCCAGTTGTTCAACGGACGACAATGTACAAGATACACCGAATTGCATTGGTGTACAGGCGTGCATTATGAGCTCAAACACCTGTAATTCAGACAACGCCTACTGGGGTTTTGATATCCGCGACAATGTCGAAAACTACATGGATTATTCCTATTGCTCCAAAATGTTCACCCAGGGTCAGAAGACACGCATGAGAACGGCTTTGCAAAGCAACAATACAGGAAGAGCCAATGTGGTTTCTCAGGCAAATTTAACTGCGGTAGGAGCAGGAATTACCCCTTATTTGTGTAAGGCGGATTTCTCATCTACGCGCACTACCATTTGCGTTGGGGACACACTCCAATTTGCTGATGAATCCTATAATTTAGTGAACGGGTGGAATTGGACGTTTGCTGGGGGTACTCCTGCAACCTCTTCGGTTCAAGACCCCACCGTTACCTACAACACACCGGGCGTTTACAACGTTTCATTAACCGCAACAGATGGTGGGACTTCAGACTCTGAAGTGAAAAATAATTTCATTCGTGTGTTACCTGCGCCAGCAAGTCTTCCGTTTTGGGAGGGATTTGAATCGTATGCTTCCTTGAATAACCTGATCAATTGGGAAGTGATTAACCAAGAGAATAACAATGCATTCACTATTGAAAATACCACCGGTTACTCCGGAAACCAATGTGCGAAATTGGTGAATTTTGGCCAAGCAGCCTCAAATGTTGATGAGTTAATCAGTTCTCCCATCGATTTGTCGGTAGTTCCAGCAAATGGAACAGTTACCCTAAGTTTCCGTTACTCGTACAGGAAAAAATTAGCAGCAGACTACGAATACCTCAAGGTATTTATCACAGGAGACTGTGGGGAGAGTTGGGTTCAGCGTAAAACCTTGGGCGGTTCTCAGTTGAGTTCAGTGGCAGTGGCTAGCGCATGGAAACCAGCAACCCAGGCAGATTGGGCTACGGTACACATGACCAATGTCACCAGTAACTATTTCGAGCAAAACTTCCGCGTGAAATTCCGATTCGAAGGAGAAGGGGGAAATAACTTTTATTTAGACGACATCAATCTTTACAGCGGTTCACCGTCCAATACAATAGTGTTAGGGGTTAATGAAGACCAAAACCTAAGCAACATTTCCTTGTTTCCAAATCCGGTTCAAAATGAACTGTCGATCACCTATACTGCTACTTCTGCTTCGGAGCTTACTGCAACAATTGTAGATATGGCAGGAAAACAGGTACAAGCCCATCGCATCCAGTCTAATTCCGGTCAGAATATCATCATGATGGATACGAAAGAACTTGCTGCAGGGAAATATACCCTGTTATTATTGGGAAATAATGGAAAAACAACGCTTCCATTTATAAAGTACTAATTCAAGTAGTCCCTTATTTTTTTCGCTAAGGCTTTTCCGAGCTTTTGGTCCTGTTCGTCGTTGCTGGCCTTTTTAAATTGTTTAAGGCTTGGAAAATGCACTTGAATTTTTTCGCGAGATTTGTCGCCAATGCCCGGAATTTCATTGAATTCAGAGACTAAAAAGGAGTTGCTTCGCTTATTTCGGTGATGCGTTATTCCGAAACGGTGGGCTTCGTTTCGGATGTGCTGAAGTAAAAGGAGTCCTGGATTGTTTCGATCCAAAAGGATAGGATAGGTATCCCCTGGGAAAAAGACCTCTTCAAGTTTTTTTGCTAAGCCAATTACAGGAATGTTACCCCTTAGATTTAATGATTCCAGCGCCTCGATAGCGGCAGAGAGCTGCCCTTTCCCACCATCAATCACAATTAGGTCGGGTAACTCACGGTCTTCTTCCAACATACGTTTATACCGCCGATGAACGATTTCTTTCATGGAAGCAAAGTCATCCGGACCAACCACCGTTTTTATATTAAAGTGCCGGTATTCGGAGGCGGAGGGCAATCCATTCTTAAATACCACGCATGCAGCAACGGCGTTGGTTCCTTGAAAATTAGAATTATCGAAACACTCTATATGAATGGGTGGGGAAGGTAAGCGCAACCCGAGTTGTAGCTGGGCAATTCGTTCACGAACATTTACTACAGTTTTAGGGGCCTCTGTTTGATTGGTTCGGTGTTTTATGTTTTTTAGTGAAAACGTTACCAATTCCATTTTTTCACCGCGAAGGGGCTTACTAAAATGAAAACCGGGAAGGTCATTCGTGATGTCGATATTACTTATAATTTCATGTTCTTGGCTATTGAAACCCATATGGAGTTGATGCCAAATGATTTTAGCAAGATCATCCATGGTTTCATTGATGGGAAGATTTACTTGATCGGATACGGAGAAATCTACGCGCCCTTCTCGAACCCATAGATAATTGTAATAAACCAAGTTAGCCTCTTGTGAAAGGGATAATACATCGCAGTTTATTTTTGGATTATTTACCATCACGGATTTTGCGTGGTATCCTTCAAGTGCTTCCAATTTCGTCTTTACTAGCTGTGCTTGCTCAAACGCCAGGTTACTTACATGTTCGCTCATTTGCCGTTTAAGCGCTTGAATCAAGGTAAAGGTCTTCCCCTTAAGAAGCATGCGGATTTCTGCGATATACCCCTCGTAAAGCTCCTTAAGCGACGCATTAATGCATGGACCATCACAGCGTTTCAAATGATATTCCAAGCACACTTTGTATTGTTTGCGTTCAATGGCTTCCACTGATAAATCTAAGGAACAGGTCCGAATCGGATATAACTCGTGGATAATATCCAAAAGCTGCCTATGGATTCTACCCTTTGGATAAGGCCCAAAGTACTCATCTTTATTTGCATAACGTGTGCGCGTGATAAATACCCGTGGGAAAGGTTCTTTTTTTAGGCAAATCCAAGGATAGGTTTTATCGTCCTTTAATAGAATGTTATACCGCGGCTTGTTTTCTTTGATGAGGTTGTTTTCGAGCAACAAGGCATCCATTTCTGAGTCAACCAGGATCAATTCAATCGAATGAATTTGCCTGACAAGAATTCTTGTTTTGGCATCTTCGTGTGTTTTATTAAAATAACTAGAAACCCTTTTTTTTAGGTGTTTGGCTTTACCTACATATAAGAGTTTCCCTTGAGTATCATAGTATTTATAAACCCCAGGAGAATCGGGTAGGAGCGCAAGAAATCCTGGATGAGTAACTTCGATCCTCATGTTGCGAAAGTACAAAAAAAAGCCCCGGATTCCGGGGCTTTAACTACTTGCATCGCTTACTTATTGTTTAATTACTTGTTTAGTAATCGTTCCTTGATTGGTTGAAATGACCACATGGTACATTCCTTTAGCTAAATTACTTAGTTCCAATTCAGCTAGACTACCATGAAGTTGCGTAAGCTGACGTACCATTTTTCCTGTAATATCAAGCACATCAATTTGATTCGTTTCTTTAGCCAACTCACCCAATTCAATCGTTACCGTGTTTTCTGTTGGATTTGGATAAATAGAAACCAAGTTGGCGTCAAGACCGTCCATACCAGCAGGACCAGTTAAGGTAACTGTGTAATCTTCTGTTTCACCATAAGTAGCTACAGCACATGGGTCAATTGCCCCATCTGGAGAATAAGAAATACGAACACGCATGTTCAAGGCACCGGTAGTGGCTGACATTGGAACAGTGAAATTAAACACGTTACTCCATCCCGTAGCAACCAAAACGTATCCAACTTGCTCACCCGCATCATTGAAATCCATATCGTTGTTGTAATCAATCCAAATAGCAATCTCGTCATCTGTGTAAGCACCAGGATTTGCTTGGCCTGTGATTCCAGGGGTAATTGTTGCGGAATAAGCGGTACCTTTTGCTAAGGTAGTAGACAAATTGCTATAGTCTGCATATCCACCTGCTGTACATGAACTGGTATTGTTTAAGGTATTCAACTGAACACCTCCGATAAATTCATCACATGTGTTAGAAATAGATGGCGTACAAGGGCCAGTTTGCTGTACAACATTGATATAGTTCGTTTTTATTTCTGAATCATTCCCCATTGCATTCGTAGCGACTAGCGTAATTGTATATTGACCAACCGTGTTAAAGGTAACAATAGGATTCTGAGATGTGGCACTAGTACCACTGGTATAAACCCAACCACTACCTGAAATAGTCCAAGCCCATGAAGTAGGCACTCCAGTTGATTGATCGGTGAATGATACGTTACTTCCTACGTTAACGGTGGTAGGTGTTCCAATAAAATTTGCAACAGGCATCGACGGGGAAGAACATGGGTCTGCAGAACCATTTTGTGTTAATGCACCTGTATTGGCTGGATCAAGGAATGGCTTCAAGCGTCGGTTATTTGTGGTGCCATTGGAAATCCAGTGGTAAGAAACTTTTCCGTAAAAATCGGGTTGATTTGTCGCATTACAGTATGACCCTCCCCCAGTAAGCGTTCCAATAATTCTACCAGAAGAATTATTAAAAATGGGTGAACCTGAGGACCCACCTTCTGTTACACCGTGACCGTTTGTATTTGCTGTCCAAACCAATCTCCAGTGGGTATTTGGCGTGCTTCCCCACGTGCTTGAAACAGTATTTCCACTAAACGTAGAAATCTTTTTGATGTCACCTGCGGGGTGATGAATTCCTGTTCCCCCGGTCGTTGCGGTATTGTTGGCATCCCAACCGTTCCAATAGGCATTAAAATTGGCTGATTTAAGTGTTGTAATGGTAGAAGCTTGGTTTGCTACGGTCCCTAGTTGCACCAACAAAAAGTCAGAACCCGTAGTGCCACCACCATCACCAGAATCAGCAAGCTTCACACACCCATTGATGAAATAGTCATCTAAGGTTCCTGCTGTATTTGGATTCGTACAGTTTGGTGATTCGTATCGAAAGTAAAATTTCCATTGATTGAAATCTGCAGCAGAACAATTCACCCCGCAATGCAAAGCTGTTAAAAATAAGGGCTTACAGTCATTTGCTAAATTATTTACCAGTGAACCAGTACACCACCCGGCTTGGTTCCCTTCAACCACATAAATTCTGGCAACACCACGTTTTTCATCTTGCCAGTTATCCCCAACCGGAGTACAATTTACGTTTACTTCACACGCCTCAGATTCATTAATTTTTTCTTCCGTACTTGTTCCTGTAGCGCGATAGTTGTATATCATTCGGTCAATGAACAATTCGGATGGAGTGACATGTTTTGGTTCGGTCAGAACAAGAACCATTTCGTCTCCACTACACAGCGCGGCATCGTACATGAAGTGATCTTCTACATCTTTTTGAGTTAATACCGGATGTAGTAAAGCCCCTTGATTATTTTTAATCTCGAGGGTTGTACCTCCATAGATTTTAAAGGTTTGAAATAAGAAACTTAAGGCTTCAGCCC
>Ga0315907_10000966_pt1 | contig 39440 bp, 51 predicted proteins | sample LakEriMetagenome_3_FD_203525 | JGI IMG/M metagenome (GOLD analysis project Ga0315907, IMG submission 203525) | Freshwater fungal communities from buoy surface, Lake Erie, Ohio, United States - Buoy 12 MA123 | ecosystem: Environmental > Aquatic > Freshwater > Lake > Lake biofilm | place: USA...
ACATCCCCCAATACCGAAAGTAGGCAGCCGAAGGTTCCTGACGATCGAGGCAGCCTTCTTCTCTCCCTCGGCACAGATCACCTCATCGGATTCAGGTAGTTCGAAAACTCCCGGCGGGAAGTAGGGGAGATAGGCGGGAAGCCCCTCCCGCATCAGCGACTCCCCGTCAGGCTGGCTGTACCGCTGACCCTTGTAGAACTGAGGGAGCCGGAAACGAGTCCGGTACATCAACGGATGACCCTTCTCGTTCGTGAGCGGACTCCCGTCGGGGCGGAAGTACGGAATCACGTACCCGGCGGAGGCATCCTTCGGAATCTTGATGCCTGCCCACGCCTTCGCCTGCATATCTTCAGGCTCGAGACCGCTCTTGGCGAGGTCTTCGAGCGCCCACTTTCCGTTGACTTCCGCAGCGGCTTTGGTAAAATCATTATCCGGTATAGGAGAGACGATCCTATACTTTGGCAATTTCGCCACTTGCATTGACGCCCTCGCGATGCTAAGATGTGCCCGTTGATGCCCCAATCTTAGCCCTCGCCGAGTTCCGAGCTCGCGAGGGCTTTTTCATTAAGGCGGCTTAACAGTATGCGCCCGCCCATGGGGGTCGGCAATATCGGCCTTGCGGAGACCGGTGACAAAGCGCACCTTACTATTGCGCGCAACGGGCGCGTATGCGGAGCAAGACGATGGCTGTGAATCTGGATATTGAAGCGACCAAGTGCGTGAACGACTTCAACACCAAGGCGCTTGATACTGCTCACAGGATGCTGAGCGTCTTCCCTGAGCAGAGCATGGAGGATATCGAGATCCTCGCTGGCTGCACGGTCATCATGACTGAGACTCTGCGGATGTACCCGCCTAAGGATCGCGCGCAGCTGATCATGCCGCTGATCGTCACCCTTACCCGTATCATGTAGGAGCCGTGATGAAAGGATACATCAAGGAGATCCTGATCTGCCCCGAATGCGGGGGCGAGTCCACCTGGAATTTCGACATGGCTAAGGTCATGGAGGATTACCCGCAGCCGTACAAAACCATCATAACCTGCCACGATGGATGTGAAGCAGATTTCGCGGTGTACCTCCACATGAACTCGGCGATCACCTACTACAAGCTCTCCGACGGAGTGACCTACAAATGAAAGTCACTGACACCGTGACCTGCCCCGAGTGCGGCTGGTCGGGCGAGATGGAGGATTGCGAGGTCACGAACGTGATCCCGTACATGGTCAACATGAAATGCCCGAAGTGCGAGTCACTGAAGGTAGAGTTCATCGACCGCCCCGAGGAGTTTGCGGAATAGAAATCAGGCAAGTCCGGTGCCGACAACGACACCGTATGGTCAGCTCCTGCCCCAGAGGGAGTTTGCCGAATAGTCTGGGGGCTTGCAAGTCTTGCCAATCGTGGCACACTACATGGGCGCGCACCGTGCGCGCGAGGAGTAAAGTATGGGCATCAGACGTAAGGTTAGTCAGACCTACGTGACCGATCGTGGCATCGAGATGGAGGTCGGGAACATGACCCCGAGCCATCTCATCAACGCGATCGCTCACCACACCAAGCAGATCGAGACGCTGCGGAAGGCGTGCGAAGGGAAGCCCATCGGCTTCGACGCGGGCTTCTTGGGGAAACGCATCAGCGCGCTGGTTGACACGGTGGATATCCTCACCGCCGAGCTCGCCAAGCGCGACCCGGACTTCGACCACTGGCAGGAGACCGAGGGCTCCCTGCGCAACTACTCCAGCCGCGATCGGCACGACCACAACTGGCGGGAGGACGAGTGATGGCTGGCACACTCGTCATCATTCAGCCCGACGGCACCAAGACCGAGCAGCGGTGGGAGAAATCCGGACCCCCCAATTGGGAGACCCTCAGCGCCGCAGTCGGTGGCTACATCGAACGCATTCGGGTGAAGTACAACGGCAGAGCTCGCGACTGCTACGTGAACGAGGAAGGCATCCTCAAGCGCCTCCCCGCCAACTCGGAGATTCGCCAGCTCGCCGCTGACTACTACGCTCAGGGCAGCACCTACTCGATCCAGCAGTTCCACGGTCCCGGTGCAATCTGGGTTCCCGACCCCATCGTATTGACACGCTAACCGTCCGCAAAGTCTTGCTTGCGGAGGTTGCGGACAACGGGCATACTGCCAAGCCCGCCTAGGAGTAGGCTATGGATCTCAAAGATATCGCAGTCCTCACGGACGCATTCGGCCAGAAGCGCGCTGAGCGACTCGAGGCTGACAAGAAAGCGAACGCCCTGAAGGAAGAGGAGAACATGCTGAAGGAGCGCATCATCAGTGCGCTGCTGGAAGCAGGCTCCGCCACTGTCGCCGGATCCAAGTTCGGCGTCAATCTGCAGACCAAGAAGAAGCCTGTCGCACAGGACTGGGAGCTGATTCACAAGTACATCCTCGAGAACGAAGCTCTGGATCTCCTGCACCGTCGACTGACGGAGGAGGCGGTCAAGGTTCGTTGGGAGGATGGCTTGCAGATCCCCGGTGTAAGCTCTTACACCGTGTACGATCTCACCGTGTCAAAGAGGTAAGTCTATCATGTCCACCGATATTGTCAATTGGGAAAAGCAGATGGAGGATATGGCGAAGGCGCAGTCCGCGCTGGAGCGTCCTCAGGTCTCCACCATCTCGCTGAAGAGTGGCTTCATGTCCTACATGGACGTTCCCCTGCCCGGGAACAAGCTGCTCGCCGTGATCGTCGCCAGCGCGTTCGAGAACAAGTTCTACTCTGGTCCGTACGACCCCACCAAGATCGCCATCCCCGAGTGCTTCGCGCTCTCGGAGACCGGCATCGACATGGTGCCGCACGATATGTCGGCGCAGAAGCAGCACGACCAGTGCTTCGGCTGTCCGCAGGCCGAGTGGGGCTCGGCTGGCAACGGCCGTCGCGGCAAGGCGTGCAAGGAAGTCCGCCGTCTCGCCATGATCCCGGGAGATGACCTCAAGGATGGGGCGATCATGAAGGCGCCGCTGGCCTTGATGAGCATCCCGGTCACCAGCGTCGCGAACTGGAAGAAGTACATCCAGACGCTGGCTGCCGAGTACAGCCGCCCGAGCTTCGGTGTGCTGACCGAGATCAAGGTCGTGCCGCACGCCACGAAGCAGTTCGAGGTCCAGTTCCAGACGAAGGCAGTGGTCAACGAGCAGTTCCTCGCGGACCTGTTTGCCCGCCACAAGTCGGCTCTCGAGATCCTGCTGAAGCCGTACGAGCCGATCGAGGAAGAGCCCGAGGCTCCCGCCCCCGAGTCCGGCAAGAAGCGTAAGTTCTAAGTCGGCTCCCTCCGCCATAAGGGACTCCACCCCGCGCCCGGCCGGGGTAGCCGCAAAGCCGGGCACTAATCTTGCCCCTACGACGCATTACCAGCCCCGTGGACGTGCCAATTGCACCGGGGGTAGGGTAAGGTAGGGGTGCCAGCTTGGCCGTTTGTGCGCTGGGAGGGGTATGGTCAATCCAATAACAGTAGATTTTGAAACGGAGGCCATTGAAGGCAATCCGCTGATCAATCCACCTAGGCCGGTCGGAGTGGCCGTCTGGGTGCCTGGACAAGAGCCCACCTACCTCGCGTGGGGTCACAGCGACGAGAATAACTGTACGTGGGCTGAGGCTCACGAGTATCTCGCCAAGCTCGCTCAGTCTAAACGACCGCTGCTTTTCCACAACGCCCCGTTCGACCTCAGCGTGTGGAATCACTATTTCTGCAACGCCCAGATCAATCTCTATCAGAATTGGCAGAGGATTCATGACACCCTCTATCTCCTCTTTCTATCTGATCCTTATGCCAGCACTTTCAGTCTTAAGCCTAGTGCTGATCGTTATCTCGGAATGCAGGCAGACGAACAGTCTGAACTGTATGCGTGGATTGTACGGAACGTACCGGGAGCAACGCTTAAGAACGCGGGCGCGTACATTTCGAAAGCTCCGGCAGATTTGGTCGGTCGTTACGCTGTCGGTGACGTTGTACGTACACGGCATCTATTTGATCAGCGCCTAGCAGATATACAAGAGAAGGGGATGGAGGCTGCGTACGACCGCGAGCGCCGCCTGATGCCGACCCTCGTGTACGGGACTCAGCGGGGCATCCGCCTCGACACCCACACGCTGGAGCATCACGAGACCGTCTACACCCGTGCGCTGGAGATCGCCAAGGGCCGCATCGAGAAGCTGATCGGCGTACACCCCGATTCGTCCAACGAGGTACTCGCCGATGCACTGGAAGCCTCGGGCAGCGTCACTGAGTGGGTGATGACAGGCACGGGTAAGCGGAGCTTCGCCAAGGGCAACATCCACATCGTCCGCCCGGACGTTAAGGTACTCTATGAGTATACTGGCGCGCTTGAAACGTGCCTTTCCACGTTCATACGGCCATGGTTGGATTTCTCCCAGCGGGACGGGCGGCTGCATCCAAACTGGAATCAGGTTCGGCAGGCACGTACAGATCGAGACAGTAAGGGAACACGCACCGGGCGGCTATCGTCGGACCAGCCGAACTTTCAGAATGTTCCGAATGAGTTTCGAGATCGGTTGGGTAAGGCACTCACGATTCCCGACGGACTCCCGCCCCTCCCGGTGATGCGTCGGTACTGCCTGCCTGACGAGGGGCATGTCTGGCTTAAGCGGGACTTCTCCTCCCAGGAGATCCGTATCCTCGCACATTTTGAGGAGGGTGCGCTCGGCGAAGCGTATCGTGCCAACCCTGACCTCGACCCCCACACGATGGCTCAGGAGCTGATCACACAACTGATCGGGATCACCTATGCGCGCAAAGACGTCAAGATTACGGGCTTCAGCATCATCTACGGCACAGGCGCGAACGGCCTCTCCGTCCAGCTCGATCGCCCGTACAACGAAGCCTTCGCCATCAAAGAAGCTTATCTTACCGCCATGCCGGGGATACGAGCTCTCATGGATGACGTTCAGCGGCGAGGCCGCGGCAATCAGCCTATCCGAACGTGGGGAGGACGCCTGTATTACAGTGAGCCGCCCAAGGTCATCGACGGTAGGATGCGAGATTTCCACTACAAGCTCCTCAATTACCTTATTCAAGGCTCGGCAGCCGACCAGACCAAGCAAGCGATCTGCGACTGGGAGTCTGCCCGTCGGTGGGATCATACCTTCGTCGCCACAGTACACGACGAAATCAATATTAGCGCGCCGGAGGAAGAAGCCGCCCGCGCGATGACTACTCTCCGGGAGGCTATGAACGCCGACCGTTTCGACGTGCCCTTCAAGAGTGAGGGCTTCAAAGGCGCCAATTGGGCCGACATTGAGGAGTATGAGCCGTGAGCCTCCCGTGGTCTCTGTCTAAGCTCGGCACATTCGAGAAGTGTCGCGCTCGCTACAAGTATCGCTACATTGACGGTCTGAAGGAGCCGAAAGGTGCCGCCGCATCCCGAGGTATCGATAAACACAAGATCGTCGAAGATTTTGTCGCAGGAATTACGGAGGCTTTGCCAGCGGACCTCTCGTACTACCACGGCTTCCTCTCCAACGTTCGTCAATCGGGCGGTAAAGCCGAACTCCAGCTCGCCCTCCGAGCGGATTGGACTCCCTGTGCGTTTGGAGACTCGGACGCGTGGTGGCGCGGAGTACTGGACGCACTGGTAGTGCTGGAATCCAAGGCTCATGTCTTCGATTGGAAGACGGGTAAGATCTACGATGATCATGATGACCAGAAGGACCTCTACGCCGCGGCCGTCTTCTCCACCTACTCCGAGGTCGAGGAGATCGTAGCTACGCACGTCTACCTGGATCTGGGGCAGAATCGTGAAAAGCGGTATACTCGTGCCGATCTTCCCGCGATCCGCGCACGCTGGGAAGGGAGAGTCAATAGCCTCCTCAGTGCTGAGGCTTTCTTCCCAAATCCGCAGTACTCCTGCCGCTGGTGCGGATTCGCTAAGGCTAACGGAGGCCCCTGCCGCTTCGGAGGCTGATCATGGCAAAGAAGCTGAAAGAGGAGATACAAACCTTCACCCCCGAGCGTCCTGACCGGTCCAACGACCGGGAGGCGACGATCGAGGGGCGGATTGTATCTTGGGCTAGGCGACGTGGGTGGATAACTGCTAAACTACGCTTTATTGAGGCAGGATGGCCCGACCGGCTGTTCGTCAATAAGTACGGCTATCACATCTACATGGAGACGAAAGTTCCCGGCAAGGAACCGAGGGAGCTCCAGTACCAAAGAATAAATGAGCTCCGTGAGAGAGGCGTCAACGCAACCTGGACGGATGACTCGGATGACGGAATCTACTATCTTCGACAGCACGAAAACCACCGCCCAATTCACTCCACACCCCTACCAAGTCAAAGCGATCAAAACCCTGATCAGTCAGGGGGCAGCGGGGCTGTTCCTCGACCCGGGGTTGGGGAAGACAGTTAGCGTTCTCTCGGCGTTTATGGTCCTTCACAAGAAGGGCTTCGCCAAGAAGATGCTGATCGTGGCCCCGCTCCGGGTCGCGCTGAAAACGTGGCCTGACGAGATCAAGAAGTGGGCGCACACGGAGCATTTGACGTACACCGTCCTGCACGGGCCGGATAAAGCCGACCGGCTAGATGGTGATTACGATATCTACATTATCAACTACGAGGGCCTCCAGTGGCTCTTCGACCCACTCACGATACGTCCGAAGTTCGACGTACTGTGCTGTGACGAGAGCTCCAAGCTGAAGGACTCCAGCACCAAGCGATTCAAGATTCTCAAGAACCTACTGCCTACGTTCAAATACCGTTGGATCCTCACCGGCACTCCAGTCCCCAACGGGCTGATGGATTTGTTCGGACAGATCTACATCCTAGATCAGGGCGCAGCCCTTGGGCGATACGTCACCCACTTCAGGCAGCGGTTCTTCACGCAGCCTAACCCGATGAATCCCTACGTCTGGGTGCCACGAGATACGGCATTCAACGAGGTAGTGCAGAAGGTGAAGCCCTTCGTCCTCCAGCTGTCTGCGGAGGACTACTTGCTGATGCCAGACTTGATCTACAAGGATGTGTTCGTAGATCTGCCGGAATCCGCTCGGCGAGTTTACGATAAGGTAGAGGAAGAGTTCGTAGCTCTCATGGATGACTCAGCCATTGTGGCTGCGAATGCTGCGGTCGCGGGCGGCAAGTGTCGCCAAATTGCAAACGGAGCCGTATATGTGGACCTCAACCGCAATTGGAAGAAAATTCACGATGAGAAGCTGGATGCCTTGGAGGATCTCCTCGAAGAGTTGGGTGGAGCACCAACCCTCATTCTCTATGAGTTCCAACACGATCTGGAACGACTGCTCGCCCGATTGGGTAAGGTTCCGGTCTTGGGCGGTGGTATCTCGGAAAGCAAACTCTCCCGGCTTATCGATGACTTTAATGCGGGTAGAATCCCCGTACTATTTGGTCATCCCGCATCAATGGGTCATGGCCTCAATCTACAAGGCTCATGCGCTCACGTCATTTGGTTCGGGATTACCTGGAATCTTGAGTACTACGATCAGGCTATTGCGCGGATCTATCGACAAGGGCAGAAGGCGCGCTCTGTATTTGTGTATCACATCGTGGCGCGAGACACCATCGACGAGCGCGTAGTCAAGGTTCTGAACGCCAAGGATAAGACTCAGCAATCTCTGCTTGCAGCTCTGGCAGATAAGGCGCAGGCTTAACCGTATGGCACCCCAAGACATTTTGCTGTGGGAAGAGCAGACAGGCGTATGGGCGATCGGCGTGTCTCCGAGTGGAAGGCACTTCCTCCAAGGCGACTCGCCGACCCCCGTATCCGACCTGACGCAATTCCTGGATACGGTCCCCGAGAGTCTGATCGTGGCACTGGTGAGTGACACCCTTGCCACAATCAGTACACCGGGGGAGTTGCATTAGCTGTTGACATAGGCTAATATACGCTCACTGAGTGGGTAGCTCAGTGCAAAACAACCCCAAGGAGTACGAAGATGACCGACGAGACGCTGGATCTGACCCCGCCCGCCAAGGCGCCGAAGGCTCCCAAGGCGCCGAAGGCCGAGAAGGCCCCCAAGGAGCCGAAGGCCCCCAAGGAGCCGAAGGCCCCGCGCGTGAGCCGCTTCGCCACGCTGTACCCGAACGACGCCAAGGTCACGGTGCTCGTCGAGGGCAACCCGAAGCGCGGCAAGAGCCGCGAGCGGTTCGAGGGTTACTTCGGCTCCGCGACCGTGGGTGAGGCGCTCGCGAAGGGCGTCACCTACGCGGACCTCGCCTGGGACGTGGGCCACGGCCTGATCAAGATCGGCGAGTAAAAGTAGCCCCACCCGGGAGGCTTGTTTCCCGGTAGCGGTGGTCCCGATGCTCCATTCGGGACTCCCCCTCCACCTGGAGAAACACAGTGCATATCTTCATCCCTACCCTCAATCGGGTAGAGCAGCTCACCTACAGGCATCTTCCGCCTAAGCTGCGTCAGCAAGTCATCTTTATATCCCCAGAGCGCATGGGGATCCCCGACGGGGCAGCGTGGATTCCGCAGCCCTCCCACGTCAAGGGCATCGGCCCGACCCGCCAGTACATCCTCGACTACTCGCTAGATTGCCTAGAGGATCCGGCGGTAGTCATGTTGGATGACGATCTGCGCTTCGCCACCCGCCGGGAAGACGACCCCTCCAAGTTCCGCGACTCGACCCCTGAGGAGGTTGAAGATCTGTTTGTACAGATCGAGAGGCTACTGGATAAGGGTTACGCTCACGTGGGGGTCAGTACGCGGGAGGGCGGCAATCGGGAGATTGCCCGGATGCTCTACAACACCCGCCTCCTGCGAGTTCTCTGCTATCGCTCAGATATCCTCAAACAAGAGGGTGTCCGCTTCGACCGCATTCACCTGATGGAAGACTTCGATGTGACCCTTCAGCTTCTGCGCAAGGGCTACACGAACGTCAAAATCAATTGGATTGTTCACGACCAAAAGGGTTCCAACGTGACGGGCGGGTGCTCCACCTACCGTACGATGGAGGAGCAGGCCCGCGCCGCTTACCGACTCAAAGAGCTACACCCCGAGTTCGTGGATGTAGTCACCAAGCAAACGAAGACCGCATGGGGCGGTCAGGAGCGCACCGATGTCCGTATCCAGTGGAAGCGAGCTTACAACGCAGGTTGATTTTGACTACCCCAAGCTCCTCACCTACTGGATCAAGGAGCGGTATCTCATCCATCTGCGGAAGCAAGACGGCAAGCCGAGGCCGTGGTCAGAAGACCCTATTTTCCAGAGTACGTACTTCTGCAACGTTCACCGAGAGAATGACAAAGTAACCAAGTACATTCGAAAGATGTACTCGGTCGCACACGCGCACCCGAACTTCGAATACAACATCATCTTCTCTCGGTTCATCAATTGGCCCGACACCTTGGGGAAAGTCGGATACATCTTCTACCACTCCCCCGATAACATCAAGGAAATTCTCTACGCCCTCGCTGAGCAGGGTAAGATCTGGGGTGGGGCGTACATCGTCAGCACCCACGGGCAGTCGATGAGTAAGATCGACTATCTTGTAGATCAGGTACTGGAGACCGTGAACGCCCGCAATCTTGGTTCGCAGGTGCGCGGAGCCGGTACGTTGGAGGCTGCCTACAAAATCCTCAAAACTGTGGATGGTATCGGCTCCTTCCTCGCAGCCCAAATCATAGCGGATCTCAAGAACACCAGCAACTATGAGCTCAACACCGCGCCAGACCGATATACCTTCGTTGCCCACGGGCCCGGCAGCCTCCGCGGAGCCTCGTGGTTCCACTACGGCAAGCCCGAAAATGTCACGCCGGGTACTTTCACTCGCCACTTCCAGACCATACGCGAGTACGTCGATCAGAACTGGCCTGTCGGAACTCCTATCATCTGCAACCAAGACCTCCAAAACTGCCTTTGCGAGTTTGACAAATACTGCCGAGTCCTTACCGGCACCGGACGGTCCAAGCGGGGCTATAATGGACGCTGATGATTATAGGTGGGCTGCCGATCAGCTCCTAGCCCGGGCTAATAAATTCCGCCGAAGTTGGCAAGATGCGTCAGCGAGGCGCAAACATCCGAATCTGGTTGCGACCATGAAGATTGCTGAGCGGCGAGCAACGCGCATCGCCAAAACGTTCCTTGACATAGCCGAGGAGATAGAGAAAGAATGAACGTAATTCTGGGCACCAATGTTCCTGAGGCTTACTGCGAAGCCTTCTGGAAGATGCGAGTATGGGCGATTGAAGAGCAGAGCCGGAACGGTCCGGTGATGTCTGCCGCCATGCCAGTCATGCTGGAAATCTTACACCCAATCGAGCGGGTATTGTTCGACCCCGTGCGGAACGCCAACCCGTTTTTCCATGTGATGGAGACGGTGTGGATGTTCGCGGGAAGCAACGACGTGCGTTTCCTAGAATTCTACAATGCACGATACCGCGAGTATGCTGATCCTGGGAGTGATACTGTTCATGGTGCTTACGGGTATCGCTGGCGCGATCATTTCGGTGTGGATCAGATCGAACGAGTCGTTGGCGTTTTGGAGCAAGATCCTGCTTCTCGTCGGGCTGTTATCTCTATGTGGGATCCAAGCTCTGACCTAGAGAAGCACGCCGACGTTCCGTGCAACACGTCGATCATGTTCCGAATCGTGGGCAAGAAGCTCCACATGACTGTGATCAACCGCTCGAACGATCTCGTGTGGGGCATGCTCGGCGCTAACGCCGTTCACATGACCTACCTCCACGAGCTCGTGGCGCTCGCGCTTGGGAAGGATGTGGGCATCTACCGGGTGTTCACGAACAACCTACACGTCTACAAGAACCTCGAGAACTTCAACGAAGTGTGGCAGACGGTCAGCGCCTACGATCCCTACCGGGCCGGGAAGGTCAAGCCCCTCCCCCTACTGGAGAAGGGAGAGAACTGGCGGGATCTGCTGGATGACTGCGAGCGGTTCGTGTATCTGAAGCAGCGCGGCAACTTCAAGACCGCGTGGATGATGAATGTAGTTCTGCCAATCCACTGCGCCTACGCGGACCGTAAGGAGCGGAAGGGAGATGGCATGAAGTTCGTAAACCTGATTGTGGCATCAGATTGGAGGATGGCATGCTCGGAATGGGTACAACGAAAGATACGGTCATCGTCGACCTCGACGGGACCCTCGCCTGCGACAAGCACCGGAACCACCTGATCTCCGGCCCGCCCGGAACAAGGAAGTGGGATGAGTACTTCAGCCTTTGTGGTGGCGATGCACCACGCCCGGCGATCATTCGCCTTGTTCGCTCACTGCATGACTCCTATTTCCGAATCGCTATCTTCACTGGACGGTGTGCCTCCACCGAATCCGTCACACGACGGTGGCTGGCAGAACACTCTGTCCCATACGACTTCTTGCGGATGCGAGACTTGCAAGACCGTACAGACGATCATATCCTCAAACCTTCGTGGGCTGACCACGTTGGAGGCAAAGACCGCATTCTACTGGTCCTCGAAGATCGCAAGAGGGTCGTTAGCGCGTGGCGAAACCTCGGATACGACTGCCTCCAAGTCAACGACGGAGATTTCTAGGGTGGACCACATCGGGCCGTACTTCCTTCCGGGCAAATCCGCTGTTGCTACTCCCCAAGACAAAGGGCACACTAACCACATGGCAGCAAACTCAAAACAAGTCGGCGGCGCGCACTACAAGGGCTCTGCGATTGAGCACTGGGACATTGTCGCGCAGCACAACCTTGACTACTTCCAAGGTCAGATCACGAAGTATGTGATGCGATGGAGAAAGAAAAATGGTATCCAAGATCTTGAGAAAGCTCAGCACTTCCTCGAGAAATACATCGAGCTTGCCAAGGCCGACAGTGCCGCCGAGCCAGACCGAAATTACGTTGATCAGGATAGAGGCGGCGCGCCGATCCCTTGGCCGACGGTGGATCGCTCACCCAGAGAGTGAGTTCCAGTACCGGCGCTAGATGCTAGCGGCAGTGATCAGCCGCACCCGTTCCCCGCGCCTGCCGGGGGTGATCACAGCAGGCACTACCTCAACTTGAGGGCATATGCGAAGAGTCAAACATACGACATACACCAATCAGGTGTATGTACATCTCATCAGCAGCGGCACCCTACTCACGACCTCCGAGATACGGTCGCAGCTACCTCACGCGAAAAACCAGATATCCGCTGCACTCTCGAATCTGCGGAAATGCAAAGCCGTAGATATCATTGAAGAAGACGGTATCCGCTACTGGTACGCGACTCCCGAAAACGACACTCGCAGCCGCGAGATCCTAGAGGTTGTCGAAGGCATCACCCGCAAGAGAAAACCCAAGCCATGCAAACCTTCCTCCCCTACCCCGACTTCGCCGAGTCCGCCCGCTGCCTCGATTATCGCCGCCTCGGCAAGCAGCGAGTCGAAGCCTACCAACTCCTTCAAGCTCTCTTTTACGGAGGCGGATGGGCGAATCACCCTGCGACTCGAATGTGGCGAGGACACGCCTTGGCGCTGGCAACCTACGGACTCGCCTGCTGTGACGAGTGGACGCGGCGGAACTATCGAGATCACATTGGGGTGAAGTTTCGCGAGTTCCTAGACGCCAATGCGCAACACCCGATACATCTTCCAGACTGGATTGGCAACGTCCGCTTCCATCGCAGCCACCAATCCAATCTGCTACGTAAGCACCCCGAACACTACGGAAAATTCGGCTGGGACGTCTCGCCCCATCTTCCGTATATCTGGCCCGTACCCGGGCAAACCCCGTAACCCGGGCCGCAAATGGCCTAGCTGGGACCGCCTACAAGCCCCGTGGAGCCGTCCTAACGGCTAGGGGTAGGGGTAGGGTAGGGGTAAAAATGGGCGGTTTATAGGGTTAGAAGCGGTAAGAGAGTAGCACGAAATCACGACCCAAATTAGGAGCGCGGGTTCCCGCGTTAGACCAATGACGAACCGTAATCTTGAAATCACCCAAGCGGTACGCGAGTTGCAGAGCGAAGTTGAGCGAGCTGCCATTGTAGCGATCCGTGTTCTGGAGGTACGCTACCCCGAGGCCGACGTCGAGTTTACCAATACCGTCTACAAGGAGACCCTGAAGCGCGAAATTGTTAGGCTGCTCAGCCTCTCCGTAGGTGCTGGACCCTACGAGAGTGAGCGACCCCTGCCAGTTGGCCTCAAGCCCATCGATGGGGCCGCTGAGGGTGAGATCCACGACGGCCGTCTGCCCCCGCACGAACGTCGACCCTGCCCCGAACTCGAGTTCGGCGGCACGACATTTCGTGGCAAGGGTGAGGAGAAATAGGGCCAGAAACGCCGTGATAACGTACACGACTTTCTTGGGGTTACGGAAGAGCATGGCTCACCTCAACTTCAGGGGATCTACCTGTTCGAACGGCTTGCGAGGGCCAGTCTTCTCAAAGCGGCGGACGTAGTTCGCCATGATGTCCGGCTGCTCAAGTCGATCAGTCCACTCGAAGGCTAGCTGGCTCGAAGTCACCGGACGCATAGGATCGTCGATGGCCTGCTGCCGGATGTAGTCCAACCGCCGCTGCTCAGCCGCCAAGTGATCGGGGAAGGCCACAGACTTACGCTCAGTCAGACTCCAATTGCGCCGCTGCTGCGTCACCCGGGCCTCGGTCTCGCCCAGATCCTTCATGTACTTGTAGAAAGATCCAGCCACGCCACTGTCCGTGCCGACGAATCCTCGGCCATAATTCTCGATATCCTGCACCCCGTGCTGAAGCTCGTGAAGGATAGTAGAGCGTACTTCATCGGGCGACATATTAGGGTTCAGGCGGATCAAATTCTCGGCAGGGCTGAATTTACCCCTTACATGGTCATCGAGGGTGCGATCAAAGTCGTACTGGATATCCCTGAGCTCGGGATAAGCCTTATAGAGTTTCGGATGATTGAGTAGATCACCCATCTTCCCGGCCTGTGTAGCCTCGTCACGTACATAGGAGTAGAGATCCGAGATCTCGCCCCTGAGGCGCTTGTCTCGCCCCTCCCAGAAATCGCCGATTATAGCCTTCGGGTTATTCATAATCCCACGCTCACCCACAACAATCTGCGAGCGAGTAGGGTCGAAAGACAGACTGCCCGAGTTGCGCTCTGCCACCCGAGCCGCGTCGATCTTATCTTGCAGATCGGTGATCTCACGGAAGAGCTCGCGCTGCCGCTGTGCGATCTCTACATTCTTGTCTGTGCCGCGAGTGGCTCGGCGCTGCGCGAACAGGTTGTCGAACTCTTTCTGGAGCTTGTCTCGGCGGCGAATGAGAAACTCGCTCTCCCTCGTGACGTTGCGAATTTTCTCAGCGATCTTGGTGCCGAGCTTGCCGAACGGCAGCATCGAAGCCGCAGCCATCCCCTTCTCCAAACCACTGGCCTCGGGGTCACGGAGGGAAGCCGCCGTCTGCGCCGCCCCGTAGACCTGCCCCACACCAGGAACGAAGCCCAGAGCGAGGTCAGTCTTGGGGTTGTCCTGCGCGAACCTACGGAGTCTCTGAGCGACTGCTAGGCTGAGATCTTCCATTTAACGCGGCCTCGCGGCAAATACGATACTGATTCGCGACCTCTACCAGCTTGCGAACCGTGGCGCCGAAACTAGGGTCCAGTTGCTCTGTCAGTTCGGGGCAACTCACCACCACCAGCCGATCCGGGCCTTCCGGTGAGGGCTTCGTTAATGAGTTGCATCCCGTCAGGAGTGTTGACGCAATCACGATAGACAGGCTTCTCGATGGTCTCACGTTCCACCCTCTGCGTGATCGTCTTATTGACAACCTGCATCTTACTCACGACGTCAGCAACCTGCGAAAGAGCCTCTTCTCTAGACGCTTTCGCAGCGAGTTGCCGAGCTTGTTCGATAGACACACCATCGCTGCGGCCGTACACGTATCCGGTGACCCCTGCGATTGCGATACCGACTGCCGCCGCAGCGATGATGTGGGGAATCATCTCACTTCTTCCGCTTGCACTTCTTAGCCATTACTCTACCCTTATATTGGAGGGCGCTGCCAGAGGCGCAACGACCGATTTACAGACCGCAGGCGAGGGTTCCCCCACCTGCCCCGACGGCGTCACGTGATAAGCCACGTAGCACCGAGTTCCGAAACCTGGAGCGGGACGGGTGAAAGTGACTTCCGTGCCGGGGAAGTTGACTTCCGCTTGCCCACCATTGAAAGGACCGTTGATCGACGTACCCCACTGCACGACCGTCTTCGCGATGCCGCCCGCAGGAACGGCTGAGCCGTCCGTCAACTGCGTAGCGTTCACCCACGAAACTCGATCGACGATGGGGTTGGCCGAAACGACGCCAAGACCCACGGCCGCTAGGAGTCCGAGGAAAAAAGTGGTGAAACGCACCCACTGACGACGAAGCCAGTTCATGCGGCCCTCTTGAACGCCGCCATCAGGTCGCGGCGGATGCGGGTGAATACGACCAACACGCCGAAAACAAGGGCGACTTTGGCCTTGTGCTCGGCTGGGACGTACTGGAGGATGGCACCACTGTGAAGTTCGACAACCCCTACGACTATCGCGACGTACCCGACCCAGACAGTCCAATACTTATGAATCTGTTTCAGTAGCTCCATACGTTAGGCCTCGGGTGTAGAGGAGGGAAAAGATCGTCTAGATGGATAAATCGGACGGCACCTTTCTGGTGTACTCCGATTCCCGTGAATCCATGCTTCGCAGCTAGGGCGACTACACGATACGCCTGCGGACCCCGAACCGCAATATCCACAGCACGTCCAGTCGTGTGAGGTCCATCTGGTCCCGTCGTACTGACGCGCATATTGTGCTCAGGGCAGCGATAGGCGGAGGTGAGCCGTAGTGGAAATCCACACTCTTCCCTAAGCGCATCGAGCTTATCTACGAAGCTGTCCTCCATTTTATTTTCCCCGCAATGCTTGCAGGAAAATTCATGATGTTTAAAATGCTTCCAACTCATAAAAAACTCCCTCCCCCGGAGAGGAGGGAGAAGCTCCGCCCCAAGGAAATCATTTTTCGCCACCCATGCGCATGAGGATCTGGCTGAGCGTTCCCTGCACAGTCTGGAAATTGGCCTGCGACTCCCTCCGGTTCTCTCTGATCATCTCCTTTACTTCAGCGAGGTCAGCGAGGTCAGCCTTGGTCTTTTGCTCTTCCTCTAGGCGATCCATGCGACGAACCAGACTCGCGTACAGCACGGTCAGTACTCCTACGAGAAGGGTCGCCAGACCCTTCACGAGATCGAACAGGGTTATCGTCGCATGGCTCATGCTCATGATTAGCTAGCGTCCTCGTCGGCAAGTCGCTGAAGATCCAGTTTCAGTTGATCCTCACGCGCGACGAGCTGACTCCAGACCTCCCGCATGATCGGCTCCGCCTGCTTGAAGGGAAGCTGACCGATGAGATCTAGAATCACCCCGACCGTCTGGGGCTGGAGGACGAGCTGAACAGGGCCATTGAGAGTCAAGGGGCGATCGTACATTGTCATTCTCCTTTGAAGGTTATCTATCAATTACAGGTACTTAGTCTTGGAACACGGGGATCCAGCCGCGCACGCCGTCGCCGCGAGCTCTACCAACCACACGAGTGCGTGAACGACGAAGATTGCGCGCATGTTAGTTACCGAAGACAGGCACCCAGCCCGTGACGCCGCCACCCGTGGACACTCTCAGCCACGCGATGACGCCCGCGTTGGCACCTGGCTTGTTCGCGCTGAGAGTCGGCGTAGAAGCGCCAGTCGTGTGCAGGTTCGACGCCCAGCGGAAGGCGAACGAGTTCGCCGCGTTGCCGTCCATCTGAATGCAAGCATCGGTCGCGGCGGCGCTTCCGCCGAGGACCGCGATGCCGCCGAGATTGCTGCCCGTGAAGTTCGCGGCTAACGCGCCCGTGCCGGCCGTGACGTTCAGGGCGAGCGCGGCGTTGTTGCCGGTAACGCTCATCGCGACGCCACTGGTCGGGGCGTTGATCGCGACAGCGCCGGTTCCCGCTGCGGCACTCAGCGCGGTCTGCTGCGCGCCCGCCGCCGTCGTGTACGTCAGCGCGACGCCGCCGTTGTTGTACCCGCGGGGTCCGACGCGCAGGACGTTTCCCGGACCGCCTGTGTAATAAAGATCTCCGAAGCCACCAACAACAGCATCGTAGAATAGCGTGCCGTTGGTTCCCTGCAGAGCCGCAGCGACGCCGCCGCCACCGTTCACGGTGAGCGCTGTACCGCTCGCGGGCGTGTTGATCGTGATCGCACGGCTCGAATTGATAGACAGCACGACGGCTGCCACTCCGTCGTTTCGCGCCAGTTCAAAAACACCGCCCGCGTCGACCGTTCGTAGCTCGTAGTTGAAATTCGTCGACGCCAGCCTCAGGCCCGGCCCAGCCCCGAAGAAGAGCTGCTGAGTTACCGGTCCGGCACCGTTTACGTCCAGCGCTGTACCGCTCGCGGGCGCGTTGATGGTCCAGTTGCGCGCTGCACCGATGCTGCCCGCCACAATCCCGTCGGGTGCGAATTCGATACCGCGTACGCCGGAATTCGTGCCGATGCGAAACGCCGTCCCCGTGTCCGACAGGAATCCGCCGCGGTCAAGGTCGCCGGAATTCTGGATTTCGAAGCGCAGCCCGGCCGCGCCGCGAACAATCTGCGTGCCGGTGAACGTGTTGGCCGAGCCGCGCAGCGCCACGTTCGCCGACAGCCGCGCGTCGGCCACGGTGCCGGTCGCGAGGTTTGTGGCGTTAAGGTTCGTGAGATTTGCGCCACTGATCGCGGGAAGCGTCGCAGGAAAGCGCGCGTCCGCGACCGTGCCCGACGCGAGGTTGCTCGCGTTGAGGTTGGTCAGGCCGGACCCGTTACCGACGTGAGTACCGGTGATGCCATTGGAGTCGAACGTAGCCCGAAGGACACTACCGGTGGAGATGCCGATCTGCCCTGCACCGATGCGGTAAATGCCCATGTTGAGTTCGTTACCGAACGTCAACCCCGGAGCAGACACAATGCCATCGACGATACGCAGAACGCCGGTCATACCGCCGTCGCCGTTGCGGGCGAGAGAACCCGTCAAGGCAGACGCGATGTCCGCCATCGTGTTGTTCGCCCACGCCGACGTGATGACCGTACCGGCGACAACCGGATTGCCCGGAGTGTAGAGGGTATAAGTACCGTTTGAATCACGAGGCATTTTACTCTCCCACCGAGCCGGAAACAGCGCTCTGACGAAGGAGGTATCCCGCCGCCGGGGCGAGGTCAGGATACTTCGCCAGATACTCCTTCAGAGCCTTCTGCATACGAGTGTCCCCCATCAACGCTCGCTGAGCGCTTCTGGAGGAGAGGAAGGGACCGGCCGCACCCATCGCCGTCGCAGCGAGGGGATTGCCGAAAGCAACGCCGCCGATGGGGGCAGTCATCGCCGCGACACCCTGCCACGTCGGCTGAATTTTGGCATTGTCGAAGACATGTCGGCCAGCCACCGCGAGATCACGCATCTGGGAATCACGATTCTCCATAGCGTCCGCGAGCTGACCGAACCGGAAGTTTCCCTTCTCCTTATTCGCCGCCCGCACCGCCTCATCGTACCCCGCAAACACCTGATACCGACCGGGCAGCTGATCCCAGACCTGCTGATCCGCCGGGTTGATGCCGTCGCGGATTACGTCATCGATCGCCTTGCTGCCCGCCTTCATCGCACCTTGCGTGCGCTCAGACTCAGGCCGCATGCGCTCACGCACGCGCGCACGCGCTGACATCAGGTTCTTGCCGCCGATGACATTCGCGCCCATCTTAGTCAACGCCGGGTCGGCCATCATCTCAGCTACAGACTCTTCGATGATGGTGGCCGCGCGCTGGCGAGCGACCTCAGGGGTCACGTTGCCCGCCGCGACCATCACGGGGTCGATAGACGAGTCGATGCGGCTGAGAATGCGCTGCCGCATATCCGAGGGAATCTGGAAGGCGTACTTGTTGACAGTCTCGTCGTAGACGTCGTCGTACATCGTACGCAGAGCGTCACGGATCTGCTCCGGACCCTCCGTGCCGCCCATAGCGAGAGTCTTGCCCGGAGGCACGGCCCGCTGAGCAAACATCTTACGAGTCTTGTCCGCCGCCTCATCTGCCTGCCCACGAAGACGCCCACCCACGCCGGGGAGAATGGGTAGCCCGCCCTGATACACGGTCTTGAAGTACCGGCTGGTCATGTCGGCATCGCTCGCGGCGTTCGCCAGCGGCAACTCCAGATCCACACCCTGACGGCGGGCCTCAGCGAGCAGCAGCTCGGCGTCGTCGCTCTTGTTGACGAGACCTCGCGCAGCACGGCCGGAAGACCGGCCGAAAGCCCCGAGGCCCGCGCTGAGGAGTCCGCCCTGCATCGCGCCGGTCGCCTGCTCGTCGGGAGCCGCTTCGGCCGCACCCTGCACCGCACCCTGCCCGAACATGGCCGCCAAAGCCATTGGGAGCCGCATAGCGGCTGTGGGAACACCGCCTAGGGGTGCGGTAGCGGCCAAACTTCCGCCAATTTTACCCAACTCACGGGCCGTGGACTTCGGGCGCGCAGCCTCCTCGGCATCCATCATCTTCAGCGTATCGTCTCCAAAGCTGCCCGGGGCGAGGCGATCCAACTGCATCAGGTTACCGAGACCCGCGCTCGTGCGTAGGATCTGACGCCCCGCACCGCTGAAGAACTCGGAGATGGGGTTGCCAGCCTTTTCCTCAGAAGCGCCTAGCTCGCTCCGCATCTGCTGGAGCTCACGGAGCCGCTGAAGCTTCTGGAGACGCTCTTCGGGGGTCATTCGAATCCAAGCTCCTGCTTGAGAGCCTGCATCTCTGCATCAATTTCAGCCAGCGAGGGACCGCCCGCACGCGACCGCGACGAGCGCATCTCGAACTTGGGAGCCGCACCACCCGTCGGGCCGGGGCTACCCGGCATCTCGCCCGGAAGCTGGACCTGCTCGAAGATGCCCTCAACCTCCTCTGGACGGTAGCCCGCACGGATGAGGTTGTTACGGATCTGCTGCACCTTACGATTATGGATGCTGGTGATCAGCGCCATGTTCGTACGGATCTGATCCGCGGTCATGTCCGGGTTGAAGGTCGCAGCTTCCCACGACTTCTTCTCGTTCGTGGTCAGCGTGGCACCGAAGAGCTTGTAACGCTCAGGGAGGTTGTACAGAAGCTGAGCCTGCGACCACCACCGCTGAGCCTCCTCCTGATCCTTGGACGCCAGCTGAGGCACCGTGGAGGAGAGGAAATTACCGACGCGGCGGCTGAACGGCAGAGCGCCTACCGCGTACTCGTCGCGGAAGGAATCCGAGAGATCCTGCAGACCCATGAAATCCGCAGCCGCGCCCTCTGCCCGCTTCAGGGTGGAGTCGGTCATCTTGCGGAACTGCGGATCGCCAGCGCCCGAAGCGCGCATCATCGCAGCGTCAGCCATTCGCTGCCGCGAGAGGTAGTCCAGATTGTTGTTACGGATCGTCTCGTTGAGGTTGCGATCCATGTAATCCATCTGGTGCTGCTGGTAGGTCCGGACGTCAGCCTGCCGCGCCTCGTCCTGACGCCGCTGACCGATCTCGGAGGCCGAGTCGTCCGCAGTCTTGATCATGCCCTGCCCGATGGGGGCCAGCACACGATCGCCCGAGAGAGCTCCGGCCACACCCTGATTACGACGCTGACGCAGAAGCTCAGCAGTCTTACGGATCCGCTCAGGATCCGTGGGTGCGGGGCTCAGCAGTGACTCGTAGAGGTCTTCCATTAGCCACCCCAGAACGGATTAGGCGCTCCGAAGTATCTCATCGGGTCGGTCTTCTGCGGCTTGCGCGGGGCCACAGGCTCGGCCGGGATCCGCGGGGCCATCACACCGGAAAGATCCGGCGGAGCCACCTGCGGGACGTCGATCTGGGTGTTCGACACCGTGCCGTCGTTACCCATGAGGGTGTTACCATACATCGCCCGGACCTTCTGGCGCTTGTCTCGGATCTCACCCATGCGCCGATCACCCATGTCGATCTCGCCCTGAGCCCGACGCTGGCGGAGCATGTGCGCGATGTGCTCGAGGGGATGAGCAGCCGTGTAGACGCCGCCGTAAGAGCGCCCTTCCGGACCCTTACCCTCGCGGATAGCTCGCGCCGCAGCCATCTGAGTCTGGAGTGCAGCCTCCTCTTCGGAGAGGACACCGAGCTCAACGAGCTGTGCGATCTGCTCTGAGTTGAATGACATATTAGCTCATCCCCGGAATCTTGATGGGGGAAATCATGCCCATTGCACCACTCAGGAGACCCTGCGTCGCCTGATTCCGTGCGTTGAAACGATCCAGATTCGCCTGACCCGTCATCTGCGCCGCGCCGAGGTAGTTGGTCGCCTGCGAGGCAGCGGCGGGGTTGAACGACGGCATCGTCGGCATCTGGACCTGCTGCCCCGACATGATAGCGTTGATCTCATTGAGCGTGAAGCCACGCTGCTGGAGAGTCTCCGCGATCTGCTGCTGGCGAAGCTGGTTCTGGTACTGTGAAGATCCCATTTGCTGCTGGAACTGCTGATCGTTCTGGGCCGCATCGAACTGTGCGCCCTGCATTCCCTGACTGAACTGATTCAAATTTTCGGCAGAATCAAAGGCAGCTCGCGCCATATCCTGTCCGAACATCTGCTGGTTCTGGCCAAGATTGAAAGCGTTGAGATTCATCCGCTGACCGAACGCGCGGTCAGCCGCATCGTTCACGAACTGACCCTGTGCAGAGCGCTCTCCAAACATCTGGCCCCGCGCCGTCGAATCTATACCGAACATCCGGGAGGCTTCCTGCCCGGACAGCCGCGTAGCGTCAAACATCGCTTGCCGACGCTGGTCACCCTGAGACTCGCGCAACTTGCGGAGCTCTTCGTCAAAGGCTTCATCACCGACGTTGAAGCCCTGATTCAAAAGCCGCGTGCGAAGCGCATCTTCATCTCTAGAGAACTGGCGATCAGCGCGGCTAGCGAATTGATCATACAGCGCATCACCAGCCTGATCAAAATATCGCTGAGCCGGATTGATGTCGACGAGCCCGTCAGTACTCAAATTTCTTTGAATCTGTTCAGGATTTCCGGCATCAATGCGGCTCTGTGCTTGCGGTGTAGATACTCGGGCCTGAACCGAGGGTGTAGTCACCCGCTGCTGCGCCTGAACTCCCTGCCCCATCGGGGTGAAGCGGTTAAAATCGACCGCCTGCCCGAACTCTTGCTCTAGACGGCCAGACAAATTCTGAGCAAGGTTATTACGGGTCTGCTGAACAGCGAGCTCAGAATCCAGCGCGCTCTGGAGGCGCGGATCGACGTTCGTGTTCTGGGTCCACTTCGTGACCAACTGGCCCGAAGCAGGGTCCGTCACCGCCTCCGTCTGCCACGTCTGGGAGCCCCACGGAGTTACCTGCTCGGGCCGATTAGCCCAAGTCTGCTGATTGGTAACTTCGCGAGAACTCGCGGCCTGCTGCTGAGCAGCGCCGACGTAATCAGGTGCAGCGGGAGCTCGTTTGCTCATGGATGGGCCTCAGCCAAACACAGGATTCTTTCCTGAGTTCGGAAATGACCATGTCACTTCCGATGGCCCATCCGTCGGGAATTCGAGCTATCTCTCGAAACCCTAAGAAGCGTTGAAGCTTCAACGATTGCGTATTGTACGCGGGAGTATAGGCGATTACAAGCCCCCGTCCGGCTTGCTCAAATGGGTATCTAAAGATCTCTCGTAAAAAGATTCGGCCGACGAGGGCTCTAGCGTCACCGATGTAGATGTGAGCGTGGACTGCATTGAGCGTCCAGTAGTCATATCCGACCATAGCAAGGACGCGGCCCTCTTCAACAAATTTGATACCGCGGAAATCTTCCCCGCCCATGTATCCGACAGCTTCATAGAAGAATTCCTTATCTTCAGAAGTGGATGCGGGAACAATTTTAGAGGAAATTTCCTGAATCTGCGAAGATGTCAAGCCGGACGATGACGGTGGGAGCGCGCGAGCGTCCTTTGACGGCGTTGGCGACTGCGCGACCGATGCCGGATCCACCGTAGGGGGTGTCGTAGAGAAGCAGGTCTCCGCCCCAGATAGCTGCGTCCCACACTGCTGTATCCCAGAGGGCTGCGCCGGTGACGCCAGAGGGTGGGAGTGCATCGAGAATCTCCGTCAAATCGTAGTCATAACGACTACGGATCATGAACGCCGGAGCAGCGTTCGCGAGGAACACCGGGCGGACAGTATGGATCCTGTGATAGACTCCCGGCTGACCGAGGTCGTTGTACGCAGAGAGTCCTGCCCAGTCGATGTCGATGAAGTTGGTGGGATTCGAAAGCAAGCGGTTGTCTACCGAACCCGTGTGAAGGACTACGCGTCCGTCATTCGTGCCCACGTAGAATTTTCCATTCCACGTGTCGCCCGTCTGCATGGGGAAAGCTCGGTACAGGGACCATGCCTTCGTATTGAGCTCCTGCACTAGCTGAATGAACGGTGTCGAAGCGGTCTTCGGTACACTGATCATCAGTAGATTTTGCGAGGGTACGAACTTCACCTCCCAGCCGTAGTTGGTGAGGTAATCGTCCATGTAGGTCTTGACCAGCGGGGCAACCCGATTGGTCACGAAGATATTCTCCTCCATGATGGTCTGGCCGCTGAGCAGCCGCGTGATGGGGAGGAGTCCATACGCCGAGAGGAGGTAGAGTTCGCCGCCGAAGTTGCCCGCGCAACGACGACCGCGAGGCACCGGGCCGATAAACCACTTGCCCCGAAGAGACCAAGTGCTGGCCGAAGCGGGATCGTCGCCCTTATAGACGATCACATCACCTGCGGACGAGACGGCCACGAGGTAGTCATCGACACCCTCACCACCGTCCACTGTCCAGCTAAAGAGGCCGACAAGTGTACCGCCTCGGGTGAACTTGTTACCGAAGTCGAAGCGAGTGGCAGCGCCGATGATAGCATCCGCGGCGAGATACCACGCGCGTGAGCTGCCCTTCTCAGTGAACCAGAGACGGGACTTGTGGAGACAGACGTGGGCGAACAGCGCGGGGTCAACTCCAGTGACTTCGAGTGCGGTCGTCTTGACCCACGTATCACTCGCTTCCTGATAGCGATAGTAGCCGTTCTGCTCGTCACACAGGGCAAGGAATCGTCCGGCCGCGGTCGTCACAGACTGCCAAGAGCAATAGCCCGAGTCGACGGAAGCTACAGGCCACGTTACCTCAGTCCCAGGAGCCGACGTACTGGAGGTGACGTCGTAGATACGATCGTTGGCACAGGCGAACAGGCGATCAGCCGCCGAGGACGCGCCGTTGTAGGGGACGATCGTACGGACCTCAGTGCCGCAGCCGGTCGCCCACTCCTGATAGCCATCACGAACACGAGTACCGAAGCGCGTCGGCACCATGTTGAATAGATAAACGGCATCCTGCGGGTCCATCAACGCCAGATTGTCTACGGCGTTGATGCCCCGAGTACAGAAGCCGATAGAAGTCGGCTTGGAGGCCTGCGTGGCGACCCCGTCGTTACCGAATCCCTGCTGCCTCATGGCTGCCCGAACCCGGTCTCAGGAACATTGCGCCACGAGAGATAGGGATAAACTCGTCCCCGGGCCATAGAAAGTACGGGCGCCGACTTATCCTTCCCACAGTAGGTCTCCCAGACCTGATTGAACTGCTGCGCCGCAGCGCGCGAGTCAAAGCCCTTGGCCTCCAGAAAGCGCAGTTTGAGCAACTTCTGGATGAGAATTGGCTCGTAGTAAACGACGTCAGAGCTGTTCGTGACCTGATCGTTCGCGAAAGTCGTGCCGTCACCGACCCAATTACGCGAGACATACGAGAAAGAGATCGTCGTGTTTGCTGGAGGCGGATTAGGTAGAAGACGGATCTCCCCCGCCTCAAAGTAGAAGCAGAGGTAGATCGTGCTCGGGGCGAGGTTGGTCGCCACGAGGTAATCCCAGTCCTGCACCGTAAGAGGCCCACCGAGCGGCAGTCGCTCGGTGGGATTCCAGCCAGTCTGATCCAGGAAGTACCCGAAATCAGTGGGGAGAGCGACCACGTTCGTGACGGGAACAGCCGGAGTGGTAAAGCTGAATTTCCGAGTCAGCTTCGCCCACCCGTTCGAGCGAGCTCCGAAGAGCTCGCGTCCACAGACCGTCAACAGATTCCTGAGCTGGACGAAGTTGGGGTCTGTGGACGCAAACGGATCCGACACAGGGGTGAGGCCGACTTCACCAGCCGCCCCGTTGATGATGTTACCCGCTGTGTCGAATCTCGGCATTTACTTCCCCTTCGCGGCCTTGGCCTCGGAATTGGCTTCCAGCGTCTCGAGACGTGCCATGAGCGCCGCAATCTGGGCGTCGCGGCTCTCGAGCTCCGCCTGCATCTTCGTGAGGGGTGCCTGACCCTTCGCAGCTTCGAGGAACGCAGAGGCCTTCTGCTTAAGACCCTGCAGACCGGCCATCTTGGATGCCACGCTGTCCGCGACATACGCAAGCTGCTCGACGGTCTTGATCTTGAAGTAGGCGAGCTCCTCGATCTGCGCAGGAGTCAGCCAGCCCACGACCGTCAGCGGCGTGCCGACCGTCTGCTCCGTCATGCCCTGCTTGAACCGCGCGTAGTGCTGCGGGAAGCGAGTGCGATCGAGATCCCACACCGGGCGGTCCACGATGTTGGTCTTGTCGCCGGGGGCGATGATGCGGACGTACTCGCGGTCGTAGTAGATCGGGCGACCAGCTTCCGCGGTCTTGCCCTGATCCAGATGCGCGCGGACGTAGAACTGAACATAGAGCTTCTTGTCAGCCTCGGATTCGTCTCCGAATGCCTGAGCCGTCATTGAGTAATCGGCTTCCATGGTTTATCCTTGTGGGGTGGAGGGAGTGAGGGGGCCTCGTAGGCCCCCTCTTATCTCAGCCTTAGATCGTCACGCCGACCGTCGGGTAGGAGAAGCGAGCGTCCGGCGCAACCACCGCGCCGCCCGCCGCCGTCTTCAGCACGAGGCCGTTGATGGCACGCGCGCCCGCCGTGCCATCGTCGTCAATCGCGCCCGCCGTAGCGGTCGTGTTGAGACGAGTGCCGACCGCGACCGCCGCTGCCGTCAGGACCGCGCCGCGACCGTAGATCTGGAACCAACCGAACTGGTTGGCAGCCAGAGCCTGCACCGCAGCGCCGACGCGCGTACCGTGACCGCCGAGCTGACCACCGGCGGTGTTCGCCGTGGTGACCGGGGTGAACACGCTCGCCGCACCCTCCGCGCAGAGCTGACCGAGCGACGTAGCGCCGTTCTGGTTCTGCCCGTAGATGTACTCCTTGTAGCCGTCGACGGGATCGTCGTAGCCACCGATGGAGCCGAGACGGAACTGCGCCACCGCCGAAGCGATGAACGCGTCCGGACCAATACCGATAACCTGAGCACCCATGTCTGCAGACTCCTCTTAGTTGTTGTCCAGGCGACCCTGGAAGCGGGCACCCGAGCAAGTCATGTTGCCCGCCCACGCGAGGATCTGGACCTCAGCGTCCTGGTTGATCGCGTAACGCTTGTTCGGCGCCAGCGGGACCATGTTGCGCTGAGCGTGCGGACGGTAGTGGATGTACTTCGTATTGAGGAAGAACATCGTACCGGCCGGGCACGCGCCGCCGATGCCGCCGTCCAGAACGACGTCCGCGTCCATGAACTTGAGCGTCGGGAAGCCGAGACCCGCGCTGTCCGCCGAAGCGAACCGCTGGAGGGCCTGAAGGCTCGCGGTGTACAGATTCCACATCGTAGAGTCCGACAGGATCAGGTTCGGGCGATCCGAACCACGCACGCACTGCGCCCAGAGCGAGTTCATCGCGGGGCCGATGGTCGCGGCGGTCAGGGCCGACGTGTTGTTGACCTGATTGCGCCAGAAGGTCCAGGTCGCACGGTCGATGCCGCCGTAGACGCCGGTCGCCGGGTTCAGCGGTACCGCCGCGCCGAGACCGGTGATCTCACGACCGCCCGAGCCGGTGCCGTCGCTGTAGAGCGAGGTCGCGATGATGTTCGCGAGCGTGCTCTCAGCAACCGCGATGCGGCTGTCCAGCAGGTCGATCATCGCCTCCTTGCCGCTGTTCTGGAGCATCTCGAGACCCGAGATGACCACCGGCACCGCCGCCTGACGGATGCCGAACTCCGCGGCGCTGATGACGTCAGCCGCCGCGACCGGAAGGAGGTCGTAACCGCTGTAGAAGCCGCCGTTCGCATTCTCCGCGAAGCTCAGCTCCTGGAGAATGACGTTACCGCCCGAGAACGTCTTGATGTTCCCGCGCTTCTTCATCCACGTCAGGAGCGCGTTGTTCTCCGTGACGTTATCCGCGATCTCGCGCGTACGACTCTGGATGGTCGTGGCGATGATATCGCTCACATTGGGAAAAGCCATTGCAGAAATCTCCTAAGTTAGGGATTGAACACAAAACCGACGCATGAGGCCATCGCCTTGCGAGCATCCGAACTTGGGGACCTCTGCCGTTGGGCTGGGAGTTCCTAGTTCACGGGACGTCACTATACGCGGCACCAAACGGAAACGCAATACCCGCCTACTTGAAGGCAGACGCAATCACATCACGACGATCCTTCGGACCAGCGCGAGTACCATCCCCCGACGGCGCGCCCGCGATGGAGGAAGCTGCCCGACGAGCCTGCTCGGCAGAGGCCCGAGCTGCGGCTGCGGCTTCAGCTTCCTTTCGCTGAGCAATGATCTTCGACACCTGTGGGTGGAGCTGGCACGCGCGATCGTACGCCTCGTCGAGCGTGATCTTGCGGTTGCTCTTAGCAGCGAGCTCCAGAATGTCCGCGAGGTCATCCTGGACTTCTTCAAAGAACTCCTTCTGAGCCAGCGTCTCGACCGCCTGAGACGCCTGCTGCTCTAGAGCTTGCGCCCGCTGCTGCTCCACCGAGCTCAGGCGCTCAGCGACCTGAAACACGGGAGCGAGCTGAGGATGATTGCGCAGGTCCGGCATCTGCTGAACCTGCTGGCGCGGACGCGGGTTCTTCAGGTTGGAGGTCAGTGCGGCGTCGAGGACGCGGAGGTCGACACCGTACTCGCTGATGAGGTCAGCGATGATATCCGCCTTCTGCACCGGCGAGCCCTGAACAAGACCTGCCGCGGTCCGCATCACGCTGTCGATCGCCTCCAGCGGGGTCGTGCCGCGCGTCTGGAGGTAAGGCGTGTACGGCGCGATGGTCTTGTGGAAGTCGTCAGCGAACTTGCGGGCGGGAGCCGCCTGCGAGAGCGCCTTGTCAATATCCCGTTCGCGCCGAATAACCTCGCGCCGAGCCATCTCAGGCAGATCCTTCCACGCCTCCTTAGCCTCCTTCTTCCACGACACCGGCGGCTCGGGAAAGAGACTCTCGGTGGCCGGGGCCTTCGGCTCAGTCTTCGCAGCCGCCGGATCCGCCGCAGTCTTCTTCGGAACGAACTTGCCGTCCGGACCCCGCTCCATCGCGAGGTTCGTCTCCTGATTCGGCTCGGCGCTGTGCTCGACCGGCTTGGTATCAGCGGGGTTCTGCGACGAGGACTCCTGCCCCGAAATTTCCACCGAAGCGGCGGGAGGGGTACCTGCCTCGGTGCTACCTTCGGGGACGGTCGTCGTGGACTCAGGAGCCCCCGCCGCAGAAATCGGTTCTTCAGTCGTCTCGGCCTGCGAAAGCGCAGACTCAAGAGCCTCACGGAGCGTAGACATTACTTTCTTCCTTTCTGGAGTGCGGAGATGAGATGGGGAACGTTCCGACCCTGAGGTCCTTGGGTGAAGTACCGCTCGCGCTCGCGCGCAGCCTTCTCCCACTGACCCTTGAAGTCGTTGACGTTCGTCACGTTATGTCGTTTTTCGTGATCCCGCAATCCTTTGCGTCCGTGTACGACCTTTCCATCGATCGGAGAGACAAAATCCGGAAGGTCCGGCATGATGAGCGTGCCGAACTCCGCATTCTGACTCTCAATCTTCACTAGCTCGTTTTTCTCGGGGTCCCAGCGGTAGCGAGTTCTCATTCGGAGTCACCTGCGGCGGCAGTCTGGGCACGCAGAGATTCACCCACGACGGTGTTCCGAAGCTGCATCATCAACTTCTGGATCTCGAGTGCGTGCTTCTCGCGATCCTGCTTCATCTCAAGCGCCATCCGCTGCATCTCCATCTGATGCTCCTGCGCGGACTGCTGCATCTTGGCCTGAGCCTCCATCTGCGACTTCTGGAGCTCAGCCTGAACCTTCTGCATCTGGGGGTCGGGCTTCTCCCCCGGGGGATTCTTGGTTGCGACGTCGATCGCCTGATCCAGCACGCCCTCGATCTCTTGCGCACCGCGGAAGCCTGCCACACCCCACTTGAGCATGTGGAGGAGGTACGGGGTCGCCTGCGGCGCCGACTCGATCAAGCGGCCAGCGGACTGCATGAACAACGAAACCGCGTTGATGAAATCCGTGCGATCAGCTTTCAGCTGTGCATAGTCTGCAATCGCCAGCGTCTCGGGCTTGATCTGAATCCGCCACTTGGCGAGATTCATGGTCTTGATCAGCTGGATCGCCTGCTCGAGAAGCGGCTGGTTTTTGCCGTCCGGCGTGTTCGCGATGTTGCTCTGGAGTATGATCTGCTCCGGAGGGTAATACTTCGCGATGATGTTGACTTTGATCTTCTGAGCATCGGAGGCAAAACGAGCAAACTCGTCTTGTAGAGCCTGAACCCGGATGGATGCGAATTGAGCCTTCAGCCGATCTTGCGTCGCCGAAGCACCCGCCTGCGCCGCGCCACGTAGAATGTCCGCAAGGCCAGTCACCTCATAAAGTTGTTGAATCTTTGCCGCCTGAACACCCTGTAGGATCTGTAGGACGTTCGCCACCTGCTCAATCGGCAGCCAGTCCACAGCGCCCTTGATGCCGCCCTTTTCAGCGAGTGCAGCCCACGAGTCGACCGGGATCAGTTGGTTCTCCACGCCCTCCTGCAGAAGACGTTGGATACCTTCCTCATTCTTGTCGTAGACACCAACCGCCTTACACGCATCGGTCAACAGCGCGATACGCATCTGGAGGTTGTCGATGTCTTCGTACAGCGACTTCGCGAGCATGTAATCCGCGCGAGGGATGTACTTGCTCGTCGTCACATTCGCCATCATCGGCGGCGGGTCGGGCCAGAAGCCGTCGAGCTCCAGCGGCGGAGGTCCACACTCCAGCGTCTCCTCCATACCCTCGACGAAGTAGCAGACCTGCTTGTTCTCCTTGTCCCAGATCTCCCAGACCTCGGCCTGCATCCAAGGAGTATCACCAACCTGCTTGCTCTTGTCGTCGTCCAGAGGCCCCTTAGACTTCATAGGGACCTTCTTCGCTGCGTCCTCGCCAAAGCGCTCGATGAGCTTCTTCTTGTTCATGAAGGCCCGGAATGCCTTCCAGCGAAGCTCACTGTAGGTGCGCGCGGGCGACCACAGCTGATCCTTCCAGTGCGTGTAGATCGTCTCCGTCCAGGCGTCCGCGACAATCTCGCGCTCGACCGCAGGCGCGAGCTCCTTGCCCGTAATGGGATCAGTGATCGCGGGCTTGGTGGTCTTCTGGATGTCTGCCTGATAGCGTAGACGGCAAGAGCCCATGCCCGGGAGCAGACGGTCTTCGAGACACGAACGCATGACCGTCGCGTAATCTTCACCCTCCTCCTGAATGTCCTGGTTCAGGATGCGGGTAAGCATCAGCGATGCCACGCGAGCCACATCATCATCCGGATCAGCGCTCGTACGGGAAACCTCCACCTTGGGGAGTTTCCCGTAAAGCATCGATTTCAGCGTGACGATGTTGGAGAAAAAGAGGTTGAGGCGAACATCCGGGTTCTCCGGGCTGACTCCCTCCTCGCAGTCCAGAAAGCGGTTGACGATCTTGTCACCATCTTTGTGGAAATTTTCTACGAATTTGCGGGCGGCAGAGAACTCAGCCGTCCACCGGCGAGCTTGCCCCGCCGGATCGTTCGTGAATTCAGTGGGCTTGTCCATTTAGACTCCGAGTCGGTAAGCCGCCGTCGCACGCCAGAGGACGCCCGTAGTCGCCGGGCAGACCACCGTCGTATTTGTACCCGCCGCAGAAGAACGGACCGGGGCACCGAACTGGATCACCTTTTCGGTGAGCGTGCCCTGCGCCGCCGCGTCCGCGCGGAAGTTGTAGGACGGCGTACCCGGCAGGTTCGTGGTCGTGACGATCACCGGAGCCGCAGCGGCCGTCAGCAGCGCGGTCGCGAAGTGCTCGATGCGGATGTGGTCGATGTAGTGGAAGAGACCGGTGGCCGACGGGATCGTCAGCGTGACAGCTGCACCCGCCGCGCCGGTCGCCGTGATACCGAGCGTCATCGGTAGGCGCTCGACCTGGATGATCGCGTCGGAGGTCGTGGCGCGCATCGCAACAACCGCACTGCCCGACGTGTACGCGGAGACGCGAGCACGGACGCGGCGGAAGCCCGCGACGTTCAGGAGTAGCTGCGCGACCGCCGTGATACTCGCCACATACGCCTGCGTAGAGAAGTTCAGCGTCGGGATGGCGAAGTAGTCTGTGCCGTTGACCGTACCCTCAAATACGAGGGTAGCGGAGAAGGTGCCGCGAACATCCACGAAGACGGTCGCATGGCCGTTCAGGTCCATGACGACTTCGGCGTTCAGTGCCGAGAGGTTCTGTGAGGGCGCGCGAGGGTCGGTAACCGTTCCGCCGCCGATTTGGTCTAGCTGACCCGAGTATTCGTTACCCCGTGCATCGGTCAATACAGCCATTTAGCCCACCTGATAGTTGATTTTGTAAGTTCCGCCGATGATGTCCCGCGCGCAGTACACCACGACGTCGAACTGCCCCGTGCCCGGAATCGCGAAGAAACTGGCATCGCAAAATTCCGGATCATTTTCGTCAGTGTTCTGAATGGCGCCCCACCCGACCATGATCTGGCTGGAAGGGGAGACCGCCGCATCTACCACCGTAGCGACCTGACGGCGGAAGCCGTTGTAGGGAACGGTGATGATTGCTTCCTTAATGTCAGCCGAGCCCCCACCCCCGGGAGGCGTCGCCCAGACGCCGTCAGCGCGGAGGAAGCTGGTAGAACCACCCCCAGAGGCCGGAACCACACCCGCCTGAGCTGCGCCGAACGCCAGCACGCTCAGCGTGCGATTCGCGCTCAGATCCCCACCGCCCTGAAGCGGCGAAGTCGTGTTGATCTGGATGCTGGCGTTCGCCTTCGCGTTCAGTGCGCTCTGGAGGTCCGTCTGGGCCGACAGGGTGCCCGTGATGCTGCCCCACGCTGCCGCTCCTCCGCCCGGAGGCGGCGACCAATTGCCATCAGCCCGGAGAAAATTCGTCGTCCCGCCGCCGGAGGCGGGGACCGTGCCGCGAGTTGACGACGTGAAGTCGCTGACGGACAGAGTCCGATCCGCGGTCAGGTCCCCGCCCCCGGAGAGTGGGGCGTTGGTGTTGATTTGACGGCTCGTCGGAACGCCGCCGCCTCCACCGCCGCCCGTAATGCTCGTGTACGTCAGCGGAGACAGCGACGTACACTGGAAGAGATTCGGGTAAGCCGCATTATCGTCAACCCACAGCCGTCCGAGTGCGCCCGGAGGAGGCTCCGGCGACAGGGTGACCAGCAGGTTGTCGATACTACGGAGTGCCACTCTTCCTCAGCTCCACGCGCGGGAACATGAAGCTCCCAGCGCGCTTAGTCACGTAGAAAGTCGTCTTGCAGACCGAGCACACCATCACGAGCTGATCCCCGCCGCGCGTTTCTGGCTTGATGGGATAGCTAGTCTTGCAGGTGGGACACTCAGCTCGGTACATCACATGCCCGCGCCGCGCTGGAACGTGATGCTACCCGCACCGACCGGGAGGATAGCAGCAACTTCGGTCACGTTGCCCGGAATGGAGAAGACCTCAGTCGCGCCGGGGGCCACGAACGTGTCGGTGGCGACGGCAGTCTGTGCGCCGTCGCCCCACCGGACGAAGGCGACGCCGTTTGCGCCGTTGTAGACGCGAATCGTCTGCGCCGCGCCCTGAGCGCCCGGGAGCGCCGCACCCACGGAAGCTACGCCACCGACGACGGAGACGTTATTCCCGAGGGGAGAGAAAGCCATACCCTGCATTACCATCTCCTACGTCGCGAAAGCGACAAAGTGCGATCCCGTTCCTTCCAAAGATCGTCGAGACGGACTTGAGGAGTGCTCGGCAGGACGATCTTTGGCTTCTCTTCTGGGGCGGGGAGCTTAACAGGATTTGCCATGAGGGACAAGTACCTAAAAGCGTCAGAGCCGTGGCTCGCCCAATCGTGTACGGGCGAGTCGATGAAGACCTTTGCCGCCTCGTCCCACTCGCGCCGGTACGCGCGGAGGCATTCGACTCCCTTTTCCGTGCGCGGGTGGAAGTAGCAGCTCGGGAGGGTCTTGCGGACCGCCTGAATGCCGTCGTGCAGGTCCAATTTCGGGACGATTTGTACGACCCGGCCCGCCTCTGGATGGACCGCCCGCTTGAGCTTCGTCTTGAACGCCTCGTCGAACTGCTCGATAGCGGACTTTTTCGTCGCCAGCGTCTTCGCCCGAGCGTCGTGCGGGACGTAGAAATGAGAATACAGGTACGGCTTCGTCGCCAGGAGGTCGACGTAGTGATCGATGTCCTGGCCGTGCGACTCCTCGTAGTCGATCAGCGCGATGCCGTCCGGCCGGGGCTGATAAAACCACAGCGCCGTCGAGTCTGAGCGTCCAAGGTCGCTCGCCACCCGGATGCCCGAGTCCTCCGAGTACTCCGCGTCCGCGGTGTAGATCTGCCCGCGCTTCTCAAGCGTGTTGATCAGCTGAGCGTAGTAGGTGCCGGGGACCGCCGCGTTGAAGTCACACTCGTACTCACGCGCGTACTCGTCCTCCGCCATCTCGCCCCGGGCGATCTCAAGGTCCACGGAGGAGAGAATGCCCGACTCCGACGCACGGAGGATGAACCTCCACCAGTTCTGCTTCGTCTTGGCGTCGTCCCAGATCTTGAAAAAGTGATTCTTGCCCTTGGGCGTGCCGATGAAGACCGCCCATCCCTGCCGGTCGGACAGCGCGGGGACGAGAATGGAGCCCCAGACGCCGGGGTGCATGTCCGCGTACTCGTCGAGCACCACACCGTCGAAGTATTGCCCGCGGAAGGAGTCGGGGTTGTCAGCACCGCAGATGGTGATGACTGCCCCGTTATGCTTGAGCCGGACGTACAGCTCCGACTCTGAGACCTTGTCGACGAGACCCTTGGTGTACTCCTTGAGGTACTCCCAGGCGACCTTCTTCGCCTGCTTCAGGATCGGGCCGATGTACGCGTAGTTAGGTCTCTTCTTCGTCGAATACGTCGCCCGCGCGATCAACTCGTTCACGCACGCGACTGTCTTTCCCGCCCGTCGATGGGCCACCATCACCGCAAATCGTGTCGTCCGAGAGTGGAATGGCCGGAAGTGCGGCCTCATCTCGTACGGGATTACAATCTGTGACATCGGTGTATTCACCGTCCAGGGGTGAGCGGGGGATGGCTTGCACGATCTCTACCTTGCCGGTGTGCTCGTGCTCATTCTTCTTCGGCTCGAGCGCAGCCAAAAGTTTGAGGTAGGGGAGAGGATCCTCGTCCATCTCCACCGCGATACGGGGGGTACCGCCGATCAGCTGGAAGGCGTCGAGGAGGGCCTGCCGGAGCTGCTCTTTCGTACCCTCTTTGGGGAGGCGGTTGAGCTTCTTCGCCCACTCCGCTCGCTCCGAGAGGATAATGGGGTACCGCTCGTAGACGGAGAGGGTCTTCTCCTCCGGCGGCTCGCGCGTGGATTCAGGTAGGAAGTCCATGGCGAGTCAGCCTACACGCGCGCAGGCGTGAAAAGCAAGTGGTGCAGCACTCGAAAACTATACAGGTGGGCGCCGAATGTATAGCAACTGAGGATCCGAAACTGGAGATCGAAGATTCTGTGAGGGAAGAAACTGGGGTATTAGAGGATTCAGAGTGGGAATCTCGAAGATTCTGTGAGGGGGTGGGGTGAGTGTTTTTGTTTTGTCAAAGTGAATCACCCCCGGGGGGTCATCGTCGGTCGTCGTCGCCCGCGTCGTCGTTTTGTGGCGTCTTCGCAACAAAGTCGTCGTGCTGCAACGCAAAAGACCGCGCTGCCTTGCGGCAGCGCGGCCCGGTGCGCTAGCGTGCTAGCGTGTTACACCTGCACCGGTAGCAGGTACTTGCGCCGCAGTGCGTAAGCGGCAAAGCCCGGGTCCCCGTTTGCCTTGCACGCGGCCTGTGCCTGCGCGTAGGTAAGCGTGCCACCGTTGGCCTGCGCCACGGCAGCCAGCGCCGCAAACGTGCTATGCGTACCGTTGCTGCCGTACTTGGTACCCTGCCTGCCGGTATACTTGCCGTTAAGCGTGTACAGCGTAGCCGGTGCCGCTACCGGCGCGCCGCCGGTGTTGGCCTTGCTTGCCTTGCCCATGGTGCGTTGCCCTTGTGTTGTGCTACCCCGTTGGCAGCGTGGCTAATGTAGCGCAGCATGCTACCCGGTGCATTGTGGCATATACGTATTTACACGCCACGTGCTTTGGTGTATACGCGCGTGCGCCGCGCGTCGCGCATAAAGTGCTTGCGCGACGCGCGGGTTTGTGCTAGGCCACCTACGTAGTTCAATACTGGTATTCTTTTGCGTATGGCGACTGCCGCCGTTGCGCGACGACATTCGTCATACGTGATGACGATGAATCGACGATTTTCGTCGGGGAGGAAAATCATCGTCTTTGACGACATGATACTGACGAATCGATGACGATGATTTTCCTCCCTGACGAGGCCCAAGTCGTCGTCGACGACGGTGTGATAGTCGGAAATCGATGAAATCTGGCTCGTCGGGACGAGAGACGGAGGTCATGCGGAAGCGAGTCGTCGTGCCAAACCCCATCATTTTACGACCAAAACCGCCGCTTTAACTGATGCTAACCGACTTAACCCATGTTTTAGCACCCTACCAAAAGAGTAATTTCAAAATACGCGTATGTATACACATTATGGGTTAATGGGTTAAGACGGCGTAAGCCCTTGTTTTTAAAGGGCGGACGCCTTTAACCAAAAACCACCGTCCGGCAAACATGGGTTAAGTCTTCACCCGCACGACTTCATACAGTTTTCGTGGGTTCATGTCCGGGTCTCGTCCTGCTTTGTCTAATGCTTGATGTCGTGCTTGCGCTACGCTGTCAGCGACGACAGCGTAGGTTTTAGTTCGTACCACCCTTTTGACAGTCACTGTGTACACTTTCATTTCTGAACTTCCCCCTGCGCGACCATGTCCTCCCAAATGGCCCCCTGCGCGATGATGGCCGCGTAGCACGGTCCTGCACCGACCTCCGTCCATTCCTCGTCCCGGTCTTCCCGCAGCAGCCGCGCCAGGACCGTCAGGTCCTGGGCGACTGCCACCAGTGTGTCGGCGAACCGCAGCTTTTCTTCCTTGGTCATGATTCAGCCCTCGTCGCTGAAGAGGATAGCCATCGCGGACTGCCCGCTGGACCCCACGCCGTACACGAACCACCCCGCGCGCAAGCCGTAGACGCCCGTGACGTAGTAGCCCGGCCCCGATTCGTGGTATTTCACCCCGTGACGGATGAGCGTGTACAGCGTGTCCATAAACGGCTTGTCGTTGCACCGCGAGTCATCATCGCCGATTAGCCGGAACTTCTTGCCCAAGTAGGCTGACTTGATGAAGGGCAACGCCAGCGCCAGTTCTTCAAGGCTTTCAGACACCAGCAGCGCCGTGTCCGCATCGGTCATGTCAAAGTATTCCTGGATTTCCATTTTAGCGCCTTTTGACGTAGCGCCCCGTGCGCTACTGTTACTAGTGTACCGCCCCGCACAAGAATAGCAAGCTATTCCAGCGCCGCCAGCTTCAGCTTCAGGTCATCTAGCGTCGTGCCGCCTTCCTCCGGTCGCATCCACACCCGACGCCTCTTCCCGTCGATCACCCGGGTCTTAGTGACGTATCCCTTCGCCCGCAGGTGGTCGGCGAGGAGTCGTGCAGCCTGAGGATTCAGGTGAGAGACTCCCAGTTCGTGCATCTTAATGTACTCTTCTAGCGTGAACATCAGTAATCCTCCCGTGAGTTGTAGATGAGATTGGCTTCAGCGGCGAACTCCAGGAACGCGTCGCTGTTCCCGGTGATGTGCCGAACGGGATCCCCATTACTGAGAAATCCCCCGGCGACGAACAGTGCCCATCGACGATTCCCGAGGTCCTCCAGCACCAGCCGGACCTCTCCCCCGGGCGTCGGGATGATGGATGTGATCTTATCGTTCATGTGATCTCCTTGATGCGGATCTTCGGGCAATTGCCCATCCAGTCGGTGCTGGACTGAGCCTCCTCTATTGCCAGACGCTCTGCCTCGTCACTGTTACGAGCTTCAACGATCACCACTAACCAGCAGCGACTGGATGGGTGGATATCTATTTCCAAAACGACGGTGTACTTTTTCACGGTTCCTCCATTAAACGTTCTGCTGCCAGCCCACCGCGAACAGCCATTCGCGCCGCTTCGTACGGCGAACTAGCCGTGCGTCCGAGCAATACCAGTTTCCGCAGCAATCGTGGGCATGTCGGCACCGCTCCGACGGGTAAACCTCACGTGCGTGGGCAATCGCAGCCACCACGTTCTTCGCGGCTACCGTGATGTAGCGCGTGCACGAATCGCCGTAATCGTTGTAGGTCGGGGCAGTCTCGCGCAGCGTGCGGGCGGTACGCTTGAAGGCGTCCCATGCCTGCCCGTCGGAGTGGTCAGTCCACGAATGGTAGCGAAAATACGGGCGCAGGTCGTTGCGCTCGATCTTGTCTACCAGCTTCCAGAACTTTCGCCCGTTCATAGCTAGTGCTCCTAGTGCGCGCCGCCCGTTGCAGCACACTAGTTATACTAGCAGCACTAGCTATGTCAGCAAGCCCGATTAAGGCTTCAGCTTGTAATACTTCTGGACGCCCTTCGGTCCACTTTCAGCCTTCGTGGGAGGAGTCAGCTCGGGGAGCGATCTCAGGACTCCTCCGATCTCGCGGGAGATGGTCGCATTGGCCGACCGGATCTCGATCCCCAGATGCTGACAGATTGCCCCCATCGTGAACCAGATCTCCCCGTTTTTCATCATTCCTTCGGGTCGCTGGTTCTTCCACATATCCAGGACTTCACGAACCTTCTCTTCGAGAGGATTCGCAATCGCGTATTTTTCAGCGTTCACCGAGGCGTTTGTGATTTCCCAAAATCGATCGCGACCATCAAGATATCGCGCCCACGCTTCGGCCCACAGTTGATCCCTTTCAGCTTCCAGCCCCGCGAAATCAAGGAGGCGATTAACTTCGATGATTGCATATCGGCGGTAGCCCGATGGGTCGTGTTGAAGGAACTCGTAACGATTACCGCAACCGTACAAGGTGAATCGGCGTGGATATACTTCGACAGAAGAACCATACGGCGGGCGGAAGGCATCTTCGTTCCTCGTGATCATCGCCTTGAGATTCGAGCTCTCTCGCTTGCCGAAGGAGTCGAGCTCGTCGAAGCCGACGCACAAACCGGAGTGCATCAGCATGTGTAGATCCTTGTCATTCTGCTCCCCGTACAGCGTCAGCGCATTGCCGCGGAACAGAATGTTGGGCATAGAAGTCTTGCCCGTGCCCTGCGGCCCCACGACGATGAGCATCCAGTCGATCTTGGTGCCGGGCTTATCCATCCGCGCGCAGGCTCCGATCAGCCACTTCGCGGACACTTCCTTCAGGAACTCACTATCTGGGACGCCCCATGTGCGTGATAGCCAAGAATCGAGCCTCTTGACCCCGTCCCAGGTGATCCCCCGGATGTGATCGAGGAAAGGACTCCGCGCGTTGCGCCGACTCAGGGCGTCGATACACGTCATCACCAGTCGAGAGTTGACCTTATCAAACCCGAGGTTGTGCTGGAAGTAGTTGGCGATGTCCATCTCGGTGAGTCCAGGCTCGGCCTGCTTATCACCGATCATCACACGCGCAGTGTCAAGGTTGCGCCAGAGCTTCGGGAAGGCAGGATGCTCCTCCAGCAGGCGCATGATGTTGCTGCTGTGCTGGTGAACACGGATCTCACCCTGCTTCCCTTCCTGGAAGGCTAGCCCGTACTTCGTGACGAGGCTCTTGGGTGACTGAACTAACTCATCGACAGCAACTTCCTTAAGTCCTCCAAAGCGCTCTTGAGCGTCACTTCCCCATTCAACAAGGAGGTCATCAATCTTGCCGTCTGGTTGAACAATTCGTACCGTAAATCCTTCATTCTGTAGAGCTCGCGCATAGGTGCCGTAAGCTCGACAGATGTCGTATCGAAACACGTCCCCGTCCGGAACAATACAGATCTTAGATTTCCCTGCACGACGGAGAAAGTCAAGGATCCATGGGTGGACACCACCCGAACCGTCCGGGTTGCGCCAGAGTTGACATCCCCCAATACCGAAAGCAGGCAGCCGAAGGTTCCTGACGATCGAGGCAGCCTTCTTCTCTCCCTCGGCACAGATCACCTCATCGGATTCAGGTAGTTCGAAAACTCCCGGCGGGAAGTAGGGGAGATAGGCGGGAAGCCCCTC
>Ga0315907_10000968_pt1 | contig 39405 bp, 22 predicted proteins | sample LakEriMetagenome_3_FD_203525 | JGI IMG/M metagenome (GOLD analysis project Ga0315907, IMG submission 203525) | Freshwater fungal communities from buoy surface, Lake Erie, Ohio, United States - Buoy 12 MA123 | ecosystem: Environmental > Aquatic > Freshwater > Lake > Lake biofilm | place: USA...
CTTCTAGCTGATCCAAATGCGGTTTCGGCGGTTGGGGCGACCTTTGACATTAATGGCGGCCTCTATTTGAGATGAGAATCAGGGCTACAAAGCTTATGGCTTGGAAGGCTGTATTCTGCGGCGGGCTGTAAGGCGTCGTCGAAAGCGCCAACTCACACCCGTCGTCGGTTTCTCGCGTGTCGCTGGTATTGTGAATGGGCGCCTGCTTTGTACCATCGCGACTCAAGACCCGACTTTGCCGATCGTCTGACTTAGCGGCCAATGAATGTAGGGCCGCTTACTGCCTCTTTTCGCTCAAAAGCTGCCTGCCCGGAATCCCAACAAAGTTGTCGAAGCGAAACGGCGCGCCGATGGCAGGTTTTGTCGCCGGACAGCAATGAACGACCAATTTGTTAGCGTAACACGTTATCGGGTGACCCATCATTGACCGTATATCGCAGTTTCCAATCAAACCAAAAAACCACCCCCTTTCATGACTAATCCAAGCCCCTGACCGTGCCCGGCCAGCTTTGCAACCCGCACTCATGCGGACCGTGTTGCTGCGCTTCGCTTCGCTGCCCGCACCACTCCTGTGAGCGGGGTTTCCCTCGCAGCGCTCGGTGCAGTCCTGACCGTGCCCGGTCTTAACGGGGCTCAGTCAAAGGGATGGTCCCTTGGACGGTTAGAAACAGCTTCGAAAGGTCATATCCATGAAGAACACAGTCACTCTCGTTGGCTTCGTTGGCAACACTCCGGAAGTCCGCAACACCCAGTCAGGCGCAACGATCACCACGGTATCACTCGCAACCACCCGCAGCTTCAAAGACGGCGAAGGCAATCGCCAGACCGAGACCGAATGGCACCGCATCATCTGCTTCAATGGTGTAGGCAAGTGCGTCGCGGAACATATCGCCAAGGGAGCAATGATCATGGTCACAGGGCGTATCCATTATACCAAATGGACCGACCAGAATGGCACTGATCGCTATGGCTGCGAGATCATCGCCGAGCAGGTCGATTTCCTCGCCAAGGCAAAGGAAGCCTCCAATGATGAACCCAAGAAGCGGCGCTCGAAATAGCGCCGCAGCATCACCGATCGTCAAACCAAAAAGGTTCCGCAGCATCAGTTGCGGGGCCTTTTTTAGTGCCAATACTGCAATGCATGATTTGGCAAAAATGACCCGGCATTCGTAGGGTAGGGGGTTAGCGGAGAGGCGCAGAACGCCTCGCGTTTTGACCATCAAATATGGCTATTTGCTGACCCTTTGACGGAAAACTGCCAAAAATGAAGCGGCGGTGTCTGCTCGTTTTCGATTCCATTCAGGCGCCAATCGGGCTATGAAATCCGTCGAAACCCGCAGTTTCATGGGCTTTTTTCCTAGTCAGTTTTGGTCATTGAATCCACCTTCGGAGCACTGAAAATGCAAGCACACCGTACGCGACATGTCGCAAGCGGAAAATGGCTGATTATTGCGGGTCTCAAGCCATTTTTGGGGAGTGGCAACTTTCCAATCATTTTCAAATCACCGGGTTTTCGCAATTTGAATCCAAATCACAAGCCGAATATTCCACTGATATTGTTGCATAATTTACAAAGGGTAATGACGCATTGGGTGACTTGAATTTGACATCACCGGTAAATCGACGGCTTAGCTATTGTTTCCCGAAATTGGGGCGTAATATCGTTGCTCCATCACGGAGTTGGTCAAGATAATCCGACCAGTGTTGCATCATGCGGACACGCTCATCCCAGTACTCGCCGCGAGCATAAGCACGACGGACGGCGTTGTTGTCTGCATGGGCGAGTTGCCGTTCTATGGCATCAGCATTCCAGATGCCCATTTCGTTCAATAATGTTGCCGCCATTGCGCGGAATCCGTGGCCAGTCATTTCATCCTGGGCGTAACCAAGGCGACGGAGCGCGCCGTTAATCGTGTTCTCGGACATAGGACGGTGTGCCGAGCGGAGCGAAGGGAAAAGATAAGCGCTGAACTCTGCGTCGGTCTCGATGCTCGCAATGATATCTTGCGCTTGCCGGGACAGCGGAATGGAATGAACTCGACGCATCTTTGTTTTATGTGCCGGGATAGTCCAGACGGCCTTGTCGAGATCGAAATCGGCCCATTCAGCGTAGCGCAGTTCGCCGGGGCGTACGAAAACATGGGGGAGGAGCTTCAGGGCTGTTAGTGTCACTGGATGCCCGTCAAAGCCATCTATCGCCCGCAACAACGACCCAGCGCCCATTGGCGTTGTGATCGCCGCACGGTGTGTGACCTTAGGGACCGTTAGTGCGCCTTTGAGGTCCGCCGCGACGTCCCTGTCTGCACGGGCGGTGGCAATAGCGTAACGAAAGACTTGGCTACAAATGGCGCGCATCCGCTTTGCGGTTTCGTGACGGCCCCGCGTTTCGACAGAGCGTAGCACTGACAGTAGTTCGTGCGCTGTTATCTCGGCAATGGGACGACGGCCAAGGACCGGTGTGATGAAGCCGATCAGCCAACGGTTCTTCTTGAGCGTTATCGCAGACAGGCCTTCACGTTCGGTCTTGGCGAGCAATTCGTTTGCCACGGCTTCGAACGTATTAGCAGCGGCAACGCCTGCGGCGATCTTGTCCTGCCTTGCTTTCTCGGCGGGATCGATGCCATTTGCGATCAGCCGCCGCGCTGCGTCTCGCTTGGCGCGCGCGTCGGCCAACGTAACGTCTGGCCAAACACCAAATGCCAGCGTCTTGTGTTTGGCGTTGAAGCGGTAATTCATGCGCCAGTAGCGCCCGCCATTGGGCAGTATAAGCAGGTGCAGCCCATCCGAATCTGTTAGTTTGAATTGAACCGCTTTCGGTTTTGCCGATTTTATTGCAGCCGCAGTGAGTGCCATGAGGGTATCTCCGAAATGCCATCCGGCCATATACCCTCAAATATACCTCCAAAATTGCTGGACGCATGAGGTCATCGCCGTATTGCTACGGACATTATATCAGGAAAAACTCAAGGAAAACAGCCATTTTTCTGGACACATCTGGACGTCTGTGGACGCTCCGGTGGTGACCCCTACGGGAATCGAACCCGTGTTTCAGCCGTGAAAGGGCCGCGTCCTAACCGCTAGACGAAGGGGCCAGAGCACTGTCGTGCAAGGCGTTCCACCTGGTGACCCCTACGGGAATCGAACCCGTGTTTCAGCCGTGAAAGGGCCGCGTCCTAACCGCTAGACGAAGGGGCCGCCACCGATGGAGCCGCGCCTTTACGGATTCGCCTTTAGCTAGTCAAGGTCGGCATTTGTCCGGTAGAACTAATTTGCCAGCGCGATATCATCGATGTGCAATTCGGCCTTGGGCACCGACCCCCAGTCATCAACCTTTGCCCGACCGGCAAGCATATATTTCTGTCCGCGCTCGCCATGCAGCAGTCTTTGTCCCAGTTCGGTTTCACCTTGCCGGAAAGCCATTGCCTTGAACGATGCCCCATCGTCGCCGGATACAATTGCGCGGACATGATCCTTGCCGACAATATCGCATTTGATGATCCGCACCGGGCCTGTAACAATGCGCGGTCCCGGCCAGCCTGTCCCATAAGGGCCTGCGCCGTCCATCGCTTCGATAAAGGCAGGCTGCAGGCCGCGCGGACTTAGCAGTGCGTCGACAAGCAGCGATTTTTCCGCAGTGGCCCGCGCCACATCGCCCGCCAGCCTTTCATCAAGCCAGTCGGCCAGCCGGTCGACCATTGCCGCATCGATGGTCAACCCCGCCGCCATCGCATGTCCGCCACCTGCAACAAGCAGCCCTGCCTCACGCGCGGATATGATCGCCGCACCCAGATCGACCCCAGATACCGACCGTCCCGATCCCTTTCCGGTTCCGTCGGCATCGAGCGCGATGACGATTGCAGGCTTGCCGGTCTTTTCTTTGATCCTGCCCGCAACAATGCCAATCACGCCGGGATGCCAGCCCTCGCCGGAGACGAGTATGACCGAGCGGTTGTGCTGGCCGGCAAGCTGTAACTCGGCTGCCTCCTGCACGGCGGCTTCGATCGCGCGCCGTTCCTCGTTCAGCCGGTCGAGCTCCATCGCGATTTCGCGCGCCTCTTCCGGATCTTCGGTGGTCAGCAGGCGCACGCCCAAATCTGATTTGCCGACGCGGCCGCCGGCGTTGATCCGCGGGCCGAGAGCAAAGCCAAGGTCCGAACAGACCGGCGCACGGTTGAGACGCGCTGCCGCAGCAAGCGCGTTCAGCCCGATATTGCGCCGCGCCGCCATGACTTTCAGCCCCTGCGCGACAAAGGCGCGGTTGAGCCCTTTTAGTTGGGCAACATCGGCAACTGTACCCAGCGCAACGATATCGAGAAGATCGACGAGCCGTGGCTCTGCCCGTCCATCGAAGAAGCCGCGCCCGCGCAGTTCGCGGACAATAGCTGCCGCCAACAGGAAGGCGACACCGACCGCTGCCAGATGGCCATGTGCGGCGGCATCGTCAATTTCATCGAGCCGGTTCGGGTTTACCAGTGCAAAGGCCTGCGGCAATTCGACGGCGCATTTATGGTGATCGACAACGATCACCTCGATCTCCGCTGCCTTGGCTTGGGCCAGTGCATCATAGGCCATCGCCCCGCAATCGACCGTAACGATCAGCTTGCTGCCGCGCTCACCTAGACGGACGAGCGCTTCCCCAGACGGGCCATATCCTTCGAGCAGGCGGTCGGGGATATAATAGTCGGCGGTGAGCCCTAATTGGCGGAATAGCCGGATCAGCAATGCTGCGCTGGTTGCGCCGTCAACGTCATAATCGCCGTAAACGGTGAGCGCTTCGCCAGATTCCACCGCGTCGGCCAGTCGAACCGCTGCCCGGTCCATGTCGCGAAAGATCGATGGGTCGGGCATGAAAGCACGCAACGTAGGGTTGCGCTGCCGTTCAAGATCGTCGCGCGCTACGCCGCGGCCCAGCAACAATTGGGTGACGAGGTCATCGGGCGTGAAATCGGGGTCGCGGGCGTCTGCGCCATGCGTCCGCCACAACCACTTCTGCCCCAATATCGAATTTTCTACGATGATCTCGCGCATAAGCCCCTGTTAGCGCGCGTGCATGCATCCCGGCAAGCACGCGTATCGACAGGGGCTATATGCGGTGCGATTTCGATTAGGCAGCAACCCGTTTGCGGACCGATTCTGCCTGCGCCATGATATTCTTTACCAGATCGGCACATGTAGGAATGTCGTGGATCAGTGCCTGGCTCTGCCCGGTCGTCCAGATGCCGCCATCCAGTTCGCCATCGCGCAACACATTTTCGCGACCGCGCACACCAGCCATCAATTCCTTCACGTCAGCAAAGGTCTTGGTCGGGTCTTTCTGGATTTCTGCCACCTGTTCGGAAATCGTATTGCGCGCGACGCGGGCGGTGTTGCGCAAGGATCGGCCCACCAGAACGGTGTCCAACTCATTATTGTCAACGATCTGCTGTTTCACATTTTGGTGGATCTTCGCTTCCTGCGTGGCGCAGAAGCGCGTGCCCATATTCACGCCATCGGCCCCCAGTGCCAGTGCGGCGACAAGGCTACGGCCATCGGCCATCCCGCCACTCGCGATGATCGGCGTATCGGGCAGGGCGTCGACCGTTGCAGGCAACAAAACCACCAGGCCAACATCATCCTCGCCAGGGTGGCCGGCGCATTCGAATCCGTCGATGCTGATAACGTCGACACCCTTGTTTACTGCCGACACTGAATGGCGCACGCTGGTGCATTTATGGATCACCTTGACCCCATTTTCCTTGAAGCGGGGCAGGTGGTCTGTTGGTGCACGGCCGGCGGTCTCTACGATTTTGACGCCCGATGCGATGATCGCCTCGCGGTAATCGTCATAGGGAATGGGGTTGATCGAAGGCAACAGGGTGAGGTTCACGCCGAACGGCTTGTCGGTCAGCTTGCGGGTTTTTTCGATTTCATCGAAAAGCGCCTGCCCGCTTTCGAACATATGCGCGGTGATAAAGCCCAGCGCTCCCGCATTGGCCACAGCCGCAACCAGTTCGCCATAGCCTACACCGGTCATCCCGCCCATAACGATAGGCGTTTCCACCCCAAACATTTCGGTGATGCGTGTCTTGATCGTCATTGTCGCTTTGATCCTCCAATAAAATTCATCCCGCCCTTGGTGCAGGGGCTTTGCGAAAAATGCAAATGCGAACATGCGCGTCCGCTCACAAAGGCGGAGCTGGCGCTAGATCGCTGCGCCAAAGGTCAGGGAAAAGCTCCGTGGCCGGTCACCCGGCTGGCTGGCAATGGGCCGCGCATAATCAAGACGCATCGTGCCACCGGGTGTCTTCATCGTGAGCCCGAAGCCGACCGACACGCGCGGCTTGGCCGAATTACCGGAAATGCTTTCGCCGGGCCGCAATGTGTGGCGATGCACGCCGAAAACCGAGCCTGCATCGACGAACAGGCTGGGTTGCAATCCGTAGCGATCGAATAGTCCGCCAACTGGGCCGGAAACCTCTGCGCGGGCGACATAGTAAGCGCGGCCGCCAATCGCGACATCCTGACCCGATGATGCCATTGCAGGTGACAGTTTTGGTCCGACCCCGCGCAGGTCAAAGCCCCGCAAGCTGGTATCGCCTGCATAAAAGCGATCAAACAATGGAACGGTGCGGCGATCGAGCGATGCCATGTAGCCACCTTCTGCATCCAGCATCAGCGTCCACCGATCCGAGATACCGATATGTGCGTCGCCGCCGATGCGTGTGCGGGTGAAAGGTGCGCTGCCGCCAAGCCCTACATCCTGCGCCAACCTCAACCGGTAACCGCGCATGACAGGCTGGTTCTGGCTACGCCGGTCATAGGCGGCGGTCAGGCTGAGCAGCGAATTGGTCGTCCAGCCGATTTCATCACACAATACGCTACCTAGCGTCGGAGCGTCGCAGATCGCATTCTTGCCGCGCATTCGGAACATATCACGTGACAGACGATAGCTTGCGCTGGTTGACCAATGATCGCCAAATTTGCGGGACAGTTGAACAATGAGGCCATAGGCACTTTGCGAAAAGGGCGACGTGCGCAGATTCTGGCCAAAGCCCCGCGCGGTGGTCCGGTGCGCGAACAACTTGGGCGCGAATGCGAGGCTGGTACCCAGAAAATTGCCATCGCCATAGCCAGCCTCGGCAATCTGCCGCAGTTGCGACCAACGGAAACTGGCGGCAAGTTCGCGGTTCATTCCGCTGATATTCTGGCGCGAAATCTTTGTGCCGACACTGGCGCCTTCGACTGACGAATATCCCGCCGATAAGGTGATGCCGCCGCGCGACAACAGACTGTCTGGCGTGACATCATAGGCCCCATATTCAAGATCCCGATTGCCGCCTTCCACATCGGCTGCAGATTCGCCTGACAGTTTGTCCGCCTCGGTCCCAATGGTTTCACTGCGCGGTAAGGTTGCTGACAATGTCGATTGCACTGGGCGTTCTGCACTGGCCGATTGCGCGGCACCAAAGAACAGATAACCGCCAATCTTGTACGTGCCAGCCTCGTCCAACGTGGCAGTATCGGGCAGGGGCACCCCCTGTTTCGGCGCATCGAGGGCGCCCCATTCAACTGCGCGCGCGCCGGCAGCAGCTGAGCTATGCGGACCGGGAAGGCTGAACCTATTGCTGCCATTGTCGATTGCGAAAAACTCGTCGGCTGCCCAAGGCGCAAAGCTGCGTCCGCTAGCTGAGCGACCGGACATGAGCGGCTCGAGCGCTGCGCCATTTCGCTGGACCGATGCAGCGAAATCGCCACGTGCCTCAATCAGCCTCTCTATCGCACCATGCGGTGGCAGATCCTGATGACCACAAACGGTGGCCAGACCGATCGTCGCATTTTGAGCCAATTGGCTGACCCCGCTGACCAGTTCGGTGCAGCCTGGCACGATTACCCCACTTTCGCCTATTGTTCGCGGAAGGCGCGGTTGAAGCTGTCGACCATCGGCTGGAAAAGATAGCGCAGCAGCGAATTTGAACCGAGGTCGATAAAGACTTCGGCAGGCATTCCCGAAACCAGGTGGATATCCGGAAGTTCTTTCAACTCACTCGGTTCAATCTCTACCTTGACCTTGTAATAGAGCTGGTTGTTGGTCTCGTCGAAGGTCGCATCGGGGCTGACCTCGCGGACAACAGCACTTAGCCCGCGCAGTACGCGCGCCTTATAGGGCGTCAGTTTTACCTCGGCCTTCAGTCCGGGGCGGACTACATCGATATCCTCTGCGGCCAAGCGCGCTGCGATCACGATTTTCTCGTTCGACGGCACGATATCCAGAACCGGTTGTCCTTGCCCAATGACCCCGCCGGTGGTGATCAGGCGCAGATTAGCCACCCTGCCGCTGACCGGCGCGACAATCCTTGCGCGACTGCGAATATCTTCGCTGATCTTCAGTTTCTCGCGTGCCTCGGCGATCTGCATCTGCACGTCGCGCTGCTGGGTAGCGGCTTCCGTCGCCATCTGACCGCGTAAGAAGGTCATTTGCGCTTGCGTTTCATCGATGGTCTTGCCGATCCGGTCGAGATTATTCGAGAGCTGTCCCTCTTGCCCGGCCGCCGCGGCGCGCTGGCGTTGCAATGTTAACAGCCGCGATTTGCGCTCAAGGCCTTCATCGACCAGCATGCCGACTGCCATTTCCTCATCCTCCAGCAGGCGTTTCTGATCGCCAAGCGCGGTGAGTTGGGCATTGGAGCTGCCTATCTCGGCGCGTGATTGGCCCAGTCGCTGGCTCAGCACCTGGGTTTGCTGATAAAGGCTGCGTCGGCGTGCGTTGAACAAAGCATTTGATGCGGCGATTACCGATTTGACTTCGAGGTCGTCCGCCAGTGCAAGCAGCTCGGTCGGATAGCGTATGGTTGAAAGCCCCTGCCGTTCCGCAGTCAGTCGGGCATCCTGAGCCAGAAGGCCGTACAGTGCGCTGCGCACGGCATCATCGCGGGCCTCGGTCTGGGTTGTGTCAAGTTCGACGAGCAGTTGCCCCGCCTTGACCATCTGGCCTTCCTTGACCAGAAAACGGCGAACGATCCCCCCTTCAAGATGCTGCACAGTGCGCCGTCCACCGCCGGCCGCTTCCAATATGCCCGATGCTATCGCAGCGCTGTTCAGCGGCGCAGCCCAGCTCCAGAATGTAAACAAGGCAATAAAGGCACCGATAGCCAGGAAGGCAAATTTCAGTTGGCCTCCAATCCGTGGGGCGGCTGCGGGTGTCACTGAGCCATCGGCAAAGGCGGAAAAGTCGCCGCGCTCAAGACGCATCGGTGCGTTCATTGTCCCATGCCCTCCTTGTTGAACATGACGGGGCGCTGGTTGGCCGCTCCTGTGTTGGCAGTGGCGGCCGTGCTGCGCTGGCCATTGGGCGGCAATTTGCGGCCGGTCATATTGTCGATCACTTCGCGCGCCTCGCCGAATTTCACCAAGCGGCCATCCATCAGCATGGCAATCCTATCCGCAAGTTGCAGGAGGTTCGCCCGGTGCGAAACGATGACCGTCGTCACCTTCATCGCCTTTAGCCGCTGGATGGTAAGGGCAAGGGCGGCATCGCCGCGCGCATCAAGGCTTGAGTTGGGCTCATCAAGAACCACCAGTCGCGGCGTTCCGAAAAGCGCGCGTGCAAGGCCGATGCGCTGCCTTTGTCCGCCCGATAACTGAAATCCGCCATCGGTCAGCATGCAATCATAGCCGCCTTCCAGTTGCAGGATCATTTCGTGACAATCGGCCAGTTTTGCGGCCGCAATCACATCTGCATCGCTCGCATCGACGCGAAAGCGGGCGATGTTCTGGCGTACAGTGCCGGGTAACAACTCGATATCTTGCGGCAAATAGCCAACATGCTGCCCGAAATCGCTGCGCATCCATTCGAACGTGTCAGCCCCGTCGAGCCTGACATGTCCCGAATTGGGTTTGAGCACGCCAACCAGCATCCGCGAAAGTGTTGTCTTTCCAGAAGCCGACGGTCCGACAATAGCCAAGGTCGTGCCGGCATCCACGGCGAAGGTGACGGCCTTGAGGATCGCGCCCTTAACGCCAGGAACCATATAGGTCAGCGCTTCGACCGAAAGCTGTCCCGCAGGTTGCGGCAGCGACATTTCGGATGCACGGGGCAGGGGCAGATCGAAAAATTGCAGCAGGCGCTGAAAACTTTGCCGCGCGATGACAAACTGTTTCCAATAACTCATTGACGCTTCAATCGGAGCGAGCAGGCGTGCGGCGATGATCGAACCGGCGATCATCGCGCCGCCGGTCAGTTGATGGTCCAGCACGAGCAGTGTGCCATAGCCGAGCAGTGCAACCTGCACCGCGTTGCGGACGAATTTGGTTACGGCAACGACATTGGCCGAGAAATTCTGTGACTTGTCGGTTGCTTCACTCTCGCTGAAAAAGCGTTGCGCCCAATGGCCCACCGTTTGCTTGGCCATCCCCATCGCGTCGATGACTTCGCTATTGCGGACCAGACATTCGGCATATTGCATGTTGCGCGCCGATTGAATCTGTGCGTCCTGTATATCGGCGCGTGTAGCCCGCTCATTATACCAAGTCAGGCCGAACAGGATTAGCGCGCCAACGCCGGAGATGATTCCGAACGCGGGATGGAGCAGGAATACGACGATAAGGTATAGCGGCACCCAGAGCATATCGACGACGCTAAAAAGCGTCGGCGAAGCGAGAAAGCTCTTCACCTGCGAAAGTTCGCGTAAGGCCTCCAGCCGGGCATTGGGCGATGCAACTTTCTGTTCGAGTGATCGGATCAGCAATTCGGGGCCGATCTTCTGTGCAAGCCATGTTCCGAGGCGGTTGGCGACATTCTGTCGCACCGCTTCGAGTACACCTGCCAGAAGAATGGCCATCCCGATCGCAAGCGTCAGGAACATCAGCGTATCCTGGCTTCGGCTCGACATTACCCGGTCGAACAATTGCATCATGTAGAGCGACATAGCGAGTGCCGCGAGATTGCTGATCATCGAGAAAAAGACGAGCAGAAGCGCGACTTTCTTATGGGGTCTTAGGCTTTCCTTCAACAGGTTGGTCTTGCCTGCTACCTGAGGGGAAGCGCGATTGAGCACAGCGGCCATGGCATCACTCTCCTGTCGTCGGCTCGGTCGTGCCGTGCAGCGGCAGAACCAGACCGGAAATGAGCCCGGCAAGCTCCATCTGCCGGTGCACCCCAAGCTTTGCGCGGACGCGTTTGAGGTAGGTTCGCGCGGTTTCTTCCGACAGGCCGCAATCAGTTGCGGCGTCGCAGAGGCTGCTTGCCTTGAGGAAATGGCCCAGAAAGCGTTGTTCCGATGGCAGAAGCCCTAATGCTTCGAGCAATTGTGATGGCGCATCCATCCGTCCGGGCGCGAGAATGAAGAGCAGCGCGCAGCGGGCCGCCGCCGCGCCTGATCGGGAGGTGGCCGAGAGCACATAGGCAAGCCGCCATTCCCCATTACCATCGTCGAGACGATAGACATTCTCGATCGGTGCGCCGGGTTCGGCGGCAGCCGCGATCTGGATGCTGTCCCGCAGCTTGCGCGCCTGTTTCGGATTGGTGCAACTGATCGATCCGTCGGCTGACCGGATCAGCCATTTGCGCTCCTGAAGCGAGGCTCTGGCGGCGCTATTCATGAAGATCGGCTGACTTTCTGCGGAGAGCATCATCATCGACAGCGATACACGGTCAAACATTGCTTCCAGTCTGTTTGAGCGGAGTGCTTGTTCGGCAAGTTGTGCGCCGCGTGCGGCGGAATCGGCCAGCAGGGGCAGGATCAGCTGCAGCGATGCAAGCTCGTTTGCGTTAAAGCGGTCGAGCCCATATTTGCGCAAATAGATGGCCTGAACGCAGGTTGCGTTGTGCCGTCGCTGCGCCGCGACACCATGTTCATATCCGGCAAGCAGGGCAGAAACAGGTCCTGCATTATGCCGCGCGGGATCATTGCGCCATCGGTATTCTTCGTTCTGGAACGGAACTGCAGTTCGATCACCCATGCGCGACCAGAGTTTTTCAGAAAAATGCAATAATTGCCTTGTGATCCCGGGGTCATTTCGAACCGGGTCAAAACCAATCAGAAAGGCGTGCCGTTTAGGTGGCGACCCGGCAAGCACGACAGACAATATTGCCGCAGCTACATTGTGCTGGGCGAGAAATTCGTGCCAGACCTTTCGGGTTGCAGACGGAACGTCAAGCGCGCTTTCCGATGCAAAGGCGGCCGGGCAGCTCTGATCGCCGCCATCATCGATAGGGTAGGAGAAGAAACTCCTCGACTCTGCATTTTCTTGTGTCGCGTAGTCCATGTTGATCGACATCTTGGCCCCCAGGGAAACCGAATATAGAAGAATTTAAATCTCTATATATTCAGGAAAAACTCGCGACCATTCATGTCATAAGAATCGTCTTGAAGTAGGGTTCAAAACGATTCTCTTTCAAGGCTCATTTATTTTTATTAAAGCATCGAAAGTATTGTAGAATTAATACGGAGTAACTCTACATTTGCGTTCAAGTTCCAATGGATTCGAACGAGCTATTGTTCTATTTCGATTCGGCTTCGAGAGTCTATTATCCCCTTGGACATATCCGTTAGGGTAATGTTAACTCTCAAGCGCAGGCTGTATTCGTAAAAGAAAAAGACGGGCTCCCTCCCGCGCCCTTTGGTTGCGCAGACAGGAGTGTCAAAAGTGCAGAGAAAATTGCAGTTATTTGAAGGCGTATCGCTCCTTGCCGCCATTTGCGCCGGCTCGGCCATCGCAGTTGCGCCTGTATGGGGCCAAACATCGGGCAGCGTCACTGCACCGCACGGGACGATGGAATCGCTTGCGCGCCATGTCGTTGCAACCCATCCCGAAATCGAGGCCCAGCGCCAGCAGATCCGCATCACCAAGGCGCGGCAGCAGGCAGCAGAGGCCGGCTATTTGCCGACAATTGCGGCCAATGGTATCGTGCAAAAGCGCGAGATTGACGTGAAAGGCGGTGGCAAGGGCGATGCCAGTTTCGTCGCCGGCCAAGCATCGGTCGAGGCGCGCGTGCGCTTTTACGATGGCGATCGCACCTATAACGCTATTCAGGCGGCAAAGGCCGAAGTCGAATCAGCGCAGGCTGTGCTTGAAGCGACCACGTCTGACATATTGCTTGAACTTTTGTCTTCCGCCGCGGATGTGCAACTTGATCGCAAGGTACGCCAGTTTTCGGAAATGCAGAGCGAGGCGATTGCAGAGCAACTGCGGTCGGTAGGGCGCAGGCTTGAATTTGGCGAGTCGACCCGCACCGACGAAAATCTGGCCACGGCCCGATTGGCATCGGCGCAGGCAGGGATATTGGCGGCAACCGAACAATTAAACGTCAACGGATATCGCTTTCGGGCCGTGAGCGGCCAATCGGCCACCGCCGTTCCGCCGCTGCCCACGCTGGCGAATGTGCCGGCGTCATTGGCAGCGGCGCAAGCGATAGCGCTTGAAAACAGCCCGCGACTGCGCGCTGCGCGGTTCAATGTCGAAGCGGCGAGCAAAGGCGTCAATCTTGCAGCGGGCGCGCTCTTGCCGCAGGTTGATGCGGTTGGCGGATATGAATATCTGACTGGCGGCGTTGCCAACCTTTTTACTGGAAAGTTGCCCGATGACCGGTCCGCGCTCTATGGCGGGATTGAAGTGCGCGTCCCGATATTCCAGCCGCGCGACTTTGCGGAAATCCGCCGGTCACGCGCGATCCGGGATCAGCGCCTTGCACAAACCGGTGTTGGATTGCGGACAATAAACGAGGAGGTCTCCTCGAGCTGGACGCGCTGGCAATCGGCGAAAAGTACGATCGAGGCTGCCGAACAGGCTGTCACTGCCATCGAAAAGGCGGCGGAGGGCATTCGTAAGGAATCGATCGAGGGCAACCGCACACTGTCCGACGTGCTCGATGCGCAAAATGAATTGCTGGCTGCGCGGATCACGCTTGAGCGCGCAATACGAAATGAATTTGCCGCACGTGCCGGCCTACTCGCGGCGATGGGCAGTTTGACAGTCGACGCGATCCGTCCTGGTGGCATGGGCATCAACAACGGTGCAAACAGCCCCGGCAGGTCGGTGCTGGGCGCATTGCCTGCTATTGCTTCCCCGCAAGCTGAAGCCGTTCAGGGTGATGCGCGTCCGGGCGTATCTGCGTTGGGCGCAAGGCGACCGACGCCGGTTGCCATTGCCCTTCCACAAACGCCGAATGCGGTTGTCGACACGCGGCCGCCGACCTCCCGTCTCGGGCGTTAGAGTATCTGACGGGCAAGTGCTTTTTAGAATTTAAATAGTTATAATTCAGAATGTTATTCGGTAAGCGGCGCTGTGTCGCCGTGCCAAATCAGGACATCGATAAAAACTGATTTCATGTCCCCATGCAGGGATATTCGGCGACTCGCCCCCGGCATATCCAGACCCCGTGGCTTCGAGCAATCGCAGCCATTGGAGTGTCTCCCGATCGACCCTTTGGCGGCACTTCATGCGACCCCAATAATGAAAAGGATAGCGAAATGCCTACTGTAACTCCTTCAAGCGCACCGAATACGCCCAAGGCGGCGGTGTCGCGTGGACAGGTGCTTGGCACCAATGCCGTCGACTTTATCGATCTCAATTCGATCACTTCGACCGCAACTCTGCCGTACAATGCGCGCGGCAATGGCGGTGACGACACCGTCTATGGCAACAACTTCGACAACGACCTGTACGGCGATGCCGGCAATGACGCCGTGATCGGCCGTTCGGGCAATGACCGCATTGATGGCGGCGTTGGCAATGACACGCTGATCGGCGACCAGGCTTCGTTTGTCGTCGTCGGACCGGGCAATGTCGTTTACACCGGCATCGACAACGGCGGAGCTGACGGCAATGATACGCTGCTCGGTGGTCTCGGCAATGACACAGCCTGGGGCGGTGGCGGCAATGATTTCATTCGCGGCGATGCCGGGAATGATACGTTGAACGGCCAGTCGGGTGACGACCGCATCGAAGGCGGCACCGGAACCGACACCATTGATGGCGGATCTGGGCAAGACAATCTGTTCGGCGGCGCCGATGCGGATAACATCTCGGGCGGAACCGGTGACGATTATATCGACGCAGGCACCAACACGGTCGGCGTCGACTCCGTCAATGCTGGCGACGGCAACGACGTTGTATTTGGCGACGGCGGCCCCGGCCGCAATGCAGATCCCGATTATGCCTATAACCAGAGCGGTTATGATCCGAGCCTCGGTCAGGCGGACAATCTGTTCGGTGGCGACGGCGATGACCAGATGTTCGGCCAGGGTGGAAATGACTTCCTAGATGGCTGGACTGGCGACGATCTCCTCTGGGGCGATGACGGCAATGACACCCTTTGGGGCTTCACCGGTAATGATGCGATTGACGGCGGAGCTGGGAATGACCAGCTGCTCGGCGAAGACGGCGACGACGAACTGAGTGGTGATACCGGCAACGATGTCATCCGCGGTGGTGCGGGCCTCGACTTCGTTCAGGGCGGTGCCGACAATGATGACATTGGCGGTGGTGCTGATGACGATACGCTCAACGGCAATGACGGCGACGATCTTGTCAACGGCGACGCCGGCAATGACACGATCTGGGGCGAAAGCGGCAACGACTTGCTCAACGGCGGCGACGGCGACGATGTCATCCGTGGCAATGGCGATCCCTTCTTCGATCCCTCGGATCCTTCGACCTTCGACGATGACACGATCAATGGCGGCAACGGCAATGACACAGTCAATGGCGATGAAGGCAATGACGTCATCAATGGCGATGCCGGCGACGACGCGCTTTCGGGCGATGACGGGGACGACCTGATCTCGGGTGGGCTCGGCAATGACAATATCTCTGGCGGCAACGGCAATGATATTGTCAGCGGAAATGAAGGTAATGATGTCATCAATGGCAATACCGGCAATGACAATCTGTCCGGCAATGACGGCGACGATTATATCCTTGGCGGCCTTGGCAACGACACGATCAACGGCAATGCCGGCAATGATGTGCTTGTTGGCGAATTCGGCAGCGATTCGATGTTCGGCGGTGATGGCAATGACTTCATGGCTGGTGACGGCCAGTTCGATGGCCTCGGCGTGCCTGGTGGTGGCAACGACTTCATGTCGGGTGGCAACGGCAATGACTTCATGCAAGGTGGCTTTGGCACCGACACGATAAATGGCGATGCTGGCAACGATACGATGTTCGGCGATACCGGTAACGACACCATGAACGGCGGCGTCGGCGACGATTATATCGAAGGCGAACAGGGCAATGACACCATCACCGGAGGTGAAGGCAATGACCATATGTCGGGTGGAACCGGGCGGGACTTCTTCCGCTTTGACTCGACTGACTCATCGCCGGGCTTTGGCGATGACGTAATCGGTGCTCCCGGATTCCTGGGATCGGGACGCGACTTCAACCTCGCCAACCGCGATACGCTGGTGTTCGATGTTGACGCAGGCTTTGATCCGACAGCCGACATCACTGTGCTGACTGGCGACTGGGACGGCCAAGGCGATGCCCTTGACGTCTTGGTCTTCACTGCGGCAGGTTCGGTCATCATCGAGGATTTCTGGGAGGGTGCTTCGGCTCCGATCGAAGCGCTCGCAGCTGCCGGTGCCTATGATTCGGTTGCCGCGATGAACACCTACAGCCAGGGTAACGCCTCGTACGACATGATCACGTTCGTCTGAGGAAATGCTTCGTACGGGGAAGACATTCCTCGACGGACCTCTGCAAGACTTGGGGAGCGGGCCGCGGCCCGCTCCCTTTTTTAATGCCCTCGTCATGCCCGGTTTGCGTTAAGGTCGGGTTACCTTCCGGGTGATCCTTTGACGAATTTGCCCGGCCGCCTCACGCCGCTCGCCGGGCATCGGTATTACCCCCTTCAGATGTCCCCATAGGGGAATGTCGGCACGTCCCGATTCATATCAGTTTGCAATTCATGCCGACGCGAAAAGATCGGCAGATCCGAAAACCGAACGCAAAGCAGAGTAAAAATGCAGGACAAATTTGCCATAGGCCCCGTGACAATTGTCCAGCTTGTGGGGCTAAACACCAAGCCCCGCATCGCGTCAGCCCAGGTTGACGCTGCCGTGCGCGCCGCCGACCCTCTACCCCCAACCACGTTGGCGGCCGCCGGCATTGGCTCTGAAATTGAAGTAAAGATTGGCGACACTGTCGTCACCCCGTTCAACATAAAGGCCCCGCCCATGTTGAGCCTGACTGCGCCTGATATGCACAGCGCGATCGCATTTGAAGGCGCAGTTGACAGGCCGGTTTCGAACGAAGGTGATGCAAGCCCGCAGTTCAATTTCCCCGACAATTTGCCCTCGAATATCGACATTGCGGCCTTGATCGCGACATTGCGCAACGGCGGTTCGCCAAGTGCGCCGGCGCCTTCGACGCCGCCGGTGGCTGAGGCACCGGACAAGATTGTGCCGATCAACGACCCTGTGCCGACAAATTCAGTTGCCGATGCTCCGCCTCCTATGGTCTCGGATGCGGCGCCTGTCGTTCCTATTGCCAGCGATGTAGAGGGCGACTCGATCGATCTGGATGTGATCTTCGACGGCGCCTCGGCTTTTGGCGACGACATGATTCTAGATTTTGAGGCCTATTACGCGGAGGCCGGCGTTGGCGCACTGCCGCCCTCTGCCGAAGCCGTAGGTGCTGCAGAGGCGCAGGTTCTGCTGGATCAGCACGATATCTTCACGGTCGATCTTGGCGGATATTACATCATCGATGCAGCCGGGCTGCTGTCACCTGAACCGCATAATCTGGGGTCGAATAACTTCGAAGCGCCCCAGCATCAACTTTCCGCCCATGACGGCATCGTAGCAATCTGAGCCTGTCCTGCCTTAAGGGGCGAGCATGGAAGTTATTCGCAAAATGATTCTCACCGGGCCGCTGTTCGCCGCCGCTGCGCTGGCTGCGGTATCGACGGCACATGGGACTGCCGCATCAGACCGGGCCAACGTACCCCGCTTGATCGTGCCAATGGCCTGCGATGTCGGCAAAACCTGCCTCATCCAGAAACTGGTCGATCATGATTCGGGGCCGGGACGGCGTGACCATCGCTGCGGCACCCTGACCACCGACGGCCATGACGGAATTGATATCCGCCTGCGCACGATGCAGGATATGGCACAGGGCTATGCGGTGTTTGCTGCTGCCGGCGGCGTCGTACTGCGCGTGCGGGATGGCGAACCCGATATTAGCATCCTTGAGCGGGGTAACGCCAATGGTCGTGACGCGGGCAATGGTGTTGTCATTGACCACGGCAATGGTTGGGAAACGCAATATAGCCATTTAAAGCGCGGCAGCCTCATCGTCCGTCCGGGCCAGCGCATTGCCGCAGGTGAGAGGCTGGGCCTAGTCGGCATGTCCGGCAATAGCGAATTCCCTCACCTTCATTTTTCCGTTCGGTTGCATGGAAAGCCGGTCGATCCGTTCATAGGCGCAACCGTTCCGGCTGCATGCGATGCGACCAAAATCCGTCCTGGCCTATGGACAACAGACGCAGCGCGTGCGCTGGCCTATACCCCCACGGCGACGATTACGCTGGGCTTGGCGTCCCGCGTGCCGCCACGTGCGGTCGCTGATCGGGCTATTCCACCTGCCGTTGAGGGGGCAACATTGCCGTTGCTGATCTGGGTCGACCTGATCGGTGCGCAGGATGGCGACGTCCAGATTTTCGAAATCCAGGGACCGGACGGGACGCTGCTTCACAGCCAGACCCTTCCGGTGTCCAAAGGTGGTCTCAGTTGGTTTGCCTTTAGCGGAAAGCGCGCACCAGCGGCTGGGTGGCCGAAGGGTCGCTATGTTGGAAGTTATATTCTAAAACGCGATGGTGCGACAATTGTTCAGCAACGGACCTTTGCAACGATGCCATGATTTGCCATTTTCAATATTTTCTCAGAAAATAAATCAAAATCTTAGAAAAAATTGGAAATTAATATTGAAATACTTTCAATAAGTATTGAATTTTATTCATAATATCACATTTTTGTGAATGCTATCGATAAAATAACACCTTAGATACATAAAATATACCAAGGTATAATTTTAACTATCTGAAATTTCCATTGCCGAATCGGCTGGCTGCGCCTGAAATGCCGGTAAGGGTGATGAAGTTCAGGCAATGGTCGCCAACGAGCACTAAGCACAAATCACACGAGCAGAAATCGAGGTTCCGGGCGCCTTGCGGATACGGGACTCAACGGCTGCTCGCGCCCGGCCAAGGGGGGTCCCCGTAACGACCAATACCCCTTCCAGGCGCGAGGAGCGCATGCAGAGGTGTGAAAGCTATGGAGCTAAAGCTCAGCCAAGCGGGCAATCAGAACGAAGGCAATAGTGAACATTCGCATGGCGATGTCGGTGCTGAAGCAGCGCACAATATGTCAAAGCCATCCGGCAAGGCCGTAGCCGCCGGGGTAGGTCCGGCGACCACCATTCCTCCCGATGCCACGCGCATTGTTCCCGTCGACGGCAAGATCCAGCTTCCTGCAGGCACCCGGCTTGATGCCATTCGTGCGGTGGGTGCTGATTTGGTTGTGACGCTGCCGAACGGTGAAGTGCTAGTGATCGTTGATGGTGCGCTGCGGATGCCGCAGATCATGATTGGCACGATCAACATCCCGCCGGCGAACCTGGCGGCGCTGCTTGCAGGGCAGGAACCGGAACCTGCAGCAGGTGCACCGCAAAGTTCCGGCGGGAATTTCGATGAGCCCGTTGGCGATATCGGAGATTCTTTCGGCCTTGGCGATCTATTGCCACCGACAGAATTTGCCTTTGGTGCCAGTGAGGAGCGCGAGTTCATCCCGGCAGTTGCCGACAATGAACCCGAAATCCTGATAGTCACGCCTGATCAGCCTGCCGGTGCGATCTCGGCTACGGCTTCGGTGTCTGAGGCTGCTTTGCCGGCTCGCGGTTCCGAACCGGCAGGTTCCGACCCGGCCTCCACAGCAGAAACCGTATCGGGCACGATCCAGATCATTGCGCTTGATCAGCCTGCGAGCGTAGCCGTCAACGGCACTATTGTGACTGGGGTGGGGCAGACGATCACCACGCCGCTGGGGTTGATCACGATCACCAGTATCGCGCCGGGCGCGGTCGGATACAGCTATACGCTGACCGACAATTCGACCAATCCGGCCGCGAGCGATATTGTTACCATTACAGTCACCGATCGCGATGGTGATGTCGCAACGGGGACGCTGACGCTGACCGTCCTCGACGATGCACCAGTCGCCCGCGCAGATCGTGAGGATGTGGCACCCAACACTTATTCAGCGCAGACAGGCAATGTCATCACCGGCCAGGGTACGGCCAGCGGTTCGGCTGGTGCGGACACGCAAGGTGCCGACAGCGCAACGGTTACCGGCATCCGTTCGGCAACTGCCATCGCCTTTTCCCCTTCGGGAGCGGCAATCGAGGGGGCCTATGGCCGGCTGCTGATCCAGTCCGACGGAAGTTATAGCTATACGCGCAATGCGGGCACGCCTGGCGGCGTTGCCGACGTTTTCACCTATCAATTGACCGATGGCGACGGTGATGTCGCGATCGCCACCCTGACGGTCAATATTGCCGATAGCGGTGTCGGCTTGCTCGTCCCTTCGGCGGGCGATGATGGCACCCGCGTGGACGAGGCAGGCCTTTCCGAACGCGACGGCGGTACGCCAGGATCGCGCGCGGGCGACGGCTCTGACATCACTGTAGGCGCAGTGTTGTTTGATGCGCCGGATGGTCCGGCAACGATCACGATCAACGGCGTCACATTGACCGGCGGCGATCAGGAAATCGAACTGCCCACCGGCACATTATATATATCCGGCCTGACCAACGGGTCGTTTGAATATGTCTTCGTGCTGACCGAAAATGTCGGTGCCAGTCCGGGTGCTCAGTCGGTCACGATTACTGTTACCGACCGCGACGGCGATAGCAGCACGGCGACGTTCGACATCGAAATCACCGATGATGCACCCCGCGCCGCCGCCGATACCGACAGCGTTGCGGCGGGGACATATGGCCCGGCGACCGGCAATGTCATCACCGATACCGAAAATGATGGCGGCGCGGATGTGCAGGGTGCCGATGGCGCGACTGTTTCGGCCGTTGCAGGCGCTGGCGGAACTGCAGCGCCGGGTGTGCCGCTTGCGGGTCTTTATGGCGTGCTGACGCTGAATGGCGATGGCAGTTACAGCTACATCCGCAATCCGGGTACACCGGGCGGGGTTGTCGATACCTTCACCTATACGTTGCGCGACGGCGACGGCGATATTTCGAGCGCGACGCTTACCGTATCGATCCGCGACAGCGGTGTGACAGTGGTCGTCCCCAGCGGCGCAGGCGACGGGCAGCAGGTTTCCGAAGCGGGGCTTCCCACCGGCTCGGATCCTGGAAGCGGCAGTGCGATCAATAATGGCAGTTTCACCTTCACGGCGGCTGACGGTCCGGCGCGCGTGACCATTGGCGGCGTAGAGGTCATTGCAGTCGGGCAGACATTTGCAGGCAGCTATGGAACGCTGACCATCACCTCAATCGATGCTGGGAAGATCGGTTACAGCTATCAATTGACCGTTTCTGCGCAGGGCGACGCTGCCAGCGACCAGTTCGCGATCCGTGTGACCGATGCCGATGGCGACGGTGTGAATGGCAGCCTCAAAATCGATATCATCGATGATGCGCCGATTGCGTTTGACGATGTTGATTTGGTGGATGCTGATGAGGCTGGGCTATTTGCCGATGGTAATGTGCTGACTGGCGCTGGTGGCAGCGACGCCAATGCCAGCGATGGCGCGGCTGACATCCAAGGTGCGGATGGTGCGATTGTCACCGACGTGGCGTTTGGCGGTAATGCAGGCGTGCTCGGCGGCGCGACCGCGGGAAGCTATGGCACACTGACACTCAACAGCGATGGCAGCTATCGTTATGTGCTCGATGCCGGACATCCCGATATCGTCGCGCTCGACAGCAACGACAACCTGACCGAGACCTTTGAGTATCAGATAACCGACGCCGATGGCGATCCCGCGATTGCGACGCTGACCATCGCGATAAGCGGCCGTGATGATGGCGTGATCATCCGGGAACTTAACTTTGATGGTGTCGAACTCAGCCTAAACGAAGCCAATCTGGCCGATGGCTCTGCCCCCGATCCGGACGCTTTGGTCCGCACCGGCAGCTTCAGCATTGATGCACCTGACGGTTTGGCCAACCTCACTATTGGCGGTGCTGCTGTCTTTGATGGTGGCATTGTCGATGGCGTCACCGTGACCACTGATCATGGCGTCTTGACGATTACCGGGTTTGAACCGCTGTTTGATGCCAATGGCGATGTGGTCGGTGGCACGATCCATTACAGCTATGAACTGACCGATAATCTGCTGCTGCATAGCGGTGCCAACGACGATGTGTTGACCGAAAGTTTCGCCATCGTCGTTACTGACAGCGACGGGACCGTCGCAAGCGACAGCCTTGATGTGGCGATCGGCGATGACCGTCCGCTCGCCGACGCCGATAGCGGCGATATTGGGGAAGGGCAGACGCTGGTTGCGGATGCCAATGCGGGCCTTCTGGCGAACGATATTGCAGGTGCAGATGAAGCCGAACTGATGGGTGTGCGCGCCGCCGCCGGCAACCTGACCGCTGCTGTGTCAGGAGGGGTCGGTACGGCGATTGCCGGGCTTTACGGCACGCTTACCGTCGCGGCGGACGGCAGCTACAGCTATGCCTCTAACCCCAATGCGGTCCCTGCTGCCGGCGGAACGGACATCTTCGTTTATACTCTTCGCGACGGCGATGGGGACCTGTCAACGACGACGCTGACAATCACGCTTGATGATTCCGGCCTGTCGGCAAGCGCTGTGAGCGCGACTGTATCGGAGGCCGCGCTGTCCGATGGCAGCGATCCCGATAGCGAGGCGGAGACTGTCGCGGGCGACCTCAATGGCCATGTGGCGGGCGGCAACGGGCCATACAGCTTTGCGCTGACTGGCGATGGTATCGGCAAGAATGGCGTGCTGACCATCAATGCCGACGGCAGCTATAGCTACACACTCGGCAGCCCCATAACCGGTTTATCCGCCAATGACGGCGCGAACATCGTCCCGGGTGCTGACAGCTTCACCTACACGGTCACCGACGCATTCGGGAACAGCACGCAAAACAGCATCACCATCGATATCATCGATGATGTGCCGATTGCCCGGGCCGATAGCGCGATCATCATAGCCGAAGATGCAGCGACCCTTGCGGGCGACCTTCTTGCCAATGATACCCCGGGTGCGGATGGCGCAAGCCTGACCTCGGTGATTATCAACGGCGTCACTGTCACCATTGCAGCATCGGGCACGACGACGCACAGCAACGCCTTTGGCACTTACAGCTTCGATGCGAGTGGCGCTTGGAGCTTCGATCCCAAGCCGTCGTCTAGCGCGTCGGCGCTCGATGCTGGTTTCAGCTATACCATAACCGATGGCGATGGTGACAAGGCAACCGCCACGCAGGCGATTTCGCTGATTGACGGCCAGGATCCCCGGGCCAGCACGCCGATTACATTGACGCTTGACGATCAGAACCTGCTCGAAGGTTCAACGCCAAATGTGTCGCCCAGCTTCCCGCTGCCGGTGACGAGCGGCACGATCAGCTTCACCGCTGGCTCGGACCCGATCGTCTCGATCGGCTTTGGCGATCTTGCAGGGCTGGGCGGCGGACTGACCTGGACGTTCGATTCGCCGACGACGATCATCGGCTGGTATACCGATATCCCCATCGTGCAACTCGACCTTGCCGTTGTTGGCCTGACCGCGACCGTGACTGCGACGCTGCTCACCAACTACCCCTTCCACGGCGACATCACGGCGGATGATCTTGCCGCCATGGGCTTTGCCAAGATTGTAGCGACCGACAGTGACGGTGACGTCGTCGTCGGGCAGGTCAATGTCGCCATTTCCGACGATGTGCCCTCCATTTCCGGCCGCGCCGTGGCAGCCGGCCTGCTCAGCGTTGACGAGACTAATCTCGCACAGGATGCGACCGCCAATTTCCAAGCCCTGTTCAATATCGTCAAGGGTGCCGACCAGCCGGCGACAATGGCATATAGCTTTGCCGTCAATCCGGTGTCAGGACTGGTCGATGTCGCCACCGGTTCCAGCATCCTGCTCTTTGCATCGGGCAATGTGGTCGAGGGCCGTGTCGGCGGCGCGGCTGGGGCCGTTGTCTTCCGGTTGACTGTTGATGCCAATGGCGTTGCCACGCTGGATCAGATGCGTGCCGTCGCGCACCCGGACGCTGCGGACCCGAATGATCCTGTCACCATGATCGCGATGCGGATCAGCCTGACTGCAACGGTCACCGATTCCGAGGGCGATACTGCCAGCGCGACGGTCGACGTCGGCCATACTCTTGTGTTCCGCGATGACGGGCCCTCGATCGATGTCGGCGCAACTGATGGCAATGCGATAGTGCTGACCACACAGGACGCCGATAGCATCGGCCTCGCATCTGATACGGCCACTGTCAGTTTCGCCGCTGCATTCAGCATAGACAGTTTGTCCTACGGGGCAGACGGCGCGCCCAATGGTGCTACGGTCAGTTGGGCCTATGCGCTGGTGCTGGGTGCCGGAGCCGCTGCCACAAGCCTCACCAGCAATGGTGTGCCCATCACACTCGCGCTGGTTGGCGGGGAGATCATCGGAAGCGCAGCAGGAACGCCAATTTTCTCGGTTGCCGTGAACGCCGCAACCGCTGTTGTCACATTGACCCAATTTGCCGAACTTGATCATCCGTTGCCCGGCGCATCGGGTGCCTATGCTGAGCAGTTGCTGGCCTTGCCTGCCGGTCTGATTGAACTGCGCGGAACTGCGACAATCGTGGACCGTGACGGCGACAGCATCAGCGATAGTGCGACGATCGACCTTGGCGGCAATATCCGCTTTGCCGATGATGGGCCGGCGATTTCGGGCGGAGGCAGCGCGCCTCTGCTTGAAACAGACGACAGCATGCTCGTCGTTAATGCCAGTGGAAGCTTCGCCGGGCTGTTCTCGGCGGCGCTCAGCTTTGGTGCCGACGGCCCGGGCACTGTCGTCTATGAACTAGGCGTCACCGCGGGACCGAGCGGCCTTGTCGACTCGCTCAGCGGCGAGGCTGTCACCCTTGCGCTTGTCGGCGGGGTGATTATCGGGAGCACGTCGACGCATGAGGTTTTCCGCATCAGCGTTGACGCGGCGGGGGTGGTCACCTTTGACCAGTCGCGCGCCGTGCGCCATACGCCTGACAGCGGGCCGGACCAAAGCGTGTCGCTTTCGGGCAGCAATCTCATCACCCTTACCGCAATCGCTATAGACGGCGATGGCGACACTGCCCGTGCGACAGTGGACATAACCGGCCGCTTTGCGGTCCGCGACGATGCACCACAGGCGGTTGCCGATAGCGATAATGTCGCGCGCGACGGCGAAATATTCGCCGATGGCAATGTGCTGACCGGCATGGGCGGCGTCGATACCAATGGCGTTGACGGCGTTGCCGACAGTGCCGGTAATGACGGCGGGTTGCGTGTGACGGCGATTGCCTATGGCAGCACCGCTGGCGCGCTTGGTTCCGCACTTGCCGGTAATTATGGTTCGATCACTGTCGCTGCCGATGGCAGCTATCGCTACGAACTCGACATTGCCGACCCCGACGTCATCGCTTTGAAAGCGAGCGAAACCCTCGCCGAGACCTTCACTTACAGTATCGCCGATACGGATGGCGACATATCGACGGCCACGATCACGATCACGATTACCGGCGCCAATGATTTCCCTGTGGCGCGCGCCGACACCAACTGGGTGCTCGATGGGCCGAGCGGCTCGGATCCTGCGACCAGCGGCAATGTGTTGCAGGATATCAGCCACCCCGGCGCACCGTCGGGAAGCTTTGCCGATGTTGCCGATACTGATCCTGACCTTGAGGCGCTCACGGTCTCGACCGCAGGAACCTATGTTGGGATCTATGGCACGCTGGTGATCGGCGGCAATGGTGCTTACACCTACACGCTCAACGAGGAAAATGTAGCGGTCAACGCGCTCGATAGCGGACAGTCCTTGTCCGAAAGCTTCGGCTATACAGTTACCGATGGCGCGCTGTCGGTTAGCTCTGCGCTGACGATTACGGTTTTCGGCACCAATGATGCGCCCACAATCGGATCTTCGGTGGCGCGCATTTCGGAAGAGGGGCTTCCCAATGCCAACCCCGACAGCGCCCCCAATGCGACGCTCGATACAACGGACAGCGCGAGTTTCAGCGGCGTCCTCGCCATTGCTGATGTTGATACAGGTGAGACATTGACCGCAACCCTGGGCAATCCGGGCAATGTGCTAACTGCAGGCGGCGTGCCGGTGAGTTGGAGCGGCATAGGCACTGGAACGCTGATTGGTTCGGTCGGCGGCAATGAGGTGATCCGCGCCACGCTGGCGGCAAACGGTGCCTATTCGGTAACGCTGTCGAAAGCGGTCGACCATGCCGACAGCCTGATTGAGGATCTGCGCGAGTTCACTGTCCCGGTCTCGGTCAGCGATGGTACGACCACCACGACCAACGCCAGTGCTATCCGCATCGTCATAGAAGACGATGCCCCGCGTGCATTTGGTGAAAGCGGTTCGTCGACCCAGCCGACGCAGGATGTGAACTCGCTTTTCATTCTCGATTTCAGCGACAGCATCGACGCCGGTGAACTCGACACGATGCTCGATGCAGTCAAGAATGCGCTGACTCTTCTCGACAATGCAGCATTGGGGCAACTCAACATCAAATTCGTGATCTTCTCGTCGGGCTCGTTCGCCTCTCCCAATTTCACCACCGCGGCAGCCGCCAATGCCTATCTCGATTCGCTTAATCCGGTCGATGGCGGGACGAGGCCTGACACCATCGGGCTCAACACCAATTATACTGGTGCGATCCAGACCGCTCTTGCAAACTGGTCGGCTATTCCCGGCGCAAGCAATCAGGTCTTTTTCCTCAGCGACGGCAATCCGAACCAGCAGACGCAGTTCGGTAGTGGTTTTCCGCCGGCGGTTGTCAATTCGTTGCTCAACGCGACCGCAACTGCCTGGAACAGCTTTGTTGATGGTAACAATGTCAATGTCACCGTAATCGGTGTCGACAACAACCCGCTGCAGCCGCTGAACCTGCAAAGGCTGGCCGATGTCGATGTTAACAGCGCACCCGACAATGTTCCCATATTGGTCAACAGCTTCAGCGCGCTGGTCGCAACGCTGATCGCGGTGGTGGTGCCGACGCAGGTCGGCGGCGACCTTGACGCGAATGATCTCTACGGTGCCGATGGCGGACGACTGCTGTCGATCACAATCGGCGCGGTGACCTATATATGGGATGGTGGATCGACGATTTCTCTGTCCAGCAGCGGCACGATTTCGGGCACGACGCTCTCCAATATCCTGACGCCGATGGGTGGCGCATTGACCCTCAATTTCGCGACCGGACAGTATAGCTATCAGCCGCCAAGTCCGATCACGGTCACCGCGACGGAGGTTTTCAACTATAGCATCGTCGATGCTGATGGCGACCAGGCAAGTGCAGCACTGTCGGTAACGATCACCGCAGTAGCGCCGCCAGTGGTTCTCGACCTCGATGGCGACGGGGTCGAGTTTGTCTCGAGCGCCGCCGGTGTGCGCTTTGATTATGACGGCGATGGCCACGCGGAATTGACTGCCTGGGTCGGCCCCGATGACGGTTTGCTTGTGCTTGATCGCAACGGCGATGGCCGGATCAATGAGGGCAGCGAGCTGGTCTTTGCCGAGAAAGGTCTAACCGACCTGCAAGGCCTTGCAGCAAATTATGACAGCAATGGCGACGGCCAGTTCAACGGCTCCGATGCCGAATTTTCCAGTTTCGGCGTGTGGCGCGATGCCAATGGCAATGGCGTAACCGATCCGGGCGAGCTGCAAACGCTGACGGAGGCTGGCATTGTCAGCATCGGGCTTGTTTCAGACAGCCGCGGTTATGTGACCGCCGAAGGACAGGTGATCGTGCGCGGTGAGGCGCTGTATCTGCGCAGCGATGGCAGCACCGCCCGTCTGGCCGACGCAGCCTTTGCGACGAATTTCGCAAATGATGCGCAGCGCGCGCTGCTGTCTGGCAGCACCGCCATGTCGGCAGCGCTCGTCGCAGCGGGGTTGGTTGCGGCATTGCCGCTTGCGGCGGCAGATGTCGAACAAGCGCCGCCTTCTGACATATCGGTGATCGGGGTTGCACAAGCGATTGAAGCCGTCGAAGCCGATCCCTTCATGTCGATGTCCGGCGGTGATGGCGAGGAGCTTTGGCTGGGCGACTATCTGATCGTATCCGAGATGCGCGACACCATCGGTACTGAACCCTCTAGCCATCTTGCTGACCAAATGGCTTCGGCCGTGCCCGAAGACCGGTTCGAGGACATGATCCGCGAGCCCGTTTCGATGGTCGAACGCGTCGAACCCCACTTAGCCCCGGCAACACTGGTCACCGATCTGACCAGTCCATTTGCGGCGCCGGCTGATCAATCGCTAATGCGTGCCGTTGATGCCAAGGCCAGCCTTCCGGTCGAACCCATCGGTGCAATTGTCACCAATGCGCTGGAAGGGCAGATGGTCGATTTGGATGCCCTGCTCGGGCCTCAGCAACTTTCTGAACCGTTGACGCCGTTGCTCGACAACCAAGCGCTTGGCGAGATGGCGATGACCTCGCCAACGCTTTTCATTCCTGAATTCATGCAGGTCCAGATTGCTGCGCAGATGGAGCATTCCGCAGCGACCGGCCACGCCTGAATAAAACCGGCCTCGTCCTTCACACCCGTGGGCGGGGTAAGAAAAAAGGGGAAAGACTATGCAGAGACTGACATTTCGCCATGCGTTGCTGATCGCCACCGCACTCATCGTGGCCCCGCGGCAGGCCCGCAGCGAACAGATCGACCTCAAGGCTGCCGTCGAAGCAGCAATGCAGACGCACCCTGAAATCAACCAAGCAGTCGAAAATAAGGATGCCATCGAATTTGAGCGCGAACAGGCGCAGGGTCTTTTCTATCCGCAAATTTCGGTCGAAGGCTCGGCTGGGGTCCGCCGGCTTGAAAATGCAACGCGCCGTTCCCTGAATATTGCCGATCAGGAACTCTATCCGATGGAGGCGGGCCTGCGCGTCCAGCAAATCATCTATGATGGGGGAAGCCGGCGTAGCGAACTGAAATATCAGGCCTCGCGAACCGATGGCGCCGCCTTTCGGGTGGAGGAACGAGCGCAATTTGTCGCCCTGCAGGTTTCTCGCCAATATCTTGATTTCCTGTTGCAGCAACGGATCGTGGCTGCGTCGGAGGACAATATCGCCTTCCATTCCAAGCTGGTCGATGATCTGAAACAGGGTGTTGCCAAAGGTTCGATCAGCGTCGCCGACCAGCAACAGGCCGAGGAGCGGCTGCAGTCCGCACGTACACGGTTGATTGAGGCGAACCAAGATATGGTCAATACCTCCGCCTCTTTCCGCACATTGACCGGCATGGAACTGGTCGATGGCGCAACGCTGCCGCCGTCGCTGGCGGACAATATTCCTCCCAGCCTTGAAGATTCGATTGCCCGCAGTCGCGAGCAGAATCCGCGCGTGCGCGAGGCACGTGCCGATGTCGATGCAGCCTATGCAATGGTTGCGAAAGCCAAAGCGGATTCGCAACCGACCATGTCATTCGAAGGCAGCGCCCGCGTCGGGGACGATATCGATGGTTTCCGTGGCGAAACCAACGACCTTCAGGCTGGCCTTGTCGTTCGCTGGGATGTTTTCAATGGCGGTTTAAAGCGCGCAAAAATCCAGGAGATGTACCGACGCGAGCGCGAAGCCCGTTTCCGTCTCGACCAGATGACGCGCGAGGCAGAGGAAGATGTGCGGGTTTCTTGGAATGCGTGGGATGCGCAGGGCAAGCTGGTGAAGGAACTGGATCAGCAGGCACAAATTTCTGATGAATTGCTGCGTTCATATCGCGCGCAGTTCAATGTCGGCCGCCGCTCGCTGCTCGACGTGCTTGATGCCCAGAACACCCGTTACAATGTGCAGGTGCGTGCTGAAACTGCCCGTTTCGCGCAGTTTTTCGCCGAGTTCAAAGTGCTCGCTGCATTGGACGGTTTGTTGCAGGCGATGCAGGTCAATCCGCCCAGCGCTGCTCAGGCCAGTGCGCGAACACGGTTCAAGGTGGATAATGCGCCGCTGACCGACAGCCCGTCTATGCGGGAACCGAAATGACCGCGCCCGGCCGGAAACCGCAAGCGCGGGGCTGGGCCGGGCCTGACCCCGCACTCGATTTTGATGTCTGGAACGCGCATGTGCCACAGGATGATGAACTGCTCGCCTGTGTCGCGGAACTTGCCGCCATTTTCGAACGTCCCTTTGTCCCGGCAAGGGTGACCCGCGGACTTGCGCTCGACGAACAGGGGTTTGTCCCGCTTGACCAGATCGACCAGGCATTGGACCGGTTGGGCCTGCGCTGTGAACTTACCAATCGCCCGGTCAGTGACTGGAACCGGCATGATGTCCCGGCGCTGCTTGTGCTGGGCAACGGGCGGCCGGTCCTGCTCAACGCGGTGGACGACGACAACTGGACAATTTGGCTGCCCGGAACAGCGATGAATGTTGCGATGCCGCGCCAGCGTATCGAGGGAATGGCGCCAGGAGCGACGTTGATCATCCGAAATGACCCTACGCGTGAAATGGCGCGCGAGCGGCCCTGGGATCTGGCCCACAAAAATCACTGGTTCTGGAGCGAGGTTTGGAAGGAACGCGATCAGGTCAAATATATTGTGCTCGCGTCGCTGCTGATCAACATGGTCGCCTTCGCATTGCCGTTGTTCACGATGAACGTCTATGATCGGATCATCCCGAACAAGGCGGTAACCAGCCTTTGGGTGATGGCGCTGGGCGTCGCATTTGCCATTTCGGTTGAGTATAGTCTGCGGCTTGCACGCACCAGCCTGATCGACGAAGTCGGACGCGCGGTCGATGCGCGCCTGTCGCAAAGGCTGCTCGACAAGGTGCTGAACCTGCCGCTGGCGACCCAGCGCGGGAGCACTGGGGCACTTGCGCGGCGCGTGACCGAATATGAACAGGTACGCGATTTTTTCACGTCGACCACAGTCGTTCTCATCACCGACATATTTTTCTTGTTCGTTTTTGTTGCGCTGATTGCGTTTCTCGGCGGCTGGCTCGCGCTTATTCCGGTCGTTGCAATGGCGGTGATGTTTGCTGCGGGCTGGGTTCTACAGCGCAAGATGGGCGATTCGATCGCCGATGCGCAAGTAGACGCGAGCCTTTTGCAGACGACGCTGTTCGAGGCGATTGGCAGTCTCGAAACCGTGAAGGCGTGCCGTGCAGAGGGGCGCATGCTCGGCAAGTGGCGGCGCTATTCGGCTTCGAATGCACATACGCAGGAAGAGTTGCGCGGGCTTACAGCCAAGGCTGTGAACCTTGCCACTCTGTGCCAGCAGGGCACCAATGTGGCGTTGGTTATCGGCGGTTTTTACCTTTTCAGTGCCGGCAGCATTTCGATGGGTGCAATCATCGCCATTGTCATGCTGGCCAGCCGTTCGCTTGCGCCTGTAGGGCAGCTCGCCTTCCTCATGACACGCGGCCGGCAGGCCTTTGTCACCCTTGGAAGCCTTCAGACATTGATGGATCAGGCCGATGAGCGCGACAAGGGTAGCCACTCGATCGTGCATACGATCGGGCAAGGCCATATGCAGCTAGACCATGTTGGCTTCGCCTATCCTGAAGCTGGTGGGGAGTCGCTCAGCGAGATTTCTCTGATGATTGCGCCTGGAGAGCGCATCGGCATCATCGGCCGTGTCGCCTCGGGCAAATCGACGCTCGGCCGACTGATATGCGGCCTTTATGAACCGACCGCAGGCAGCTACAGGATTGATGGCCTCGACAGCCGCCAGCATCAGCCGCACGACATGCGCGCCCAGTTGCGCTTTGTCGGGCAGGATGCCGAGTTGTTCAGCGGCACGATCCGCGAAAACCTGCTGATCGGTTCCGAAAATGCCGGCGACGGCGAGATTGCCCTGGCGATCGAACAATCCGGCGTGGGTGCATTTCTGGGCAAGGATGCGAACGGTTTCGATTTCCACATTGGTGAACGCGGATCGCGGCTTTCGGGCGGGCAGCGCAGTTTTCTGGTGCTTGCCCGGGCGCTGGTTGAGCCTGCGCAGCTGCTGTTCCTTGATGAACCCACCGGCGCCATGGACAGCCATAGCGAGAAGCATTTTGTCGATCATTTGCGCGGTTCGCTTGCACCGCAACAAACGCTGATCATTGCGACGCATCGCATGGCGGTGCTCGAACTGGTCGACCGGCTGATCGTGATGGATAAGGGGCGTATTGTCGCCGACGGCCCACGCGACCAGATTCTTGCCAAAGCCGGTCTGTCATGACGGCGGCCGCGCTTCCCGTCAGCCGGCCTTTGGGCCTTGCGATCTTCGGTGACCGGACTGTCCGGAAACTGGCCATGATTTTTGTGCTGGTGACAATGCTGACATCGGAAACGCTATGGGCACATTTCTTGAAACTTGTGGGTGCCGAAGACACATTTCTGGCGGAGCCCGTTCCTCCGTCCGCCTATTCAGACCGCGAAATTGCGCAGCTTGTAAGGTTGACCGAAAGCCCCAATCAGTTCGCAGATCTCTCTGCTGACGAGGCGCAAGAACGCAATGAGGCCATCCCCTTTGTCGAAGTGCCGGCCGTCGGGGCCAAGCCGTTTCGCGCGCTCAGCCTTGAAAGCGGCACCGGGCTGACCGCGCTGCGCTGCCTGACACAGGCAGTCTATTATGAGGCGGCTTATGAGCCACTCCAAGGCCGCCGTGCCGTCGCGCAAGTGGTTTTGAACAGGATGCGCCATTCGGCCTTCCCCAAATCGGTGTGCGGGGTTGTCTATGAAGGCGTCAATCGCCCGGTCTGCCAGTTCAGTTTCACATGCGACGGATCGTTGAAACGCAAGCCAAGTGCAGCGGCCTGGCGTGAGGCGGAGGAAGTTGCCGCAGCGGCCCTCGCCGGATATGTGGAACGCTCGGTCGGCCTCGCGACCCATTATCATGCCAATTATGTGTCGCCTTACTGGGCGCCCAAACTTGCCAAGATCAGCAAGATCGGGGCGCATATATTCTACCGCTGGCCCGGCAAATGGGGGATGCCGTCCGCCTTTTCCGGTTTGTATTCGGGGAATGAGGCGATCCCTCATATTCTTCCGCGTGCGTTCCTTTCGGCGAAGGGAGCAACTGGCGCGTCTGTTGTTGAATATGAAGCCGAGGAGGCCGCCCGCGCCTATGCCGCATCGCGCCTTCCGGCCGGCCTCATGCCGGAAAGTCGCGCCGACAATGATGTGGGCGGGCGCCTCGACATCTCAAAGGGCTGGGCTGCGTCGATCCCTGAACCCGAAGACACATATCATTCATCCCGTGCAATTGCCCGGCAGCAGGCTGGCGCGTTTGAAATTCCAGAAAAAGGAGGCGGCTCATGATCCGGACGAAACCTTATATCGGTGCGCGGCGTATCATCCTTGCATCGGGCGTTGCCATGTTCGTCTTTGTCAGTTGGGCGAGCTTCGCCCGTGTGGATGAGGTGACGCGGGGGCAGGGCAGGGTGATCCCGTCAAGCAAAGCCCAGATCGTCCAGTCTGCCGAGCCGGCAACCATCCGCGATATTGTCGTTCGACCTGGGCAAGCGGTGCGCAAGGGGCAATTGCTGGTACGGCTCGACGATACCGAATCGTCTGCGCAACTCGGCCAGATAGAGGCGGAAAATCGTTCATTAGAGGCACGGGCTGCACGGCTCGCGCGCGAGGGCACGGGCGGCATGGGGAACGCGGATTGCGCCACCAACCCGACAGCGGCCTGCAGCGAAGAGGCTGCGCTCCAGTCTGTTCGCGCGGCGGCACAGCGTAGCCGGCAGGCGGCACTGAGTGCTGCGATCGAACAGCGCCGCCGCGACTATGGCGAGGCGCAGGCAACCGTTGCCTCGCTGCAGTCGAGCCTGAAAATCGCGCAAGAACAGGTCAGCATGATCGAGCCGCTTGCGGCCCAGTCAATTGTCCCCAAGACCGAGTTGATGAACGCACAGCGCGAGGCGACTGAACTGCGCGGAAAATTGGCAGCAGCGCAGCAGGCGGTGTCACGCGCGCAGGCAGGGATTAGTGAAGCCCAGGCGCAATCGTCCGAGGCAGGTCTGCAATTCCGGCAGGAAGCCTTGAACGAGCGGAGCCAATTGGTCGCCAAGATGGCTGTGAACAGCGAATCGCTGCGCGGTGCAGCGGGCCGATTGCAGCGCAGCGAGATACGCTCGCCGGTTAACGGCATCGTCAATGATGTGCAGGTTACCACTGTCGGGGGTTTTCTGCAGGCTGGCCAGAAGATCATGCAGGTGGTGCCGCTTGGCGATAAACTGCTGGTCGAAGCCCGCGTTTCGCCAAAGGATATTGCCTTCATCAAGGTGAATGACCGAGCGAACGTCAAGGTCACCGCTTATGACTTCGCGGTCTATGGCGGGCTCTCCGGCAAGGTTGTACAGATTTCTGCTGACAGCATTTATGACGAGGCTGCCAAGGAAAGTTATTTCAGCGTCGTCGTGCAGACCGATCGCTCCTACCTTGCCAGTGGCGCGCGCCGGTTACCGATTAGCCCGGGCATGATCTGCGATGTCGAGATCGTCACCGGCAAGAAGACTATTTTGAGCTATTTGCTGAAGCCGCTGATCCGTGCTCGCTCCGAAGCGCTGAACGAGCGCTGACCTGTCGAAAACCTGCCGGTCGCCTTGATTCTGAAACAAGTTTGCCCCCGTCTGCATTCTGGCCGACGGGGGCATTTGTTTTGAACTATGGTTGCTGCAACCTGTGTCAGGCTGCCTGACCGTAACTGGGTGATGGGCGAATTTCGGCCAACATAGGAAGTGTGGCCGCGCCGGCAGACTGCATGGGTGCAGAGACACTGTGCTTGACTGCCCAAGTCGCCGCCTGTGTGCGGTTCTCGACGCCCAGCTTGCGCAGGATCGCTTTTACATGAACCTTCACGGTTGCTTCGCAGATATCGAATTTGCGGGCGATTACCTTGTTCGCCATGCCGCCCATGATGCTTTCCAATATATCGATTTCGCGCGCCGACAGACCGGCATCGGAGGCGCTGCCACGCCAGTCGCCAGTTTCGGATGAAGGCACACAGCTTCCGAGATCATCGGCCAATTGTGACGGGAAAACTTTCTCGCCGAGTGCGACCAGACTGATCGATTCAATCAGGGGTTCGCAAGAGATTTCCTTGATGATGACCGCGTCGACACCAATTTGGAAGGCCAGCGCAACATTTTCGAATTCATATTTCTCTGCGAGCAGAACGAGCCTTGCATCACAGGGGCGCGCAGTGAGTAACCGGCAAGCTTCCAAGCTTTCCTCGATTGAACTGTAATCGATCACCACCACATGGGCATCGGCATTATCCGGTGCCTTACTTGCCAGCTGGCTCATTATAGCCGCATCGCTCAGCGAATTTTTGATAATGAAGTTTTCACTCGAGAGAATCTTGCGAAGCCCCTCGCGTGCTATTTCGTTTTTTCCCAACAAGGAAATATGAACAGTTTTTAGCATCTTCGCCCTTTCTGAATAACCAGTCAAAGGCGACCCCAAATTCACGAGCATGTTACCGATCAGGTTGTTCCCGTCAAAACACCCAACTGTTCCAGATCAGCCCTGCCTTTTACTCAAAACGGCGACATTAATCATTTCTGATAATGTGGCACGTAATCAAACTATACAAATTCCAACAATTTATGCCATTGGAAATACAGCGAATACCCATAAAGGATTACATGCCTTCTAAAGTTCGCTGGTTGCACGACCTCACACAGTGTACACAGTAAATTGTGTAAAAAAGCGTAAATTCATTCACTTGCTAGTGATTGTTGTCGCTATCTTATCAAATCGCGGGCCTTTTCATCAACCTAGCCAAAATGGGTGTAATGTCCGCGGTTGACCGCGACAAAGCGGCTTTTGCGTTAACCTCTAAATCACAGGTCGATCACTGACAGCACATCGTGCCCGCTTACCGATTCGCGTCCCAACCAAGCGCTTCTTGTCGGCTTTGGAACTGTTCGAACCGGAAAAGCGTCCGTCCGCCAGCAAGTGCGGGGTTGCAGGGCTGTTGACTGAAATCGGGATAATGGCGGAGACGGAGGGATTCGAACCCTCGGTACCGGATTTACCAGTACGACGGTTTAGCAAACCGTTGGTTTCAGCCACTCACCCACGTCTCCGCACTTTTGGTGGCTGTCGGGGCCTATAGCGGTGGGTTTCCCAGCCTGCAATGCCTATTCGCCCAGTTCGTCAGACTCACTTGGACGCGAAAGCGAGTCGGCTCATCGCCCGTTCATTGTGCGCGCTCCAAAGCAGGTTCTAGCTTGTCTCACAGTTTAGGAGGATTGCGAATATATGACCGGATTGTCCCTGCGCAGATGGGGAAATGTGCTGATGCTTGCATTGGCGGCCATGATCCTCACCGGCACGCCTGCCCACGCGCAAATCCAGACGATCGATCCCAATGAGGCGATCGACGCGGATCTTGGCACACCGCCCAAGGCCGAATCGCCGCCGAAATTGGAAACGTCTGCCGATCCCGCGATGGACAGCAGTGTTGCGGAGCCTGCGACCGACGTTCCCGCAACAAGTGTTCCATCGCCGGGAGCCGATAGCGCGACCTATCAACAAGATGACCTGATCGGGGCGGCTGAGGGCGTATTCGGCAAGGGTGCCGAGGGTCTTGCCCGGCTGATCGAGGATGTTTTGAAGAAGCAGGGGCAGCCCAATGGCTATATTGTCGGCCGTGAAGGCGGCGGGGCGTTGCTGGTCGGGTTGCGTTATGGATCGGGAACGCTGCACCACAAGGTTGAAGGGGAGATGCCTGTCTATTGGACCGGACCGTCACTCGGATTTGATGCCGGGGCAAATGCGGGTAACACCTTCGTCCTCGTCTATAATCTTTACGATAGCGAAGATCTGTATCGCCGTTTTCCCAGCGGGGAAGGCGTCGCCTATCTGGTCGGTGGTTTCAATGCCAGTTATCTGCGGCGCGGCGATATCGTACTGATCCCGATTCGCGTTGGTGCAGGCCTGCGTTTGGGCGCCAATGTCGGTTATATGAAGTTTTCGAAGAAGCAGCGTTGGCTGCCCTTCTGACGCCCCGGGTCGCACCGTGGTGGGGCATTGGGCGTCCTTCGGGACGCCCTTTTTTTAACGACTGCGAACCTCTTCCATGCGCTTGAGATAGCGGGCGAGGATATCGATCTCTAGATTGACTTCACGCCCCGGCGCCATCTCGGCGAGGGTTGTGACATCCCAGCTGTGGGGAATGATATTGAGCGCGAAATGCGCGCGGCCATCAGTCGCGTCGATCACTTCATTCACCGTCAGCGACACACCGTCGACCGTGATCGATCCCTTGGCAGCGATATAGGCCGCCAATGATGCGGGCGCTGCAATGACGACTTTGTGCGAATCGCCGACCGGTTCGACCGAAACAACTTGGCCGATACCGTCGACATGGCCGGTCACGATATGGCCACCCAGTTCGTCGCCTACCTTAAGTGCGCGTTCCAGGTTCAGGCGTCGCCCCTCTACCCACATGCCGGCTGCCGTCTTACTGACGGTTTCAGCCGAAGCATCAACGGCAAACCAGCCCTGATCGCCGCTGCGTCCTTTGTCGATCACGGTAAGGCAGCAGCCCGAACAGGCGATCGAAGCGCCAAGGTCGACGCTGCCCATGTCATAGTTGCAATGGATGATGAGCCGAAGGTCGCCGCGCTGTTCGGCGCTGGCGATATGGCCTATGTCGGTGATGATGCCGGTGAACATGCCGCCTCGTATACTTCTAACCGGTTGCCATCAATAGCCTTGCTCCCCAGCATGCGTGCGTCGGCAAGATGCCAGCGGCCATGTGCCTGCGACAGGTCGTCAAGGCCAATATCGCCCAGCGCTGGCCGGCCACCGCCAATCAGGATCGGGGCCCGATAGAGCATCAGTCGATCGACAAGCCCTGCGCGCAAAAAGGCACTTGCCGTCTGTGCGCCGCCTTCAACGATCAGGCTGTTGCAACCGAGCGAAGCAATATCTTCCGGGGAACGGATCGCTTCCCATCCGGCAGGCGGCTCCCCGCTGCCGAGCATGATCCGGCGGGGGCTGCGCCGCTCCAGCCCCGGCAGGCGGACGTCAAGCGCAGGTACGTCGAAGCGAACGGTGCCGGCACCGACAAGGATCGCGTCGCACCGCGCCCGCTCGAGATGCGCATGCGCGCGTGCCGCCGGGTTGGTGATCCAGCGGCTGCTGCCATCCGCCATGGCGATGCAGCCATCGAGCGAGGTAGCGAGTTTGAGTGTAACATGCGGGCGGCCCGCCTTGATGCGGGTGACAAAGCCGGCAAGCCCGCGCCGGGCATCGTCGGGCAGGCAATCGCGATCAACCTTGATACCGGCGACCGCAAGCCGGTCATAACCTTTGCCGGCGGTACGCGGGTCCGGATCGGTTAAGGCGCCCACGACGCGGGCCACACCCGCGCTGATCAGCGTGTCGGCGCAGGCATCCCCGCGCGGGCTTTCATGCGCGCAAGGTTCAAGGCTAACATAGGCAGTGGCTCCGCGCGCTGCATTGCCTGCTGCGGCGAGAGCCATCGCTTCTGCATGCGGCCGCCCGCCAGGTTGGGTCCAGCCGCGCCCGACGACAATGCCTTGCGCAACGATGATGCAGCCAACCGACGGGTTGGCGTCCGTGGTTCCCCTGCCGCGCTCGGCCAGAGCGATTGCCGCTGACAGCCAGCGGTGATCATCGTCGAACGCGGTTATTTGCCGGCTCCTACACGTTCCGCTATTTCAGCCTCTGCCTCTGCCCGTTTGCGTTCATCGGCAAGCTGAGCCTCGGCGTCCAGCTTTTCGACGTCCATGCCCACCGCGCGACCCAGCGCCTTATAGGCGTCGCGTTCGCGCTGGCGCATTTCTTCTTTCAGTTTCTGAGATTCACGGATCGCAGCGAGGCTCTCATCGACCGAACGGTCGGCGGGCCAGCTCTCAAAATAGGTGACCTGGGGTGGCGGTGGCTTCGACTTGTCGAGCATGTCGAAATAGAACATCGCAATGATCGCAGCGGTCGGCACACAGGCGGCAAGCAGCACCAGCGGCCGCACGCTCCCGCGCTGCCGCATATAACCGACAAGGTCGGAAAGTCCGCCTTTGACCGACGCGTCATGGAAAAAACTCATGCCCTTGTTTAGGGCCTGTGTTGCGTGAATTCCAGTGGGGATGTTCCCCGCTTCGGCAAGCGCCGGAGGCGTCGGTCTTGCTCTGCTTGTTCGGCAATGCTCAGCGCGTGATCGCGCAGATCACGCCCGAGGAACTGACGACGCCCAATATTTCGGGATCCTGCAGTGC
>Ga0315907_10000971_pt1 | contig 39375 bp, 35 predicted proteins | sample LakEriMetagenome_3_FD_203525 | JGI IMG/M metagenome (GOLD analysis project Ga0315907, IMG submission 203525) | Freshwater fungal communities from buoy surface, Lake Erie, Ohio, United States - Buoy 12 MA123 | ecosystem: Environmental > Aquatic > Freshwater > Lake > Lake biofilm | place: USA...
AAACACTGGATTGATCAGGCGCTGTCTTGCAGTAGCGTTACTGGGTGCTGGCACTTGTCTATCTGGCCTTGCTTACGCTCAAAACATCATTGAATCTGTTATTGGCAGTATTCAGAATGGTAACGAGGTAATTCGGATTGAATTGAATCAACCCCTTGCTGCTGTGCCTACTGGTTTTGCAATTCAATCACCTGCCAGAATCGCATTGGATTTTCCTGGTACCACTCATTCCATGGGGCGTTCATCTGTTGAGATCAATCAAGGTAATGTTAAATCAGTAAATGTTGTTCAAGCTGGCGATCGCTCTAGAGTGGTTTTGAACTTAAAACAACCAAGTTCTTACAAAGCTTCGATTGAGGGTAAAACCCTTTTAATTACACTTGATGCTTCTTCTGGTAACGCTCAATCAGCACCACAAAGTAGTACGGTTTTTGCGGAAAGCACGAATACTGATGTATTGGCTTTGCGTGATATCGATTTTCGTCGCGGGCCCGACGGATCTGGGCGGGTAGTTGTGTCTTTGCCAAACAATCAAGTAGGTGTTGATTTGCGGCCTCAGGGTAAGGGTCTAACAGTTGATTTCTTGCGCTCCTCATTGCCAGAGGGATTGCGTAGAAGACTTGATGTTGCGGATTTTGGAACGCCTGTTCAGTTGATCACAACAACGCAGCAGGCTGAACGTGTGCGTATGGTGATTGAACCAGTCGGTGACTGGGAGCACAGTGCTTACCAAAGTGATAATCAGTTTGTTATTGAAGTTCGCCAGAAAAAAGTTGATCTTAATAAACTCTCTGATGGACCAGGTTTTTCGGGTGAAAAACTGTCGCTGAACTTTCAAAACATTGAGGTTAGGTCTCTTTTGCAAGTTATCGCTGACTTTACTAATTTCAATATAGTTACATCCGATACTGTTACTGGTTCTCTCACTTTACGTCTCAAAGACGTTCCTTGGGATCAAGCGCTACAAATCATCATGGATGCTAAAGGGCTCGGCTTGAAAAAGTCTGGCACAGTGCTGTGGATCGCCCCCAAAGATGAAATTGACGCACGCACCAAAAAAGATTTCGAAGCAGCTTTGGCGATTCAAAAATTAGAACCTCTTCGCACGCAATCGTTTCAACTGAATTATGCTAAAGCAGCAGATTTGCTGGAAGCTATGAAGGGCACAAGTGGTGGTGGTGGTGGTGGTGGTAACAATCGGTTTTTGTCTGAGCGTGGAAGTGCAATTGCAGAGCCGAGAACCAATCAACTCTTTGTTACTGACACTGCAAGTAAGCTAGAAGAGGTGCGTCAGCTTCTGGCATCTTTAGATGTTGCAGTTCGCCAGGTGATGATTGAGGCGAGGATCGTAGAGGCCAGCGATACATTTGGGCGATCTTTAGGTGTCCGACTTGGCGGTACGGATCTTCGTGCTAACCGCGGTGGTGATGGTGGCTATCAACTGTCTGGTGATAACCGTATTGCATTTGGTACCAGCTACTCCAATGTGGTTTCATCAACCAGTGCCGGTGGAACAGTTAATACAAATGGTAATTTTGTTAACTTGCCTGCGCAGGCCTTGGGTGGTTTCAATCCCTCAAGTTTTGCAGTTTCCATATTCAACTCGGCAGCAAATCGATTCTTGAATCTTGAGATATCTGCTTTAGAGGCTGATGGCAAAGGGAAAATCGTATCTAGTCCCCGTGTTGTGACAGCTGATCAGACTAAAGCGTCGATTGAACAAGGTACTGAGTTTCCTTACCCTGTTACAGCCCCTAACGGTGGTACTGTAATTGCATTCAAAAAAGCAGTTCTTAAATTGGAAGTTACACCACAAATAACGCCTGAAGGTAATATTATATTGGATTTGGATGTTAATAAGGATAGCCCTGGTGAAGTTTTGAACAACGTTAGGGCAATCAATACTAAGCAGATTAAGACACAGGTGCTGGTTGAGAACGGTGGTACAGTAGTTATTGGTGGAATATTCGAGTTGTTTGAGGATAATGCAGAAACTAAAGTGCCCTTCCTAGGTGATTTACCCGGGGTTGGTAATTTGTTCAAGACAAGAACTCGTTCAATGAACAAGCAAGAAATGCTTGTTTTCATTACACCCAAGGTTATTACAGATCGTTCTGTTTCTAAATGATAGAGGTTTAAATTATGAAGATTTTTCCAAGATACTTCTTGCTGCTTAGCGCGTGCTTTATAGCAGCATGTGGTGGTGGTGGTGGAAGCGCAGGTGATACAGGTAGTGGCACTGCGTCTGCTGTCGCAAGCATTGAGGTTCAAACCGACAAAAATACAATTACAAACTCTGGAATTGACAGTTCCTTGTTAACAATTACAGCACTGGATGCTAATAGAAACCCGGTTTCCGGCGCAGCTGTTTCTGTTTCGCTCACGAGCGGTATTTATACTGCTGATGCAACTACAACAAGTGCTTCTGGGGTGGTGACTGGTAAAGTTTCTGCAGGTGAAAACAAATCCAACCGTAGTATTGGTGCTTCTATTAATGTTGGTGGGCAAACCAGAACTATTTCTATAGCGGTTACAGGAAGTAAAATTTCTGTGTCTGCAACCCCAGCGGTTCCAACACCAGGTTCCCCCGTTCGAATCACTGCAAAAGTTGCGGATGTCAACGGTAATGGAATAAGCGGTGTAGCTGTTAATTTCTCTGGGTCTTTGGGTTTCAATCAAACTCTGATTTCAGATACCAACGGTAATGTGACTGGGAATTTGTCGGCAGCACCGTCTACACCAGGGTCTTACGCTCTCAATGTAGAGGCCGCTGGCGTAAGCAGTTCAAATACTATTCAAGTGTCGTTGCCAGGTGATTCCGGTATTCCAGACGCTGTGGGGGTTATTTCCTCAGCTAGTTTGGCAGTTGTCCCCAATACCATTGGTCCTAACTCTTCTGGACTAACAACTAGCAGAGCAGGTCTCCGTGCTGTATTTCAAGACGCATCAAACAGAGCTATTCCAAATGTTCGTGCGCGTTTCGAAATTGTTGCTCCAGGTTTAGGTGCTGGTGAATTTATTTCGACTGGCGATGCAACTGTTTACTCTAATATAAACGGTGAAGCTTTGAGTGAATATGTGGCCGGCTCTCGTACAAGCCCAACGAATGGTGTTTCCATACGTGTTTGCTATGGTTTTTCAGATGCTTCGATTGCTGGTGGAGCATGCCCAAATTCAAGGGTAACAACTATGACAGTTGCAAATCAACCGTTGTCGATTACTTTGGGTGAAGATAATATTATTTCCAAAGGCAATGGTACTTTGACATATATTAAGCGTTATGACATCGCTGTCAATGATGCTGCTGGCAATCCAGTTTCCAATGCTCCGCTATCGGCTAGTGTGGATATTACGGGCTACTACAAAGGTCAATTCGCTGGTGCTAGGATATTGTGTGCCAATGAAGATACCAATAGGAATGCTTTTTTGGACACGGGTGAGGATATCAACAGTAACGGTTCTATAGAGCCACGAAAAGCAGATGTTATTATTTATTTCGAGCAAGGTAAGGCAGTAACTGGGACTAATGGTCGATCGGTTGTTTTGGTTGAGTGGCCACAAAATGTTGCGACATGGCTTCCGTTCAAAATAACAGTGTCTACATCTGTTGCGGGTTCTGAAGGTAGCTTTTCTAAGCCCTTCATCACCACTGCCGCTGAAGAGGATGTTCGTAATGGCTCTTTCTTGACTGCGCCTTATGGTGCGGAGTTAGACTGCACAACATCTAGGTAATACTATTTACTTAGCTTGTTGATGGTTAAACCGTCAAGAATCATTTTGGTAGGTCTACCAGGGTGCGGGAAGTCAACGATAGGTCGAATGCTTGGCCGTCGCCTTGATCTTCCCTGCATTGATCTCGATTTTGAAATTGAAAAAAAAATCGATTGCTCGATAAAAAGCTTTTTTCAAAAAAACGGTGAGGCTCAATTTAGAAATATCGAGTCTCTTGTTTTGAAAGACGTTCTCTCGAGTAATGGTTCTTTTGTTCTGGCTACTGGTGGTGGTGTTGTTTTGAAAGAGGATAATCGTCTTTTACTGCTGCCAGAGTATGTTGTTTATCTTTCGAGTCTACCAGGCGACCTTCTTAAAAGGGTTGGTAGTGACGATACGAGGCCTTTGCTGCAAACGGATGACTTGTTGGTAACTCTTTCTGTATTATTTCAAACGCGTCATCCGCTTTATGAGTTGGTTGCCGACTTTGTTATTGCTACATCTGGAAAATCGGCTTCAAAATTGACCGATGAGATTATTTCTGGTATTTGCCTATAGTTTTTTCTTTGTTATTTTAAACGCAGCCTAAAGGCTGCGTTTTTCTTTTGTGTTTTGTGAGAATTATTTTAATAAATTTCGAGACTTGAAATGAATAAATTGGAAACTGTTCAAATTGATTTGGGCGATCGTTCGTATTCAATCTTGATTGGCGATGATATATTTAGCAGGACTGATGTTGATTTTTCTTGTGTTAATGGTCGGGTCGCTGTTATAGTAACAAATGAAACTGTGGCGCCTTTATATGGATTAAATTTGATTGGCTTGCTTAAAAAACATTTTGCCTTAATTTTTGCTGTGCATCTTCCAGATGGGGAGATGTATAAAAATTTCGATTCTTTGGAGATTATCTACGACGCATTGATAAAAAATGCATGTGATCGTCAAACTGTCATCTTTGCTTTAGGTGGTGGTGTAATTGGTGATATGGCTGGATTTGTTGCTGCAACTTATATGAGAGGTATTCCTTTTGTTCAAGTTCCTACAACTTTGTTATCTCAGGTGGATTCGTCTGTAGGTGGAAAAACAGGAATTAATCACCCCTTAGGCAAAAACATGATTGGTGCTTTTTACCAGCCTAAGATGGTTTTGTGTGATACAACCACACTCAAGACATTACCTGATCGAGAGCTTTCGGCCGGTTTGGCTGAGGTTATTAAGTATGGCCCCATTGCTGATATGGAGTTTATGGCTTGGCTTGAAGGTTCGATGGATTTACTCCGTCAGAAAGACCCAAAGGCTTTAGCCCATGCGATTAAACGCAGTTGTGAAATCAAGGCTTGGGTGGTTTCACAAGATGAGCGAGAAAGTGGCTTAAGAGCGATTTTGAATTTTGGCCACACCTTTGGTCATGCCATAGAAGCTGGAATGGGTTACGGTGTGTGGCTGCATGGTGAAGGAGTGGCAGCAGGGATGGTCATGGCTGCTGAGCTTTCTTTAGGGTTGGGCTTGGTGGATGAGTCTTTCGTTCAACGACTGCGTTCTTTGATCGCACGAGCTGGCTTGCCAGTGGTTGGGCCAGTCCTAGATGCCAAAGATAATGCTGGTAGGTATTTGGAGCTGATGCAGGTGGATAAAAAATCTGAAGCTGGAGAGATCCGATACATAGTGATAGACGGGCCTGGCAAGGCTAGATTGCAAAAAGCGCCTGAGTCGTTAGTGCGTGACGTCATCAATCGGTGCTGTAAAGCTTGATTTTTATGTGTATGCAAAGTGCAGGATTTATTTTTGACTGAAGGTCTTTCATCAATTGCCTGTAGCCCTGGTACGTCTCGTGGGCGTTTGTATTCTGAGCCTGCTGCACCGACTCGCAGCGATTACCAGCGTGATCGCGACAGAATAGTTCACTCCACAGCATTTAGGCGCTTGGTCTATAAGACCCAAGTTTTTCTGAATCACGAGGGTGATTTATTCAGAACGCGCTTGACCCATTCCCTTGAGGTTGCACAGTTAGGCCGTTCAATTGCGCGGTCATTGCGTTTGAATGAAGATTTGGTCGAGGCGGTGGCGCTGGCGCATGACTTGGGGCACACCCCTTTTGGGCATGCAGGGCAAGATGCACTGAATGCGTGCATGCAAGAGCATGGTGGCTTTGAGCACAACCTGCAGAGCTTGCGTGTAGTCGATCAATTAGAGGAGCGCTATCCGCAATTTGATGGTTTGAACCTTACCTTTGAAACGCGTGAAGGGGTGCTCAAGCATTGCTCACGCGCAAATGCACAACGGCTGGAGCAATTGCAGCCAGGAGGTGTCGGGCAACGTTTTTTGTCAGGGCGCCAACCCAGCCTGGAGGCCCAGTTATGCAATTTAGCGGACGAAATTGCCTACAACGCCCATGACATTGATGATGGCGTTCGCTCAGGTTTGATCCAGTTGCAGCAGCTAGAAGATGTTCCACTGTTTGACAGGTTTCGTCACGCTGCGCAGCATGAATATCCAGATTTGCCGAAAAGGCGTTTGTTGTATGAATCGATACGCCGCATGCTCAGTGCCCAGGTGTACGACGTGATTGATGCGACTCAAGTGGCCATTGAATCCGCAGGTGTTTCATGTGTTGAGGATGTTCGTCGCCAGCCCAAGCCTTTGGTGCAATCTAGTACTGCGATGGCAGCAGACTCCAAGTTGCTCAAGCAATTTCTTTTTCGTAATTTGTACCGGCATGAGCGCGTGATGCAGATGACGGGTATTGCCCAGCAGGTGGTCCAAGAGCTTTTTGCTGTTTATATGACTTCACCAGAGGAAATGCGTGCAGGCAAAGTAACTGAGTCGTATGCAAAGCAAGAGGCGTCACCTCGCGCCGTGGCAGACTTTGTTGCTGGCATGACTGATCGCTACGCTATGCGTGAGCATGAGCGGCTGACTGGGCATCGCCTTTGGGAATCGATTTAATAGCGTTGGTATTTGCCCCGCAAAATAAACTTTTGTAAATCGCCGTGATGCTGCCAGATACTTTATCGCCAGTGACTGCCACAATGCGCGAGCAAAACTTGGTTTCTCAGCGCACACAGGCCTGGTTGGTGCACGCCGTGATCGGCCTCAATCTATGCCCCTTTGCCAAAGCGGTACACGTTAAAGGTCAGATTCACTATGCCGTCAGTAATGCTCAAGATGCTGAAGCATTGCGAGCAGACCTTCAAAATGAGCTTTTGGCGCTTGCCCAAATGCCATCAGAAGTGCGCGACACCACTTTACTGATCGCCCCCCAATGCTTACACGACTTTTGGGAGTTCAATCTGTTTACTGCAGAGGCGGACAAGGTCTTGCGTCTGTTGGGTTTGCAAGGGCAGATTCAAATTGCACCATTTCATCCGCAGTTTGTTTTTGCTGGGGTGGACGAAAACGATATCAGCCACTTTACCAACCGCTCGCCATATCCCATGCTGCATTTGCTGCGTGAAAGCAGCATAGACCGCGCGGTAGCGGCTTACCCAGATGCAGCAGAGATTTACGAGCGCAACATGCATGTGCTGGAGTCACTGGGCCCGCAGGGGTGGAATGCGCTAGCCCAGCATTTCACGCCCGGAACATCTGATAAGCAGCACTCTGTTGATGCAGACATTCGCCATGAAAATACTTAAAGTCCGTACTGGGCAGACTGCGCTTGAGGCCATATTGCCGCCTGAGGTCAGGCCAGAGCAGTCTTTGGATTTGCTCAAAGAGTTGCACATTTTGACGCGTGATGGCAAGCTCAACCAAGATTCCCGGCGCAAGCTCAAGCAGGTTTACCACCTGTACCAGTTCATAGAGCCGCTGCTCAATGAAATCAGCGCCAGCGGTACTGCCCCGGTGCTTGCAGACCATGGGGCGGGCAAGTCGTACTTGGGTTTCATCTTGTATGACCTGTGCTTAAAGGCCTTAGGCCGTGGGCATGTTTACGGCATTGAGACGCGTGGTGACTTGGTGCAAAAATCGCAAGATTTAGCCTCCCGGTTGGGCTTTGACCGCATGTCCTTTTTGCACCTCAGCGTGGCTGATGCCATGTACAGCTCTGCACTTCCTGAGCGCATCCATGTAGTCACTGCGCTGCATGCATGTGACACCGCCACTGACGATGCCATTGCCTTTGGTTTGCAGCGGCGTGTGCAAGCCATGGTGTTGGTGCCGTGTTGCCAGGCAGAGGTTGCTGCTTGTCTCCGCCATGGCAAAGCCCTGCAACTGGCGCGTACGCCTTTGGCAGAGCTTTGGCGCCACCCACTGCATACGCGCGAATTGGGCAGCCAAATCACCAACGTGCTGCGCTGCTTGTACCTAGAGGCGCATGGTTACGCAGTCACAGTGACAGAGCTGATTGGCTGGGAGCACAGCATGAAAAACGAACTCATCATTGCCCGCTACACAGGCCACGCCAAGCGCAGCGCGGCAGAACGCTTGCGCGCCATCTTGGCAGAGTTTGGGTTGGAGTCACTGCTGGGCACGCGGTTTAGCTTGTCAGAACAGTCACTTGCCACACCCGCTGCAGCTGACTGAGAGTGCTATGGCACGCCAGCCGCGTCTTTGCTTGCCTGGTTTTGCGCACCACGTGATTCAGCGGGGCAACAACCGGCAGGCAATCTTCAAGGACAAGGCTGATTTTGAGTTCATGCTGCAGTTGTTGCTGGAGTACTGCCGTTCTTTCAAGCTAGATGTTCATGCCTATGTGCTGATGGACAACCACTTCCATCTGCTGTTAACGCCCCACACCGACAACGGCTTGCCGCAAATGATGCAGGCAGTTGGCAGGCGTTATGTGCAGTATTTCAACCGCCGCCATGGCCGTACCGGCACTTTGTGGGAGGGGCGTTACCGCTCCACAGTTGTACAGACAGAGCGTTACTTGCTGGCATGCATGGTCTACATCGACCTCAACCCCGTGCGGGCCGGTATGGTGGGGCAGGCTGCAGACTGGCCTTGGTCCAGCTATGGCAGCCACGCGGGTATGCGGCAAGACCGCTTGCTGACCCCGCATGCCCTGTACTGGTCTTTGGGCAACACCCCTTTTGCCAGAGAGGCTGCTTATGCAGATCTGGTGCAAACGGGCTTGGCAGCAGACCAGCAGACTGCGCTGACCCAAACCACCCTCAGCGGTTGGGCTTTGGGCGACGATGCTTTTGTGGCGTCGCTCCAAACGCACACTCCAAGGCGCCTGGTTCCAGGCCGTCCAGGGCGACCTATACAAGCAAAATCTGATTAAAAATGGCACTATGCCTAAGTAATTTAAGGGTTTATTGCTATAAAAATTGATGTGACCCTAATTAGTTTTTAATGAGCGAATATCTTTCTTTAATTGGGATCTGACCCCAATTATTATGCTTGCCTGGCATGGGTTGATGCATTACGCTTGGCGCATTCCACGAAAACATGAGGATCGCCATGACAACGGCTGCCGAGATTCAGCATTTACAACAACACGGTTTGTATTCTTCGGGCAATGAGCACGATGCCTGCGGCTTGGGCTTTGTGGCCCATATCAAGGGGGTCAAGCGGCACGACATCGTGACCCAGGCGCTCAAGATCCTTGAGAACATTGACCACCGGGGTGCAGTAGGTGCCGACAAGCTCATGGGTGACGGCGCGGGTATCTTGATCCAGATCCCTGATGCCTTGTACCGCCAAGAAATGGCGCAGCAAGGCGTAACCCTGCCACCTGCTGGCGAGTACGGTGTGGGCATGATCTTTTTGCCCAAAGAGCACGCCAGCCGCTTGGCGTGCGAGCAAGAGATGGAGCGTGCTATCAAGGCCGAAGGGCAGGTGCTGCTGGGGTGGCGCGATGTGCCGGTCAACCGCCAAATGCCCATGTCGCCCACCGTGCGTGCCAAAGAGCCCTTGCTGCGCCAGGTTTTCATAGGGCGGGGCAGTGATGTCATTGTGCAAGACGCCTTAGAGCGCAAGCTGTACGTGATCCGCAAAACCGCCAGCGCGGCTATTCAGGCGCTGGGTTTGAAGCACAGCAAAGAGTATTACGTGCCCAGCATGAGCAGCCGCACCGTGGTCTACAAAGGCCTGCTGCTGGCCGACCAAGTGGGCACCTACTACCTTGATTTGCAAGACGAGCGCTGCGTTTCTGCCATTGGCCTTGTGCACCAGCGTTTCTCTACCAACACCTTCCCCGAATGGCCCCTGGCCCACCCCTACCGCTATGTGGCGCACAACGGCGAGATCAACACCGTCAAAGGCAACTACAACTGGATGAAGGCGCGCGAAGGCGTAATGGCGTCACCCGTGCTCGCGGCCGACCTACAAAAGCTCTACCCAATCAGCTTTGCCGACCAGTCCGACACCGCCACTTTTGACAACTGCCTAGAGCTGTTGACCATGGCGGGCTACCCCATCAGCCAAGCGGTGATGATGATGATTCCAGAGCCCTGGGAGCAGCATGACACCATGGACGAGCGCCGCCGCGCTTTTTATGAATACCACGCCGCAATGATGGAGCCCTGGGATGGCCCCGCATCCATTGTGTTTACCGATGGCCGCCAAATCGGTGCCACCCTCGACCGCAACGGCCTGCGCCCTTCGCGCTACTGTATTACCGATGACGACTTGGTCATCATGGGCTCAGAGTCTGGCGTGCTGCCAATCCCCGAGAACAAAATCGTACGCAAATGGCGTTTGCAGCCCGGCAAGATGTTCCTGATTGATTTGGAGCAAGGCCGCATGATCGACGACGAAGAGCTCAAGGCCAATATCGTCAACACCAAGCCCTACAAGCAGTGGATTGAAAACCTGCGCATCAAGCTCGACAGCATTGATGCAGGGCCAGCCCCGGTGGGACCCATTCCATCAGACTTGCCTTTGCTCGACCGCCAGCAAGCCTTTGGCACCACCCAAGAAGACATCAAATTCTTGATGGCCCCCATGGCCAAAAACGGCGAAGAAGGCATAGGCTCCATGGGCAACGACAGCCCATTAGCCGTGCTCTCGGGCAAAAACAAGCCGCTTTACAACTACTTCAAGCAGTTGTTTGCGCAGGTGACCAACCCGCCGATCGACCCGATCCGCGAGGCCATCGTCATGTCGCTCAACAGCTTCATTGGCCCCAAGCCCAACCTGCTGGACATCAACCAAGTCAACCCGCCGATGCGGCTCGAAGTGAGCCAGCCCGTGCTGGACTTTGCCGACATGGCCAAGCTGCATGACATTGCCCGCTACACCCAGGGCAAGTTCAAAAGCGCGGTGATTGACATCACCTACCCACTGGCCTGGGGCCACGAAGGGGTAGAGGCCAAACTGGCGTCCCTTTGCGCACAAGCGGTCGATGCCATCAAGGGCGGGGCTAACATCCTCATCATCAGCGATCGCGCCATCAGCGCCACGCAAGTGGCCATTCCTGCGCTGCTGGCCTTGTCGGCCATCCACCAGCATCTGGTGCGCGAGGGTTTGCGCACCACGGCTGGCTTGGTGGTAGAGACCGGCACCGCCCGCGAAGTGCACCACTTTGCCGTGCTGGCAGGCTACGGCGCAGAGGCCGTACACCCTTACTTGGCCATGGAAACCCTGGTGGCTATGCACAAAGACCTGGGCGGCGATTTATCGCCCGAAAAGGCCATTTACAACTACGTCAAGGCCATCGGCAAAGGCTTGTCCAAGATCATGTCCAAAATGGGCGTGAGCACCTACATGAGCTATTGCGGTGCACAGTTGTTTGAAGCCATTGGGCTGAACACCGAGACTGTGCAAAAGTACTTCACCGGCACCGCCAGCCGGGTTGAGGGCATAGGCGTGTTTGAGATTGCCGAAGAAGCCATCCGCATGCACAAAGACGCCTTTGGCAACGACCCCGTGCTGGCCACCATGCTCGATGCTGGTGGTGAATACGCTTGGCGTGCCCGTGGCGAGGATCACATGTGGTCGCCCGACACCATTGCCAAACTGCAGCACAGCACCCGCGCCAACAACTGGAACACTTACAAAGAGTACGCCCAGTTGGTCAACGACCAGACCCGCCGCCACATGACGCTGCGCGGCCTGTTCGAGTTCAAGATCGACCCCTCCAAAGCTATCTCTATCGACGAGGTTGAACCCGCCAAAGAAATCGTCAAGCGCTTTGCCACGGGCGCCATGTCTTTGGGCTCCATCAGCACCGAGGCACACGCCACCTTGGCCATTGCCATGAACCGCATTGGCGGCAAGAGCAACACGGGCGAGGGCGGTGAAGACGCGGCCCGCTACCGCAACGAGCTCAAAGGCATCCCCATCAAGCAGGGCGATACCTTAAAGAGCGTGATCGGCGCAGAAAACGTCGAGGTCGATTTGCCCCTGCAAGACGGCGACTCACTGCGCAGCCGCATCAAGCAAGTGGCATCGGGCCGCTTTGGCGTTACGGCCGAGTATTTGTCCAGTGCCGACCAAATCCAGATCAAGATGGCCCAGGGCGCAAAGCCCGGCGAAGGCGGCCAGCTGCCTGGTGGTAAGGTGTCGGACTACATCGGCAAGCTGCGTCACAGCGTGCCCGGCGTGGGTTTGATATCCCCCCCGCCGCACCACGACATTTACTCCATTGAAGACTTGGCGCAGCTCATTCACGACCTTAAAAACGTGGCGCCGCACGCCAGCATTAGCGTCAAGCTGGTGTCTGAAGTGGGTGTGGGCACCATTGCCGCAGGCGTTGCCAAGTGCAAGAGCGACCACGTGGTGATCGCCGGGCACGACGGCGGCACCGGCGCATCGCCATGGTCGTCCATCAAGCATGCAGGCGGCCCGTGGGAGATCGGTTTGGCCGAAACCCAGCAAACCCTGGTGCTCAACCGCCTGCGCGGCCGCATTCGCGTGCAGGCCGACGGCCAAATGAAAACAGGCCGCGATGTCGCCATTGGTGCGCTGCTGGGTGCTGACGAGTTTGGCTTTGCCACCGCGCCGTTGGTGGTAGAGGGCTGCATCATGATGCGCAAGTGCCACCTCAACACCTGCCCCGTAGGCGTGGCCACGCAAGACCCTGTGCTGCGCGCCAAGTTCTCGGGCAAGCCCGAGCACGTGGTCAACTACTTCTTCTTTGTGGCTGAAGAAGTGCGCCAGATCATGGCCCAACTGGGCATACGCAAGTTTGACGACATGATTGGCCGCACCGATTTGCTTGATACCCGCGCAGGCCTGCAACACTGGAAGGCGCGTGGCCTGGACTTTAGCCGCCTGTTTGCCCAGCCTGCAGTGCCCGCCGATGTGCCGCGCTTTCATGTGGACGTGCAAGACCACAACATCGAGCACACACTTGACCGCAAACTGATTGAGCGCAGCAAGCCCGCCATCGAAAAAGGCGAGCGCGTGCAGTTCATCGAGGTGGCGCGTAACGTCAACCGCTCTGTAGGTGCCATGCTGTCTGGCGCGGTCACACGCGTGCACCCTGATGGCTTGCCAGACGACACCATCCGCATTCAGCTAGAGGGCACAGGCGGTCAATCGTTTGGGGCTTTCCTCACCCGCGGCATTACCCTGTACCTGATTGGCGATGCCAACGACTACACCGGCAAGGGCTTGTCGGGCGGGCGCGTGATCGTGCGCCCCAGCATCGACTTCCGCGGCGATGCCGTGCGCAACACCATCGTCGGCAACACCGTGATGTACGGCGCCACCAGCGGCGAGGCGTTTTTCAGCGGCGTGGCGGGCGAGCGCTTTGCAGTGCGCCTGTCGGGTGCCACCGCCGTCGTGGAAGGCACGGGCGATCACGGCTGCGAGTACATGACCGGCGGCACGGTGGTGGTCATAGGCAAAACAGGCCGCAACTTTGCCGCAGGCATGAGCGGCGGCGTGGCGTATGTGTACGACGAAGACGGCCAATTTGCCAGCCGCTGCAACATGTCCATGGTCACGCTTGAGCGCGTGTTGCCCAGCGATGAGCAAACCGCCAGCATCCCCCGTGGTATTTGGCACCGCGACCAAACCGACGAGGCCCAGCTCAAGAAAATGCTGGAAGACCACAACCGCTGGACAGGCAGCAAACGCGCCCGCGAGTTGCTGGACAACTGGGCCGCATCGCGCGCCAAGTTCGTCAAGGTCTTCCCCACCGAGTACAAACGTGCTCTGGGAGAGATTTTTGAAAGAAAAACGGCATCTGTCGCAGTAGGCACGGCTTCTTTAGCTACTAAAAAAGTAGCAGAAAAAGCCCTCTGATCCCCTAGCCACACCGCACGTACAAGGACACTGTCATGGGAAAAGTCACCGGTTTTATGGAGTACGGCCGCCTCGAAGAAGGCTACAAACCCGTACCCGAGCGTTTAAAGCACTACAAAGAATTCGTCATTGGCCTTGATGAAAGCCAAGCCAAGGTGCAAGCCGCACGCTGCATGGACTGCGGCACGCCCTTTTGCAACAACGGCTGCCCGGTCAACAACATCATTCCAGACTTCAACGACTTGGTGTACCAAGGCGACTGGAAAAATGCCATTGAGGTACTGCACAGCACCAACAACTTTCCAGAGTTCACCGGCCGCATTTGCCCCGCGCCGTGCGAGGCTGCGTGCGTGCTCAACGTCAACGATGACGCCGTGGGCATCAAAAGCATCGAACACGCCATCATCGACCGCGCTTGGGCCGAAGGCTGGGTACAAGCCCGCCCCGCCACCCACAAAACCGGCAAAAAAGTAGCCATCGTCGGCTCTGGCCCTGCCGGGTTGGCAGCCGCCCAGCAACTGGCCCGCGCAGGCCACGATGTGACCGTGTTTGAGAAGAACGACCGCGTAGGTGGCCTGCTGCGCTACGGCATTCCAGACTTCAAAATGGAAAAGACCCACATCGACCGGCGCGTAGAGCAAATGCAAGCCGAAGGCGTGGTCTTTAAGACCGGGGTGTTTGTTGGCGCCGCCAAAGACGGCTTGGGCAAAGGCTCCAAAGTCACCAACTGGGCCAAAGAAACCATCACGCCTGAGCAGCTCATGCAAGACTTTGATGCCGTGCTGCTGTCAGGCGGCGCTGAGCAATCGCGCGACCTGCCCGTGCCCGGCCGCGACCTGGACGGCATCCACTTCGCCATGGAGTTTTTGCCCCAGCAAAACAAGGTCAACGCAGGTGACAAGCTCAAAGGCCAACTGCGTGCCGATGGCAAACACGTCATCGTCATTGGCGGCGGCGACACCGGCAGCGACTGCGTAGGCACCAGCAACCGCCACGGCGCAGCCAGCGTCACGCAATTTGAGCTGATGCCCCAGCCCCCCGAAGAAGAAAACCGCCCCCTCACCTGGCCCTACTGGCCCATCAAGCTGCGCACCAGCTCCAGCCACGAAGAAGGCTGCGAGCGCGAATTTGCCATCTCTACCAAAGAATTCATGGGCGAAAAAGGCAAGGTCACTGGCCTTAAAACCGTGCGCGTCGAGTGGAAGGACGGCAAGCTCAGCGAGGTGCCAGGGTCAGAGCAAATCCTCAAAGCCGACCTGGTCTTGTTGGCCATGGGTTTCGTCAGCCCCGTGGCCCCCGTGCTGGAGGCATTCGGGGTAGACAAAGACGCCCGCGGCAACGCCCGCGCCACCACCGACTTTGACGGCGGCTACGCCACCAACGTGCCCAAGGTATTCGCCGCAGGCGACATCCGCCGCGGCCAAAGCCTGGTGGTATGGGCCATCCGCGAAGGCCGGCAAGCGGCGCGTGCGGTAGATGAGTTTTTGATGGGCTATAGCGACTTGCCGCGCTAAGCTGCCAGAGGCGCTTGCAACAGTCGTTGCGGCAATCGTCACAAAGTGCGTGAGGAAAATGACAGGCGGGTCTCCCGCCTGTCATGCATTGAAGAATGCCGTGCACACCTCTTGCCTGGTGGTGATGGCGCGGCATCGGGCAATCGCCTGCCCATCCCGGGCTGCAGCAGCCCGCAGGCTGGGCGGCAGAAAATCCTTCAGCACTGCTAAAGCTGGCTGAAGGTGCAGCCAAGGTTTTTCTAATCAGGGCCTTCATTCCGTTTGGCCCCCAAGCAAACACCCACCGCAAGTGAGAACAAACACACGGTTGCGCACGGGCTGTTTTTCATCGTGTGCCAGCAGTAGCTGACAATCCCGGCTCGCCGCACAGCCGTGAGTGCTGTGGTGCCTTGAAGGCACTTTGCGGCTTGTTTTTGATTGAAAAACCACCTCTGCCTTAGTCTTATAAGGCTTTGTTGCTATTGTTTTTGTATTTTTAGAGTCTTGATAGAGGGAGGTTTATGTCTGTAAGAACCATCAAAATGGTCGCTATCCTGTGGGGTATCCCCTTGCTGTTGGTGGTGTGGTCCATGGTGCAAATGGGGCGCACATCTGCAATGGCAGACGAACGCGCCAGCCTGCAAGCCCAATTGCAGGTGCTGGAGGCTGCACCACCGCCCACCGCGGCCAGCCGCGACTTCAAGGCCTTGAACATGTCGCGCGGCCAACAGATGAACGCGCGCATGACGCTCAAGACAGCGCTTGATAAAACAGACCCGGCCGCACCTGCAGTGGTAGCAAGACAAGCACTGCCTTACTGGACGCTGGGTCTGGCTTTGATGGGGGTGCTGGTGGGTACAGCCGCCTTGGTTTTTGTGCTGCGTGTAGACCGTGCTGCAGATGCATCCCGCTCAGAGCTGGTGCGTGTTTTTAGCCAGGGGCACAAGCGCTTGCCTTGGTTCATGCTGGCACTGACGGGGTTGTTTGCATTAGCAGGCGCTAGCGCAGTGGCCTACGAGGCATTGGTGCCAGTGCATACCCGCATGGTTGACAAAGAACTGCGATGGTCCATTGTGGGCGGCCTTTTGGTGTTGGGCATTTTGGGCGTCGCTGCCCGCGCCTTGTGGGTGCAGTACCAAAGCAGCGCTTTGTTTGCCGACCAACCGTTGGTCGTTCAAGGCCGCCAGTTGACCGTCGCACAAGCACCTGGCTTGTGGCGCTGGGTGCAAGGTTTGACGAGCCAATTACAAGCCCAGGTGCCAGACCATATTGTGGTGGGCTTGTGCGATGGGTTTTTTGTGACATCAAGCCCTACAGCCGTGACATCTGCCGACCAAGTGCAAATGCTGAGCGGTCGTACGCTGTATCTACCTTTGACCTATCTCAGTCTGCTGGACCAACAAGAGGTTGAAGCCATTGTGGGACACGAGCTGGCGCACTTTGCAGGGCAAGACACCGAGTATTCAATGCAATTTTTGCCTATTTATGCAGGCATTACCCGTCAATTGACATGGGTAGAAAACACAAGCGAGCGTGACTTCATCAACGCCATTTTTCTGCGTCCAGCATTGTTTATGGCGCGCCACTTTGCCCAGGTCTTTGACCATGCCGTCAAAAAAGAAAGCCGTGAACGCGAACTGGTGGCAGATAAAACAGGCGCACGTTTGTCTGGCGGCGCACGCGCCGCTGCTTCAGCGCTGATCCGCTCCAGTGTTTTGCATCAGCCCATACAAGAGGCGGTTGCGCGGTCGCGCCTTCAGTCAGGCGAGTCGGCGCAGCAGGCAGACCTGGTGCGCGAAGTAACGCAGGCATTGGCCGAGCACGGCATGGAGGATCCAGCAGCGCATCTGGAAGACGTTGCTATCCACCCCACGGACACCCATCCCCCCACACGCCTGCGCATTGAGGCGCTGTCAGTGGCCATCAGCCCCGACTTGCTCGCGCACGCCACTCGCCCAGTGCAAGACGCAGACCATGCTTGGTGGAATGAACTCGTACCCGGTGCATTGGCGCTGCGCCAATTGCTGACCAGCGACTTGCATGCGCTGGAGTTGGGGCATCTGCAGCAGCGCCGTGCCGGCCTTGAAGATGAGTTGGTCATTTACCAAGGCAGCATGAAGGCCGTTTGGATGTATCGAGTTTTGGCGGGGGCGTCAGTTTTGGTATTGCTGTGGCTTGTGGGCCTGGCGCTGTGGACACCCCATGAGAGCTTGGCCAACAACGTCAAATTAACGGCATTTAGTGTGCTGGCAGCATTGGGCTGCTTTGTTGCAGCCCGCCGTGAAAACAAAAAACAAGAAGCGCCGCTTTTGGTTGTCAGGCGCAACGAAATTGTGGTGCAAGGCATGCCGCGTGCAGTGGCATGGACGGATATTGCAAGCGTGCGCGTATGCGATGACTATGCAATGAGCCTGCACCTGATCTTGAAAACCCCAGCGGCAGAAGTGGGTAGTGCACCACCTGCTTCGGTTTCCTTTTATGAAAACCGCACGCAAGTAGTGGTGGATATTCCCCCAGTAAAAGGGAAACCCCCTTCAGCCTTGGCCGATATGTTTCATGAATACCATGCTCTTGCAGCAGTCGCCAATATAGGGTGATAACGCATATGTATTACACAGTTCACCACAGTCAGGCCCTGCTGGCCCAAATCCCTGTGCCACACGAGGCATGCCCGCATTGCCAATCCAATGCTTTGGTCATGTATTTTTCCCGGTCACGCGAAGACTCATTTTTTCACGCCATAGTTCATAAAAAACCTTCAGCACAAGTGCATTGCGCAGCATGCGACCACGAAGTGGGTATCTTGCGTTTTGGTAAAGGTCTGCATGCTTTTTTTAAGCAACACTCAAAAGCTTACGAGTCCAAGCTGCGGTTTTGGTTTAAGTGGCAAACCATAGGCGTCATGCTGGCTTTTATTTTGGCGATTGCTGTTTTCTCCAAGGTTGAAATTTCTACCGCCAGTGCCAGCCAAGAAAACAGGGCCTTGACGAATGCGTGGTTGGCATCTCCTCAAGTAGGAGATATTTTCGAGTTTTGGCATGTGGTTGCGGGCCCTAAATCTGCTGCTGACCCAGAGGGCGTATACGGCAACCGCAAAACGCAGATATGGCTCAAAGTGGTGCGTGTTGAAGGCGATCAAGTGATCGTTCTTAAAAGCAAGCGAAGCTATGACATGACCAAAACATCGCCTCGCAAAAATATTGACCCCAGCAAAGATGATTTTGAGCCCACCGAACTGGTCGTCAAAAACAGAAATTCCGTTTGGCAAGTGCAGGGCGATGACGCCACTTACCTGTCCTGGCAAGTCACCCCTGCCAAATAACGGTGCGCGAGGGTTATGCAGGCGCTACCCAACCATACAAATATGGGTGGGCACCATTGCCCCCCATAATCGCGCCCTTTGCCTTCTAACTTGGCCCTGCTATGGCGCTTTTGACCCTTCTTGATCTGCAACTGGCTTTTGGCCATGTACCTTTGCTAGACCATGCTGCTTTTTCCCTAGAGGCCGGTGAGCGTGTGGGCCTGATTGGGCGCAACGGGGCGGGCAAGTCGTCTTTCCTCAAGATCATTGGTGGCTTGGCCAAGCCTGACGATGGTGTGCGCCAAGTGCAGCAGGGCGTGCGACTGGCTTATGTGGCGCAAGAGCCTGACCTCAATTCAGACGCTACGGTCTTTGATGCTGTGTCTGAGCCCCTCAAGCCCCTGTTGGCTGTGCGCGAGCAGTACCTGTCGGGCGCCGATGGGGTGGACCTGGATGCTTTGCAAACGCAAATCGAAACCCACGACGCCTGGAACCTGGAGCAGCGCATTGAAGAGGCCTTGCAACGCCTGCACCTGGATGGCGCAGCGCGTGTCGGTTTGCTCTCGGGCGGTGGTCGCAAGCGTGTGGCCTTGGCCCAGGCTTTGGTCATGCGGCCTGATGTATTGTTGCTGGACGAGCCCACCAACCACCTCGATATGGACTCCATTGAGTGGCTGGAATCGCTGCTGGTGGCTTTTGGCGGCGCGGTGGTCACCATCACCCACGACCGCTCGTTTCTCGACAAGGTGTCTACCCGCATCGTCGAACTAGACCGAGGCCAGTTGCGGTCTTACCCCGGTAACTTCAGCGCCTACCAAACCCTGAAAGAGCAACAACTGGCCCAAGAGGCTGTGGTGTCTGCCAAGGCCGACAAGCTGCTGAGCCAAGAAGAAGTGTGGGTGCGCCAGGGCGTAGAGGCCCGCCGTACGCGCAGCCAAAGCCGTATTACCCGGCTGGAGGGCTTGCGTGCCCAGCGGGCCGAGCGGCGCAATGTGGTGGGCAGCGTCAAGATGGCCATCAGCACGGGCAAGGCCGACGGCTACCAAGGAAAAATCGTGGCCGAGATGGAGGGCGTGGGCAAATCCTTTGGCGACAAAGTCATTGTGCAGCAGCTCAACACCATCATTTTGCGCGGCGACAAAGTGGGCTTGATTGGCCCCAATGGCTGCGGCAAAAGCACCTTGCTCAAAATGATTTTGGGGGACTTGCAGCCCGACGAAGGCCACATACAACGTGGTGCCAACCTGCAAGTGGCCTACTTTGACCAAATGCGTGCCAAGCTGGATTTAGACGCTACGTTAGAAGAGTTCATCAGCCCTGGCAGCGAATGGATTGAAATTGGCAACGACCGCAAGCACGTGCGCAGCTACTTGGGCGACTTTTTGTTTTCGCCCGCCCGCGCCAGGTCGCCCGTGCGGTCGTTGTCGGGTGGTGAGCGCAACCGCCTGCTGCTGGCGCGTTTGTTTGCCCGCCCCGCCAATGTTTTGGTGCTGGATGAGCCCACGAACGACCTCGATATTGACACCCTGGAGCTGCTGGAGCAGTTGCTGGCCACTTACCCTGGCACTGTGTTTTTGGTAAGCCACGACCGTACTTTTTTGGACAACGTGGTCACCAGCACCCTGGTGTACGCCCCTGGCGGCCAATGGACCGAGTACGAAGGCAGCGTGAAAGACTGGCTGGAGCAATCCAAGCGCCAAGCCGCTATGGCCCCGCCACCTGCGGCAGCCCGTGCCGCAACGACTGCGCCGCCTGCACCTACCAGCGCCCCCGCGCCGCAAGCCGCAAGCAAGCGCAAGCTCAGTTACAAAGAGCAGCGCGAGCTTGAAAGCTTGCCGGCGCAAATTGAGGCCTTGGAGGCCGAACAAAAAAGCATTCAGGCGGCATTGGCCGATGGCAGCCTGTACGCCACCGAGCCCGAAAAAGCAGCCACCATGCATGCCCGCGAGGCCCAAATTGAAGAAGACCTGATGCAGGCCTTGGATCGTTGGGCGACTTTGTCGGGATAAAGCCGACTAGGCGGGGTTTTGGGGGTAATCCCTTATCATGCGGGTCGGCCAGGGTTCTGGCCACATCTGTTTTGTGATGACCACCACCCCCACAAGCCCTTTTGTTGAACTGCGCAACGTGACCTTTGGTTACGGCGACCGCACCATCCTGCGTGACATTTCATTGCAAGTGCCACGGGGCAAGGTCACAGCCATCATGGGCGCATCGGGCGGTGGTAAAACCACCGTACTGCGCCTGATTGGCGGGCAGCAACGCGCCCAGCAAGGGCAGGTGTTGTTTGACGGGCAGGACGTTGGTGCCATGGATGCGCAGCAGCTTTTTGCGGCCCGTCGGCGCATGGGCATGCTGTTTCAGTTTGGGGCTTTGTTCACTGATCTGAGCGTGCTGGACAACGTTGCCTTCCCTTTGCGCGAACACACCGATTTGCCTGAAGCCTTGGTGCGCGACATCGTTTTGATGAAGCTGCATGCAGTGGGCCTGCGCGGTTCGCGCGACCTTATGCCCAGCCAAATCTCTGGGGGCATGGCCCGCCGGGTGGCCCTGGCCCGCGCCATGGCTTTAGACCCTGAGCTCATGATGTACGACGAGCCTTTTGCAGGGCTAGACCCCATTTCTTTAGGCACCACCGCGCAATTGATTCGCCAGCTCAATGACGCTATGGGCTTGACCAGCATCATTGTCTCGCACGATCTGCTCGATACCTTCAAGCTGGCCGATCACATCATCATTTTGGGCCCCGGCACAGTGGCGGCACAGGGTACGCCAGAGCAAGTACGCAACAGCACCGACCCGTTGGTGCACCAGTTTGTCAATGCGCTCCCCACGGGGCCTGTGCCTTTCCACCAGCCTGCGCCTGATGCTGCGCAAGACTTCGGCCTTGCCGCAAAGGCCCAGTCATGAAAAGCCTGCATCCCGCCCGCCTGGGTTTTGCTGTGCGCTGCCTTTTGGCTGATATGGGCCGTGCAGCGCGTTTGTTTGTGCGGCTGTTGTGTTTGCTTGGGCCCACTTTTAAGCGCCTGGGCTTAGTACGTGACCAAGTGCATTTTTTGGGCAACTATTCGCTAGCTATCATTGCAGTGTCGGGCCTGTTTGTGGGCTTTGTGCTGGGTTTGCAGGGCTACTACACCTTGCAGCGTTATGGCTCGTCTGAGGCCCTGGGCTTGTTGGTGGCGCTGTCGCTGGTGCGCGAGTTGGGCCCGGTGATTACGGCACTACTGTTTGCTGGCCGTGCGGGCACATCGCTGACTGCCGAGATTGGCCTGATGCGGGCTGGCGAACAACTGAGCGCCATGGAAATGATGGCCGTTGACCCCGTGCGCCGTATTTTGGCCCCGCGTTTTTGGGCAGGGGTCATCACCATGCCCCTGCTGGCAGCGGTGTTCAGTGCCGTGGGTGTACTGGGCGGTTGGCTGGTGGGCGTTGGCATGATCGGCATTGATGCGGGCGCCTTTTGGAGCCAGATGCAAGGCGGTGTCGATGTCTGGAAAGACGTTGGCAACGGCGTGGTCAAAAGTGTGGTGTTTGGGTTTACCGTGACCTTTATTGCCCTGCTGCAAGGTTATTTGGCGCACCCCACGCCCGAGGGCGTATCGCGGGCCACTACCCGCACGGTGGTCATGGCCTCCTTGGCAGTACTGGCGCTCGATTTTGTGCTGACCGCCATGATGTTCAGTATTTGATGCCATTGAAGACGGCATATCAGGAAAGCAAACATGCAACGTTCTAAAAATGACCTGTGGGTGGGCCTGTTTGTGCTCCTCGGTGCAGTGGCTTTGGTTTTTTTGGCACTGCAATCGGCCAACTTGCTCAGTTGGAGTTTTCAGCGCGGCTACCAAGTCACGGCCAAGTTTGACAATATTGGAGGCCTTAAACCGCAGGCGGCTGTGCGCAGTGCTGGCGTACTGGTGGGGCGTGTGGAGTCCATCACATTTGACGACAAAACTTACCAAGCCCGGGTCACTCTTACGCTAGAAGACCGCTATGCTTTTCCTAAAGACAGCTCTCTAAAAATTCTCACCAGCGGTTTGCTGGGTGAGCAGTACATCGGTATTGAGGCCGGTGCTGATGAAAACAATTTGGCCGCTGGCGACACCATCACCAGCACGCAGTCGGCCTTGGTACTAGAAAACCTTATTGGTCAGTTTTTGTACAGCAAAGCCGAAGAAAGCGGCTCTGCACCCGCATCTGGCAATTCAAAATGAAAACCGCTTACAGCGCATTAACTTTGGCCCGCAGTGTGGCCGTATTGGCATTGGCCGCTGCTTTGGGCGCTTGCGCCACAGGCCCCAACGCCAACCCACGTGACCCCTTGGAGCCCTACAACCGCAGCATGACGCGTTTTAACGATGCGGTCGATGAGGCAGTGCTCAAGCCCGTGGCGACAACCTACCAAGCCGTTACCCCCGAAGTAGCGCGCACAGGGGTCAGTAACTTTTTTGCCAACCTGGGTGATGCGTGGTCGTTTGTCAATAACGCGCTGCAGGCCAAGCCCGAGCCCACGATATCGAGCTTCATGCGCTTTAGCGTCAACACCTTTTTTGGCTTAGGTGGCTTGCTCGACATTGCGACTGAAATGGGCATGCCCCGCTACAAGCAAGACTTTGGTTTGACCTTGGGTCACTGGGGCGTAGGCACAGGCCCCTATTTGGTGCTGCCTATTTGGGGGCCTTCCACTTTGCGCGATACGGTTGCGTTGCCTGTAGACATGTGGGGCAACCCCTTGGAACAAATCAGCCCAGTGGCTACCCGTAACAGCCTGATGGGTTTGCGTGTGGTGGATACCCGTGCAAGTTTGCTGCGTGCTGGCAGCTTGTTGGACGAGGCCGCACTCGATAAATACAGTTTTACCCGCGATTCTTGGCTGCAACTGCGCGACCCGGCCGCGACCAGCTCTGATGGTGACGATGCCAACGATGGCCGTTTGCCCGAAGAGCCTTGAACCCTTTCCCGATTGGAGATTCCATGAATAACGATCTGTTTTCGCGCCGCACTGTTGTTAAAAGTGTCTTGGGTTGCTGCGCCACTGCGCTGGCCCTGTACACAGGCGCAGTGCACGCAGCCGACGAAGCACCCGATGCTTTCATCCAGCGCTTGTCTAACCAAGTGCTGGATACCGTCAAGGCCGACAAAGCCATTAAGGGTGGAGACATCAACAAGATCATCACCTTGGTGGACCAAACCATCATGCCAAGCGTCAACTTTCGCCGCATGACAGCCGCAGCAGTCGGCCCGCAGTGGCGCCAAGCCACTCCAGAGCAGCAGCAGCGCTTGCAAGATGAGTTCAAGATTTTGTTGGTGCGTACCTACTCGGGCGCACTGACAGAAGTGAGCGATCAAAAAATCCAGCTCAAACCCCTGCGCGCATCGGCAGAAGACAAAGACGTTTTGGTGCGCACCGAGATCGTGGGTCGGGGCGACCCTATTCAGCTCGACTACCGCCTTGAGAAAACCCCAGGCCAAGGCGCAGGCTGGAAGATATACAACCTGAATGTGCTGGGTGTGTGGCTGGTGGAAACCTACCGTGGCCAGTTTGCCCAAGAAATCAATGCCAAAGGCATTGATGGCCTGATTGCATCGCTTGCCGCACGCAACAAAGCCAACGCAGGCAAAACTGCATCCAACGGTTAATGCATTGCGTACAAGCTAAACCATGTTGACCTTACCCGCTGAGTTAACCCACCGCCAAGCCAGCGCATGCTTGCTTAGCCTGGAACAGCAAGTACGCGCGGCCCCAGTGGGTGCTGTGGTAGTGGTGAATGCGCAGGCGCTTAAGGTGTTTGATACGGCTGCCTTGGCAGTGTTATTAGCGGCACGTCGATTGGCCTTTGGCCAAGAAAAAAACCTGCTGATTCAAGGTTTGCCTGCTGCATTGCGTGGCATGGCTGGTTTGTATGGAGTGGATGCGCTTTTGCCACAGTCGTGATGATGTGTATCGCTTATAAATAAGTCTTAGCCAACAGTGTGCTGTACAGCTTGTGCGCATTTGATTGCTTAAATAGATTGTGGTGGAGGATTTATGACGTTATATGCTGCTAGCCTTGTTCATGCGTATGGAGTTGGCAAATTCTCACTTGAGCAATCAATGGAGAAAAATAAGGTAGATGTTTTGGTGCTGACGCCCAATCAGTACATGAGTATTTTGCAAGACAAGGCAAAAAACAACCCGCATTTGGAATTTAGTTTGCGGAAAATACTGGGTAATAGTTCTTTTGGTCAGTACTGGACAAAGACTTTTAGCCCTAATGCGAGCGAGCCTTGGGTTGGCCCAGTGTCTCAAAGTGCAAATGATGTCATTATGATTACCAAAACGCTTAATGCGATTGGTATGGCGGGCATCACTTCATACGTCAAAATCACCTCTAAAGGTGCGTACATCATCATTAAAGGATATTCTGCAAAACGTAGCAGTGCATTGCAAGGCACGCGCTACTTGGCCACCAATCCGCAAATGTTGCAGTTGGGCCTTGGGGTCAAAAGTTTGCAAGGTATTGCCAAGGGTGGTTTCATATTGGGTGTGGTAATTTCAACGGGTCTTGAGTTTGCTGATTTCATTTTTAATAATGAAAAAACCATGTATGACCTCGTGGGAGGCATTGGCGTAGAGGCTGTCAAAGGTGGCCTTGGAGCTATCGTGGCTTATGGAGTTGGTGCTGGAGTAGGAGCACTTACAACGGTTGCTGTTGCACCCTTGGTGGGTATGGTGGTCGCTGCATTGTTTGTTGGCGTTGCATTGAATGCCATCGACAATCATTACAAGATCAAGCAGCAAGTCATCGATGCAATGAAGGCTGTGCCTGAGCAAACTGCTGAAGGCGTGTATTACATCAATACAAAATCTCAAGAATGGATGAATCGAGTCTCTGAGAGTATAGAGGCCAAGAAGCAAGAGATTTACTCTGGACTTATGAATTGGTTGTGTCCCATTTGTCGTAGATACTGAGTATGGATGATCAGTTGTTTGCGGCGCGTGAGATCCGAAAAAAACTTTGGTGGATGATCCCATTTTTTTCTGGTTTTGCGCTTTTCTCTTTTTGGGTTGCGCAAAAGTTTTTCATAGCTGATTTTATTGATGTTTTAAATTCCGCTCCAGTGGTTCGAATCGCTCCACTGGGTTTGTTGGCGCCACTGATGGTTTTGTTGTCTTTAGTGGTAGTTGTTTTGGCCGTTGTGCGTTCAATCTCATGTCGCGGCATATGGCCAAAACGATTAGAGCATTTGATGAACGGAATTGTTTTTGCTTCTGCAGGCTTGGTTGTTTTGATCGTATTGGGTTCATCGTCGGTACAAAACCATTTCATGCCTCAATCGGGTTATGTTCGTTGTGATTCGCTCCAGGGTAGCCCAAGCCTGTGGTTTACCGATTGGGTGAAGAATTCTGACTGGTGTGTTGAAGGCCAAACCAGGGATTGGGTGAAGCAACAAGCGCTTTAAATTTCATAAGCGCCAGGGCAGTTTGCGCAAATTTTGTTGCGCCAACTATTTGTCAGTATCAAGCGCATTGCTTGCAGTGCATTCCCTGAATCGTTGATTTCTTGTGAAGGGGCTATTGGCGTAGGCGGGAGCTGTGTCCATCCGTACCCCGTAAAATCCTTGGTTCTCATGACCGCCGTTTCCTTCCAGTCTGTCTCCAAGACCTACCCCACCCCCAAAGGCCCTTTTGAGGCATTGCGCAATGTCAGTTTTGATATTGCCCAAGGTGAATTCTTTGGCTTGCTGGGGCCCAACGGGGCGGGCAAAACCACCCTGATCAGCATTTTGGCTGGCCTGGCCCGTGCCAGTGGTGGGCGGGTGTTGGTTCAGGGCAGTGATGTGCAAACCGACTTTGCCAACGCCCGTCGCAAGCTGGGCGTAGTGCCGCAAGAGCTGGTGTTTGACCCGTTTTTTAATGTGCGCGAGGCATTGCGCATTCAGTCGGGCTACTTTGGCGTTAAAAATAATGACGCTTGGATAGACGAACTGCTAGAAAGCCTGGGCCTTGCCGACAAAGCCAATGCCAATATGCGCCAGCTTTCGGGCGGCATGAAGCGCCGTGTGTTGGTGGCGCAGGCATTGGTGCACAAGCCACCCATCATCGTGCTAGACGAGCCCACTGCCGGGGTCGATGTCGAGCTACGCCAAACCTTGTGGCAGTTCATTGCCAAGCTCAACAAGCAAGGCCACACCGTGCTGCTAACCACCCATTACCTGGAAGAAGCCGAGGCCCTTTGCAGCCGCATTGCCATGCTCAAAGGCGGGCAACTGGTGGCGCTGGAGCAAACCAGCACCTTGCTCAAGGCCGCTTCGGGGCAGGTGTTGCAGTTCAAAACCGACGCGGCCTTGCCGCCCGCTTTGGCTGCCATTGCCCGCGTAACGGGGCGCATTGTGCAGTTGCCTGCGCACGATGCAGCCGAGATCGAGCAGCACCTGGCCACCTTACGCAATGCGGGCGTGCCCGTGCACGACATGGAAGTAGGGCGGCCCGACCTGGAAGACGTGTTTTTACAGGTCATGGCGGGTAGCCACAGCGCAGTCAGCGCGGGGGCGGCAGCATGACCGGCTGGCAAACCCTGTTTTACAAAGAGGTGCTGCGCTTTTGGAAGGTGAGCTTTCAGACCGTGGGCGCTCCCGTGCTGACGGCGGTGCTGTACCTGCTGATTTTTGGCCATGTGTTGGAAGATCACGTTAAGGTGTACGACCGCATCAGCTACACCGCTTTTTTGGTGCCCGGGCTGGTGATGATGAGCGTGTTGCAAAACGCTTTTGCCAATAGCTCGTCCAGCCTCATCCAAAGCAAGATCATGGGCAGCCTGGTGTTTGTGCTGCTCACACCGCTGTCGCATTGGGCCTGGTTTGTGGCCTATGTGGGCTCGTCTGTGGTGCGCGGCTTGGTAGTGGGGCTGGGGGTGTTTGTGGTAACCCTGGCCTTTGCCCGCCCCGAGTTTGCTGCGCCGCTGTGGATTGTGGTGTTTGCCTTTATGGGCGCTGCGCTGTTGGGCACGCTGGGCATCATTGCCGGGCTGTGGGCTGACAAGTTTGACCAAATGGCCGCGTTCCAAAACTTCATCATCGTGCCCATGACGTTCTTGTCTGGCGTGTTCTACTCCATCCAGTCACTGCCGCCGTTTTGGCAGGCGGTGAGCCATCTCAACCCATTTTTTTACATGATTGACGGTTTTCGCTACGGCTTTTTTGGCGTCAGCGACACCTCGCCCTGGCTCAGCCTGGGCATCGTTGGCGGCGCCTGGTTACTTGTCAGCGCGCTGGCGGTGCATTTGCTGCGCACGGGTTACAAAATCAGGCACTGAACCCCATGACTGCCCAAGAGCTACAAAACATCATTGCCGCCGGCTTGCCCTGCCAACACCTGCACGTAGAGGGCGATGGCCGCCACTGGGCGGCTACCATTGTGTCGGCAGAATTTGAAGGCCTGCGCCGCATTGCCCGCCACCAAAGGGTGTACGCCACTTTGGGGCAAAAAATGCATACCGACGAGGTGCACGCTTTGTCGATGAAAACACTGACCCCAGCCGAGTGGGCTGGGCAGGGGCAGTAAAGGCTGCTTACTCCTTATTTGATAGCTGTAATGCCTTGATTTACTAAGGCATAAGGCCAATTTGACTTAAAAACGGATGGTTTTGGATGGACAAGCTCCTCATACGCGGTGGTCGCCGCCTGCAAGGTGAAGTCGCTATCTCGGGTGCCAAAAACGCGGCATTGCCCGAGCTGTGCGCAGCGCTGCTGACCGCAGAGCCCGTAACGCTGCACAACGTGCCCCAGTTGCAAGACGTGGCCACCATGCTCAAGCTCATCCGCAACATGGGCGTCAGCGCCGAGCGCCTGGATGATGGGTCGGTGCACCTGGACGCCAGTGCCCTTAGCACGCCTGAGGCCCCTTACGACTTGGTCAAGACCATGCGTGCCTCGGTGTTGGCCCTGGGGCCTTTGCTGGCCCGCTTTGGCGAGGCCACCGTGTCGTTGCCCGGTGGCTGCGCAATTGGTTCGCGCCCGGTAGACCAGCACATCAAGGGCCTGCAAGCCATGGGCGCCGAGATTGTGGTGGAGCACGGCTACATCATTGCCAAGCTGCCTGCTGGCCGCACCCGTTTGCAGGGCGCGCGCATCACCACCGACATGGTCACCGTGACGGGCACCGAGAATTTCTTGATGGCCGCCACTCTGGCCGAGGGCGAGACCGTGCTGGAGAACGCCGCCCAAGAGCCCGAGATCACCGACCTGGCCGAAATGCTGATTGCCATGGGCGCCCGCATTGAAGGCCACGGCACCAGCCGCATCCGCATACAAGGGGTGGAGCAATTGCACGGCTGCCGCCACGCGGTGGTAGCCGACCGCATAGAGGCCGGCACCTTTTTGTGCGCCGTAGCTGCTACGGGTGGCGATGTGTTGCTGCGCCATGGCCGCGCCGATCACCTCGACGCCGTGATAGAAAAACTGCGCGAGGCCGGTGTGCAAGTGCAGGCCAGCGCCGACGGCATACGCGTGCAGCGCAATGCCGCCCAGCCCCTGAAAGCGCAGGGCTTTCGCACCACTGAATACCCGGGCTTTCCCACTGACATGCAGGCGCAGTTCATGGCGCTCAACTGCGTGGCGCACGGCACCGCTACCGTGACCGAAACCATTTTTGAAAACCGCTTCATGCACGTCAACGAGCTGTTGCGCCTGGGCGCGCATGTGCAGGTTGATGGCAAAGTGGCGGTGGTGACGGGCCTGGGCGACGGTGCTGGCCGCCTGACAGGGGCTACTGTGATGGCGACCGACCTGCGTGCATCGGCCAGTTTGGTCATCGCCGGCCTGGTGGCTGAGGGTGAAACCGTGGTCGACCGCATCTACCACCTGGACCGTGGCTACGACCGCATGGAAGTCAAACTGCGCGGCATAGGCGCAGACATAGAAAGAATATGACCCCCACGCTCCGCCACTTCGTTGGGTCGCTGCCCCCCGAGGGGGCCTGCGCGCCTTGGGGCGGCCCGGCGGCGCTTAACAATATGACCCCCACGCTCCGCCACTTCGTTGGGTCGCTGCCCCCCGAGGGGGCCTGCGCGCCTTGGGGCGGCCCGGCGGTGCTTAACAATATGACCCCCACGCTCCGCCACTTCGTTGGGTCGCTGCCCCCCAAGGGGGCTTTCGCACCTTGGGGCGGCCCTGGGGCGCTTATTTCAGGAATCCTATGAGCATGATCACCCTGGCCTTGTCAAAGGGCCGCATTTTTGAGGAAACCCTGCCCTTGCTGGCTGCTGCTGGCATTGAGGTGTTGGAAGACCCCGAAAAGTCGCGCAAACTCATCTTGCCCACCAATCGCGACGATGTACGCGTGGTGCTGGTGCGTGCCACCGATGTGCCCACCTATGTGCAGTATGGTGGTGCTGACATGGGCGTTACCGGCAAAGACACCCTGATCGAGCACGGCGGGCAGGGTCTGTATCGCCCGCTCGATTTGCGCATTGCCCGCTGCCGCGTCAGCGTTGCCGTGCGCCAAGACTTTGACTATGCCCAGGCCGTGCGTCAGGGCAGCCGCCTGAAGGTGGCCACCAAGTACACCGCCATTGCCCGCGAGTTTTTTGCTGCCAAAGGCGTGCACACCGACATGGTCAAGCTGTATGGCAGCATGGAGCTGGCCCCACTGACCGGGCTGGCCGATGCCATTGTCGATTTGGTGTCCACGGGCAACACCCTCAAAGCCAACCATTTGGTAGAGGTAGAGCACATCATGGACATCAGCTCTTACTTGGTGGTCAATCAAGCGGCGCTCAAGCTCAAGCAAGCCCCGTTGCGCCGCATCATTGATGCCTTTGCCTCGGCCCTGCCTCCTGAAGAAACCTGATTGTTGCCATGACCTTGCTTGCAACCCCTTTGCGCCTGTCTACCGCCAGCCCGACCTTTGAGGCCGACTTTGCCGCCCGCCTGCATTGGTCTGCCGATACCGATGCCGCCATCGAGCAGCGCGTGGCTGACATCTTGGCCGATGTGCGCCAGCGTGGCGATGCTGCCGTGCTCGAATACACCCAGCGCTTTGATGGGCTGCAAGCCACCTCTATGGCAGATTTGCAGCTGAGCCAAGCCGAGCTGAAGGCCGCTTTTGACAGCCTGCCCAATGTGCAAAAAGACGCCCTGAACAACGCCGCACAGCGGGTGCGCCGCTACCACGTGGCGCAAAAAAAGGCCAACGGCGAAAGCTGGAGCTACCGCGACGAAGATGGCACCCTGCTGGGCCAAAAAGTCACTCCGCTAGACCGCGTAGGTATTTATGTGCCGGGTGGCAAAGCGGCTTACCCGTCTAGCGTGTTGATGAACGCCATACCCGCCAACGTTGCCGGTGTAGAAGAAATCACCATGGTGGTGCCAACACCCCGGGGCGAGAAAAACGCCCTGGTGCTGGCAGCCGCCTACGTAGCAGGCGTTACCCGCGCCTACACCATAGGCGGCGCACAGGCCGTGGCGGCGCTGGCCTACGGCACTGCCACCATTGCCAAGGTGGACAAAATCACCGGCCCCGGCAACGCCTATGTGGCCAGCGCCAAAAAGCGCGTGTTTGGCACCGTAGGCATCGACATGATTGCGGGCCCCAGCGAGATATTGGTGCTGGCCGACGGCACCACGCCTGTGGACTGGGTGGTCATGGACTTGTTTAGCCAGGCCGAACACGACGAACTGGCCCAAAGCATTTTGCTGTGCCCCAACGCCGCCTACCTAGACGCTGTACAGGCAGCCATCAACCGCCTGTTGCCCAGCATGCCCCGTGCAGACATCATTGCCAAAAGCCTGACCAACCGTGGCGCACTCATCCTGACCGAAAGCATGGAAGAAGCCTGCGACATCAGCAACCGCATTGCGCCCGAGCACCTCGAAGTCAGCACCCAAAACCCCCAGCTGTGGGAGCCCTTGCTGCGCCACGCGGGTGCTATTTTTATGGGTGCCTACACCAGCGAATCATTGGGCGACTACTGCGCTGGCCCCAACCATGTGCTGCCCACCAGCGGCACGGCGCGTTTTAGCTCGCCTTTGGGGGTGTACGACTTCCAAAAGCGCAGCAGCATCATCCAGGTGAGCCAGCAAGGCGCTAGCAGCCTGGGCTACACCGCAGCCGTACTGGCCTATGGCGAAGGCCTGCAAGCCCACGCCCAAGCGGCTGAAATGCGCATCCAACCCGGCTACCAACCATGATGGATGCACAGGGCGTTTTGGGCGAACCGGGCGAATTGGGCGCAACAAACCCCATAGCCCGCATACGCCCCGATGTGCGGGCCATGCATGCCTATGTGGTGCAGCCATCGGCAGGCATGCTCAAGCTGGACGCCATGGAAAACCCCTTTGGCCTGCCCCTGCACTTGCAGGCCGCCCTGGGCCAACGCCTGGGCGCATTGGCCCTTAACCGCTACCCCGGCGACCGCATTGACGACCTGCGCATCGCCTTGGCCCGTCATACGGATATGCCCCCCGGGCACAGCCTGATGCTGGGCAATGGCTCTGACGAGTTGATCTCTTTGCTGGCCCTGGCCTGCGCCCAGCCCGGGCCCGATGGCCGCCGCCCCGTGGTGTTGGCACCCGTGCCGGGCTTTGTGATGTACGCCATGAGCGCGCAACTGCAGGGCCTGGACTTTGTGGGCGTGCCCCTGACGCCCGACTTTGAGCTGGACGAGCCCGCCATGCTGGCCGCCATTGCCCAGCACCGCCCCGCCATCACCTACATTGCCTACCCCAACAACCCCACCGCCACCTTGTGGGACGAAGCTGCCGTGCAGCGCATCTCTGATGCCGTAGCCGCACAAGGCGGCCTGCTGGCGGTAGATGAAGCCTACCAACCCTTTGCCAGCCGCACTTGGCTAGACCGCATGCGTGCAGAGCCCGCACGCAACCGCCATGTGCTGCTAATGCGCACCCTGAGCAAATTTGGCTTGGCGGGCGTGCGCCTGGGCTACCTGATAGGCCCCAGCGCCTTGGTAGCAGAACTCGACAAAGTACGTCCCCCCTACAACGTCAGCGTGCTCAACGCCGAAGCCGCCCTGTTTGCGCTAGAGCACGCCGACGTATTTGCCGACCAGGCCACCGAACTGCGCCACCAGCGCCAGCAACTCATCACCGCTTTGCGTGCCATGCCCGGCGTGCAGCGCTGCTGGGACAGCCAGGCCAATATGGTGCTGATCCGCGTGGCCGATGCGGCCCGCACCTATGCCCAGCTCAAAGCCCGTCAGGTGCTGATCAAGAACGTTTCTACAATGCACCCACTGCTGGCCCAATGCCTGCGCCTGACCGTAGGCTCCGCCGACGACAACCAACGCATGCTCACAGCACTTCAGGCCTGTTTATGACTTCATCTGCCCTTGTTGCTTCTTCACCGTCTGACCCCCTTGCCGACCGCATCGCCGAGGTCACCCGCAATACGTCTGAGACGCGCATCACTGCGCGCATCAACCTCGACGGCACGGGCCAAGCCCATCTGCGCACCGGCATTGGTTTTTTTGACCACATGCTTGAGCAAATTGCCCGCCACGGCCTGATTGACCTGCACATCGACTGCGAGGGCGACCTGCACATTGACGGCCACCACACCGTAGAAGACGTGGGCATTACCCTGGGCCAAGCCTTTGCCCGCGCAGTGGGCGACAAAAAAGGCATACGCCGCTACGGCCACGCTTATGTGCCGCTAGACGAGGCACTGAGCCGCGTGGTGGTTGACTTCTCGGGCCGGCCCGGGCTGCACCTGCACATACCGTTTACCAGCGGCAGCATTGGTGGGTTTGATACGCAACTGACCTACGAGTTTTTTCAGGGCTTTGTGAACCATGCGGGCATTACCCTGCACATCGACAACCTCAAAGGCGTTAACGCCCACCACCAGTGCGAGACCGTCTTCAAAGCCTTTGCCCGCGCCCTGCGCGCAGCGCTAGAGCGCGACCCCCGCGCGGCAGGCACCGTACCGTCCACCAAAGGCGTTTTGTGAGCATTTTTAAGCCAAATTGGCCCTGTGCCTTAGTATCATAAGGCCTTATAGCTATGAGTTTGATAGCAAATACAGTGGCGGTGGTGGACTACGGTAGCGGCAACCTGCGCTCTGTATCTCAGGCCGTGCAAGCCGCTGCGCAAGGCACAGGCTGGCAAGTCTTGGTCACTGCCGATCCCGACCAAGTCCGCGCCGCGCAGCGCATCGTGCTGCCAGGGCAGGGCGCCATCCACGATTGCATGCAAGCGCTGGATGCGTCTGGCCTTAAGGCATCGGTATTAGAGGCTGCGGTCAACAAACCCCTGTTTGGCATCTGCGTAGGCATGCAAATGCTGCTAGACCACAGCGCCGAAGGCAACACACCCGGCCTGGGCCTTATCCCCGGCCAAGTGCTCAAGTTTGATTTGGCGGGCCGCACCCAAGCCGACGGCAGCCGCTACAAGGTGCCGCAAATGGGCTGGAACCAAGTCCACCAAATGCCCCATGGCGGCGCAGTGCACCCCGTGTGGCAAGGCGTACCCGACATGGCCTACTTTTATTTTGTGCACAGCTTTTATGCCGTGCCCAGCAACCCTGCACACTGCGCAGGCCAAACCGACTACGGCAGCCCCTTTGCATCTGCGCTGGCACGCGATAATATTTTTGCTACCCAGTTCCACCCCGAAAAAAGCGCGGCCCACGGCTTGGCCCTGTACCGCAACTTTTTGCACTGGAACCCCTGATTTCCCCTGTGCCTCTCGTCTCGCCTTTTATTAACCTGTTCGGGCTGAGCCAGTCGAAGCCCTTTTCCCCGAACCACCATGCTGCTAATTCCTGCCATTGACCTCAAAGACGGCCACTGCGTACGCCTCAAGCAAGGCGATATGGACCAATCCACCACCTTTGGTGAAGACCCCGCCGCCATGGCCCGCAAATGGCTAGACGCTGGCGCACGCCGCCTGCACCTGGTTGACCTCAATGGCGCTTTTGCTGGTATCCCCAAAAACTACAGCGCCATCAAATCCATCCTTAAAGAAGTGGGCGACGACATACCCGTGCAGCTTGGGGGCGGCATACGCGACCTGGACACCATCGAGAAATACATCGACGGCGGCCTGCGCTACGTCATCATCGGCACCGCAGCTGTTAAAAACCCCGGCTTTCTCAAAGACGCATGCAGCGCCTTTGGCGGCCACATCATCGTGGGCCTAGACGCCAAAGACGGCAAAGTCGCCACCGACGGCTGGAGCAAACTCACCGGCCACGAGGTGGTAGACCTTGCCAAAAAGTTTGAAGACTGGGGCGTAGAGTCCATCATCTACACCGACATTGGCCGCGACGGCATGCTCTCGGGCATCAACATCGACGCCACCGTCAAACTGGCCCAGGCACTCACCATCCCCGTCATCGCATCGGGCGGCCTTAGCGGCATGAGCGACATCGAGCAGCTGTGCGCCATGCAAGACGAAGGCATTGAAGGCGTCATTTGCGGCCGCGCCATTTACAGCGGCGACCTCGACTTTGCCGCCGCCCAAGCCCGTGCCGACGCGCTGGATGAATAAACCCTCATCGCAGCCCATCACAACGAGCCCCAGCCCAGCGGGTGTGCCTGTTGGGTTGTTGGCTGGTTGGGTCAGTCACTTGTGCAACGGTCTAGGGGCCATCGTGTTGGCCCTGTGCTGCACCACCGCAGCAGCCCAAACCAACACAACCCCCAGCCTGCCCGCCAACCAAGCCGCCTTGGTAGCCCGCCACGGCGACTACGCCAAGCTGCTAGAACGCGAACAAGCCTTTTGGCAGGCGCTTAACGTCAAAGACAGCGCCTGGATCCAACGCGAAACCGACCAGTTTTTAAAGCAAGACTTCCCCCTCCTGCAAACCGCCCGATCTGGCGGTGCACCTGACCTGGTATTTGCACTGGGCGCCTGCCACTACGCCAGCATCGCCCTGTCACAAGCCATAGCCGCCGCAGCCGACAGAGGCTTTCCCAACCCCATGCCCAGGCGGCCCGACTTCTTGGTGCCCCCCGACATCCGTGAAACCTTTGTAGAGAACATTCGCCGCTGCGAAATGATCAAGCGCCACCCACGCAGCAAGCGTTTAGTAGGGGCGGGGTTGGGGTAGTAAGCCAACTGCATCGCCACCATGGCATACGGCAACGCGCTTTTAAACGCCCTGCTTGCCGCAGTTCTTGGCGTTTTGATTGTTGTGGTGTGGGTATGGGCGCACCCGGCAGATTACAAAGAGCTACTGATATTTGTGGCTCTGGGGTGTACTGTACTGGGCTACTTCTTTGGCGGGCCGTTTGTTGAGGTGCTTATCAAAATGGTGATTTAGGTTTGGCTGGATTGGTGCTTCAATTTGCTTAAGTCAGCTCCTGCTACCCCCTTTTTTTAGCCCGCCAGACTCAACCGTCAGTTAAGCAGACGGGCCTTTGGTAAGCCGTTTAAGTCCAAAGTGACACCCACCATAGACCGGAAGTGTCAAATGAAAGATGCGAAAACAAGCTAAGAGCTTCATAAAGTCGATATTGGTATTTGGTCAGCAGATGCTGAAAGCGTGCAGTTTGCGCAACCTCGCTCCATTCAGTCGCTGTTCGCTGCAAGATAAAGCTACGTAGCGCAGGTTAGCTCTTCGTAGGGCGTCAGAAAACCCGTGAACAAATCAGTTACTACATCTGCTATTGCTGAGGTATCCAAATGCGCTTACGTTGGTGCGTTGAAGTCATTGGGCTTCAAAAGAACTGGCAACCACATGTTCAGGCCATCCGCTGACCTTTTTCATGGTGTCCACTTTCAGGCAAGTCAGTGGGGTTCTTCGGATGAGGGCCAACTCACGATCAATTTAGTCGTCACATCTGAAACTATTTACAAAGGTTGGACTGGCCATTCACTTCCACGCAACCCTGCTTGTGCTGCGTTTCCTATTCAGCAAAGGATTGGGGCTTTGATGCCGCAACGACGGGACCATTGGTGGCCTGTTTCTGGTACGACGGATGTTGCCACTCTCGGTCAAGAGGTCATGCATGCGCTTGTTACGTACGCACTACCATTCTTCGCCGAATTCCCCGATAGCAACTCCCTCCTTGGACAGCTTCGCGAGAACAAGGCTCTACCTGGGCTTACCAGCGCTCAGCGCCCGCTCATCCATGCCATGCTTGCCAAGTCCCTTGGTTTCCCGCAAGAAGCTACCGCTCAAGTTCGGAAGGCGTTTGAAGATGCTGGGGCATCACCATTCAAGGCCACGGTAGAAGTCGTTGGCCAACGAATTGGCGTCTTATGAGACGCCGAACAATGCATTCCAACGGGTCCGGTGGATACAAGCTTTAGGCCTCAACAGCCACCGATTTCTCCAGTTCATTCACATCGCAGAGAGTTCAATGGGCGTCAACCTCACAGAAGATCCAACGTTCTACGATCGCGCCGATAGCCACATTCACCTCGCCAACGAATATTGTGCGAAGGTCGGCAGGGGCAAGGTCAGTGCCTCGTTGATGTACAGCAGTGCCCGCTTTCAAGCCTGGAACGCTGCAACATGGGCCAATAACGTCGAAGAAATGAAGACCAACCGGCAGGAAACCGTGAAGTACTTTGTTGGGCAATACCAAGCGATGCTCGAGGATAATCTTGATGACTATATTGACCACTTTGCAAAGTACATGGCTGCTTAGGGCGTACGTTATTGCAAACACTCGTTTTTTTTGGCAATAGTGATGATATATGGCGTGTTATAAGTTTTTATTATGATGGGAGATTGAATTGAATTGTCCAACCTGTTCTTCAAACAACACACGAAAATTCAGTATTGTTTATGAAGAAGGCACAACAAGTGGTAGCTCCGTGGTTTCATCTGGTGATTCTGTGGATCATTTTTCCCAGACGCCACTTGCCAAGAGATGTACACCCCCGGAAGAGCCTTCTCCTGGATTATTGCTGGGCACAATCGGATTTTTATTTTCAGTTTGGTTGGCTTTTAGATTGGGTGGATTGACAGGCAGCTTTTGGCTTGGTGTTATTGCTTTTTTATTTCCTTCGTTGGGCTTATGATTTTCTGGAGAAATATCTTGACCAAGAAGGCTTTTGCTAAATATCAAGCGGCATATGATCATTGGGAAAAATCATGGGTTTGTACAAAATGCGGATCTTCTTTTGTGCAGAGCATTTGAATGCCGCTATTTACCATCATTCTTGATTTCAAGGGTGGCACTTACATCGGCCAAGTGAAGGCAGCAACGCCGTCTGCTGCTCTTTGTGCTTGGGCCGTGGGGCTAGACCCGGTTCCCATCAAACACTTTGGCCCTGCAAGAAAGAAGCAACTTGTGGCGGAAGTCGAATGGCGGCTGGAAAACGGACTCTCACCAACCCCACTGACTGGTTTGAAGAATGCCTGGTGTGCGGGTTGCTGTCCTGGGGGTGGGCTCATCAACATGGTCAGAACTGACCAAGCAGAACAAGAATCCTCAAGTACTGAATAAACATGAATATTTAGAGAGCATCAATAAGGATGCATAAACCCTCTATTGAGAAGACATGCGCAGGCCTGTTCGGTCTTGCCCTACATCACAAAATTTATTTATGGCCTGACGGCCTCATTGAGATTGGTAGAAGTGGATGCAACAAAATACCCTGTCAAGGATGAAGACTCTGAGCTTCCGATTCCGTTTGTCTGGCGCGCAACGATTTGTGCCATCGTGAGCGCGTTCGTCCGCAATGACTACGAACTCTGGGCAGGGGTAAAAGATGTTGATCCGATTCCCTCTAATGAGGCAGAGGGCATTCGAGGGTACATAGAGGAATACGGGGCGGAGTTGATAGACCTGCCCGAAGACACTTGGCAATCTTCAGTATGTATTTGGATGCGCAATTATTGGGTCGCCATCGTAGATCTTTGGACAGCAAAAGAGGGCTGTAGCGACCTTGTTTTACATCTGCACATCTATGAAGCAGCTGATGGCGGTTACCGGTTCAGTGTTCACGCTGTGTACGTTCCCTGACGCGTGCAGTGCATAACAAGTCTTATGCCACTGGATTCAGGCTCAAAAAATGATGAGACCTGCGCCAGCACCTTCGCCCCTCGCATTTTGATCCACTACAGCCTGCGCTTGATACATAGCAGCACAACATTGAAGGCGGTGACTGACTTGGGATAAGCGGCGCGGTACTGGGTTTGAAAGTAGCATGCAGGCTGGCTAAAAGCACAACCGTAGAGCTACAGCAAACTTGGGACATCAACAAACCGTGAAAGCTTCGAGCTTGCCCCAGCGCAGCGTGCAATACGTCGTCGGGAGTAATGTGAAGTCTTTATTTATGCCTTCTTAGATCACATGAATACTAAAGTCCTTCATATCGCTACATTGAACTTCGTGGAGACGACGTTTCGTGACAGGTTTGTGCATGAGGCTTCGAAAAAGCCTTCGAAGCTGCGTGCTCGCGTGTGCCATGAGATAAACCGCGTCTTCCAAGCACGCTATAAAGCCGGCTTGGTCCGAGGGCTGGCTGGCGAGAGTTGGTACCTTCTCGACAACAACACAGCCTTTAGGCAGTGTTCCTGGGGAGAAGTCAGCTCGCTAATGCGGCTTGGCATCGGCATCCTGGCCATCTCTGAGAATGGAGATAAGTTCTATGCGGAAAGTGAAGACTCTTCGGGCATGGAGGTTTGGGCGGGTGAGGTTGAACAAATTACCTAGGGAAGGTCTGCACAACCCCCGTTTACTAGGTCGTTGTTGATTGATATTTCTGATGACGACATTTTTGGGTTTTTCTGTGGCCATATCGGGGTGGTTTTCACCCCTTTCGCGGCCCTCTGGC
>Ga0315907_10000973_pt1 | contig 39361 bp, 33 predicted proteins | sample LakEriMetagenome_3_FD_203525 | JGI IMG/M metagenome (GOLD analysis project Ga0315907, IMG submission 203525) | Freshwater fungal communities from buoy surface, Lake Erie, Ohio, United States - Buoy 12 MA123 | ecosystem: Environmental > Aquatic > Freshwater > Lake > Lake biofilm | place: USA...
AGACCAATGTGTCGCCGGACTACCCGCAGCACGGCAATGAGTTCACCGGAACCATCCGGAAAGTGACGGTGGAGTTGAAGTGAGCCGGCGATGCGCGGGGTTCAGGAGGGTTTGACGTATGCTGCTGATGGTCTGTTTGCCGTCATGGTGGCGGCGAGTTGGCCGTCGGGGGTGAGGGCGAGGGTGAATCCGTGACCGAGGCGTGAGGTGACGGATGCGACGATGGCGAGACCGAGGCCGGAGTGCTGGGATGCGGAACGGGCTTTGTCTCTGCGCCAGAATGGCTGGCTCATGTGGGAGAGGTCCTCGTGTTGCAGGGATGGGGCGGGATTGAGGATTGCGAAGGTGGAGGGTGTCAGACTGATGGTGATGAGGGAGCCTGGGGGGCTGTAGCTGATGGCGTTGCCGAGGAGGTTGGAGGCGGCGGCTTTCCAGAGGGTGGCATCGGTTTCCCATGTGATGGTGGAGGAGAGGTCCGGGGAGGAGAGCCGGAGTCCTGCGGCGGTGGCGGCGGGCGAGCTGCGTTCGATGAGGCGGAGGAGGATGGGGGACAGGTTGACGGGTTCGCAGCTGATGGGGCTGGCGTTGGCTTCGAGGCGGTTGAGGAGGGTGAGGGAAGCGACCACGGCTTCCATTTCCGAGGTGATTTCGAGGACTTGGGAGAAGGCGGCCGGGGTGGCTTCGTCGGGCCACTGGGTGGCGAGTTCGGCGAGGGCGCGGAGTTCGGCGACGGGGGTGCGCAGTTCGTGGGCGACATCGCGGGCGAAGCGCCGTTCGCGCAGGATGGAGGCGTGGACGCGGGCGAGGAGTTCGTTCAGTTTTGAAGCGATGGGGGAGAGTTCCGCGGGCAGGGAGGCGGTCTCCATGGTGACGGGCGGTTTTCCGGGGTCGATGGCGTCGGTGCGCCGGGCAAATTCTTCCAGTGGCTGCAGGCTGGATCTGAGGGTGTGCTGGAGGAGGGGGATGAGGATGGCGAGGGAGGCGAGGGCGGTGGCGGCTCCCAGCCATGCGGCCTTCCGGAGGGCGGCGTCGAGGCTGCTGCGGTCGCGGGCGATGGAGAGCTGGAGGCCCTGGTAGGCCATGTCCGTGTCGTCGGCGGCATCGAAGACGGTATGAAGCACGCGGTAGTTCCGGTCTGCGCGCTGGAGGTCGGCAACGGTGGGAGAAGTGGGGTTCGGCGTCGGGCGCGGGAAGCCGATGGTGGTCCAGTGGGGGGAAGCGATGAGCAGTTCGCCTGAGGCGGAGTGGACGGCGTAGTGGGTGGTGTGGTCCAGGCTTTCCCATGCGGCGAGCCGGTGGAGGTTGAATTCGAGTTCGAGGTGGCCGTCGTCTTCCTCGATGGCGGACTCGAGGAGTTCCGCGCGGGCGGTGAGGGTGGCGTCGAATTCCGCGAGAGCGGCGTGGCGGGCGGAGACGAAGAGCGAGGCGGCGGCGAGGGCGACTGCTGCGAGCAGGGCAGCGGAGAGCCGGACGGTGAGTTGCCGTCGGATTGATTTCATGCCGGGTCGAAGCAGTATCCCATGCCGCGTCGGGTCTGGATGAGGCTGGGTGAGCCTTCGGGGGAGAGTTTGCGGCGGAGAATGCAGATGGCCGAGTCGACCGCGTTGCTGGCGGGCGGTGAGGTGTCGCTGTAGAGGGCGGCTTCGATCTGTTCGCGGGAGAAGACGCGTCCCGGTTTCATGGCGAGCAGTTCGAGGAGGGCGTATTCGCGGCTGGTGAGCGGGATGGCGCGGCCGCCGCGGAAGACGGAGCGTGAAGCGGTATCGATTTCAAGTGGTCCGGCGTGGAAGCGGGGATGGGCGATGCCGTGGCGGCGGCGGTGCAGGGTTTGCAGGCGCGCTTCGAGTTCGGCGAGAGCGAAGGGTTTGACAAGGTAGTCGTCGGCTCCGGCGGTGAGGCCGCGCACGCGTTCCTCGACGGCATCTCGGGCGGTGAGGAGGAGGACGGGGGTGGTGTCCCCCTTTGCGCGGAGGCGCCCGAGGATGGTGAGGCCATCCGGTTCCGGGATCATGATGTCGAGGACGATGACGTCGTAGGGATGTTCCGTGAGGAGGAGCCATGCCTGCTGACCATCCGGGGCCGAGTCGGTGGTGTGGCCGGATCTGGTGAGGGCGGTGACGAGAGTCTGCCGCAGTCTGGGAGCGTCTTCGACAACGAGGAGCCGCATGGGAATCAGTCGTCGGTTTCCGGCGTCAGGGAGATGACGGTGCCGGTGGGGGAGACAGTGATGCGCCGGTCTTCGGCTCCGTCGCTTTCCAGTTCTGCGCGGTAGGTGATGTCGGTGCCGGAAGTGATTTCCTCGACGTCATCGACCTTGGCGGTCGTTCCTGCCGCTTGATGGAGGGCCTTGCGGACGGGTTCCGGAGCGTCTTTGAGGGAAATTTCCCGGGCGGTGCGGAGGAGCGTGCCGTCGGCTTCGATGGTGTAGGTGGTTTCGCGGTCGGTGCCGTCGTCCTCCGTTCCGGTTTCGAAGGAGTAGGTTTTCCTGTTTCCGGAGGTGGTCAGGAGGATTTCCGAGATGATGGGTTTGGGCAGGAGGGAGGCGAGCGTTCTGCGGACAGGTTCCGGGCAGGCGGCGAGTTCGGCGATGCGGACGGGTTTGGTGGGGAGTGTTGCCGTTGGCTGCTGGGCCGTCGTGGACAGGATGAGCGTGCCGAGAATGGCTGGGATGGGGAAGTTCATGGAGCGGAAGGCGCGTCTGTTCTGCGGAGGAAGTACGAGGTGGTGCCGCCATGGTCGATGCCATCGTGGATGATGGCGATGTGGACTGAGGTGGCGGCATCCTCTAGGACAAGGAGGCCTTCGGCTTTTCCGCCCGGTGCACTGACGTTGCCGATGGTGGTGGAGAACTGGATGGTGTCTGATTCCGGCTGGAACGATCCGAACTGAGCGAAGGCGAGTTCGTCGCTGGAGATGGCTGCGTATTTTCCGCTGAGGGCGATGCCGCTGAGGTCGGCAGCTTCCATGAATCCGGCGAGGGATGGCGGTCTGGGAGCCGGAGTGAGCTGCCACTTTCCCTCTGCGTGCGATGGAATCGCGAGCAGGAGCGGGGTGCCGAGGATGGCGAGAAACGTGCCTGTCATGACACCCGGGAACTGCTGAGGTTACCTGCCGCGGGCTTGTTTCCGGGGTTTGTCGCGTTTGCGGGATTTGTGGCGTTCGAGGGCATCGATTTCCTCGCGGTCGAGGCGGCCATTGCCATTGGTGTCGAGCTGGCGGAGGTCGGTGCGCTGACGGAAGGCGATGCGGAGGCGGTCACGTTCGCTGCTGCAGATGTTGTTGCTGCCATTGGCATCGGCGAAGAGGAAGATTTCGCGTGGGTTGTCGAGGGGATCCGAGAGCCAGCCGGCATGGCAGTCGGTGGCGCAGAGGAGAGCCATGGCGAGCAGGGTCAGGTAGTGCGGCAGAGTGGTCATCAGGGTAATCTTGCGCGGCTTCATTACCGGCAGATGACGGCAGGTGATCCGGTTGCCGGCTGCGCCGCAGCATCATGATCTGGTAATGATTCCGGAAAAAGTTTCTGGGTAAGCAAGTAAATATTTGTGACACCTTTGTCACAAGCGATACCGTAAGTCAGAACGCACACCATGAAACTGCATCAATTGTTTTCCAGTGTAGGGTCCGTTCGGATGGCATCCGGGGCAGCGATGTTTCTGTCTTTGGCCGGACTGATCCGGGCGCAGATTCCGGGGCCGTATCTTCCGGGGAGGGTGTGGGGGGGGGGTTGAGGTGGCGGCCCTGCGGGAGGCGTCCGGGATTTCGTGCGGGTGGGTGCAGGAGGGGGTGGTGTGGACCCACAATGATGGGGGGCGCGAGGTGCTGCATGCGCTGGATGCGGGTGGGCGGCCGATGGCGAATTTCACTTTCAGCGAGGCGGTGGGGGACTTTGAGGAACTGGCGGCGGGGCCTGGGCCGGTGGCAGGGACGGGGTATCTGTATGTTGGAGATATCGGGGGCAATGCATCTCCGGGGGACGTGCGGGGCACGGTGAAGATTGTGCGGATTCCGGAACCGCCGGTGCCGGGTCAGGCTGGGGGGCAGGTGCCGGTGGTGGCGCTGCCGGCGAATGATGTGTTCACGCTGACCTATCCGGATGGGCAGTATGATGCCGAGGCGATGATCATTGATCCGCGCAATGCGGACCTGTATCTGTTCACGAAGACGGTGGGGGTCAGCCGGGTCTACCGGGCCAATCTGAATGGGTCGGGCTCGGGAGCGGTGGTGCCGATGGTTTTTGTGACAACGGTTCCATTTCCGGAGCCGTCGGCAGCGGCGATTTCGCGGGATGGGGGGAGGATTCTGCTGCGGGACGAGGACCGTGCGCTGCAGTGGCAGCGCGGGCCGGGGGTGAGCGTGGCTGATGCGCTGCGGCAGGCTCCGGTGGCTGTGCCGGTGGTGGGGAGGCCGCTGGAGCCGAATGGGGAGGCCATTGCGTTCACTGCGGATGGCAGCGGGTATCTGACGGTGAGCGAGGGTGTGGGGCCGCTGCTGTATTACTTTCAGAAGACTGATGCGGCCGCTCCGGTGCTGGAGGCTCCGTTGCCGGCGAGGACGTTGATCAGTGGTTCGAATCTGCAGTGCTATGCAGCGCTTTCCGGCTTTCCGGTTCCTGTGATGACGTGGAGTCGGGACGGGCAGGTTCTTGCGGGGCAGACCGGGAGTGTGCTGACGCTGACGGGGGTGACGGAGGCGGAGGAAGGATTCTATGAAATCCGGGCGGTGAATGCGTCCGGCGAGGTTCGGTCCGGTTTCGTGCTGGAGGTGCAGCCGCGGCCTTTGCTGAGGATTACCGAGGTGCAGACTGCTCCGGGGACGACTCTGGGTGCCGACTGGTGGGAACTGACGAGTTTCGAGCAGCGGCGTGTGGACCTGTCGGGGTGGCGGTTCAATGATGAGACTGGCGATCTGAGCAGTGCCTTCGTGTTTCCGGCTGGTCTGGTGATTGAGCCTGGGGAATCCGTGGTGTTTGTGGATAACCGGACGGCGCAGCAGTTCCGGTCGTGGTGGGGTGCGGGATTGCCGGAGGACGCCAAGATTGTGAGCTACAGTGGTTCAGGGCTGGCCTTGGCCCCGTCTGGGGACCGCATCCGGGTGTGGGATGCCACGACTACGAGGGTGGGAGATGTGATTGCCGAGGTGGTGGTGGGGGCGTCGGTGGTGGGGACAACGCTTGGGTACAGCCCGCAGACCGGGCAGTTTGGCGGGGTGACGCAGGTTGGATTTAATGGTGGGTATGCAGCGGCGACGGGGACGGATGTGGGCTCTCCGGGGCGTTGGCTTGCGCCGGTGCCGGTTCCGGAACTGGCGGCCATGGGTGTGGGCAGTGGGAAGATGAGGGTTGGATTGAAGGTCGAGCGCTGGCATTGGTACGGGCTGGAGGCTGCGGCGGATCTGGTTTCTGGGGATTGGGTGTCGGTGGATGCTGCTGTGCAGGCGGCTGCCGATGGGCAGTTGTCGTTTGAGGTTCCGGTGTACACGGGGTCGCGGTTTTTCCGGGTGAGGGTGCGCTGACTTTTCAGGGAGGGTACAGCAGCCTGGTGGAAACGGGCTTGAAAAACGCGTACCGTGGTTCATGGGGGAACCAGTGAGGGTTGAACGGCGGGTGCCGGTGGGTGGGCAAATCGCTATGTGACTTCCGGAAATGCTTACATTCAGAGAAAAGATCGGCAAGTTCTTCTATGAGAGCAGGTTACTGCTTGGCGTGCTGCTCTTTGCGGTGGCTGGCTATGGGGCCTATCTGATGAAGGTTTCTTCCGATCGTTATGACAGCGAGCGGCTCACGATGGCGGCGGACCGTTACCTGCGGAAGGGAATGACGAGGGATGCGCGGCACAGCCTTGAGCTGGCGCTCAAGTTCGACGCTGGCAATCAGCGTGCGAAGGACCTCATGGTGCAGTTGGCTGATGCGGGAGATGAAGATGCGGAGGCACCGGGCGTGACTGCGCAGGCTGCGGATGGCGGCGGCGGCGCGGGGGAGTGAACTGCTGGGGTCTTTGCGGAAATGGCGTGAAGCCAGCCCTTGCCGTGCGGGAGAGCGTCTGACATGGAACGAGCAGAGTCATGCCTGTAACCGATTATCTTGTCACCATTGGGTTGGAAGTGCACTGTCAGCTGCGGACTGCCAGCAAGATGTTCTGTGGATGTGCGGTGCGGTATGGAGAGCCACCGAACACGCTGACCTGTCCGGTATGCCTTGGGATGCCCGGGGCGTTGCCGGTTCTGAATGGGGGGGCGATCCGGATGACGGTTCTGGCTGGTCTGGTTCTCGGGTGCCGGACGCCGGAAGTGGTGAAGTGGGACCGGAAGAATTACTTTTATCCGGACATGCCGAAGAACTACCAGTTGTCGCAGTTTGATCTGCCGCTGTGTGTCGGGGGTGAGGTGCCGCTTTATGACGATGCGTATCCCAAGGACTGGCAGAAGCGGATTGCGAGGCCTGGTCAGGTGATTGGGTTGACCCGGATTCATCTTGAGGAAGATGTGGCCAAGAGCACGCATCAGGGCGTGCAGACGGTCATTGATTTCAACCGGGCGGGCACGCCTCTGATGGAACTGGTGAGCGAGCCTGAGATCGGGAGTGCGGAGGAAGCGGTGGCCTATCTGAACAGTCTTCGGCAGATGCTGGTGTATGCTGGGGTGAGTGATGCGGACATGGAGAAGGGGCAGATGCGGTGCGATGTGAACATTTCGCTGCGGCCGCGGGGGCAGGAAAAGCTGGGAGCGAAGATTGAGCTGAAGAATCTGAACAGTGTTTCGGCGGTGCGGAGGGCGATCCATTTCGAGGTGGAGCGTCAGGCTGATGAACTGGACCGGGGGATTGGGCAGGTGCAGAGCACGCGGAGGTGGGATGATGACCGGGGTGAAACGGCGGTGATGCGGACGAAGGAGGACGCGCATGATTACCGGTATTTTCCGTGTCCGGATCTGGTGCCGCTGCGGACGGAAGCGCTGGTTGCGGAGATGCTGCCGCTGGTGCCGGAGCGACCGCATGAGAAGCGCGAGCGATTTGTGAGGGATTACGGGGTGAGCGGGTATGATGCGGTGGTGCTGACCTCCGAGCGTGCGCTCGCGGATTATTTCGAGGCGGCGGCGGTTGGTGTGCCGAAGCCGAAGGCGGTGGCCAACTGGATCATCAACGATCTTCTTGGCCGGTTGGCGGCGGCGGAGAAGAGTCTGGCGGAGAATCCGGTGGAGGCGGGATCGCTGCGGGAACTGGCTTTGCTGGTGGAGAGTGGCCGGATCAATGGCAGTCAGGCCCGTGAGGTTCTGGGCGAGATGGTGGAGACGGGGGCCTTGCCTGGGGAGATTGTGAAGCAGCGTGGGCTCGAGCAGGTCAGCGACACTGGATTTCTCGATGAGATCATCGGGCAGGTGATTGCCGGGAATCCCGACGCGGTGGCGAAGATCCGGGGCGGCAATGACAAGGCGATCAATGCGCTCAAGGGTCAGGTCATGAAACTGAGCGGGGGCCGGGCGAATCCGCAGGTGGTGGGCGAGCTGCTGGCGTCGGCGATTGGCCGTTTGGAGGAATGAGGCAGAATTTTCAGGCTGCTCAGGCTGGAGAGGCGGAGTCTGCGGTTTGTTCGGCTTCCTCCTTGTCCTTGCGGGCGGCGATCCGGAGCATTTCGATATTGGCCATTTCGAAGATGTCCTGAGCGATCATGTTCTGGCGCTGGAGTCTGACGGCTTTTGAGGCGAAGCGGGCGGCGGCGGCGAAGCGTTTCTGGGAGAAGGCGCGGTCTGCGCGTGCCGTCAGGCGGCGGCTGCGGAAGATGCGGAGCCGGAGGTAGAGGAAAACGAGGGCGGCGAGGGCGGCGAGGCCGGCGAGGGCCTTGGGCCAGTAGAACGCGAAGTAGGTTTGCCATTTGGGGGCCAGGGGAGTTTCCTTGCGGCCGAGCGAGGTCATGGCGAATTCGATTTCCTGGGCTGTCAGTTCTGCGAAATTGATGCCGAGGGAGATTTTGACGGCATCGTCTTTCCGGTCGTTGGCGGCGTAGACTGCGGCGAGGATGGCTTTTTCGTGATCGCGGAGCGTGGCGGTGCGGATATCCGGCTGGAAGGCTTCCACTTCCACGAGGGCGTGCTGGGTGCGGTTCTTCTTGAGGAGGCCCATGGCGAGGGCGAGCCGGACCGAGGTGTTGCCCGGGTAGAGGACGGAGAGGCGGTAGAGTTGGTCGATGTCTTCCTCGCGCCCGAGCAGGAGGTTGAGGTAGGCGAGTTCGCTGCGGACGAGGACATTGCCATTGAAGGCGTTGGACTGGCTGGCGACTTCGAGGATCTGCCGGACCCTGCGGGCGTCCTTGAGGGCACGGGCAGCTGGTGTCAGTTTGGCGAGCAGGATGTGGGCGGTGGCTGGGAAGTCATCGATTCCCTTCTTGAAGGAACCGAGCATGAGGGAGTCGTTTCCGGCTGAGCAGATGAAGGCGATGGCCTCCCCGTAGGCTTCGGGTTCTTCGGCGTGGAGGCGCAGGGTTTCGATGTATTCCTCGCGGGCTCCGGAGGCTCCGGATGCCTGGAGGATTCTGGCGCGGAACAACTTGGCGCGCAGTGGAGACAGGGGGTTGGGGGTGGCGGCGAGGGCGTCGAGGGCTTCAGCGAAGTTCTTGTTCAGTTCGGCGATTTCGAGCCAGAGTTCGAATGCTTCGGGGCTGGAGGTGGCCTCGTTTCTGGGCAGGAGGGTGGCAGCCCGTTTGGATTCCTTGAGGCTGAGGAGCCAGCGGGCACCATCGACGCGGTCCTTGAGGGGAGCTTCGCGGAGACGTTCTTCGCAGTCGGCGGCGAGGGCGGAGCGGCGTTCCGGCTGGAGGCGTGCTTCGGTGGTGTCGGCGAGCAGGAGAATTTCGTTGGGGACGCCGCGGTGGGCTTTGAGGAGTTTGAGGAGACTGCTGGTTTCCTGCGGTTGGATGGTTCCGGTGCGGATGGCGGCGATGACTACCTCGTGGAATTCCTCGCCGCGTGCGGCGGCGAGGTCGCTGAGGTAGCCGATGGCGCGTGGGCCGGTGAGTTCGCTGAGGCGGTGTTCGAGCATGAACTCGATCATGGCCTTTTTGCTGCGGAGCGAGCGGTCGCGTCCGACGGAGAGGCGGAGTTCGCGTTCGGCGGCGTCGGGATTCTTTGCGTCGAGGAACTCGCGTGCTTTGCGGAGGTGTTCGGCAACGGCGGCGGCTCCTTCGGTTACGGACGGGGTGGTGGGGGTGGCCTGTTTTTTGGCGGAGGGCTGAGGCAGGGTGGAGAGGGCGAAGGGGGATTTCTTCTTGGTTTCCTTTGGGATGCGAGCTTCCGGGGGGATGGTGGCCAGCAGTTCGGAGGCTCTCGTATTGGCGGGGTCGATCGACTGGGCGACGGTGAGCATGCCGGCGGCGTCGGCGGTTTCTCCTTTGGAGATGAGGTCGGCGGCTGAGTCGGTGAGGCGCTTGCTTTCCGTGGCGTTGGAACCGGATTGGAGCCACCAGACGACTCCGCCTGACAGCAGGAGGAGGAGGATTCCCGCGATGATGGCATTGCGGCGGACGATTTCCGTGGAGGACAGCATTACCGTGGGATTGTTAACGGGTTCCGGGGAGTGCCGCAACCGTTTAGCCTCTGGTTGGAGGCGGGTGGATCAGGGCGTGGGGATGGCGGCGAGTTTTTCGATGAGGAGGAGTCCGGTGCGGCCTGTGATTTCGATGCTATCCGGGGAGAGTTTATCGATGGTATCGGCGGCGGTGTGCCAGAAGCCGGCGCGGCGGTAGCTATTGAAGTCGATGAAGTCGATGACTTCGAGGCCGGCCCATTGGAAGGGGACGTGGTCATCGACCATGTCATCATTTCCGCGGGAGAAGTTGCGGGAGAAGCCGAGGCTGGCGGCGGCTTCGAGTGCCATGGAGGTGAGGCGCGGCGAGGAGTTGCGGGGGAATTCGACTTCGAGCTGCTGGTCGCCGATCATGTCGAAGAGGATGAACCAGCGGGGTTTCTGTTCTGGTGGGAGGGTGCGGAGGGTGGCGGCGTAGTGGCGGCTGCCGAAGAGGCCGTCGTAGTTCTGGTCCGTGAAGCTGCGTGGGAGGGTGAAATCGACGAGGGCTTCTTCACCGTCGAGGAAGACGAGTTCGCATTGGGAGGCGAGGGCCGGGGTGGCGGCGAGGGCTCTGGCGGCTTCGAGGAGGAGTCCGCAGGAGGACCCGCTGTCATTGGCTCCGACGAAGAGGAAACCGGTGACCCATTTGGTATCGTAGTGGGAGGCGGCGAGGATGGGGGTGGGACGTTCCCATGGATTCGGTCCGCTGGAGGGGAAGCGGGCGCGGAGGTTGGTGAACTGGAGCGGGCCGCGGACGGGAGCGGTATCGGTGAAGGATTGGCGCTGGGTCTGCCAGCCGGCTTCTGCGAGGCGTTTTTCGAGGAACTGGCGGGTTTGTTCGCTGCGTGCGCTGCCGGAGGGTCTTGGGCCGATGGCGACGATGGCTTTGACGTCTTCGAAGGCGCGGGCACCCGAGAAGCTGGTCCACGCGCCCGAGGCGGGTGTGGCGGTGGCGGTGGTTGCGGAAGCGTTGGAAGAAGGGGCTTTCCGGCAGGAGGAAGGCAGGAAGGACGATGCTGCCAGCGCGAGGGCGGCTGCGATGAGGGATGGGCGCGGCGGGTTCATTCAGCCGGAACGCCGAGCAGTTCAAGGATGCGGCCGAGGTCGTCGTCGCCGTAGTATTCGATTTCGATTTTTCCTTTTTTGGGGGAATGCTGGACGGTGACCTGAGTGGCGAAGTGCTGGCGGAGGTTGCTTTGGATGCGGTTGAGGTGGCTGGAGAGGTGGGTGGAGGAAGTGGCTATGGATTTGCCCGTGGGTTTACCCTGCGGGGCGTGCTGGGCTGGTCCGGCGAGTTCCTTCTGGACCTGCTGTTCTGTCTGGCGGACTGTGAAGCCTGACCGGACGGTCATGTCGGCGACCATTTTCTGGAGGTCGGGGTCGCGGAGACCGAGGAGGGCTTTGGCATGGCCGGTGGAGAGGAGGCCCTGGGCGAGGAGGGAGCGGACGGGGTCGCAGAGGTCGAGGAGCCGCATGGTATTGGCGACGGTGGCGCGGTTGCGGCCGACGCGTTTGGCGATGTCTTCCTGCCGGAGCCCGAATTCCTTTGCGAGGCGGGTGTAGGCTTCGGCTTCTTCGATGGGGTTGAGGTCTTCGCGCTGGAGGTTCTCGATGAGAGCCATTTCGAGGACATCGCGGTCGCTGGCGAGTCGTTCGATGACGGGGACATCGGTGAGTCCGAGTTGCTGGCAGGCGCGGAAGCGGCGTTCGCCTGCGATGAGTTCGAGGGTGCCGTTGACGGGGCGGACGACGAGCGGCTGGATGACGCCGTGTTCGCGGATGGATTCCATCAGTTCCGCGAGTTGTTCAGCCCGGAAGTGTTTCCGGGGCTGCATGGGGGATGGGGTGATGGAGGAGAGGGGGACTTGGCGGACGGCGGTGCCGGGTTCTGCGGTTTCGGGCTGCTGGGGAGTTGTGTCTGCGGAGGGCAGAGGATCTGCGGAGGGGGCAGCCGGTGAGGGTGAGCTGCCGCGTTTGGCGGCACCGCTGATGAGGGAGCCGAGTCCCCTGCCGAGAGCATTCTTCTGCATAGTTTGGGAGGGAGCGTGAGGGCTTGGCAGGGGGAAGTCAACCCGGGAACCTTGCGGTGGCGGTCAGCAGAGGGAGCCTAGTCCGTGGACGAGCGGGTTGGGGAGGTGGTGGGAACCGTCGGTGGGGGAGAAGAGGGAGGGAAGGCGGCTGGCCCATGGGTCATTGGCGGCCGGGGTGAACTGCGGGGAATTCAGTTCGACGCCATTGAGGGAGGGGGTGTGCTGGGCGAGGAGGCAGGAGTGGATGGCGGCGAGGCCTGGGTTGGTGAGGTCCTGGACGGCGGTGAGGAGTCCGCGGGAGGCGGCCCATGCGCCGGCGATGAGATTGAAGCTGTGGCCTTTGCAGGTTTTGAGGCAGATCCCGCTCCAGCCCTGCTGCTCGATGACGGGAAGAATGGACGGTTCCATGAGGCCTTCGTCGACGAGGATGGGTTTGCGGGCGGCGATGCTGTGCCAGTCGAAGGCGTGGGTGCGGATGTCGCGGCCGGTGGGTTGTTCGAGGTAGGCGAGGGCTTCGTAGGCTGCGGGGCTGAGGGATTGGAGGGCGTCGAGGTAGGTGGCGACCGACTGGGCGTCGGGGTTGCCTTCGTTGCTGTCTGCGCTGAGGCGGGGGTGGGAGACGCCGAGGGCTTGGGCGGCGGCGAAGACATCGGCGGTGCGGCGGGCATCGGCGTCCGGGTCTTTGCCGAGGGTTTTCAGTTTGAAGCAGCGGAAGCCGTGGTGCTGGATGAAGTGGTGGAAGTCGCTGGTGAGCGGGTCCGTGGCGCTGACGACGTACCAGCCGTCGACTTCTGGTGATGGGGTGGGCCGGAGGAAGCGCCGGATGGCGGCGAGTTGGGCCGGGGAGGCGGCGTGTTGGTCGGCGCATGCGTCGTCGTAGAGGTGGAAGGCCGAGCGCCGGAGGGCGTGTCCGGCGGCGTCATGGATGGCGGCGTCGAAGGGGCTGAGGCAGACTGAGCCTGCGAGGAAGGGAATTCTGCCGGGGCCTGCGTGGTGGGCGTTGCGGCTGAGGAGGTCCATTCCGTGGGAGAGGGGGTGCTGTGGGCCTGAGAGACCTGGGAGGTCTGCGGCCAGCTGGGAGCAGTAGTCCTGCATGGCGGCGTCGCGCTGGGAGTGGGGGATGGCGGGGTCGGGCCATGCCCAGAGGTCGCTCAGGTAGATCGACCCCTTGCCGGTGGCTTCGCGGGAGCCGATGCGGACGGTGACGGTGGCCGTGGCTTCGGTGATTTCGGTGATGGTGCCGCTGCTGAGCTGGAGGGGTCGGGCGAATGGCTGGGGTCGGAAGGAGACTTCGGCGGAGAGGATGGAGCAGTTCATGAGAGCCAGCGGTCGAGGTTTGATGCGACGAATGCGTCGTCGGTGAGCCATGGGTAGGCCGAGGAGACGCGGGAGATTTCTTCCGCTTGTCCCTCGGAGAGGGTTTCGGAGGGGTCGAGGCAGCGGGAGGAGGGGACGAGGCCCTGGCGGCGGAGGACTTCGAGGATGCCGGGGATGCAGCCGTGGAAGTGGTTGGTGGCATCGAAGATGGCGGCGTTGGCGTCCGTGAGGGCGGCGTTGCGGCTGAGCCACTCCGCTGGGGAAGTTCCGGTGGAACGGGCGTTGTGGATCTCGCGGAGCAGGGGGACGGCCTTGCTGGTCCAGACGCCCCATTGGCCGAGGAGGCCGCCTGTGATGGTGAGTCCGCCGGGCCATGGGGTGAGGAGGTCGGCGATGATATTGTCGTCGTTGCCGGTGTAGAGTGCGAGGTCGTGGCGGCCCGCGTTGGTGACGGCGTGGATGACGTCGATGGTCTGGTAGCGGTTGAAGGGGGCGATTTTGATGCCTGCGACGCCGGGGATGGCGGCGAAGCGCTGCCAGAAACTGCGTGAGAAGGCGCGGCCGCCGACAGCGGTCTGGAGGTAGAATCCGATGACCGGGAGGATTTCCGAGATGGATCTGGTGTGGGCGAGGAATTCCTCTTCCGGGGCGTGTTGCCAGCCGCCGGGGCTGAGGAGGACGGCATGGTAGCCGAGGCTGGCGGCCAGTTCTGCTTCGCGGGCGGCGGCTGGGGTGGGGCCGCAGGCACCGGCGATGCGGATGAAGGGTTGGGGGCCGGCGGAAGCGGTGATGGTTTCTGCGGCGAGGCGGAGGACGGGTTCGAAGAGGGCGTGCCGGGGCTCGCGGATGGCGAACTGGGTGGAATGGACTCCTACGGCGAGGCCGCCGGCGCCTGAATCGGTGTAGTAGCGGATGAGGGCGCGCTGATGGCGTTCCGACCATTGGCCATCCGGGTGGAGGGCGAGGGGGAGGGCGGGGATGACCTGGCCCTTGAGAAAGTGGTCGCGCCATGGGGGAATCATGGTTGGTGCATCGTGCGGGGGTTGGGGTGGTGCAATCCCGAGGGGAGTCCGCAGGAGCGGAGCGGGGAATTTTTGCGGTTTCGTGGGTTAGGGTATGGGGTCATGGGGCGTGGTTATGCGAGTCTATCTGTCATTGGTCTGCGGCTTTCTTCTGGCGTCGTGTGCGGCACCTGCGGGTGGTGGTGGTGGTGGCGGTGGTGGCGGGACGCGGGATGTGTGGGGTCACCGGGCCGGGCCGCGTGGATTCCGGACGGTGGTGCTGGATGCGGGGCATGGTGGGCATGACAGTGGGGCGCGGAGTGCGGTCACTGGAGTGAAGGAGAAGGATCTGGCGCTGGATGTGGTGCGGCGGGTGCAGCGGGAACTGGGACGGTCGTTTGAGGTGAAGATGATGCGGGAGGGGGATGAGTTTGTGGATCTGGATGTGCGGGCGGCGCGGGCGGCGCAGCTGGGCGACATTCTGCTGAGTGTGCATTTCAACAGTGGTCCGTCGTCGGTGCGGGGGCCGGAGACCTTTTACTGGCGGGTGGACAGCTATGGGTTAGCGAAGCGGCTGCAGCGGAACATGGCGGCGGTGAGCCCAGGGGAACGGGGGTCGCGCGGACTGGTGCGGCGGCGGCTGCGGCTGACGCGCAATCCGGAGATCCCTTGTGTGCTGCTGGAGCTTGGGTATCTGAGTCATCCGGAGGAAGCGCGGCTCTGCAGTGATGCGGGGTACCGTCAGCGCATGGCAGTGGCGATCGCGGACGCGGTGAAGGAGCAGGCCGCGAGCGGGGATGCGGGCATGGGGGTGCTGCCGCCGCCGATTTATGCGCCGCCGAGCCGGCCGACCGATGCGCCTGAGTGATTGGTTCCCTGAGGGCGGCGGGCCTTATTTGCGGAAGGCTTCGTTGTGCTGCCGCCGGAGCTTCAGACCGTTTCCGCTGGTGGCGGGGACCATGCGAGGGCTTCGGCGAGGGCGGAGAGGATGCCAGTGGCGTGGCAGGCGGATTCGCGGCGGGAGGCGAGGTGTTTGATTTTCACCTCTGGGAATTCCGAACCGATCACGATGGCGGTGGAAGCGTTGAGTGATTCTGCGGTCTGGAATTGTTTACCGACCTTGGCAGGGGAGTAGCTGTAGTCTGCGCGGTATCCGGCGCGGCGGAGGGCGTGGATGAGGGCGAGGGCGTCCGGGCGGTGGTCTTCGGATGCGACGATGATGTAGGCATCGGGTTTCCCCTGGGCCGCGAGCCATGTTTCCATGCGTGCGAGGGCGTGGGGGGTTTCGCGGATGAGGTTGGTGATGACCATGTCGCCCATGGCGAAGCCTGCGGCGGGGAGGTCGGTGCCTCCGATGAGTTCGCAGAGGTTGTCGTAGCGTCCGCCTCCGGCGACGGCGCGCATGCCGTGGTGGAGGTCGAAGATTTCGAAGACGACGCCGGTGTAGTAGGCGAGGCCGCGGACGATGCCGAGGTCGATTTCGATGAAGGGGGCGAGGCCTCGTGCGGCGAGGTCGGCGGTGATGGATTCGAGGGGGGCGTGGCCTTGGCCTTTGCTGCTGATGAAGGATTGGACGGCGTCGAGGGAAGTGCCGAGTTCCGCGAGTTTTGCCGAGGTGACCTCTTCCTTTTCGCGTTCGAGGCGGTCGATGATCTGGAGGAAGGCTGGCAGGGTGGCTTCCGGCATGTGCTGGGCTGCGAGGAAGGCTGGCCAGACATTGCGGTCGCTGAGGCGGATGCGGAAGTCACCTTCTCTGAAGCCGAAGGCGAGCATGGCATGGATGGCCATGGCGATGAGGTCGGCGTCGGCTCCGGGGGAATTTTCGCCGAGGATGTCGCAGTTCCACTGATAGAATTCGCGGCCGCGGCCTTTCTGGGGTTTTTCGAAGCGGAAGCAGGCACCGATCTGGAACCACTTCATGGGTTTGCGGTAGTCGCGCTGGCGGGCGGCGGCCATGCGGGCGAGGGACGGCGTGGTTTCCGGGCGGAGGGCGACTTCGCGGTCGCCGGCGTCGGTGAAGTGGAAGAGCTGGCGGACGATTTCGTCGCCGCTTTTGCGGCGGTAGAGGTCGGTTGGTTCAAGGACGGGGATTTCGTATTCCGAGAAGCCGAAGCAGCGGGCGGTTTCGCGCCAGTGGTGGAAGATGTAATTGCGGACAGCGCAGGTATCGGGGTAGAAGTCGCGGAATCCGGGGAGTGGAATGAATTTTTCCATGTGGGGGGCGTGGGTCGGAGGGGAGTGGAGTGCAGGGGTGGCCTTGCCGCAAGCGTGGTGCCCTGATTTCCGGTGGAGCGCGTGAAGTGGCGGTGCGAGGGGGATGGGATGTCAGAGTCACTATCCCTGCTTGGTCATGCGAGTCGGCTTCCGGCGAGTCCGGAGGAAGCCGTCCTTGAGTGTTTTCCGAACCGTCATGGGCAGCGCGACTACTGGATTCATCTGGACTATCCGGAATTCAGTTCGCTCTGTCCGGTGACGGGTCAGCCTGATTCGGCGCGGCTGAGGATCTGCTATGTTCCTGCGGGGAAGTGTCTGGAGACGAAGTCGCTCAAGTACTATCTGGCGTCGTGGCGGAGCACGGCGGAGTTCAACGAAGACGTGGTGAACCGGATCCTCGATGACCTTGTGAGGGCGTGTGGGCCGAAGCGGATGGTGGTGCGTGGGGAGTTTGCTGCGCGCGGGGGCATCCGGCTGACGTGTCAGGCCAGTGAGCCTGGTGGGGTGGTGGAGAATCCGTTTGGTTTATGAGCCGGGCGGTGCGGGCTCTCCCGGGGTGACCGCGGTCTGGTCATCTGCGGTGGTGCCGAGCCATGGCATGGAGATATCCGGGTAGAGTGAGCGGAGGAGGCTGGCGGTGGCGGCGGTGAGGGTGCCGGTGATTTCCGGGGTGAGGGAATCCGGGCTGGTGTCCGGGTTGGCGGCCTTTTTCCATGCGGCTTCGAGGTTGCTGCGGTGGTGCTGGAGTTCGGCGCGGGCGGCGGGGGGCCAGTGGGGTGGGTGTTCGGCGTCCTGCCATGAACCGCGGCCGCGGCCGAAGTGGGCGACGGCGAGGTAGGTGACGAGGGCGATTTCTGCCTGGGCGATGAAGTGTTCGAGGGTCCAGCGGACCGAGTGGTCGTCGCTGCGGGTGAGGTTGAGACCTTTGGCGAGGAGCCATGCGCCGGTGCCGCCGGCGAAGAAGCCGATGACGGTGCCTCCGCCGAAGGTCATGCCACCGGTTTTGAGGTCGGCGACGAGGCCGCCGGCTGCTCCGGTGAGGGCGGCACCGACGGCGGTCCAGACTGATTCGCTGACGTGGCTGGGGACGCCGAAGTCGGTGGCTCCGGCGGTGATGGCTGAGCGGGCGGTTTGGCCGGTGAGACCGTGGAGGGCGATGAGGGTATCGACGCTCAGCATGGAGCGGGTGGCGAGGCGGCGGCTGAGTTCCTCGCGGGCGAGGGTCATTTCCTCCTGAAGGGGGGCGCGGCCGATTCCGATTTTCTGGTAGAGTTTCTCGCGGCTGACGGTGATGCGGTCGGTGGCGGCGCAGGCCAGCTGGGCGGCGAGGGTGGTCATGCTCCGGTGGAAGGTATCGATGCCGTCCTTGAGCCATGCGTGGCGGAGGCTGGCGAAGGCGGGGTGTTTCGATTCCGGGAGGAGTGGGGCGACGGCGTCCATGAGTTCGCCTTCCTGGACCCAGCAGCGGGCGAAGGCGTCGAGAGAGAGGACTGAGCGGACGATGGGGAAGCGGGCGAGGTGGCTTTGCCATGCCTGTTCTTCGGTGGCTTCGGCTCCTGGGGGTCTGGGTGGGCCTGTCTGATTGAGGAGGAGGATGACGGGTCGGCCGATCCATGTGAGGATTTCCATTTCCATGTCGACGTAGCCGGTGGCCTCCGGGTTTTCGCCGGCGTTGACGAGGTAGAGGACGACATCGGCTTCCGACTGGACATTCTGGACGGCCTGCTGGCTGCACCAGAGGGCGCGGTCGCGGAAGCGGTCCCAGATTTCGAAGAGGAACCAGCCGAGGGGGCGGTCGGCTGAGCGGAGGCGTTTGAGGAGTTTGGGGGTGCTGCCGAAGCCGGGGGTATCCCAGAGGATGAGGCGGTGGGGGCCTGCTTCGATGAGGGGGTAGGCGGTGGCGACATCGGTGACGTGTTCCTGGTCCGCGGCATCGCCGACGTCGCGGCGGAGGAGGGTGCGGGCGAGCGTGGTTTTGCCCACATTGGTGTGGGAGATCAGGCTCAGGGTGATGGTATCTGCGGAGGGCACGTGGAGAGGGAAAAGAGTGAATGCACAGGGGTGAGGGGGCTGCAATGCCGCAGCGGCGAGGTGTCAGGAACGGAAAAGGGGTGCCCTTGAGACGGGGCACCCCTTCCGGTGTGGGGATTGGCTAATCGCTCCGGGCGGTCAGTTCAGGCGGGCGCGGAAGAAGAGGCGGCCTGGTTCAGAGCCTGGGGAGACCGTGCCTGTCCATGTGGTGGTGGTGCTGGTGGCGGTCACGGCCGGGTCTGTGACCGTCCATGGTCCGGCGGGGCTGGTGGCGGATTCGATGGCGTAGGAAGCTCCGGGGATGGAAGTGAACGTGAGGGAGAACTGGTTACCGGTGAGGCTGTAGTTCAGGACGTTCATGGTGGTGTCGACGAGGGTGAGGCCATCGGTATCCGGGACGGTGGTGGCGGCTGCCTTGCTGATGAGGCGGACGACGCGGGCGTCGGCGACGGACGGGGTGGCGAACGCTTCGAAGTAGGAACCGCCGTTGCCTTCGAACCACTGGATGCGCACTGGGTATTCGCCTGCTTCGAGGGTGACTTCGCCGGTGGTGCGGGTATTGCCGCCGCCGGCGTTCAGTTCGATGCGGCCATTGGGAGCGCCGTTGCTGGCTGTGGTGATGGTGGCGGTGGCGAGGGCATTGGCGATGATGCGGGTGAACAGCGGCTGGATTCCGGCTGGAGGCGTGAGGAATTCGAAGTAGCCGCCATCGTCGCCCTGCCAGCCGACGTTGTAGGTGCCTGCGACCGGGACGATGAGAGTGCCTTCGAAGCGGCTGACGTAGTAATTGTCGTCGACGTTGGCGACATCGTTGGGGTTCGGGTAATCGTTCGGGAAGAGGCCGGTGCCGCTGGCGGTGTCGCGCAGATTGATCGTGTCGCGGTTGACGAGCGCGGTGAGGGGCTGGGTGGCGAGCCAGTTATCGGTTTGAGCGGCGGTGATGCCCCATCCGGCGGGAGCGGTGGTGGTGTATGGGATGGTCTGAACGACGCTGAAGCCCGGGTCCTTGACGGTGATGATGCCGAGCGGGTTGGGTCCGGCCTTGTAGCCGACGAGGCGCCATGCGTCGGCGGCATTGATGTTGACGCCGCCGTTGTTGGCGGTGGCTCCGGCGGCGTATTCGCCCGTGCCGAGCTGGTTTCCTGGGATGGCGAAGACTTCCGCCATGAATTCGCGGCTGCGGTCGAACGAGAGGAATTCGATGGGGTGGACGCCGGCCTGGAGGAAGATGAGGCTGCGGGTGATGTTTTCGGTGAGGGCGGTCGATCCGGCTGTCCATGCGAGCACGGCTGGGTCTGCGGGGTCGATGCCGCCGACGCCGTTGCGTCCGAGCCATGGATTGCGTCCGATGCGAAGGGCGAAGCCGTCCGAGCAGCGGATCCCGAAGGTGTAGAGGCCTGAGGAGGGGACGAAGAGGGAGCCGCGGGCGTGCATGGCGACGTCGTCATCGTTGGTGAATTCGAGGTCGCCTGGGAGGGGTTGGTCGCCGCCGAAGAGGCCTGCGGTGCCTGGGTTGGACGGGTCCGAGAAGTTGAGGACTCTGGTGGATCCGTAGATGCTTTCGCCCAGTCCGCTGCTGAGGGCGGCGACGGCATCCTGGAGGGTATTGAGGGTGAGGCCTGAGAAGCGGAGGTAGCGGATGTTCCATGCGCCGTTGCCTGCGGTGGGGGCTCCGGGGATGCTGGTGGGGAAGACCGGGGGGAGTTCCGTGCTGTCGCCCATGAGCTTCCATGTCCCGGTGTCATTATCGGCGAGGTGGACGCCGGGGGCGTAGTAGAGTTCTGCGGCGGCTCCGCCGGTGCCTTCGTAATGGAGGACCTGGACTTCGTAGTTACCGGGGGCGGGGAACCATGCGGCGGCGCGGATGTTGCTGTCGCCCGAGCCGATGAACCAGTACATGACCGATTCGTCATTGGCGTCGATGTGGCCTTGGGCGGTGGTGCCCCAGACGCGGCCGCGCCATTTGGCCCCGTTGCGGAGTCGGATGGCGATGGAGTCGTCGGCATGGGCTCCGATGGTGTAGACGCCGGCAGCTGGGATATTGAGGAGGGTGCGGCCTCCCCAGACGAAGTTGTTGTCGTCTGCGGTGGTGTCGCCTGGCTGGGGGAGATCGGCGGTGAAGAGACCGCGGTTTCCGCCGTTGTTGGGGTCGGCGAAATTGATGACCGACGAGATGGAGTCGGTGGTGCCCGTGGCGTTCTGGAGGGCGGTGGCCGCGCCGCTGACGGTGGTCAGGGTGCCGACCGAGCCGGGGGCTGGGTAGCGGATCTGCCACTGATTGCCGGTGGGGGTGGGGGCGTTGAAGGAATCGGCGGCTGGAAGAACTGGGGTGCCGCCGATGGCGCTGCCGAGGAGTTGCCAGTTGCCGTCCCAGTCATTGGGGGCGGCTCCTTCGCACCATGAGACTTCCTGGACCGAGTTGCTGGTGCCTTCCCAGCCGATGTATTCGACCTCGTATTCTCCTGGCGTGGAGACTGTGAAGATGGCGCGGGTATTGGCATCGCCGATGACGAAGGGGTAGTAGAAGGCGCTGTCGGCGGGGTCCTGCATGCCGGCTCCGCTGACCCGGGAAATGGTGACCGTGCCGGGGCCGGAGATGCGGCAGAGGAAGCCGTCATCGCTGTGGACATTGAGGGTGTATGGGCCCGTTCCCGTGAGGGCCATTCTGGTTTTGGCGAAGACCGTGTAGTTGTTGTCGTCGGCGCTGGCGGTATCGCCGAGGAGGTCGGATTTCGGCCAGAAGAGACCGATGGTGGAGCGTCCGGCGGAACCGGAGACGGCATTGTCCGTCTGATTGAGGACGGGTCTGGTGCCCTGGACTGCGGAGGTGCTGGTATTTGCGTAGACGAGCGAGAGGGCTCCGTTGATGTTGGCCGTGAGCAGGCCGGCGCGCTGTTCCTTGATGGCCCATGTTCCTACCGAGTGGGTATTGGTGAGGAAAGGGGTGGGGCCTGGGAGGATGGGTTGGGGGAGGGAGGCTCCGGCGATGGGGCTGGTGGCCTCGACATGCCATTCGATGACGTAGCGGCGGAGGGTGGTGGCGGCTGGGGTGATGTCGTTCCAGAAGCTGGTGCCGAGGAGTTCGATGGCGCTTTCGGTGCCGCCTGAATTATCCGGTTGTTCGCCTGAGTTGAGGGGGAAGCGGGTTCCGAACTTCTGGTAGGTCCACGGCTGCGAGCCATTGCGGTCCATCCAGACCCAGCCGGAAGTTTTGCTGGTGCCGGATTCGGTGGCGGTGGGTTCCCGGTTGGGGTCGTCGGTGGCGCCGAGCCATGTGGAGATGGTGTTGGCTCCGGCGTATCCCGAGATGCGGTAGAGGAAGTCGTTTTCGCCCTGGGAGGCGACCGTGGCGAGGGTGCCGGTGAGGTTGCTCAGTGGTCCGGTGGCGACGCCGGAGACGCCGGTGGAACCGGCGGTGCGGGCGGTGGCGATGGAGCGGGCGTTATCGAAGTTTTCGGATGCTCCGATGATTTTGTAGAGGTTCCATGTTCCTCCTGGTCCGTAGGGAGCGGTGTAGGTGACGGGGAACTGGCGGGCTCCTTCCGGTGGGGAGGAGAGGCCGAGGCTCCATTCGATGACGTAGCGTCTGGTGGTGGTGGAGAGGTTGTGCTTGTTGTCGTTCCAGCGGCCGTCGTTGCGCATTTCTCCGGCGTTTTCGGTTCCGGAGTTATTGGGTTCGCCGGGTGCCCAGACGAGGTAATCGGTATCGACTCCGGCGATCTGGGCTCCGTTGGTGCCGCTGCCGCCTGTGGTGCCGGACCATTCCCAGCCGACCTGATTGGAGCCTTGTTCGGCATTGTTGTCGTTGAGGCCGATCCAGACATTGGAGTTTCCGGAAGCTGGGGTGAGGGCGGCGGCGAGGGCGACGAAGGTATTTTCGTCTTCGCTGCTGATCTGGACGAGGTGGCCGGTGGTGGTATTGCCGGCGAGGGAGGGGAGGCCGGAGGATTGGGCTTCGGCGGCTTTGGCGGCGGTGTCGGCGGCCGCCCACGTGGCGGCGGTGGTGACGACGCGGTAGACGTTCCATGTTCCGCCTGGTCCGTAGGGACCGGTCCAGATCTGGGCATGGGCAGGAGAGGCGGCGGCGAGCAGCAGGGCTGCAAGGTGTAGTTTTCTCATGTGGGGGTGAGGTAGGTGGTCCCGCGCGCGGTCGCGGGATTGATGGGGGGCAACGCCCGGATTTTCGGGGGGGGAGCAGGCGTTGGCGGATGGGTTTTAGGATTAAGCGGGGATTGATGCCAAGAAAAATCGGCATGAGAGTCCCTTTAGAAACCTCTGAGGCGGGGGCTCTTGTGGTTCCTGCGGTCCTGCGGTCCTGCGGTCCTGCGGATTTCCGGTTCAGCCGAGGAATTTCCCTGGGTTGAGGAGGGAGAGGGGGTCGAGAGCGTTTTTGAGAGTGTGGTGCAGCTGCTGGGAGGCTGGGGAGATGGCGCTGGGGAACCAGCGTTTCTTGGCGATGCCGATGCCGTGTTCGCCGCTGATGACGCCGCCGAGGCTGAGGACGTGGTGGAATAGATCGTCGAGGGCGGCGTCCGCCTTTTCCCGCTGGGCGGTGTCGTTCATGTCCGGGACCATGATATTGACGTGGATATTGCCGTCGCCGGCGTGGCCGAAGCAGGCGATGGGGAAGCCGCAGCGGGACTGGAGGGACGAAGCGAAGTCCACGAGGTCGACGAGTCGGCTGCGGGGGACGACGATGTCCTCGTTGAGTTTGGTGAGGCCGGTGTGGCGGAGGCTGTAGGAGAATTCGCGGCGCATCTGCCAGAAGGCTTCGATTTCCGGTTCCGTGGTGGCGGGTTTGAGGGAGACGGCACCGTGGCTGCGGAGGAGGGCGGTGACGCGGCGGAGTTCGGCGGTGACGCCTTCGGTGGGGCCGTCGAATTCGGCGAGGAGGTGGGCTTCTCCTGGCGGGATGCGGTCCGGGCCGAGGTATTCCCTTGCGGCGTTGAGGGTGAAGCTGTCCGTGATTTCGAGGGCGGAGGGGAGGTGGCCGCTGGAGAGGATGATCTGGACGGCGGAGGCGGCTTCGGCGAAGGTGCGGAAGGTGGCTCCGAGGATGGCACGGGCTTTGGGGTGGGGGATGATGCGGAGGGTGATTTCGGTGACGATCCCGAGCATTCCTTCTGATCCGACGAAGAGGCTGGTGAGGTCGAAGCCCTGGCGGTTCTTGTGGCAGCGGCCGCCGGCGTGGATGATGGAGCCGTCTGGGAGAACGGCTTCGATACCGAGGACGTAGTGTCTGGTGACACCGTACTTGAGGCAGCGAGGGCCGCCGGCGTTGGTGGCGACGTTGCCGCCGATCGTGCATTCCCTGAGGCTGGCGGGGTCCGGGGGGTAGTACCAGCCGAGCTTGCGGACTTCTTCCTGGAGAGTGGCGGTGATGACGCCGGGCTGGACGATGGCGACGCCGTCGGCCGCGGAGATTTCGCGGATCTGGTTCATCCGTTCCATGGCGAGGACGATGCCGCCGTGGAGGGGGACGCAGCCGCCGACGTAGCCGACGCCGCCGCCGCGCACGGTGACGGGGATGCGGTGGTGGCTGGCGAGTTTCATGGTGGTGCTGACATCTTCCGCGGATTCCGGGAAGACGACGGCATCTGGTTCGTGGGAGGCGAACCATTTATCGCTGGCGCAGCGGGCGCGTTCGGCGGGGGAATTCGAAACCTTGCCTGGCAGCAGGGCGGCCAGTTCATCAATCCATTTCATGGGATCAGGACTAGAGGGGGACTTCGGTGTAATCCAGGGCCCATTCCTTCATGCAGCGGACGCGGAGCGGCCTGATGCGGTAGATGATGAGGTCGGGGTTTTCCGGAGAGCCGAGGTAGTGTCTGAGGAGGGGGTTGGAATTCCAGATTTCGGCGAGGAGATCCGGGTCATCGAGGATTTCGGCCGTGCCCGTGATGCGGACCTGGTCGTGATTGCTGTCGAGGTAGCAGAGTTCGACCGATGGATTTGCGGCGATTTCGGAGGTTTTGCCGTAGCGTCGGAGGTTGGCGATGTAGACGGTGAAGTTATCGACGCGGACTGGGGAGACTGGGCGGAGTCGTGGCTGCGATCCATCCATGGTGGCGAGCATGGGGAATCTGGCATTGGCGATGATGCGGCGGGCGAAGTCCGCCGGCTGGTCGATGGGGCTGGGGTGGTTCATGGGAATGGGGAGCGGTGGCTGGGGCAGAGGAGATTGACAGGGGAAAGGCGGGGCGGGTTCACGGGAGTGCGGGGCTTGCGGGTGGGACGGTGGATTGCGTAGGGTGGGGAGATGAAGACGCTGCTGCTGCTTTCGCTTTTCACATCTGCGGTCTGGGCTGGTGACTGGTCGTCGTGGCGTGGGCCGCAGCATGATGGGACCGCGCCTGGGGCGAAGCCGCCGGTGAAGTTTGATGAGAAGACGAATCTGAAATGGAAGGTTGAGGTGCCGGGGAGCGGGGCATCGACGCCGATTGTGAGTGGCGGCCGGGTTTTCGTGCAGACGGCGGTGCCGACGGGACGGAAGGTGGAGGGGGCGAAGCCTGCCGGGGAGGAGGAGTCTCGAGGGGGCGGCCGGCGCGGGGGAGGTCTGCGGGGGGTGGATCCGGTGGAGGAGTATCGGTTTGCGGTGCTTTGTCTGGATCGGGAGACCGGGAAAGTGCTGTGGGACCGGACCGTGCGGGAGGAACTGCCGCATGAGGGGCATCATCGGGACCATGGATTTTCGTCGCATTCACCGGTGACGGATGGCGAGCATGTCTATGCGTGGTTCGGGAGCCGCGGGCTTTACTGTCTGGGGATGGATGGGACCGTGAAGTGGTCCAAGGATCTGGGGAAGATGAGGACGCGCAATGGGTTTGGGGAGGGCACCTCGCCGGCGCTGAGCGGGGACATCCTGGTGGTGAACTGGGATCATGAGGGGGAAGATTTCGTGGCAGCGTTCCATCGGTCTGATGGTCGGGAGCTGTGGCGTCAGGCGCGGGATGAGGAGACCACGTGGACGACGCCGCTGATTGTGGAGCATGGAGGGAAGCGTCAGGTGGTGGTGGCAGCGACGAAGCGGATCCGGAGTTATGATCTGGAGACTGGGCGGGAGGTGTGGTCGTGTGGTGGATTGACGGGGAATGTGGTGCCGACGCCGGTGGCGGCGGATGGGGTGGTGTATGCGCTGAGTGGTTTCCGCGGGGCGGCGCTGCTGGCGATCCGGCTGGGAGGGAGCGGGGATCTGACGGAGACGGAATCCGTGCTGTGGCGTCATGAGAAGCGGACTCCGTATGTGCCCTCTGCCGTGCTGGCGGGAGGCAAGCTGTATTTTCATTCCGGCAATGACGCTTACCTAAGCATTGTTGAGGCGAAGGATGGGCGGGTGCTGCTGGAGGCCGAGCGGATTCCGGGGATGTCCGGGATTTATGCGTCGCCGGTGGCGGCGGGTGGGCATCTGTATTTCACCGGCCGGGATGGCGTGGTGGTGGTGGCGAAGCAGAGCGATCGTCTTGAGGTGGTGGCGACGAACCGGTTGGAGGAAGCCTTCGAGGCATCGCCGGCGGTGGCGGGGAACGAGATTTTCCTGCGGGGGCACCGGGCGGTGTATTGTTTTTCTGAAAAGCCCTGAAGCGGGGGATGGGGTCAGGGATTGGTGCTGGATTCTGCGGCGGCGGCGCGCTGGCGGTTGAGCCAGACTTTGGCGGCGGCTTTCATGCGGGAGAGCACGTAGTAGACCGTCTGGCTGCGGAGGCGGACGAGGTCGGCTCCGATGATGAGGGGGACGAAATCGGCTGGGGCGTCGACGATCTGCTGGGGGGAAGCGCCGTGGAATCCCCTGCAGAGGATGGTGGTCATGGCGCGGGTGAGGGTTTGCACCTGTGGGCCGAGGGAGATGCGGAAGAGGCAGCCGTGGGTGGGGTCGACGCGGAGAAAGACTCCGACGGTATCGGTGCATTCCTCGTCCTTGCGGATGTCTTCGAGGTCGAACGATTCGCCTTCCTGCGGGGCCTGGCGGCTGGCTCCGTCCGCGAAGCTGATGAGCATTTCGCGTCGTTCTGATTCCGGGAGACCGCTGCAGAGGTCGATGATGTCCTTGAGGGGAGGAGGGTACACGGATGGGTCAGGAGTTGGAGCGTTCGATGGGGGAGCGGACCATATTGCCCCATTCTGTCCAGCTGCCGTCGTAGTTGCGGACCGAGGGGAAGCCGAGGAGGTGGGTGAGGACGAACCATGTGTGGCTGCTGCGTTCGCCGATGCGGCAGTAGGCGATGATGTCGTCGTTTTGTTTCAGTCCGAGGCCTGTGCTGTAGATTTCGTGGAGTTCGGCGGCGGATTTGAAGGTGCCGTCCGGGTTGGCGGCGGTGGACCATGGGCAGCTCTGGGCGCCGGGGATGTGGCCCCCGCGGAGGACGCCTTCCTGAGGGTATTCGGGCATGTGGGTGACATCGCCGCGGAATTCGCCGGGTGAGCGGACATCGACCATGGGTTTGCCGGCCTGCATGTGGGCGAGGGTATCGGTGGAGAAGGCGCGGATTTCCGTGTCCCGGCGGGCTGGCGGGGTGGGGTAGGATGATGGGGTGGGTTTGGGGATTTCGCGGGTAAGCGGGCGGTTTTCGGCGGTCCATTTGGCGCGGCCTCCGTCGACGACGGCGGCGTTGCGGTGGCCGAAGAGCTGGAAGACCCAGAAGGCGTAGCAGGCCCACCAGTTTGACTTATCGCCGTAGAAGATGACCTTGGTTTCCGGGGTGATGCCGTGGTGGGAGCAGAGCTGGGCGAAGGCTTCCGGGCCGATGTAATCGCGGACTGTCTGGTCGTTGAGGTCGCGCCGCCAGTCGATGTGAACGGCTCCTGGGAGGTGACCGGTATCGTAGAGAAGGACATCCTCATTGCTTTCGATGATGCGGATGGATGGGTCGTCGAGGTGGTCGGCGAGCCAGCTGGTGCTGACGAGGACATCCGGGTGGGCGTAGGCAGAGAATTTATCGCTCATGATCTGGTGGGGATACGATGGAGTCGGGCTGATGGGGAGAGGGAAATCAAGCGTGGTGTGGCGGGGTCAGGGGGCGGCGGGCTGGGGTGGGGGGCTGTCGAGCTGATAGAGGCGCAGTTCTGGCTGGTGGGTGCCGACTTTGCCTGGGGGGCGGGACCAGACGAGGGTGGCTTCCGAGTCGAGGGCGGCGTAGAAGCGTCGGCGTGTTTCGAATTCCGCTGCGCGGCCTTCCTTGGGGCGCTGATCGCTGCGCAGATAGCGTTCGAATTCGTCGCCGGCGATGGCGAGGTGGGTGAAGCCCCTGGCAGCGAGTGCGGCGGGGGAGGGAGCGGCATCCGGGAGGTAGGAAACGGTTTCGATGGGGAAGGGGACGGGGGTTTTCAGATGATAGCCATCGGCGAAGCGGCCGGCGGCATCGGGCAGGCAGACTTTGCGGCCCTGGATAAGGCGGCTGCCGGGTGGCAGGGAGGCGGTGGTCCATGCGAGGAGTTCGCGTCGCGCGTCGGATTGGAAGCCGTGGAGGTAGGGCCATGAGCGGGCGAGGCTGAGCAGGGCGGCTGCGGCGGTGGCTGGGATGGTGAAGCGTGCGAAGCGCGAGGAAGCGATCTGGTGGAGGCCGAGGGCGGCGGTGGCGGCGATGCCGGCGCAGGCCGGGAGGAAGTAGCGGCCTGAGTCCTTGGCTGAGAAGGCGAGGATGGAGGCGAGGGCGAGGGGCGAGCAGGCGAGGAACCATTCGGCCCGGTGGTGGCGTCGGGTGGTGTGCCATGCGGCGGCGGTTCCGGCGAGGCAGAGTGGGAGGAGGTGAGCCGAGCGGTTGAGGAGGCGGGAGAAGAAGCCTGCGTGGGGGATGGATTTGGTGACTCCGGCGTGGCCTTCGAGGACCATGGAGGTTTCGCGGGAGAGTGATGAGCGGAACGTGGCGGGGTCGGTGAGGATGCGGTAATTGACGAGGGCGAGGCAGGTGACGAGCGTGGCGAGGGCAGCGAAGGCGAGCAGGCGGCGGTTTTTATGCTGATAGGGGAAGCAGAGGATGGCCGGGATGAGCATGATGGCTCCGGCGTATTTGGCTGAGATGGCGAGGGCGGTGGCGAGGCCGAGCCATGCGGCGCTGCGTGGGGAAGGCAGTTTTTCCAGTTGGGTGGCGGCGGCGAAGACGGCGCAGACGCCGAAGAGGAGAGCGGCATCCTCCTTGAGGTAGCGGCTGTATTCGTGGACATCCGGCTGGAGGATGAGGAGGAGGCCGGCGGCGAGTCCGGTCCATGGGCCGCGGTGCTGGGCGACCGTCCACGCGAGGAGGATGGCGGCGGTGGCGGCGAAGGCTGCGGAGAGGCTGCGTCCGGTTTCCACGATGTCCTGGGGCGATGAGAGTCCGCGGGCGCGGACGGCTGTGGCGGTGGATTCGAGGAGGAGGAGAGGGTGGTGGAGATTGCGGGTGTTTTCCGCGATCTGGCGGACCTTGCCTGGTTCGTCGGTGTGGTAGAAGTAGGGGAAATCGTTCCAGAGCGAGAGGAGCAGCCATGAGCCGAGGCCGAGGGCGGCGAGGGCAGGGAGGAACCAGCGGGGGAGGGGAGTGGGGGCGTGCAGGGCAGTCATCCGGCGGGGCAAGATGGCGGTGGCGGGGGAATCGTCCAGGCGAGTTTCCCTTGGCTTGCGGAAGCGTGGCTGCTGTGTTCCGTGGGGTGATGAAACAAGACTGGATGCTGCGGGTGTCTGCGTTGCTGGGTGCGGTGGGCGTGGCTCTGGGAGCTTTCGGGGCGCATGGACTGAAGGGCGTACTGAGTGCCGTGCCGAATGGGATGGAGAACTGGAAGACGGCGGTGCTTTACCATCTGCTGCATGCTGTGGTGATGCTGGTGGTGGCGCTGCGTGGCGGGATGGAGCGGGCGTGGTGGCTGCTGCTGGTGGGTGTGTTCGCCTTCAGTGGGAGTCTGTATCTGATGGTGCCGCTCGGCTGGAAGTGGCTTGGGCCGGTGACGCCGGTGGGGGGCGTCCTGCTGATTGCCGGATGGGTCACCGTGGCGCAGCGGGCGGGTCGGCGGCAGGATGGTCACTGAGCGAGGTGAGCGGCGAGCCATGCGGCGACGGTTGTGGTGGCGAGGGAAGCGATCGCGTGATCCGGTGACGTGAGGGTGTGGCTGCCGGGCGGAGCCCAGACGTCAGGGCAGGTGGGGCCGAAGAGGATGTGGGTGTGGAGGCCGCAGGCTGCGGCGAGGTGGGCGATGCCGCTGTCGTGTCCGGCGAACCACTGACATGAGGCGAGGGCGGTGACGAGTTCCGGGAGGGGTAGCTGGTGGGCGGTGCGGGTGGGAATGCCGGATTGCTGGAGGGCCGGGGCGAGCTGGCTGGCCGGGGTGTTTTCCTCGCATTCCCCGGTCACTACGAGGCAGCTGCTGATGAGCCTCTGCTGGTGGAGGTGCTGGAGGGTGGCGAGCCAGCGTTCGGCCGGCCAGATTTTCCGCGGGCCGCCGCTGCCTGGGTGGATGGCGAGGGAGCCGCTGCGGGAGGGGGTGGTCAGATGGAAGGGATGGGCTGGCAGGTGACCGGGGAGGGCGTCGGCGAGTTGGAGCCAGGCTGGTCGGTCCGGCCGCATGGTCCATGGTCCCTGATGGACTTCTGGGATGCCGCATTGCCGGAGGCGCTCCCTGGTGATGCCTTCTGGATCGGGGAGCCATGAAACTGCGAGATCGCAGGAGCCGATCCATGCGGCGAGTGCGGGAGGGGCGGGGGTTTCCGGATGGAAGAGGAAGCTGGCGGCTGCCGACGCGGGGTCGCGGTGGTCGTGGCAGAGGCTGGCTGAGCGGGCGAGGGCGGCGTGGCCTGGGGAGGCGAGGAGTTGGATTCCGGCGTCGGGCCACTGAGAGCGGATGGCCGCGAGGGAGGGGAGGGTGAGGATGAAGTCGCCGAGGGCACCGCCCCGGGCGGCGAGGATCCTGCGCGGGGTCATGGGGTGGATGCGGCGGGCTGCTGGGATGCGATGGCAGCGAGGACAGCGCGGGCGATGGCGGAGACCACGGGGACTGCCACCGAGTTGCCGAACTGGCGGTAGGCCTGGGTATCCGAGACTGGGATCTGGAAGGAATCGGGGTATCCCATGAGTCGGGCGCATTCGCGGGGGGTGAGGCGGCGTGGGTTCTGGCCGCTGCCCTGGGAGACGAGGATTTCGCTGCCGTCCTTGTAGTAGCGGGCGCTGAGGGTGCGGGTGGTGTCGGCTGGGGAGACGACGCTGCAGCCGAAGCCATTGCCCTTGGCCTGGTGTTTGCGGGCGTAGTCCTGGAGGTAGGTCCAGAGTTTGTTGCTCAGGGTGTATTTCGGGGCTGGGTTGGATTCGAGGATGGAGCCGAGCCTTGGGGGATCCGTGGGTGGGGATGGGAACGTGAAGGGGGTAGGCTGGCGGAAGCCGACGAGGAAGATGCGTTCGCGGTGCTGGGGGAGCCAGTGGCGGGCATCGATGATGCGGTGGTGGAGGTGGTAGCCGAGGTCGGCGGTGAGAGATTCGTGGATGATGGCGAAGGTGCGTCCTTTGTCGTGGCTGGTGAGGTTCTTGACGTTTTCGAGGATGAAAGCGGCGGGCTGGTGGTGCCGGAGGATGCGGGTGATTTCGAAGAAGAGATTGCCCTGGCGCTCGTCATCGAATCCGTGGCGTCGGCCCAGGGAGAGTTTTTTGCTGACGCCGGCGAGGCTGAAGGGCTGGCAGGGAAAGCCGCCGCAGAGGATGTCGTGGGCGGGGATATCGCTGGCGCTGATCGGGCGGATATCACCGGCTGGTTCCTCTCCGAAATTGGCCTTGTAGGTCCGGCGGGCCCAGCGGTCCCAGTCGCTCGAAAAGACGCAGTGGGCACCGGCGCTGGCGAAGGCGAGGCGGAAGCCACCGATGCCGCAGAAGAGGTCGATGAAGCGCGGGGTGGGGATCACTGCTTTCCGGCCCGGGCGGGCTGTGGGGCGGGGTCGCGGTCGCCGTGGAAGAACGAGGTGACGTCCGGGTTGACGCTGGTATCGATGATCTGCCAGCGGCCTTCCGAGAAGTAGGCGTAGAGGCGCCAGCGGACGGGGCGTTTGCGGAAATTGACGGCGTAGATGAGTTCGCGGAGGCTGCGGCCGGCTGATTTGGCGGAGAGGAGTTCGGTTCCTTCGAGTTTCCCGCAGCCTTCCATGACTTGGTCGGTCACGTCCGTGAGTTGCTGGAGGAGGTCGCGGTCTTCTTCGGCGACGAAGGAACCTTCGAAGAGTTTTTCGTAGGCTGCGGAGGTGCGTTCCTCGCGCAGGAGGGAGAAGAAGGCTTCGATGCGGGCGCGCAGGGCGGGGTCGAGTTCCGAGGATGTGCCGGATGGTCTGGTGGGGACGGTTTCGGCGGGTTTGGGAATTGCTTTGGCGGATGCGGAGCGGGATTTCTGCTGAGCGTGGGCCGGGGCGAGGAGGAGGGCGGCGGCGGTGGCGGACAGGGCGGAGGCAGGGAGTCGCATGGTGGGAGAATGGAGTTGGGGGGGAGGGTGGTGCAATCCCGATCTCTTCCGCGAGGGCTTGCATGGGGTGGGCAACCTGTGCATGGGGGATGGGGAGAGGGATCTGAGACATGCTGCGCCGACGATTGCTGATGTTCACTGTGATGCTGCCGTGTTGCCGGGCGGTGTCTCCTCCGTCGCGTCTCGAGGAGAGCGGGGTGGCGGTGCCGGGCGGGTGGATTACGACTCGGGAAGGGGCGCGCGGGGTTGATCTGGAATGGGTCAAGCGGTTCGGGGACCGGCGCCTTGAGGAACTGGTGAAGGAAGCGCTCGCGCACAATCCTGATCTGAAGGTTGCGTCGGCGCGGCGGGATCAGGCTGCCAGTCTGATCCGGAGTGCGGCGGCCCAGGGATTGCCGCAGCTTGAGGGGCGGCTGGGAACGGATCGTTCGCAGCGGAACTTCATTGGTTTTCCGTTTGGCCGGGGGGGGGCGGATGAGGGTGGGGCGCCGGGAGGCGGAGTGGCGGCGGCGGAGCCTCAGGTGACGCCGTTTGAGGTGACGACGTACACGAGCGCAGTGAATCTGCAGTGGGAACTTGATCTTTGGGGGAGGATCCGGGCGGGGACGGCGGCGGCGGTGGCGGGGGCGGAGGCGGCGGAGGCGGATCTGCGGGCGGCGCGGGCATCGCTGGTGGGGCAGGTGGTGCGGGCGTGGTTTGCGGTGGCGGAGGCTGAGGAGCAGGAAGCGGTGGCGGGGCTGGCGCTGAAGGCGGCGCAGGATACCCAGGAGGCGCTGGAGGAAAGGTTCCGGACAGGGCAGGCCGGCAACGAGGGAAGTCTGGGGGCGCAGCTGCGGCTGGCGCGGTCCGATGTTTCCTCGGCGCGGGCGGCCCTTGCGCAGCGGAAGGAAGGAAAGGTGCTGGCGGTCCGGGCGCTGGAGCTGCTGCTGGGTCGGTATCCGGCTGGCTGGGTGGATGGTGGTGGCAGGCTGCCGGGCGTGCCGGCGGCGGCTCCGGCGGGTTTGCCTTCGGAGCTGCTGCTGCGGCGGCCTGACATTCTGGCGGCGGAGCGGCGGTTTGCGGCGCAGGGCATGCGGCAGAAGGAAGCGCGGCGGGCGGTTTTTCCGAGGCTGGCGCTGACTGGCAGTGCCGGGACGAACACTGATGCGCTCAGCAACCTGCTGGCGAGTGACTATGGGATCTGGAATCTTGGTGCGGGACTGACGCAGACGATTTTCACTGGTGGGCAGGTGCTGGCCGAGATCCGGAGGCGGGGAGCGGAACAGGATGAGGCTCTGGCTCTTCTGCAGAAGGCTGTCCTGAAGGCGTTTGGGGAAGTGGAGGAAGCGCTGCAGCTCGAGGGAATTCTGCGGGAGAGGGAAGTTGCTCTGGAGGAAGCCCTGAGGCTGGCCGCCGAAGCGGATACCGAGGCGCGCGCCAACTACCGGCAGGGCATTGGCGACATTCTGACGGTGCTGGCGACACAGAACCGTGCCCTGCAGGCCAAATCGCAGCTGACGCTGGTCCGGAGGCTGCGGCTCGACAACCGGGTGGCCCTGCATCTCGCGCTGGGCGGGGACTTTGTGATTTGAGGCGGGTGGGTAGTACTTTACCTTAGAATCGCCTCAAGTTTTTCCGTGATCCGGAAGATTTCCCGTCTAAAGCGCAGATTTGCGTGGACAAGTCTGTGAAAATATGTTTTAGTTTTTTACCGCGAGGTTTTTCTGGTTGGTTCTACGGATCGGGTGCTGTGGTTCCTGCCGGAGGACCTCGTGGGATTCATACAGATTGAGGGGCCGTTCCTGTTTCAGGATCATCTGGTGTTTCGCCAGAAGCGCGCAACCGTCAGCGGGTCGGATTTTATTCGTCTGAAGGCGGGATGCTGGAGGCGCAATCGCTGGCTGGGCCATTTGCTTGAGCCCCCAGCCTCCCGCCTTCATCCTCACAAAACCCTGAACTTCAGTTAGTTATTTTGAAGTGAACAGCGGGCGGTCCCTCAATTCTGGATGATTTGCTGAATGGTGTGGGGAGGGATTGTGATGGGTGGTGGAGACTGGAGTGAGGAGTCGGGTGAAAAGAGAATTTCAAATCCGTTTTCAATCATGAGTATCTGCAGAAAATCGTATCGGCTGGTGGGGAGGGATGGGGTTGCGCGGTTGTCGGGGTGGGAGCGGGCGGGAGGGTTGGTGGGAGTGGCGGTGGGGGCGTTGGGAGTGAACGGATGGAGGGTTGAGTACATGCGGCGGGAGACTCCGAAGCGGCGTGGGCGTGGGATGGGTGAGATTCTGCGCGAAGCGGTGGGTGTGGTGGTGAGGGACGTGATGGGGAAGGTTGGGTTCGGGGGTGGGTTGGCGGGGGCGCTGCGGGATGTGCTGTGGATGACGCCGGGGCCGTACCGGTGCTGGGCTGGGGTGGTGGCGCGTGCGGTGGCGGACTGGCGTCCCCGGGAAGCTGGGGAGGCGGAGGTGGTGGCGCTGGTGAGCTGGCTGGAGGGATGGGAAGGCAGTGTGGTAGGGCCGTGGGAGTGGCTGCTCCGGGAGGAGTTGCGTGAGATTTCCGTGAACGAATTCCGGTGCCTGCGGGAACTGGCTCCGGAAGCGGCGTTTCTGCTGTGGGTTCTTGAGCTGCGGGGAACCGGCTGGGGTGGGTTGGCAGAGGGGGAGGTTCCGGAAGGGCTGCGGGGGCCTGAGAAGGTCGATGAGGCGGTCCTCGAGCAGTTGGGGACGCTTCTGATGATGCGGAGCAAGCCGCTGTTCGGGTGGGATGAACTGCGGTTGCTGGGCGATGGCTTTGCGGCGCGGGTGATGGAGTCGCACCGGCTGTGGGGAAGGCTGATGCGGGAGGCTGACCGGGAGCGCTTTGCGGGAGCCACGCAGTGTCTGCAGGGGCGCTGGGTGCGGGTGGAGGGCGATCGGTTTGTGGATGTGGGAGGGGCGCTCAGGGAGGTCCGGGAGCGGCAGCGGGTCGACTGGATGGGCCGCGCGCTGCCATGGTCGCGTTATCTTGACTGCGAGGAGTTGCGTCGGTTGGGCCTGGAGGCGCTGGTGGGGAGTGTTCCGGGGGGCGGGCCTGAGCCTGGGGTGAAGGAATTGGAAGAAGCGCTGTGGTTTGTGGAATCGCGGGAGGACGTGAGGCGGCGGAAGCTGTGGTCGGGCGGCGTGGCGTTTCAGCGGAGGATGCTTGGGCTGACGCGGCGGTGCGACTGGGACGGGGTGTTTCTTGAGGAAACGTCGTGGGCGGCGGGGAAGTGGATGGGGAAGGCCGTTGCTGTGGAGGTGAGGGATGCGGCATGGGAATGGATGTGCGGGCTGGTGGCTCCGGTGGGCCGGGCGGAGGGTGGGCAGCCGGTGGTGCTGCCGACGGCGGTGGCCCCTGCGTTTCTGGCGATGGCGGGGGAGCGGCCGGGGGAGTTGCTGCGGTGGGTGGGATCGTTCCGTGGAGAGTCGCGGCGGAGATTGCTGAATCGTGCTGCGTTTCTGCAGGAAGCGCTGGCGGTGGCGCTGCGGCGTCTGCCGGGCCGCGAGGTGGCGTCGCTGGAGGAAATGCTGATATGGGGGCTGCAGTGGCTGGTGAAGGCGGGCGGCGAGCCCTGCGGAACGGAGGAACTGCTGCGGTCGTTTTCCGTGGTGAAGCGGAAGGTGGTGCGGGAGTATCTGGAGCGGGTGTCCTGGCGGGGATGGCTGGCTGATCTGGGAGTGGCGTATGCCCGGGTGTTTCCGGAGGAGAGCCGACGGATGGTGGCGGGGCGGGAGGCGGAGATGCTGCTGCTGCTCCGCGGACTGACGGTGGCGCAGCTGGAAGCGGGTGGCTGGGGTCGGGAGTGGCGGAGTGCCGGAGCCGGGGTCTGGCCGGTGTCCGACCTCTTTGCGGCGTCGCCGCGGATCCGGGTTTCCGAGCAGGAGAAGCTGGTATCGCTGCTGGCTTTGGAAGATCCTTGTCAGGTGATGCTGGCGTGGCTGGATCACCGGCCGTTCCGGGCGGCGGCGGTCGAGCGGCATGGGCTGGCGGTGGTCGAGCATGCGGAGAGTCTGGCGCGCACGGGTCGGCCTGGTGGCATGGTGGTTGGTGATGGGGAAAGCGATGCGGTGCTGAGGGGGGTGCTGGCTGGGCTGCGGCGGGAGGAAGTGGAGCTGGAGCGGCGGGCGGGACTGCTGGGGGATCCGCAGCGCTGTGGTCCGGCGGCGCTGGCGGCGCTGGCGCGGCTGGGACGTTTGGATGTGATGGTTCTGTCGGAACTGGATCGGGAGAAGCTGCGGGAGATGCTGCCGGTGGCGGCGGTGCTGGCTCCGGAACGTCCTGCGGTCTGGCAGGCCCTTGAGTTGTCGCTCTGGGTGGGGCTGCGGTGGTATCCATTTCTGATCCGGCTGGCGGTGGCGCGGGTGTCGCATCATCGTTCCGGAGGTGTGCCGGGTCATATGTGTGACGGGTACTATCAGACGTTTGAGCGTCCGAAGCGGAGTGGCGGGAAGCGTGTGATCACGGCACCGCGGAAGACTCTGCGGGCGCTGCAGCGGGACATTCTGCGGCAATTGGAGCGGGAAGCTGCGGGGCAGCCGGAGGCGAGCGCGCATGGGTTTGTGCCGGGTCGGTCGACGCTGACGAACGCGCAGCCGCATGCGGGTCAGGCGGTGGTGGTGAATCTGGATATCCGGGGGTTTTTCCCGTCGACGCCGCTGCGGTTGATTCAGCGGGCGGTGCGGAGGGCGGTGGGGGATCGGCTGAGCATTCCGGTGGTGTATCTGCTGGCGGACATTTGTGCGTATGGCGGGGCATTGCCGACGGGGGCTCCGACGAGTCCGTGGCTGGCGAATGTGGTGCTGGCTGGGGCGGACAAGGCGTTGGCGAAGGTGGCGGCGGCTGCGGGATTGCAGTATACGCGGTATGCGGATGATCTGACGTTTTCCGGCGGGGACGGCGCGGTGGGGATGATCCGGTTTGCGGAGAAGGTGCTGGGAGGGCTGGGGTATGAATTGGATCCGAAGAAGATCAACATCTTCCGGCGTGGGAGAAGGCAGGTGGTGACGGGACTGGTGGTCAACGAGCGGGTGAATCTGCCGCGGCAGGTGCGGCGGAGGATCCGTGCGGTGGTGCATGCGGTGACGGTGGGGCGGGAGCCTGTCTGGCATGGGCGGCCGGTGAGTCTCGATGCCGTGCGTGGGGCGCTGGGGTGGTGGCATCAGATTCATCCGGAGCAGGTGGCTGGGCTGATGGAGGAATTCCGGGCAGCGCGGGGGGGTGCGGCATGACTGGGCGTGGCGGGTGGGAGGTGCATTGTCTGGACTCGCGGGACATGCGTCCGGTGGGTACGGCATCGTGCGGGCTGGTGCTGAGCAGTCCTCCGTATTTTCCGGCAGGAGTGGAGGCGGAGCTGCGGTCGGGTGCGGTGCGTGACCGGCGGGTGCTGAGAGGTACGGTGCGTGGATTTGTGGAAGGGTTGGCTCCGGTATTCGGGGAAATCCGCAGGGTGCTGCGCCCCGGGGGCAAGCTGGTGCTGATCACGCGGTATCTGGCGGCTGGGGGTGAGCAGATTCCGGTGACCGAGTGGTTCCGCGGTCTGGTGGAGCGCGAGGGGATGGTGGTGGAGGCGCGGTATTTTCTGCGCAAGTATGCCAGGAGGTCGCCGCGGCAGCGGGCTGGCGATTTTGTGAGGGGAGGGGCGGCGGTGCCTGTGGCGGTGGAGGATGTGATGGTTTACGGTGACGGCGAGCCGGTGGGCCGGAAGCGGACTGTGAGGTGCGGGGTGAGTGAGGAGGAAGTGGTTTCCCTGCTGGAGCCGCTGTGGGATCTGCCGTCGCCGGGGGCGGGCCGGAAGCATCCTCATCAGATGCCGCGGGAGGCTGGGCGGAGGCTGATGCTGCTGTATTCGCGGCCGGGCGAGGTGGTGCTGGATCCGTTTGCCGGGGCGGCTGGTCTGCTGCTGGAAGGATTGCGGCTGGGGCGTCGGGTGGTCGCCTGCGAGGTGGATCCCCGGTATGCGGAGGTGTGCCGGCGGGAGCTGGCGCGGGCGGCCTCACTTTTTCGCTGAATATCTCATGAACTCAATGCTGCTGCTGGCTTCGGCTATCTACAATTCTGATGAGGGAGACCGGGTCCGGTGCCGTGACTGGGTGGAGTCGCAGATTGCGGAGGGCGGGAGGGGTGCGCCTGAGGCTGGCGCGGTGCGGGCTTTGTTGAGGCGGGAGCGCGGGACGCCTCTGGAGCCGTTTTCGCTTGATGAGCGGCAGGAGGAACTGGCGGTGCTGCTGGTGCGGCTGGCGTTTTCGCGGCGGGGGAAGCCGGCTCCGGTGGTGATTGGGTCAGGCAGGGTTACGCTGGCGGCGTCGGGTCTGGAGATTCGGCCGGATCTGACCGTGCGGCATCATCATTTCTGGGTGGGTTCGTCTTCGCTGGAGGATCATATCTGGGAAGATCCGTGGCGGCATGCGTGGCGGTTCCGGGCGGGTCAGGGTCTGGGGGAAGGCCGGGAGCAGGGGGTGCCTGTTTCGGCGCGGCTGGTGGGGGATGTGAGTGGGGTTCGGGTGACGGTGCGGCTGGGCATGGGGATTCCGGTGGCGGGGATGCCGCAGTGGAAGGTGTCGATTGGGCAGATGCGGGATGTGGAGCGGCTGGGGTTCCGGATCCGGCGGCTGCGGGCGGATACCTTTGCGGTGTGGCCGGGGTCGCCGGAAGCGGCCCTGCGGTTCATGGGGTGTCTGATGGAGCGGGACGAGCTGACGGTGCACGAGCAGGAATGGACGGTGCAGGTGCAGTTGGCACCGCCTGGGCCTGAGCCTGTGGCCCTGGCGGCGCTCATCACGAGTCCGGTCTGGCAGGATCTGCCGTGGCTGGAAGCCCCTGCGGGCTGGCGGGGGATTCGGGAGGAGCCGTGGATGAGGGAGGCCCTGCGCAGTTATCTGCCGCAGTCTGCGGAGCGGCGGCACAGCCCGGTTTTTTCATTATGAAGCCATCCAGAGTCATTGAAGTTCTCGGCCAGGTGCTGCGCACGCGCTGGCCTGTTTTTCTGTGGGGTCCTCCGGGGATCGGGAAGAGTTCCGTGGTGCGGGCGGTGGCGGGAGCGCTGCGGCTGCCGGTGACGGATGTGCGTGCGGGGTTGCTGGATCCGACCGATCTGCGGGGGATTCCGGCGGTGGAGGGTGGTCGGGCGGTGTGGTGTCCGCCGTCGTTTCTGCCGCACGACAAGCGGTCTCAGGGTTTGTTGTTCTTCGATGAGTTGAATGCGGCTCCTCCGATGGTGCAGGCGAGTCTTTATCAGCTGATGCTGGACCGGAGGATTGGGGAGTATGAACTGCCGGAGAAGTGGCAGATTGTGGCGGCGGGGAACCGTGAGGGGGATGGCAGTGTGACGTTCCGGATGCCGTCTGCGCTGGCGAACCGGTTTGTGCATGTGGAGATGGAGGTGGATTTCGAGGATTGGCTGGAGTGGGCGATCCGCGGTGGGGTGCATCCATTGGTGACTGGCTTTCTGAGTTTCCGTCCCGCGCTGCTGATGGTGAAGAAGGCGGCGGGGGAGCAGGCGTTTGCGACGCCGCGGACGTGGGAGATGGTTTCCGATCTGCTGGGGGAGCAGGAGGTGGCGGCGGCGCTGCGCGATGTGCTGGCTGGGGTGGTGGGTGGCGGGCCCGCCAGTGAGTTTCTCGCTTATGCCTCGGATACTGATGCGATGGAGCTGGTGGCGGAGGCATTGCGTAACCCTGGAGGCGTGGGGATACCGGACAAGCTGGGGCCGCTGTATGCGCTGGTGAGTCATCTGACGGCGAGGCTGGGCAAGTCCGAGGTGCGGAAGGCGGCGGCGGTGCTGCTGCCGAGGCTGCCGCCTGAGTTCGGGGTGCTGCTGG
>Ga0315907_10000975_pt1 | contig 39341 bp, 4 predicted proteins | sample LakEriMetagenome_3_FD_203525 | JGI IMG/M metagenome (GOLD analysis project Ga0315907, IMG submission 203525) | Freshwater fungal communities from buoy surface, Lake Erie, Ohio, United States - Buoy 12 MA123 | ecosystem: Environmental > Aquatic > Freshwater > Lake > Lake biofilm | place: USA...
TCGATATCCCAGCGATCGTCGAACTGTGCCTCGAAAACAAAATCGATGCGGTGCACCCCGGCTACGGGTTCCTCTCGGAAAATGCCGAGTTTGCCCGAGCCCTGCGCAACGCCGGAATCATGTTCATCGGCCCGAGCAACGAAGCCCTCGAATTGCTCGGCGATAAAGTCGCCGCCCGCGAAATCGCAAAACAAGTCGGCGTGCCGATCCTCGAGGGCTCCGCAGCCGCCGTCCGAAGCCTCGACGAAGCGACCCAAACGGCCCGCAAAATGAAATTCCCCATCATGCTCAAAGCATCCAAAGGGGGCGGCGGTCGCGGCATGCGCGTCGTGGAGTCCGAAGACCAACTCGCAAGCAATCTCGAACAAGCCCAACGCGAAGCGAAAAACGCCTTCGGAAGCGACGAAGTCTTCCTCGAAAAACTCGTCGGACGCGCCAGGCACCTCGAAGTCCAAGTCCTCGGCGACCAACACGGAAATGTCATCCACCTGCACGAACGCGACTGCTCGGTCCAACGCCGACACCAAAAAGTTGTCGAAATCGCACCGGCTCCCAACCTGAGCAAATCCGTCGCAGCCGAATTGCACGAAGCCGCCTTGGCAATCGCCAGAAAAGTTAACTACCACTGCGCAGGGACCGTCGAATTCCTACTCGATACCGAATCAAACCAATTCTACTTCATCGAAGTCAACCCTCGCATCCAAGTCGAACATACCGTGACCGAAGAAGTCACCGGCATCGATTTGATTCGCTCGCAAATCCTCGTCTCCTGCGGCTACCAACTAGGCGATGAATCCCAAGGCCTACCCAATCAGAAAGAAATCCAAGTCGTCGGCTCAGCCATCCAATGCCGCGTGACGACCGAAGACCCAACCAACCAGTTCCGACCCGACTACGGACGTATCACCCACTACCGCAGCGCCGGCGGCATGGGCGTGCGACTCGACGCCGGAAGCGCCTTCAGCGGCGCCGTCGTCAACCCATTCTACGACTCGCTCCTGGTCAAAGTCACCACTCGCGGCCGAAACCTCACCGAAGCGGCAAGACGCATGGAACGATCCTTGCAAGAATTCCGCATCCGTGGCGTCAAAACCAATATCCCCTTCCTGATCTCCCTGATCCGACACCCGACGTTCCAAGCCGGTGATGCGACGACTCGCATGATCGATAAGACCCCCGAGCTTTTCGAACTGACCAAACGACGCGATCGCGCTACACGACTCCTGAGCTTCATCGCCGATACCATCGTCAACGGAAACAAACTCGTCGAAAAAACCAACGCCAAGATCCGACGCGAACCGGCCCTTGCACCCAAACCCTCGGCCCTCGTAAACATCCCCGAAGGCTACCGCCAAAAGTTCCTCAAACTCCAAGCCGGTCCCTTCTGCCAATCGATCCGCAACAGCAAAGAACTCCTGCTGACCGATACGACCATGCGAGATGCCCACCAATCGCTCCTGGCCACTCGCGTTCGCACCTTCGATATGCTCAAAATCGCAGACGCCTACGCCAAACTCACCCCCGAACTTTTCTCCATGGAAATGTGGGGCGGCGCGACCTTCGATACCTCGATGCGATTCCTCAAAGAAAGCCCCTGGCAACGGCTCGCCGATCTCCGCGAACGCATCCCAAATATCCTCTTTCAAATGCTCCTAAGAGCCTCCAACGCCGTCGGATATACCAACTATCCAGACAACGTCGTTCGAACCTTTGTCCACGAAGCAGCCCAAGCCGGTATCGATATCTTCAGAGTCTTCGATGCCCTGAATTGGGCCGAAAACATGCGAGTGGCAATCGATGCAGTCGTCGAGTCAGGAATGATCTGCCAAGCTGCCATCTGCTATACAGGCGATATCCTCAACCCCAATCGACAAAAATATTCGCTAAAGTACTACGTCGATCTGGCCAAACAACTCGAAAAAATGGGAGCCCACATGCTGGCCATCAAAGACATGGCCGGATTGTGCAAACCCGCAGCAGCCAAAGTCCTCGTCGCCGAACTCAAACAACACGTCGGCATCCCCATCCACTTCCATACCCACGATACGGCCGGCATCCAAGCCTCCTCGATCCTCAACGCAGCCGAACAAGGCCTCGAAGTCGCCGACGGCGCTCTGGCATCCATGTCCGGTGGGACATCCCAAGTCAACCTCAATACCCTCGTCGAAGCACTCCGATATTCACCCCGCGAAAGCAAACTCAATACCGACGCCCTGACGGCTCTGTCCGAATATTGGAAAGAGGTCCGCCAATTCTACGCACCCTTCGAAGGCGAATCGCTCGTCGCCGGTGGTGACCTCTACCAACACGAAATGCCAGGTGGTCAATACACCAACCTCTTCCAACAAGCCAAAGCCCTCGGACTTGCCAACCGCTGGGACCACGTCTGCAAAATGTACGCCGAGGCAAACCAACTCCTAGGCGATATCGTCAAAGTGACCCCCACGAGCAAAGCCGTCGGCGACCTAGCCCTGTTCATGGTCGCAAACAACCTCAACGTCGCGGACATCACCAGCCAAACACGCGAACTGTCCTTCCCCGCCTCGGTCCTTGATCTCGTCGGCGGAATGATGGGACAACCCCCAGGCGGCTTCCCCGAAAACGTCAAACATGCCATCCTGAGAAACAACCCCGAAGTCAAAAAACGACCAGGCGAAATCCTTCCTGATCACGACCTCGATGCGACGGCCAGCGAACTACAAAACAAATTCGCTCGCACCGTCTCGATGCAAGAGACCATCACCAGCGCCCTGTACCCAAAGGTCTTCGACGAATACCTTACCCACCTCCAAACCTACGGCGATGTCTCCCTGCTGCCGACCCCAATCTTCTTCTATGGCCCCTGCATCGGTGAAGAATTCTCCGTCGATATCGAACCCGGAAAACGATTGATCATCAAGTTCCTAGCCGTCGGGGAACCTCGGCCAGACGGCGTCCGAACCGTCTTCTTCGAACTCAACGGACAACCGCGCGAAGTCGAAGTCGTCGACAAATCGATCGAAACCAAAGCCGCAAAACGCATCAAAGCCGATCCGGCCGACCCAACCCACGTGGCCGCTGCCATGCCAGGAATGGTCATCGGTGTCGTCATCACCCCAGGTACCCATGTCACCAAAGGCCAAAAACTCCTGTCCCTCGAAGCGATGAAAATGGAAACCGTCATCAACGCCGAACGCGATGGACAAATCGCACAACTCCTGGTCGACTCCGGAAGCCAAGTCGAAGCCGGCGATCTGCTGCTGGTTCTAAAATAAATCCAACCGCAGTCCTCAGAGAATTGATCTCCTCCGAACACCTGCCTTCGGTGCACCACATGGTTCAGGCTTCTTCTCGTACGCAGCATCGCGATAGAAACGCGGTTCCCCCTCGCCCGCTGGCGGCAGGGGGTTGGGGGGTAAGGGTGGTGACCGCGCGTAAGGCTGTTTGGAAGAAATAAACGCAAAGATGCAAAGGCGCAAAGACGCAAAGGAAGTCGATCTCCCGCACAGATCCCGGCTTTTCGGCAGTGAATCTCCGTGGTGGCTGCTTCATCGAAGGAACCTTCGTCACAGTATCAAGTCTCCCAGGCCAATTAACCTCAACGGATTCACTTTGGTCGGACCCAAGCTGGCTCGACGAGCCATCCCAAGAGACACCATGGCTCGCACCCGAGCGCTACGCAACGGTAGCGACGCACACGGAACTTCAAGTCCCCATCGAATCGGTGCCGATCGGATCGCGCGTTCCGACCAAGAACCCCAACCGCTTCGAGGTCGACCCGCAGCCTGAGCCCGACCAAGCCACTTGGGCCAAGGTGTCGATCACCGTCGAACGAAGCGATAGCGGCATCGTCGACGCCGAGATCATCCGGCCACGCTCGTGGATATTGGAAAGCGGCCTTTGCGCTGGCCGGATGCTGCCGCTAAATGTTCCTGAACTGGAAGCCTCCGGGCTAGCGTTAGTCACTGCCATCGACGACTGCCCACCGATCGCAGGTGGCGAAGGCTCAGTGGTCACCGCACGGTTTGTTACGCGCGAAGTCCACGTCGTGCCTAAAGCCCCCTCATCGCACTCGGTCAATCCGAAACGTTCGTGCGATCTGCCCCAGCCCGTTGTTCTCTTCCGCCGCCTTGCGGCGGAAAAAAACAGACCCGCAACATGGCCTCTGTAGCTGCAAACCTTGGCCCCGACGGCATGAAGCCGACGGAGGCCAAGAAGATGCCCCGCCGGCATGAAGCCGACGGAGGCCAAGAAGATGCCCCGACGGCATGAAGCCGACGGAGGCCAAGAAGATGCCCCGACGGCATGAAGCCGACGGAGGCCAAGAAGAGCTCGATGGGCGCTGGGTAAGCCTACCGTCGGGCTCGTCCCGGCGGAGGCGTAACTTGCAGCTACAAAGCATGCGCTCATGCCTCGCCTCGGATTTTGTCGTACTCGTACTCAGTCCGCCGCGGCGGACGGTACTCAGTGAAGCGGTACTCGTACTCGATGGCTGTTTGAACTGCGGCGATGCCGAGTACGAATACGGAGCGTCTGCAAAGTCGTTGGAAAGTAGCGAATGAAAGAGTCGTACAAAGTAGAGATTAGCCATCAACTTTGGCCCCGAGTGATGCGTTTGAACGGGCGACCGTTCTGGCGAAGCGTTCACAGGGGTACAACCAGGCCGTGTATAGAACTCCGAAAACCGCATCGTCTGTGGTGGCCGACCCTCTCGTACTACCGGAAAGGCAGCAGTCATGTCGTACGTTCAAGGCGAGTCCGACGTGAACCCCACGGAGTCTGAGACCACGAGCATGGTTAGAAACATTCCAAACGGAAGCAGAGAGATCCCTGTGTCATCGAGTTCTTCCATGGAACCCGATCGTCCGACGCATTCGAAGCAGTCCCACGGAACCACTTACGAATCACGAACCAATCGATATCACTGGATCGATGCGGCCCGTCTTTGCATAGATTCTAACAATTGCAGAGCTTGAAGCGGGGTCATCGAGGCCAAATCGAGCGATTTGATCTCGTCGACGATTTCGTTTTCCTGCCATTGAAAAAGCGTCAGTTGAATCGCACCAGACTTTTTCGCTGGCGGAGCGATTTTGCTCTGCCCGTAGCGATTGAGTTGATTGGCTTCGAGTTGACTCAAGATCTCCTTAGCCCTTTCGTTGACCCCTCTTGGTATCCCCGCAAGCCTTGCGACATGGATCCCATAGCTCTTGTCGGCCCCGCCAGGAACAATCCGGTGCAGGAATACGACTTGATCATCCCACTCCTTGACCGATACGTTCCAATTCCGAACGCTCGACAACGACCTTTGCAGCTCGATGAGCTCATGGTAGTGGGTCGCAAAGAGAGTCCGCGACCCATTGCGATCGTGCAGTTGCTCGACGATCGCCCAAGCAAGGCTCAAGCCATCGTAGGTGCTCGTCCCGCGACCGATCTCGTCGAGAATCACCAGCGAGCGCTCGGTGGCGGTATTGAGGATCCGAGCCGTCTCGACCATCTCGACCATGAACGTGCTTTGACCCTTGGACAATTCGTCGCTGGCCCCGACCCTCGCAAAGAGCTTGTCGGCAATCCCGATGGTCGCTTTGCGAGCCGGTACGAAACTCCCTATCTGTGCCAGAACTAGAATGGTCGCACATTGACGAATGTAAGTGCTCTTGCCCGCCATGTTCGGACCAGTGATCAATTGAATACGCCCATGCTCGGACCCAATCATGCAGTCGTTGGGCACGAACTTACCCTTGGCCATGATGCTATCGAGCACCGGATGACGGCCTTCGTAGATCTCTAGGATCGGCTCCTGGGTGATCGTCGGACAAACGTAACTGTTTTTGACGGCCAACTCCGCTAGCGAAGCAAGGCAATCGAGCTCGGCCAGAGCCGACGCGTTTCCCTGAAGTTGCTTGGTCGCTCGGTGGACCGTCTCACGCAATTCCAAAAACAATTCGTACTCGAGTTGCTTGCCCGAGTCGTCGGCCGTCAAGACCTTCTCCTCGTACTCCTTGAGCTCTGGAGTGATGTACCGCTCGCAGTTCTTGAGCGTTTGTTTCCGAACATAATTCGGTGGGATTCGATCCCGGTTGGTATTGGTGATCTCTATGTAATAACCAAAGACCGAGGTGTACCCGACCTTCAGACTCGTGATCCCCGTCGCTTGGGCTTGATCGGCCTGGTAACGCGCAATCCATTCCTTACCTCCTGACGCCAATCCACGAAATTCATCGAGCCTAGCATCATAGCCGGGTCGAATGAATCCACCGGCCTTGGAGACCAACGGACACTCGTCTTGTAGAGCCAATCGCAGCCTTGAACAGAGCCCATCGCAGGGGTCCAGAGAATTGCGCAATGCAACGGCTCTAGGGACATCAAGCTCGCCGACGATCGCTTGGATTCTGGGGATTTGCAGAAGCGAACGGCCCACCTGCTGCAAATCCCTCGGGCTGCATCGCCCCGTGGCTACGCGAGCCAGCAGTCGTTCCAAATCGTACACATCGCCAAGTGCCTCGCGCAAGGCGTTTCGAAGCTTGGTGTTGCCGACCAAGCAATCGACCATCCCTAGACGCTCGCGAATCTGCTCGATGTCGATCAAGGGGGACTGAAGCCATTGGCCCAGTCGCCGTGCACCCATGGCTGTCTGGGTCTGATCGATCACTTCGAGCAAAGAACCTTCGCGTGAGGCAGTCCGAATCGTCTGAGTCAACTCGAGCGAACGACGCGTCGAGGCGTCGATCTCCATGCATTGAAAAAGCCTCGCCGGAAGCAATTGCTGAATGTGGTCCATCGGCGACTTTTGCGTTTCGCGAAGATACGCTACCGCAGCTCCCGCAGCGCTGATCGCAATGCGATCCTCCGGAGTCGACTCCCAACCCATGCCGCTTAGGTCAAGCACATCAAAGTGCTCGTGCAAGACCCGCTTGGCCTCGTCGACCCCAAACTGCCAGACCGGCCGACGCGAAAGGGACCATCGTTCCGAAGCGTTCGATCCCAGGGCCGAATCATCCTCGCGAATCAAAACCTCAGCCGGCTCGAGCCGTGAGATCTGATCCGATAACTGAGAGGCGCGATAGCAAGCCGCTTCGAATCGACCCGTCGAGAGCTCCACCCATGCCAGTCCGACCAACGCATCGCTAGAGGCTAGCCCAGGCTTGGGTGAATACACGCAGAGCAAGAGATTGCTCGTCGATGGATCGAGCAGCGCGTCGTCGGTCAGAGTACCGGCCGTGACGATCCGCTGAACCTCTCGACGGACCAAACCCTTGGCCACCGACGGATCCTCGACCTGCTCGCAGACGGCCACCCGAAATCCTTGCCGAACGAGCCTCGCCAAATACCCCTCGAGCTGATGGTGCGGGAAACCAGCCATCGGGATCGGGTTCTCCCCCTTGTCGCGGCTCGTGAGGGTCAGTCCAAGGACCCTGGCGGCCGTCTTGGCATCCTCATGAAAAAGCTCGTAAAAATCTCCCATGCGAAACAGCAGGATCGCTTCGCCACTGGCCGCCTTGGCCTCCTCATACTGCTTCATCATCGGCGAGAGGGTCATGCGTTGCGGTATATCCTCTGGAGATCCAGTAAAATCAAGATAACTAATGCGTCAGGAGAGTCGCCAAAATGGGCCTGTGTCCGACGCTCGGGAGTTCCAGGGCGCAGGGTCAGGTGTCCGGGCCGGGTCCAATTTCAGAGAGTATTGTCCGATCGAGGAATCGATGGAAGTCCCCACCGAGGGCCCGAGGGCTGATGCATCGCTTGACAACTGGGCAAACCAGGAGTTGGGCCTCGGTTGGCTATCCTCTAACCAACCCAATCGGAACAAGCGGAACTTGAGTTCAAAATCGCTCAAAAAAGTCCATTGCAACTCTCCTGATGCAACGCGTTTGACAAACCCGCGTCCGCCGGAGACCTCACCCTGGTAGTCCAAATACTTCAGCCGGTGGGGGGCTAATCTCCAAAATTGGGTCGCGCAGGTCCAGTCTCTCGGATCAATTTCGCTAGCAAAAGAGAGTAAACTGGGGGATTGCTCATCATGCTTGGCTTGCATCCGAGGCGCTAATTCTGATAGGAAATTCTCTGGAAATCGGATCAGCCAGTCCCAATGGTCCCCACGTTCTTTGGAAAAATGCGAGGTATGATGGAGGATCACAAAGGGAGAATTCAACAATTTTGCCCTCACCATCAATCCTTTCCAGGGATCCAATGGGAACTATTCGAACATCCTGGCATCCAAATTCACGTTACAGGCCTCAGGACCGTTGTGTCCGTAGGTCTAGGAAGTTTTTCGAGGAATTCAATGTTGGCAAAGAGTTTTGCCGAGTTGGATTTCGGGAAAATGGCTTCCAATACCCTTGGAGTCTTCTAGGACATTTAGAACCAGCGCGCCGAAACGCTCGAGTCGTAAATGTCTAGAGGGCCGAAAGTTGCATCCGAAGTCCGCTAAATTATACTCAAACGCAAATGTTCTGTGGGGAATCTGCTTCAAAGGCGGATTTCCTGCCGTTGTGACCCGCCAATCCAAATTGGTATGAAGGTTTACCGCAAATGGGAATTGATGAATCCAGGTCCAAGAACCGTCACCCTTCGCAGCAGAGGTCTTCGCGTCGCTTGAGCTTCCGCTCATTGCTATGCGAACATCTGGAACGTCGGGAGGTGATGGATGCTGCTGGCATCTTCGATGCAGGCACCGATCCAGCGTACTTCGCAAGAATGACCGATCAGCTCAGGCTCCTGGGTTCTGGCGACGGCGGTCAGAACCAAGGTGGTGCCAACGGTGGTGGCGGCGGTGGCGGTGCCAATCTTCTCGGGGGTGCGGGTGGCGCCAACGGCGGGGGCAACATCAATCTTTCTGGGAACCGATGGATCAACCCTGTAGGGGGTTCGAGTCCCAATAACGGCGATCCGGCTACGGTCTCCTGGAGTATCGTTCCCGATGGCACGCAAGTCACCACCGTCGGTGGTGGCTTGGCTCCATCGAACTTTATCTCGTTCATGGACGGTATCTATGGTTCTGCCCCTGGGCCTTTGGTCAATAGGCCATGGTTCAATCTGGTCCGTCGAACTTATGACAACTGGGCGAGTCTCTCAGGTCTGAACTTCATCTACGAACCGATCGACGATGGTGCGGCCTACGGTGCAGCATCGCGCGGTGTGATTGGTGTGCGTGGTGACATGCGCGTCGGTGGCAACACGATCGACGGCAATTCGGGTATTCTTGCTTTTGCGTTCTACCCGACGGGTAGTGGCAACAACGGTACCGATGGCGACATGGTCATCGATACGTCGGACAATTTCTATCAGCTCAGTTCCGATGGCGCTACGGGCGAGAACCGTGGTTTGATCAACGTGCTCTCTCACGAGATCGGGCACGGGATCGGGCTCGGTCACGTGATACCGACCGATCAGACCAAGCTGATGGAGCCATTTGTCTCGTTCGCTTACTTCGGACCACAGCACGACGATATCCTCGCTACCCAAACGCTTTACGGCGATACCTACGAGCAAAACGACGCGACGAGCCAAGCTTCGAATCTCGGTCTTTTGGGCAACGGCGTCAACCAATTCAATAACCTTTCGATCGACCGAAGCGAAGACACCGATGTGTTTCTCTTCACGATCGGAAATGCCAAGCTCAAGCGAGTTACGCTGATCCCTGAAGGTCTTCAGTACGACGTCGGTCCGCAGGGTGGACAGATCTCGACGGTCAATACGCTGATCAATAGGAATCTTTCGTTTCAGATCGAGCGCATCAGCGGCGAAGTCGTCGCGGTAGCCAATTCGAGCCCTGCCGGTTTGCCTGAAATCTTGCAGAGCCCCAGCCTCAGCCCAGGAGCCTACTTCCTGCGAGTCTTGGCCGGCGCTGCTGGCGAAACGCAGATGTATAGCCTCAGAGTCGAAGCCGACGCGACGACCTCCACGGGCCCGATCTTGATCGGCGTTCAACCCAACAATAGCGAGCTGATCGAAAACGGTTCGGTCCGAACGGTTTCTCCTCGCGAGTTGACATTCCGATTCGATGACGCCCAGATCATCGATCCGGCGACCGTCAGCGGTATTCGCGTCACGCGTGCCGGTAGCGACGGATCGTTCGGTCTGCCGAGCGTTTCGAGCGACTTTGGGACCACCGGAAAGGTCGATATTCAATTGACCTCACGCAACGCGACCGATTCGCTTCGGATCGATGTTGCCCGGGCTGATTTAGGGATCGGGGCTCCTCCGCAATTGAGCCTGACGGGCAACACCATCAGCCTCGTGCTCAACTCCCGTGTCGGCTCGACAATCACCGCGCAGCAGTTGGTCGATCTGATCAACTCCCCATCCTCTCCGGTAGCACCTAAGCTTTCGGCGAAGATCAATGGCGGTTTTGCATCGACGGTTCTAGGGACGGTCGACCCTGTAGGTTACTCGCCGATTTTGCTCGCCCGGAGCAATGACGTAATCATCGTTCCAGGTGCGGTCATCATCGGGGATCGTCCGAACGAAAACGAAGTCACCCTGCGCTTTGCCGAGAACCTTCCCGACGATAATTATCGCTTGGAAGTCTACGGATTTGACGACACGCTCCGAGGTATCACCGGGCTTCGCAATTCCACCGGCGATCTTTTCGTTCCTCGCGATGCAAACACGCGTCAAGACACACTTGAATTCCGCATCGATCTTGGTTCCAAGGTCACTGCAGTGGTTCCGCAACCTGTAGTTCGCAATGTCGCGGGGGTTCTCGAACAACGCCGCGACACGATTGTTGTTTACTTCGATAACGAAAAACTCTTCGTCGAAAATGATGCGCTCGGCAACCCCACCGTAGGCAGCGCTGAGAATCCTGACTTCTATCAATTGCTCTACACGGCAAACACCGTTCGAAATACCGACGATATCACGTTCAAGCCCGAGCGAGTGACGTACAACGCCTCGGCCAACACCGCCACGCTTCGGTTCTCTTCGGATATCGATCTGCTCCCAGGCCCATTCATTCCTGCAAGTAGCTTCCGACTCCGGATCGGAACCCGTGAGACCACACCGTTTGCACCAGTGCGGAATGAAACCGCTGCAACGGCCATCTCGGACCTGAACACCAACGGAGCCGTCAAGCTTCGGTTTACCGCCAAGACCCTCGGTGAGAACGGCTCGGGATTGCAGATCTCGTTCGTCAACTCCCTCTCAGGTGGTACTCCAACGGTCACCAGTGTCGGCGGAGTGATTGTCGTCGACATGGTCCGTGCGGATGTGACGGCCAACGAAATCGCCGATGCGATGAACGTCTCGACGGTCTCCTCGCCTCTGATGACCGTCACTCTCGAACCCGGTAGCAACGGCAGTACCGTCGTGGGCAACCGCGTGATTAATTACTCGCCGATCTCCCTAGTCGGCCTGGGTTCCTCGTTCGATACATCGACGAACCTCGGAACGATCGGATCGAAGGATGTTCCCCTGACGAGCTTGCTGCTGACCTCGAGCATCGATCCGGAAGTCCACGCGTTGGACCTCATCGGCGCGAACAATGACCCGGGCACTCGCAGTGTTCCAGAAGCCTTCGAGAACTACATCAACCCGGCCTTTACCGGGGATAACTTCCAAGGCATCCGAACGATTTATTACAACTTCAAGGATGGCTATGGTGCCGTTGCCGGGACAGCGCAATCCAATGCGATCACGGAAAAACAACGGGCCCGTGTCCGAGAAGCCTTCTCGCTCTGGTCGGAGTACGTCGGTGTCCAATTCGTTGAGACACCCGACAGCGGCTTTACCATGGCCCTCGGTGCACTGGCAGCCTTGCCCTCGGGTGGGCTTACGGTCGAAAACGCCGCCAGCGGTGGTTGGGGCGTACGTATCGATCCTGCTTACCAAAACAGCCTAGCGGTCTTCTCGGCCGACAACACCTGGAACGACAACTACGGAGAGAACTTCACTCGGGCCGCTATGGCTAGCATCGGACTGATGCTCGGTCTGGCCCGAGCAGGCGATGCCGATCCCTCGACTCTGATGAACTTCGACGCTGGCTTTATCAACTTCCCGACCAGCACCAATCGGAACTACGAACCTGTCTTCCCAGGCAACCTCGATGTGCTCCGCGCAAGCTACCTGCACCGACCCGAAAGCAGCGACATCGATCTGTATCGCTTCGATATCGACTTTGGACCCAACGGGCAATCCCGCCAAGGTTCCTTGGTGGTCGAATCGCTGGCCGAGCGACTCGAGAACAGCAGTCCACTCGATACCCGATTGGCTCTGTACAAACAGACCCAAGCCAGTGCTGTTTCAAACATGGGAGCTGGCGGCGGAATCGAAGTCAAGTTCACCGCAGTCAAGCCCGGCAAGCAAGGCAACAACCTTTTGGTATTCGTCACGCGCTCGAACCGCGGTGTCGGCGCCCAACCGATCGTCAATACATTCCCCAATGCGATCTCGATCGACTTGAATGCAACCGTGGGTAGCGAATCGACTCTCGACGAATTCCTCCGCGCGCTGGACAACGACCCCTCGGCTCGCAGCCTCGTCAAAGTTGACTTGCTCAAGGGAGATCGGACCACCCGTATCGGCAATCGAGATATCACTTACTCGCCGATTATCCTTACCGGCGGCAACGTCAATCTCATCGCCCAAAACGATGACTATTTCGGCAAAGACTCCCTGATTCGAATGAATCTCGATTCGGGTGTGTACTTCATCGGGATCTCCTCGTCGGGCAACGACAAATACGATGCATCGGTGCCCGGAACAGGTACGGGTGGACGAACCCAAGGTCGCTACGACTTGAGGGTTGCCTTCCGCGCTCAGACCGATGGTACCGATTCGTTGCAAGACGTCGACAATGGATCGAGCGATCTGAATGTCGCTTTCGACGGCGATGGAGACGGAGTCCCAGGTGGTATTTACAACTTCTGGTTTGAGACCCGACCGGTCGATCGTGTCATGCGATTCAACTCCGGTGGAAATGCGGCTTTAGATACCCGTATTGTGACGATTACCGGTGCAAACGGCACTGTCCGGCGCTTTGAATTCAGTCTCGATCCGCTCGTGGGAATCGGCAATACTGCCGTGATTTTCAATTCGAACAGCACCGCTGCGGATCTCGCAAACTCGCTTGCCAACGCGATCAACTCCCGCACCGAATTGGGTGTCACCGCAGTGGCCAACGGAGCCCGCATCACGCTGCGCGGCGAGCGACTGGTCCAACTCTCCAATGGACTCACGGCGATCGATCTTTCGGGCAAGACGATTTTCGTCGACAAGTCCGCAGGCCCCAACGCAGATGGTTCGCTGACGAAACCTTTCAATAACATATCGGGAATCGGGGTCGCCAACGCGTTTTCAGCCAGCGTTCCTGGCGATATCGTTCGCATCGTTGGAAACGGCGGTGCCGACGGTCGACTCGAAACCGTTGAGGATAACTTTGCCTACGAAGTCGGCTTCGGCGTCCTGGCCGGATCGGTCCTCTCGGATGGATCGACCATGGACGTGCCCAAAGGCGTGAGCGTCATGGTCGATGCAGGGACCGTCTTCAAGATGCGTCGCAGCCGCATCGGTGTCGGTAGTTCGACTCTGGGTGTCGATCGCAGCGGCGGTGCACTCCAGGTCCTAGGGACCCCCAAGTTGCTTGACCGTAGCGGCAACGCGCTCCGCGCCGCAGATGGCTCAGACATCTCAGGCAGTGTCTTTTTCACCTCCTGGCTCGATCAGTCGATCGGCTTGGACAACTACGCGCCGAACACCACTCCGGCTCCGGGCGATTGGGGTGGACTGGTCTTCAAGAGGGATCTGGACCGATCCGTAGGTCGCTTTGACCTCGAGGACGAAGGAGTCTTCCGCCAGTACGTCAATTACGCAGACATCCGCTACGGCGGTTCGAGTTCGGTCGTGATCGATTCGGTGCAGCAGACCGTCAATAGCATCCAGATTGCTGACATGCGTCCCACGGTGACCTTCAACCGGATCACCCTAGGGGCCGATTCGGCCATGAGCGCCACACCCGATAGCTTTGAAGAAACTCTCTTCAGCGATCACCGGTTCCAGCGCAAGGGATCCTTTACCCCTGATTACGATCGCGTAGGACCTGAGATCCACGATAACTTGTTGATCAATAACTCGATCAATGGTTTGTTCATCAAGGTCTCGACTCTGGCCGGAAGCGAACTGAAACAACTGACCGTTCCGGGGCGCTTCAACGACACCGATATCGTCCACGTGATCTCGGAAAACATCGTCGTATCGGGCAACCCAGGCGGCGGACTGCTCGATAACACGATCGCGCCCTCGAATCTGATCTCCCTTGCCCCATCCTTGGGCGGGAACTTGACCCCAGGGGATTACCAATACAAGTTGACCTTTGTCGACAAGAACGGCTACGAAACACCTCCCTCGGAAGCCACGCCACGCTTAACGCTCGGCGGTGGACAAACCGCAGTGCGATTCATCGGTTTGCCGGGCGTTTCTGGCGAATATGTTTCCAGGCGACTCTACCGAAACGATTCGGTCGGTGGTCCTTACCGGCTGGTCGCCGAACTCGATGGTACCTCGACGACCTACACCGATCGTGGTGGATTGCTCTCGGACCCCAGCGATGCGCTTGCGACATTGCTCCGAGATCGGCCCGTCGTCAGCTCCGTCGGCGTCAATGCGATTGCCGGTGGCACCCTGCCGATCGGCGCGTTCAACTACAGAGTAGTGATGGTCGACGCGATGGGTCGAGAAAGTCTTGCATCGAACGCGACAGGATCGGCGACGACCACCGCGGCCGTCGGTGCGATTCCTGCGAACCGTTCGATCCGGCTAACCTCGCTTCCTGGAGTCCAGACCGGATACGCTGGACGACGAATCTACCGCAGCAGTGTCGGTGGTGTTGGGCCCTATACCCTCGTGGCGGATCTTCGAGATCCAGCCATCAGCAGCCTCGTCGATAATGGCACCTCGCTGCCGGGCGCCCTGAGTGTGGAAACCTCCGGAAACGTCCGTCCGCGATTCGATGCATCCTTGGTCATGGACCCGGGCCTGATCGCCAAGCTTGAAGGTTCCAGGATCGAGCTTGGGCACAGCACCCAGATGTTGGCCGAAGGTGTCGATGGTGGTCGAATCGTGCTCACGAGCAAGCAGGACGATCGCTTCGGTGCCGGTGGAACGTTCGATACCAACAACAATGGTCTCAACGGTGCGGGCGATGCTCGCCAACAGGACTGGAGCGGTATCTATGCCTCACCAGGTGCAAACCTGAGTTTTGATAACTCAGTTATCGCTTACTCCGGCGGGATCTCGCGGCTCGAAGGTACCTTCAAGGCCTTCAGCCCGGTCGAGTTGCAGCAAGCCACCGCACGGATCGTCAACACGGTCTTCGAAAATAATGGCAACGGGATGGGAGGCCAAGGCCCGATCGACCGCTTGGGTCGACCTGCGAATGAGAACTACCCTTTCGGCAACAACAACAGCCGAGGCTCGACGGTCTTTGCACGCGGTACCCAGCCGATCTTTTTGAATAACGTGTTCCAGAACAACAATGGGACGGCCATCACCATTGATGCAAACTCGATGGATGCACAACTGCGAGGAGACCTCGGTCGCCAAACTGGAAACGTGGATCGCGATAAGACGGTCGATTGGAACCGTGGACCGCTGTTCCGAGGAAATCGCCTCTTCAACAACAGCATCAACGGATTGGAAATACGAGCCGATGCCGCGACCAACGACCGCGATGAAGATAACTTGGCTGTCCGAGATCTCCAACGCAATAACCTGACGACCGATAGCGTTTGGGACGATACCGATATCGTGCACGTGCTGTTCGAATCGGTCACCGTTGGAAACCTACAGCAAGTCGGAGGACTCCGATTGCAGAGCGCTGTCAACGAGTCGCTCGTGGTGAAAATGGAAGGTCAAGGTTCGAACTTCGACCAAGAGCGCGGTACAGGACTGATCGCAACGGGTAACTTCTCGAGCATCAGCGATCGGGTCGGTGGTACGGTGCAAGTCCTCGGTATGCCAGGTTTCCCTGTCGTTCTGACGAGCCTTCGCGACGATAGCGTCGGCGCAGGTACGCAACCCGACGGTCGTCCGCAAACCGATACGAACAACGATGGTATCGCAAGCATTCCACGCACCGGCGATTGGCGCAGCCTGCTGTTCGATTCGTTCAGCAACGATCGCAATGTAGCGACGGTGATTGAAACCGAATCCAGAACGGTAGTCGCCCCCGGAATCAATGACTCGGTCCTCTCGGCACAGTTCCTCGGTGCCTTGGCCCCAGATACCTCCACCACGGACGAAAATCTTTTCCTTGGGTTTACTATCCAAGGTGTATTGAGCGAACCGGCCGATCAAGACCTCTACAGCTTCAGCGGAACGGCTGGAACCGAGGTTTGGTTCGACATCGATTACACCCAAGTGAGCCTCGATACGGTCATCGAGATCCTCAATGCCAATGGGGACCTGTTGGCTCGGAGCGATGATAGCACCGCCGAACAAACCAACCCATCGCTGCTGTTCAAGGATCCGTCGATCAACCCTGACCATGTCAATCCAATCGTCCAAAGGACTCGTTCGACAGCCCGTCGAAATGCCTCGGGATTGCTCAAGGAAGATGGGACGACCAACTCGAAAGATGCAGGTTTGCGTGTCTTGCTCCCAGGTCTTCCAGGAGCACCGAGCACCTACTTCTTTAGGGTCCGTTCCAAGAGCACCAATATCGACAATCCTGCCGCAGGGATCACATCCGGTTCCTACACGGCCCAAATCCGCTTGCGCGATCAACAAGAGTTCGGTGGCTCGACCGTTCAGTACGCCGATATCCGCTATGCGACCAACGGCATCCAAATCAATGGAATGCCAAACAACTCGCCACTGACGGGCGAAGCCAACTCGGCGATGTACGACGGTGTGACCACCGATGGCATCACTGACCTTGGACCTTTGCACCTGACCAACAAAGGCGCAATCAGCGTCGCTGGAACGCTTGCCGGTGGAAGCAATCGCTTCCGATTCACCGTCGGGGATTTGACGAGTGAATACGTTCGAACCCCAAGCTTCACGGCGACTTACCCTGTCATCATCGATGTCGATTACGCCGATGGTCTAAACCGCAAGCGGCTCAACGTCCAAGTCCTCTTGGACGACGACAATGACCCGACCACTCCTGGAATCCCCGTCAATCCGACGAACCGAACCCGTTCGGCAATTGTCGATGACCTGCCAGGTCCATTGTCCGGTTCGGATTTGGTGGATCTGACCCGAGGGTCGGTCGGAACGGGTGACCCGTTCCTGAGCTTCCTAGGCGCCGATGAACTCCGACGAGGAACTTACGAGGTCATCGTGACCGACGCTGAAGTCTTCTCGACCAAGGCGGGTGTTTATCAAATGGAGATTCGCGGGGGGGATCAACTGACAACCCTTCCGAGAAACTACCGTGGTTCCTACAGCACCACGGTTGAATTCCTACCTGGATTGACCATTGCGGATCGAAGCACCGTCGATGTGACCGACGGAGCCAACCGTGTGACGTTGGAATTCACCCGCACCGGCGCGGTCAACTTTGGCAACATCCCAATTCTCTACTCGGCCACCGATAGCCCGGCTCGCCTCGGGGATAGGTTCCGAGACATCATCAATCAGCTTTTCCAACAAAAGCAACTCAATGTTCGCGCGGCGGACAGCAATCGGGTTGTCAGCGGCAACGGCAATGGGATTATCGACCTGTTCGGAAACGTCGAAGTCATCGATCCGTCGAATATCTTTACCGTTGCAGGTGTTTCTGGCATCCAACGCTTCGATGGTACAAGCGATCAAAATATCGCTCGCAACCAAGGGCAATTCATTGTTTCGAACAATGTGATTACCAAGAGCCGTGACTTTGCCGTCTGGACGGCTCCGTCGGACAAGTACTATGCAAGCGGACGAGCACAACAAGCGCGGCTAAACGCGTTGGGGACTACGAACCTGACCCTGCCACCGACCCTCGGTGGTGTCTACACACGGAACTTGCCGGTGGCCAACACGGTTCCATTTGGAGTGGCTCCCGGATCGGTCGCAGAACGAGCAGGGGTCACCCCGGGCATCGTCGTGATGAACAACATCTTCGACGAATCGGGACTCGGCGGTGTGAACATCCAAGGCGAAACGCCGACCTGGAGACTAACCGTTCGACCCGGTCGTGCAGACACGGCTGCCGTCAATGACGAAGCTACCCACGCCGGCTTCTTCTTCGACGACGCGATCCCCAGTAGGCTTGAAGTCGGTTTGGCACGCACTCGGGTTCGTTTCGAATTTGAAGACATCGCAGGTGCGACCACTGCAGCCCCATTTTTCGGAAGTGGTATCGTTGGCGGTAACGGATGGGCTCCTGATTTTATCCCGATCTACTATCGAGAAGACGGTGGTTCACTTTACTTGCGTCAAGGTTCTCCACCTCCTCCCTCAGGCTACGCGGCTGATGAGATGATCAAGTCCATTCGGGACTCGTTCTATGGAAGTGTGCTTACTACCAACGGTACGACCCAACGTATCTCCACCTGGATCGAACCTCAAACGCCTGTGATCGTGGGCGATCCGGCCGACCCGCTTACGTGGACCTACCCTTCGGCGACTCTCGTAGTGCGAGGCCCCCAATACATCGTAGGGGTAAACACTCCGATGCAGATCCAACGTGTTGGCGAATTCACTGCATCACCATTCGCTCGTGTTGTCAACAATACCTTCATCGGGAACGACGGACGCGCCGCTTCGGCTGGTGTTCGCCTCGATTCTGAAACCAATGACACCATCGCCGGTGCCGTCGAGACATTCCAAGGTGTTGGCATCAATCCACAGCAGTACTCAGTCGATGGTACGCTGACTGCCGATCCGCTATCGACCGGTTCCTCCGATGTGGATCTCTACAAGTTCCAACTCGAGATCGGTGAGCGGGTGAAGATCAATGTGAACTCCACCGGTTCTCTGAACGCCGCTATGAAGATCTTCAACGCAAGCGGTGTAGCTCAGATCGTTAGCAACGGTAACGATCCAACCACAGCCGACAATGTTGCGGCCCCTGGGGAATCCCTCGGATCGGATCCGTACATCGATTTCACTGCGACTACGGCGGGTGTTTACTACGCTGCGGTTAGCGCTTCTGGAAATACCTCATACGATCCGCTTTCGTTCGCAGATCGATCCCGAGGTGATACCAGTGGTGATTACACGATGACCCTCGAGGTCCTTCGCCCCGAACAGTTTGTCATCACGGTGGACGAAGTGAATTCCTACGCCGACGGGGAAACGTTCACCATCCGCCAAGTTGCCGACTTCGTTGGCACCACCAACAACGCCAGAACCTTCGAGTTCACAAGGTCCGGAGCCGTCTCAGGAAGCAACATTCCTGTCTTTATCGGTCCTGAATACCGAGTTCCTGACGTGGCTCGCGCAATCGCAGCAGCCATCAACAACGCCGGTATGGGCAATGCCCAAAACCTTGCAAACGGTGCTTTTGGGTTTGCCAACCCTCTGGCTCCTGTCTCGGCAGTTGCCCTCGGAGGTATCAACGGATACAACCCAACGGCAAGCAATACCGCCGGGCCGGATCTCGGAATCAACTCTGGCAATATCCGCGGGGCACAACTCGAAGCCGGTTTGAACAGAACCCCGAACGGAACCAACGATAGGGGGCCGTTCGACATTGCTAACACGCCAGGTACCAACCATATGGCCCTGGGCTTTGGTCATGACCGTACGATGTCCGGTCCGTTCGGTACCGCCCGAGGTGATGGCACGACGGAGAAGTTCGTGGTGGTTCGAAATGCCTACTCGATCACTTCAAGTTTCTCGCGTCGCATCAACAGCCAAACCGGCGGAAACAACGCAAACCAACTCATTCCTGAGAGCGGTATCGCCATCTCTGCAGGCGCTACGCCGACATTGATGAACAATACCTTCATCAATGTCCAAAGTCCGATCGTCCAGGAGCCACCAGCTTACGAAGGTACGATCATAGGACCTGTAGCCTCAGTTCGTCCCTCGGCAGTCATCGTCGGCGGAAACACTTATCAGTACATCGAGCCAGCGAAACCGGATTCGAACTTGACTTGGGGCAACATCGAAGCGGTCCCGACGAATGTTCCGAATACCAGCTCGGACTTTAACTTCATCGCTGCCAACAACGAGAGACTCTTGGTCGACTTCCCAGGAAACAACTTCCTACCCGGAAGCGGTTCCCAGATCATCGATAGCTCGATCAACTCGTTGCCAGAACGACAAGGCTTCCTCGGCGTGAAAGCCGCAGTTGGAGTCGCACCGAGCCCAATTCTAGCCCCCGATCGCGACTTCTACGGAATCTTCCGAGCCGACGATCCGAACATCGCTCCCCCGAGCGGTCTGGGTGCAAACGTGTTCAAAGACCGTGGTGCAGTCGACCGAGCGGACTTCATCGGACCGACGGCCGTGTCGCTCGTGCCGATCGACAACGATGCGCAACAAGTCGACAGCGACAAAACCGAGTCGATTATCCAGCTTACCGGTGGTGTCTATCCTGAATTCCGAATCCAACTCAAGGATGGTTTTGAAACGGCCAACCTCGGCGGTGGAACAGGCATCAACGACGATTCGGTTGTCGGCCGAACCGGCGGCAATCGCCTCCCAGGCTCGGTGGTGACCATCACCGAAAACGGTCGGCTTCTGGTCGAAGGTATCGACTATGCCTTCTCCTACAACACCACCACCAATGAGATCGTGCTTAAGCCTCTGGCTGGAGTTTGGAGAAACAACAAGGTCTATGATATCAATATCAACAACAAGGACCGTTTTGTAGTCAATGCCGACGCTGGCGATCAAATCAATGATGGGGATAGCTTCACCATCAAAGACTCCAACGGCGGAAACGTGACGTTCGAATACGATAGCGGGTATCGCCTGCAGATCCCACAAGGCCTGCAATTGAACCTGCCCCTTGCAGGCGGTGGTGCGGGCGGAATCCTCGATGGCGACCGATTCTCGATCTTCAGCGGGGGAACATCCTACGCCTTCGAGTTCGATAGCAATTCGAACATCATCAACCCAGCGGCAAGAGTGATTCAGTTCACCTCGCTCTCGACCAAGCAACAGGTTGTCTCGTCGTTGCTCGCTGCGATCAACAACCCTCAAATACCCGGGGTAGTCGCAAGCCTCACGAACGACGGGAACATCTTCATCGGTGCACCAATCGGTACGACGGTCGATACCGAATCGGCTCCATCGATTCAACAGCCCAATTCGACCATCGGCTTGCGAGTGCCGTCGCTGGGTACTCGTCCTGGTGGTATCACCGATGGACAAACCTTCAGCATCACCGACGGAAGAATCGCCGTGGTCTTTGAGTACGATTCCGATGGCACAACCCAACCGGGAAATGTGCTTGTGGATATCTCTCAGGCCAACTCGGACAACGATGTCGCTGTGGCTACCCAGGTGGCTATCGATGGCTCGAGCCTTGCAATCAACTCCACGGTCGTCAATGGAAACGTCGTTCACCTAGCCTTGCCCAATGCAGGTCGAGTCGATGTGGTCAGCACCGAACTGAATATCGTCGGCGTGGCCCGAACCATTCAAGACGGCCAGACGATCACGATTTCGCGAAACATCGCAGGATCGGTCACGACGACCACCTTCGAATTCACCACCGATGCTGCGGTCGCCGCAGGCAATATCCCGGTGCTCTTTGGCCCGACGGACACCCAAGCTCAAATCGGCCAAGCACTGGCCGCTGCGATCGCCGCTGCCGGTCTGGGGCTTGCACCTCAGCACGTCGGCAACGGGAATGTGATCATCGGTGGCTCCTCGGAATACTCGATCTCGGTCGCCAATGCCCCGACGGTCGGCCTGTTCGGTCAACCAGGAGTCCAAGGCCGCACGAACTTGGAGATCTTCGGAACCTTGCTCCTTCAAGTTCCACCCCGAGGCGGTGCGGATCTGACGGACAACACGTCGTTTACCATCACGAACCGAAACATCACTGCGATCTTCGAATTCGATGGGAACTTCAGCGGTTCGACCATCCCAGGTAGCCGAACGATTCGATTCGGCGGTACCTCGACTCAGAACGATGTGGTCAGTGCGATGATCGCGGCGATCAACGCCTTCCCAGGCTTGGGGGTCAACGCTCGCGATGCTGGCAACGGCCGAGTCGATATCGGCCTGCTCGCAAACGCGGCTGTCAACGTGCTCGATAGCAATCTGACTACAGCGCGCGGAAACGCTCAGGATGGCGATTACTTCAGCATCACCGATGGAACCAACACCGTCACGTTTGAGTTTGAGAACCTGAGCCTTGGAAACGGTCGCGATCCGTCTCGCGTCCCGATCCGCTATACCAACCAAGACTCGGTACAACGGGTCTACGAAGCGATGCAGGCGACGATCAAGTCGTCGATCCTGAACCTCGATTCCCAGATCACCAGCCGGGGACTCGAACTCTTCGACACAGCCAGGTACCTGACGAACGTCGACAACGCTCCTTCGTTGCGTCGCACGGGTGTTCCGGGCGGAGCGATTCCTGTGATGTTCATCCAGGACCCATCGTTCAGCTCGATCAACATGCGCGATGCGATCATCCGTGCGATCAACGGACTCTCGGCAACCGGCGGTACGTCGCTGGTCGCTAAGGTTCGTGGTGGTTCGACTCTCTTTGTCGAGAATGCTGTGAGCATCAGCCCTGAACTCAGCAGCTTCTACCTCCGAGGAGTCCAAGACAACGCAGGAAACTTCCTCGAGAGCAATCGCATCGACAACGAGACGAAGTTCACGATCATTATGCCAGGAGTCGAACTCGACTACGGCGACGCGCCGGATCCGTTCACGACCACTCTAGGCCGATACCCAACCCTCAAGGCAAACGATGGTGCTCGGCACGTCGTGAGCAACTCGGGACTGCAACTCGGACCTGGAGTCTCGACCGAGAGCGAAGGCAAGCCGCAACCGGCAGGCGATGGAGATGAAAACGACGACGGCGTGTCGTTCCGATTCCAAGCCAACACCTTTACGTCCACCCAAACTCCGATGTTCAACAAGAACGTCGATACCGAGTTGACCGTGACATTGTCGGCCCCCGGCCTGCTCAATGGATGGATCGACTTTAACTTCGACGGCGACTGGTCCGACCCAGGTGAAAATGTTTTCGACGGCGTGGTCTTTTCCGCAACCAACTTGACCCAAACCCTTCGGGTTCGTGTCCCTGCGACCGCTCCGAACGTCCCGGTTGCAACCACCTCGTTCGCACGATTCCGTGTCTCCACGGAAGGAACCCAAACTCCCGTTGGATTGGCCCTAGATGGAGAAGTCGAAGACTATCGAGTGACGATCGTCCCAGGCACGCCGCCCGTAGGAGTCAACGACACCTACACGATGAACGAGGATCAATTCGGTGGCTTGGTCACCAACGATCCTTTTGATTCCGACGGGTTCCCTGGTAACAACGGCGTTCTGGCCAACGATATCAACCCCGATCGCAAGCCTCTTTCGGCTCGCTTGGTCACTCCACCGACGAATGCGTTGGTCTTCCAATTCCGCGCCGATGGAACGTTCGATTACATCCCCAACCCGGATTACTTCGGCCAAGACTCCTTCGTGTATATCGTCACCGACGGGGTGCTCGATTCGCTCTTGCCAGCGACGGCCTTGATCAATGTCCGTCCGGTCAACGATCCACCGATCGCAGGAAACCTTACCTACACGATCGATGAAGACCAACGCTTGGATATTCCAGGCTCGGTAGTCATCGCTGCTTCGGTTCCAGGACCTGCTAACGAGAGCGATCAATCGCTGACGATCCTCTCGGTCGATGCCCTTTCGGCACAAGGCGGTAGCGTTCGATTCATCGGTGGCCTGATCACTTACATTCCCCTGGCGAACTTCGTCGGAAACGACTCGTTTACCTACACGATCATCGACAACGGGATCACTGGAAACCTCCCGGATCCTCTGACCGCAGTCGGAACCATCTTCATATCGGTCTTGGATAAAAACGATCCACCCGTGACGACCAACAAAACGCTCAATACGGACGAGGACGTCCCTGTGAGCATCACGATCGACGATCTGATCGCAGGCGATACCGTCGGTCCTGCCGATGAACAATTGATCCAAACCCTGAGCTTCAGCGGTTTGATCAACCCAACGGCGCAAGGTGGTCGAGTCGAAATTGTCGGCAATCGCGTGGTCTACTACCCACCGAGCCACTTCAACGGTGTCGATACATTCCGCTACCTGGTGACCGATGACGGATTGAGCAATGGCCAACCTGATCCGCAAACCAGCCAAGGAACCGTCACGGTCAACGTCGCGCCGGTCAACGACCCACCGTTTGTGCTCAGGCCTTTTGGCACCGTCACGGTTCTCGAAGATTCGCCTGAGCAGGAATACATCCTCTCTGAGTTCTTCAGCGATCCGGATATCGTCACCAACGGTGATGTGCTGACCTACCGAATTGCAAGCAACAGCAATACAGGCCTCGTTGAACCGACCTTCGCCGGCGGCAAGATGTTCGTAAGGCCCAAGGCCGATCAGAACGGTCAAGCGACCATTGTTGTCGAGGCGATGGATTTGGCCGGACTTAAGACCACCAACACCTTGAGGTTGGTCGTGACACCGGTCGATGACGATCCACGCTTGGTCAGCCCACTGCCGGATCGAACCGTCTCGGAGGATTCCTTGCCGCTGGTCTTCGACCTGAGCCCAGGCTTCTTCTTTGACCCAGATGTGATCAACGGAGACTTCCTGACCTTTACGGCCACAAGCAGCAACAGCAACGTTGCCACCGTGTCGATCCTGGGCAATAAGATCCAATTGACTTTGGTTCCTAACGCTTCGGGTCAAACCACCATCACCGTGGTTGCCACCGATACGACCAGTCGGTTTGTTTCCGATTCATTCATCCTGACGGTCACCCCGGTCAACGATGCACCTGTAGCGATGCCTGATTCCTACGCGACTCCTCAAGGTGTCACGCTCGTGACGACCGATCCGCTCGGTATCCTCACGGCAACAACCCTCGATGACGGTGTCTTGGCCAACGACCGAGACCCCGAAGGCGACGCGATGACCGCTTCGATCGTCAGCGGTCCGACCCGTGGTACCGTAACGCTCAACCCGAACGGAACGTTCACTTACACCCCTGGTCCGACGGCTCTGTTCGGATCGACCGACACGTTTACCTACCGAGCTATCGACGCCTTCGGCGCTGCGAGCCCGCAGACGACCGTCACGATCACCATCGGACGTGCTCCTGCTCCGGTTTACCAAAACCCAAGCCAGCAATGGGACGTCAACGCTGACGGGTTTATCTCGCCGATCGATGTTCTGATTCTCGTCAACCTCCTCAACTCGCGTGGCTCAAGTATCCCGGTCGCCGGTCTACCCGGACCTCCTGATTACGTCGATGTCAACGGGGACAACTTCGTCACACCGCTGGATGTCCTGGCAGTTGTCGACAAAATCAACTCGATGAGCGGTAGCGGAGAAGGCGAGCAATTCGTCGGTATCAACACCGCTCCACGAGTCGATTCGATGGTCGTCGAAGTCGGTAGGGGGCTAGGTTCCTCAGCCCAAATCCCAGCTTGGGCTGGTATGATGGGTTCCCGAAACCTCAATGCAGCAAAGCTTGCAGCAATGCCGCTCGCTAGCATGTTCGCCAACAACTCTTGGGACGATGACTTCGATGACCTAGCCGGTCTGATGGGAAGTCAACCCAAGAACACAGGCGAGCTGAATGACAAAAACTCCTCGATCGATCAGGCCCTTTTGGACATGTTCGGCGAATAACAATACACACCAAACGATCGGCGGAGCGTTGGCAACAACGTTCCGCTCGATCTATTGACTCTTCCATTACCTTCCATTTTTGTACCGTACGGTTCCAAGGTTCGTTCAAATGGGAATTGACGCTTCGAGATCAGCAAACAATCGTTCCAAGCAGCAAGAACGACGCAACGGGTTTCGCAACATACTTTGCGAGAATCTGGAGCGACGCGAAGTCATGGCAGGAGATATCCTCGACCTAGACTTCCGTCTCCTGTCGGTCGCTCCGAATACCGGCGAGACTTTCTCGACGACTCGGTCCAACACCCTCAGTGAGTCCCCTAGGGAACTGATTTTCCGCTTTGCCGGTGGCGATGACGTTCGCCAATCGACCCTTCGAAGCGGGATCCGCATCTCGCGCTCTGGAGGTGACGGTGTCTTCGGCTCAGCAGGAGTCTCGTCGGATATCATCGTCACGCCCGAATACCTCGACTTTGCCGATGCGGCCAACCGCCGCGTCGTCGTCGCGCGGTTCTCGCAACCTCTTCCAGATGATCTCTATAACGTAGAGATTTTCGGAGTGGATCTGCCAGCCCAAGGTATCAACGCCGTTCGAAACGTCGCCAACGATCCGCTCAAGCCGCGTAAGAATGGAACCGACCGCGATAGCTACGTATTCAATCTCGAGCTCGGCTCGAAGATCACGGCGATCGTTCCCCAACCCCTCAATCGCGATGCAAACGGGACGCTCTCCCAAGATCTCGATACGATCGAGGTCTATTTCAACGACTCGGAACTCTACGATCGGCAAATTTCCACAGGGGATCTTGCGCCCCTTGCCGATCCGACCGTCGTCGATCCTCGCTTTTACAACCTGATCGCAACAGCCGATTCGGTTAGTCCCTTCGACGATCGAGTCTTCAATCCGATCCGAGTGACCTTCAATCCGGCAACCCGGATGGCATCGCTTCAATTCGCAGGCCCGATCCATTCGCTCGGTGGCAGCGGCACGTACCGCCTACGGATCGGATCCGATTCACCGGTTTCGTCCGTGACCAATCCAGGAACCGTTCCGTTCGATGTTCCAGGAGTCGACCCACAAGGCTTCCTCAGCGGCGCCTACAACATCAATTCGGGGTTGCCGATCACCGGAAGCTTCTCCTCGATCCTTGAGCAAGAGATCCGTACGGTCGCCAATGCGCTCCAATTGGATTTTCCTGGCAGCAGCCAAGAACCCGGACACCGCGATATCCAAGAAGATCGCTCGCTTCGGTCTCCGGATGTGATTTGGGGACCACCGAACTTTGCTCCCGATGCAGATCCTGAAATCCGTACGATCAGGTACAACTTCATGGAGAATCAAGCTTACGGGGTCGACACCTCGGGGCGTCGTTTGTTCACCTCGATCTCCACGGAACAGAAACAACGCATCCGCGAAGTCTTCGAATTCTATTCGCGATACCTTGGGGTCGATTTCCAAGAATACTCCGGGCCGACCGCACCGGGAATTTTTAATGTCATCGTCGGCGATATGACCCCGATCGGAGCGACCATCAGCGGCCCGGGGGATCTTCTCGGGGTCGCTGGCCAAGCTACCGATCCAGATGATCCGTTTACCTCCTGGGATATGGTCATCCTCGATGGTTCTGAACCTTGGGACAATGCCTTTGGATTCGGCGTTTCGCAAAAGCCTCTCGGCGGCGAAGTCGTCCCAGATAACCCCATCGCCCAAGCCGGTCCGTTTAGCTTCTTTACAACCGCTATGCACGAAATAGGCCATCTGCTCGGCCTCGACCACACCTACGATCTACCCGCAGGGACGATCATGGGTAGCGATAGCAACGGTGGGGTAACCAACGCCAATGGGGCTGTGGTAGGAACCCGTTTGAACTCCAATGCCAATCCACTCGAACAGATCTTCCCAGGGGTGATCGACCAAACCCACGGTCAGCATGCTCTCCGACCTGATAACCGCGATGTCGACCTGTACCGCTTTGAACTGGTCACCAACGGACAAGTCCGATTGGAAACCATCGCCGAACGATTGAACAACTCGAGCAACCTCGATACCCACCTGACATTGCTCAAACGAGATTCGCTCACCGGACAACTCTCGATCGTTTCGGTCAACAACAATTACATCAGCCAAGATTCGCTGATCGATGTTCCTTTGACCGCAGGCGAGTACTTTGTCGCCGTAACCGGCAAGGGTAACGAGGACAACAATCCCCAGGTTTTAGATACCGGTAGCGGTGCGACCAGCCAAGGTCGCTATCAGCTCCGATTCGATTTCAAAGGGACCAGTGCGAGCAATATCTCCGAGCAGAGCTTCACCTCGACGGCCTTCGGTTCGGCCCTCGACGGAGACGGCGATGGAATCGCTGGTGGCGATTTCAACTTCTGGTTCCGCACCGCTGGAAGTTACGGGGCCAGTGCAAGCTCCCCTCGGACGCTCATCGTCGACAAAGCCTACACGGGCCTGACGACCCTCGGTACCTTGGACCAGCCCTTCAAGACGATCTCGTCGGCCGTCAGCGCCTCGCTTCCCGGGGATATCATCCGCTTGGCAGGACTCGATGAAGCCAACCCGATTCCCTCGTTGACCAGCGTCCGAGCCTACGAAATCGGTAGGGGTGCTTTCGGTTCAACCCTCTCCGATGGCGATCGCCTCGAAGTCCCCCGAGGGGTTACCTTGATGATCGACGCAGGCGCGATTCTCAAGCTCGGCAACGCCCGCATTATGGTCGGTAGCGATGGAGTTCTCGATCGATCCGGAGCGGCGATCCAAGTCCTCGGCACTCCGACCCTCCCGGTGTTCTTTACTTCCTACACCGACCAGTCCCTGGGGATCGACACAAATCCATTGGAAACCACCCCGAAAGCTGGTGACTGGGGCGGTATTGAAATTCGAAACGAAGTCGATCGTTCTCAAGGCCGCTTTGACCGCGAACGCGAAGGGATCTTCCTCAATACGATTTCCAACGCCAGGATGACCTTCGGCGGAGGTCTCGTAGGCTCCGGAGCCCAAGCCAAAGTCACCAGCCCAATCGAGCTGAGCGAAGCACGTCCGTTGATTCTCGGCAATTCGATCACCCGCAGCGCCGACTCGGCAATCAGCGCCGATCCGAACAGCTTCGAGGAAACTCTCTTCACAGAGCCTCGTTACCAAAACGCAGGGGCGTTCATCCCCGATTACCGACGAGTCGGTCCGGTCATCTACAACAATGACATTCGCAACAATACCATCAATGGTTTGTTTGTTCGCGTCGAAACCCTACCGGGGCAACCGACCAAGTCGCTTACGACCCATGGCAGGATCGACGACGCGGAAATCACCCTCGTATTCGGCGAAAACCTTCTGATTTCCGGTACCCCAGGGGGAGCCCTCAACGAGATCGCAGGTCCCAACACGTTGCTGACCCTCTTGACCGACGTTGCACCCACCTCCGGTAGCGGATTTACCAGTGCCTCGGCCGTCGAGTACATCGTCACCTACATGGATCGCTATGGCCAGGAAAGTCTGCCTAGCACCGGTAGGAACATTGTCGTGCCTGCGAACCGATCGGTTCGACTGACCAACATCCCTGTCGCGACGAGCGATTACGTTTCGCGAAAAATCTACCGTCGGATCAACAACACGGGGGCTTACCAACTAGCCGGGGTTCTGAACAAAGACGATACTTCCTTTGTCGATAACAACATCACCCTCAACGGTGCGATCCAAACACTCGGTCTAACGGAACTGAATCGTTCCCGACAAGACAGCACTTTGGTGATCGATCCGGGGATCGTGGCCAAATTGCTCGGCACGCGCATCGAAGTCGGCATCGGAGCGACGCTGATCGCCGAAGGAAGCAAAGCCAAGCCGGTGATCTTTACCTCCCGACTCGACGATCGCTACGGGGCTGGCGGAACCTTTGATACCAACAACGATGGGTCGGCAACCACAGGTACAGCCGGCAATTGGTCGGGTATCCTTGCTCGCCACATGAGCGAATTGAGCCTCGACAATGCCGTCGTGACTTTCGCCGGCGGCGAGTCGCGTATTCCGGGCGGTTTTGCGTCGTTCAATGCAATCGAGGTGCATCAAGCCTCCGCGCGTGTTGCGAATTCTCTCATCGAACGAAATGCTTCGGGACGCACCAATACCAGTGGAACGAACCGAGATGCCAAGGGGAACAACGACGGATCGGCGATTTTTGTTCTCTCAAGCCAACCGGTCATCATCAACAACGTAATCCGCGACAATTCGGCAGCAGATACCGCCGCGATCAGCGTCGATCACACAAGTCTGTCGACCAAAGTGGTCCGCGATTTCGGTCGATCCACCGGCCTGAACCAACGCGAGACTGACTTGGGTATCGGAAACTACGGCCCGCTCGTCTTCAACAACCGCTTGGGCGGAAATGGACTCAACGGAATGCGTGTCCGGGGCGGTACGCTCCTGACCGAAACGGTCATGGACGATACCGACATCGTGCATATCCTTCAAAGCGAAATCATCGTTCCGGATTTCCATACTTTCGGTGGCCTACGACTCGTCAGCAAAGTCGACTCGAGCTTGGTCATCAAAGCCAGCAACAACGCGGGTATCACCGCTGCGGGCCGACCTTTGGATATCAAAGACCGCATCGGAGGGACCGTCCAGATCCTTGGGTCCCAAGGTTTCCCGGTCGTGATTACCTCCCTGGCCGACGATTCGATCGGTGCTGGATTCGATGACGAAGGTGCATCGCTCCGAGACACCAACAACAACGGTTCGGCGAGCTCGCCCCAACCCGGAGATTGGCGCAGCATCCGCTTTACTCCGTTTAGCAACGATCGCAACGTCGATATGACGTACGAGAAGGAATCGGATCGAATCGCCTCGAGCGGCAGCAACGATAATCCATTCCAAGCCGAAGACATCGGCAAGCTTGCAGCGAACTTGAGCCTCGGCGACGAAAACCTGCGTCTGGGCGTGACCCTGACCGGTACGATCGCCTCGCCCAAGGACATGGACGTGTACCGATTCTCCGGTGTCGCAGGGTCGACCGTTTGGCTCGATATCGATCAATCCTCCGGTTCGCTCGATTCGATCGTTGAACTCATCGACGAAAGTGGCCAGATCATGGCTCTGAGCGATGATTCGCTGGCCGAATCGATCGCCGATCAAGCTCTGGGAAATCCGAACTACAATCCGGCGATCCGTGCCTTCCCAATGGATCAACTCGCTACCGAAGTTCAGAACTCCCAAGCCGCAGGATCCAACGTCGACTTCCAAGCGACCAACCCGCGCGATGCAGGCATGCGCATCGTATTGCCTGGAGTCGCCGGAACCTCGAACCTCTATTACGTCCGAGTCCGTTCGAGCAACAAACAACCCGGCGTCGCAACCGATCCGTTTGATACCACCTCGGGGATCACCATCGGTGCGTACAAACTCCACGTACGACTCCAAGAACGCCAAGAGATCGCCGGCTCGACGGTTCGCTATGCAGACCTTCGGTTTGCAACCAATGGCATCGAAATCTTCGGCAATACCATGCATTCGCCATTGGTCGGCGAGTTCGCTGAACCGGCTCTTGACCTAGGCAGCGCCTCATCGACAGCGATCGATGTAGGGAATGTCATGGTCAACGACCGAGCCGGTGTCTCGATCGCTGGAAATTTATCGACGGCAGCCGATGTCGACTGGTTCAATTTCTCGGTTGGGCGCGACGAAGACTCCATCCAACAACTGCCGGGCAACACGCCCAATACGGCATTGAGAGTCGACGCTCACGGATCGTTGATCTTCGATCTGGATTACTCCGACGGAACCGGACGTGCCAACACCCAGTTGTGGGTCTTTAGACGCGAAGCTGGCGGCAACATGACGCTGGTACTCACCGGCGATGACTCGAACATCCAAGACGACCAGCCTGCGATCCTCAAAGGAACCGATCAGACCGACCTGTCCCGAGGATCACTCGGCAAACGCGATGCATACATCGGACCTATCGAGTTGCCCCCAGGCGACTACGCGGTGGCCGTAACCAATAAAGCGGTCAGCTACTTTGGGCTCCGACAGTTCACCCAATCGGACCTCTCGGGCATTCCAGGCGCTCTCGAGATCCGACTCGAACCTCTCGATTCGGTAGCCCGCTTAGGCGAAGACCGATTCGAGCCACAACCGGTCCTGACGACCGCCAGTGGATCGCCTGAACTATTCAGGGGTGGACAAGTTCCCTTCACCCTTGCGGATGTAACGCTCTTCGTGGCGCGGACCGATACGGCAATCGATGCCGGTAAGGTCTCTTTCCTCAATCCGATGACCGGTGCGGTCGAAGCGCACATGAGCCGCGGTGGAAACTCCGAAGACATCTTCACCAACGGCTTCATCACGCGTGACATGGCCGTGTCGCCAGCCGGGACGGCCATGGGCTTCCGGATCCAAGACCCAGGTCCGATCACCGATACCAATGCGGGGCAATTCTTCGGCATCGATATCGGCGATACAGGACTTGCCATCCCCGGAGTTACCAACTCGGGAATCATCACCTGGGGACGATACTTCGATGCCAACGGAGCCCTCGATGTACGACAGTCCCAAGACGCCAACGGAAATGCGATCGGCGATGGAATGGTCTTCACGGCACTGACCTACACGAGCTTGGGTGCATCAGGCCGATCCAATTTCTTTGGTGTCGCCTCGCGTCGCTTGACTGGTAGTTTTAATCAAACTCCGAGCGCTCCTTTGCCAGTGGTTCGAAACATCATTTATCAATTGAATCCCGACACGGGAGCTGCGATCAATTGGCAAGGGTTACCGACTCGTACCGATACCGATTATGAGAACGGTGTCTACAACATGGGTACGACGGCCGGGACGAACATTCAGGAAGCTGGATCCTTCTTGCTCGCCACCGGAACCGTCAACGGTGTCACGACGCTGGGCAATCAGGTTTATGGGGTCACCAACCAGGGAGAGCTGGTCACTCCGGTGATTGTTGGTGTACCAGCCCTTCCGACCCGAGTGGTCATCAACGACCCGACCACTGGTAATCCGATCAATTTTACGGGGCTCTCTCGCGGCCCTGCCAACGTGGAAAATGGACTCTTCGCCGATGTCCTCTTCGGTGTATCGACCGCCGGAACTTTGTATGCCTTCAACACCGCCGGGGAACTACAACCGGTATTCCCGTTCGGTGCAAGCTCGATCGACTTAGGTGTCGCCTCGATCGCCGGCATCGACTTCAGTGCCTTGGATGCGAACCTTTGGCACGTGTCGACTCCCTCGGCCGATCCGGATTCGGCTTCGGCCGGTCACGGTCGAACCCAAACGTTCAATCGCTCGGGTTCCTCCCAAAGCGGTGGGAATAATACCCTGCGGTTTGCTTTCAACAACCCTGGAAACCGCTTCGGTATCGATAACTTCGCCAATACGGTCAACACCTATGCGATGCCAGGTGGAGCATCGGGGGCTTTCGAAAGCCGTCTACTCGACCTCAGTAGCTACTCATCGAGCGATCAGCCGGTGATGTATTTCAATTACAACCTCAGAACCGAGAACGCGACGGCCAACAACGACGGAAATATTTTTGGCGATGGTGGCAACAATCCATTCTTGGATTCGTTCCGGGTTTACGGGGCAGGCGAAGATGGACAATGGATCCTGCTGACAACCAATAACTCGGCAGGCTACGTCGATCAATCCTATGCCGACGGGGCGATTTTCCCTCCGTTTAGCGAATACGATGTGCCTCGCAACGGCAACCAAGACGCCTTCGGTCGCAGCTTTATCTCCTCGTCGGCCTTCGATAACCAAGGTTGGCGACAAGCGCGCGTCAACCTGGCCTCTCTAGCCGGAAAGCGAGACGTCAAGATCCGCTTCGAGTTCAACTCCGGCGGTGACTTCCGTACCAATGACCCCGAGCGCGGTGGAATCGAACTTTCTGCAATTCCAGGCGAAAGGATTTCCGACGGAGACGCGTTCACGGTCACCGCGCCAACCGGAACTGTAACCTTCGAATTCGAACTCGGGCTTGTCCTCAACGTCGGTAGCGGTCAGAGCTTCAGAGTCGGCGACCAACTCAAGATCGGCACCGACATCTATACCTTCGCGACCGCTGCAGGTCCGAACCTTATACCGTTTTCCAGCACCGATTCGCCTGCCGACATCGCTGCGTCCATCACGAATGTATTGACCGCCGCTGGTTATACCGTCGTGGCCAGCTCCGCATCGGGCAACGTGCTGAACATCACCGAACTCAACGGTGTACGACTGCCCGCGTCGGTCTTGCCAAGCGATTACGATCTGCTCGGACCTGACCGCGCGATGATCACCGGCAAACCCGGGGTCCAAGCAGGAAACGTTCCGGTCTTTATCGATAATTCCATGCCCGCCTTCGACAGTACCCCTCCAATAGCCCCGAACGTGCGGGATCAGATGATCATCGCCTTGGCCGGTGCCTTGAATGTCGCCGGACAGGAAAACAACCTCGATGTTTGGCGGTTCGATCGAGACACGATCAAGTTCTTTGGTACCGGTGTCTCGGTAGACGACCCAGGGGTCCTGCGCCTGAGCGGCTCGCGACTCGGAGATAGCTTCGGTCCTGTCGATACGAACTTCCCTGTCACCCAAGCAGCTCGTCGCGCTTTGAACAACGGAACAAGTCGCGGCATCCCTGCCGCACCGATGAGCGTAACGATCGATGACATCGTCATCAGCTTTGCCGAACGCGGTGAGATGGTCTCCAACGGCCAATCGTTGCAACCGATTTTCAACGACACGTTCCAGTACGAACTCTCCGGTGGTCCAGGGGGTGCAGGCGCTCCGGAAATCGAGACCGGTGCCTACCAACTCGAAATGCGAACCGCCCCGGACTACGGGAAAACCGAAGGCCAAAACTTGGCCATCGAACCGGTCCCCTTCGTGGGACCCAAAGGTCGGACCTTCGACACCAATGACCGCTTGGTCAAAGCCATGGCGATCGATACGACTGGTCTTGCCGGTCAAATCGGTGACGGTTACTCCTTTACCGTCAGCAATGGCATCAACGCCGTTACGTTCGAATTCAATGTGTTCACCACGGCCAACGTCAGCGATCCGGCATTCCGTCCGGACATTCCCGGACGAATCCGCATCCCCTTGGCTCCCAACGCGACGGACGTCCAAATCGCTTTCGCAGTTCGAAATGCCATCAACGATCCTGCCGTTCGTGCATTGCTCGGACTGACGGTCGAAAATACTGGCGATATGTTCGGTACGTCCCTTTACAACGCTGCCCACTCGACGACCCTGCAATTCAACGGCGCGGTCGCTTCGGATCTTTTCGGAAACTCCACCTTCGGATTCCGAGATGCCAACGGCAACCCAGTTCCTGTGGGCTTCAACACGATCAAGTACGGACAGGACACCCAGTGGGGCGAAGATTCCGGTGATGCGAACACCTTGCGAGACCAAGGACAACTCATCATCTCGGGCGTCGGTGTATCGCGATCCTCCCAGTACGGCATCAACCTGATCCCAGCTCCTCGGGATCTGAGCGATCGATTCATCAACATGGATCAGATCTCCACGCAGCCGATCCAGTCGCGACAAGTTCCGATCTCTACCGAGGCGGGGAACCGACCTTATCCGGGATCGGTTCGCAACATGATCACCCTGAACAATAGCCAGTTGGCTCCAGGTGCGGTCATCGTCAACAATATCCTTGCCGGAAATTCCAACGGCGGTATCCGAGTCGGTGGCGATACAGCCTTCGTGAACCAAGCCAGTTCGCCGGTAAGCGTCACGAGGATCGTCAACAATACGATCTACGGATTGAACGCGGGAGCCAACCAGTCGGGGATCGAGGTCGAGGCCAACACAAGTCCGACCATCCTGAGCAACATCCTGGCCAATCTGGCTCGTGGGATCAACGTTGCCAATGACCCTGCACTTTTGAACTCGATCGTCATCGGTGCGAACCTCTATCAGGGCAACGCGGCAAACATCCTGCCTGCGTCCCTCAATGGATCTCAGTCGTTCCCGATCACCTTAACGGCCTCCGAACCGCTCTTTACCGACCCGACCCGAGATCGTTTCTACCTGCGAGCGTTCTCTCGAGCCATCGATTCGTCGATCGCCTCGCTCGAAGACCGAAACTTGCTCGACCAAGTCCGTTCGGCCGTCGGTCTGCCAACGAGCCCGATCATCGCTCCTGAATTCGATGCCTACGGCTTGCTCCGTAGCGACGATCCGTCGGTGAGCACCCCAGGTGGCCTAGGCTCGAATGTCTTTGCCGACCGAGGTGCCCTCGATCGCGTCGATCTCGATGGACCTGTGGCAATCCTCCAGAGACCTCTAGACAATGACTCCGCAGGGGTCGACCTGGACGGTTCGAATACGTATGTGCAACTTAAGGCCGGCAATATCGACTACTTCGAAATCCTCATCGATGAACGCCAAGGAACCGGTCCGGATCCATTGACAATCACCCAGGACAACGTCGTTCTGACCGAGAACGGTCGAATGCTCAGCCCCGGCGTCGATTACGTCTTTGGCTATAGCTTCAACAGCCGCACGATCCGCTTGACACCTTTGGCTGGTTTCTGGCGCCAAGACAGCGTCTACGAACTGACCTTAATCAACAAGCCGACGGTTCGTGTCATCGCCCCAGACGACGCGGCCAATCGTATCGATGGCGATCGCTTCACCGTTTCGCTTGCAAGCGGTGGCACTCGTTCCCTGGAACTCGATAGCGGATTCGTCCTGACGGTTCCAGCCGGTGGTGTGGCCGATGGCCAAACCTTCACCTACACCCCTGCCGGCGGTGAGACGATCCGATTCGAATTCAACCTCGCAGGCAACACGCAAACGATTTTCGCCTCGAAGGTCATCACGTTCTTGGCCACCGACACTCCGGATCAACTCGCCGCCAAGATCGCAGCCGTTGTCAATCCGCTGATCCGTCAAAACGGATGGCCTGTTCAAGCCATCCCCGGTGGACGAGTCGTCGTCGGGGGTAACGTCGGCGATACGATGAATGTATCGAACTCCTCGCTGGTCCTTTCAGGTACCCCCGGTGTTGCTGCCGGTGCGATCCCTGTGAAGTTCCTTCCAGTGGCCGGTTTCGATGCGATCGCGATGTCCACGGCATTGACCCAAGCCCTCAACCAAGTCGGTTCGGGCGTAAAGGCCTACTCGCTTGCCAACGGATTGATTTTCGTCGAAGGGGTCAACTCGATCACGGGCATGGCCGCCTCGCTCTCGATCCCTGCGATCCAAGACTTGGCCGGGAACAACCTCCAAGCCAACCGAGCAAACTCGCTGACCCAGTTTACGATCCTCATGCCAGAAGTCTCTGTCGACTACGGCGATGCGGTTCAACGACCCGGAACCGGTTCAAACAGCAGCACGCTGCTGGCCGATAACGGCGTTCGACACGGGCTTTATCCCGACGATGCAGACCTGTTGGTCCTAGGAGTCTACGCCGACGGCGAAATCGATGGCCAACCCTCCCCTGCAGCCGATGCCGATGACTTCGATTCGGCAATCGACTTCGGGACCCTCGGGAACTTCCTGAGCATTTCCTCAAAAGGCCCCGCTCGACTGATCGCCTCGGCGTTCGATCCGACCATGGTCGGCAAGTCGCTGACGATCTCCGATACGGTCTCCAAGTCGGTCACTTACGAGTTCACCGACGGTGCACCCGCTTTGATCCCCGGTGCCCGTGCCGTCGACCTTAACGGTGCAGTTACCGCTGCAGATGTCGCTTCGAGGTTGCAAGCGGTCGTTCTGGCCTCGATCCTCGATGGCAGCATCACCGGCATTCACGCAAATGTCACCGGTGATGTCCTCTCACTCGGCGGAACCAGCGGCCATCGATTCGATTTGACGAACGCACTTGGCGCTGTGGCTCGAGTTCAATCCGGGACCAACGAAGTCCTCGTGCAATCGAACCTCACAGGCCTCGCGGCCGGCAACACGATGTTCTTGTCCGATGGCTTTGGGAATTCCGTAGGCTTCCAAGTCATCGATACCGACCCACTGGCCACACCGACGGTGCTCGGAGTCGGTAACGTTGCCGTCTCGGTCAACCTCGCGACGGTCACCCCGAACAGTTTCGCGACGGCACTTGCCGCTGCGATCAATAAAGCGATCAACGATTCGAAGCTCAAGCTTCCTACCGTAAGTGTGGTGAACAATGCACTGACGGTCTCGGCCGACGATGAAGACGGCGTAGAGTTCGGTAGCTGGTTCAACTCGCAATCCCTGTCGACCCCCGTGAGCATCACCGCTTCGACCAGCGGGTTCATCGACGCTTGGTTCGACTGGAACCAAGACAACGATTTCGAAGATCCAGGCGAACGGATCCTGAGTGCTCAACCGGTGATCGCAGGTTCGAACACCTTCTACGTCACGACCCCAGCGAGCGCTGCGATCGGCTTTACGACCGCAAGGTTCCGGATCAGCAGCACAGGTGGACTCTTTACCTACGGATTGGGAATCGGCGGCGAAGTCGAAGACCATCTGATCGAGGTCCTTGCCGGTTCCCCGCCGGTGGCCAATGCCGACACCTTCATTGTTGCAGAAGACAATGTCCTGATCATCCCAGCCGCAGGCGTTTTGACCAACGACACCGATGTCGATAGCCAGCCGATTCGCGTGTTTGACTCGGACCTCACCCAACCCGGTGTCCAGCCAGTCCGTGGCCCAGAGCATGGGTACCTGACGCTTTCGGCCGACGGCTCCTTTGTGTATCTACCGAAACAAGACTTCTTCGGAACCGATACCTTCGTCTACCTAGCTACCGATCCTCGCATGACCAGCAACAGGGCTGCAACCGTGACGATCACCGTCACGCCGGTCAACGATGCACCGGTCGCCGTCGACGATGTGGAAACCATCAACGAAGATCAGACCATCACTTGGGATGGATCGCTCTTTACCGCCAACGATCGGACCCAACCGGATCGTCCAACCGGAACCGACGGGGATATCTACGATACCAACGAGTCGGGGCAAACCCTCCGAATCGTCGATGCCGAACTCGTCACGGACCGCGGCCTGGGTGAAACGTTGACCCTCCTCAACAATCAGATCACCTATACTCCTCCGACCGACTACAACAACCTGATCAACGGACCGGTACTGGTCCGTATCCTGATCGAGGATTCCGGTGTTGCCGGTGGCGACGAACAACCCAAGCGTCCAGGAATGGACGATATGCCTCCGACCTTGATCTACAGCACCCTGACGATCAACGTCAACGATGTGAACGATCCGCCATTGTTCAACATCCCTCGCCCGACGCAAACGCCCCTTGAGGATGCAAGCGTCAGCGCACCTGGATTCTTGAACCTGATTTTCCCAGGCAAGTCCACCACCGACGATGAGCTGGGGCTTGTCGCGGGAATTGATCCGCAAAGCGTCTCGTTCGAAGTCACCGCGTTGGATCCAACGCGATTTACTTCCGACGGCCAACCGGCGATCACTCCCGACGGAACCTTGACCTACACCCTCAATACCGATGTCAACGCGTTGAACTCGTCGCCGATCTTGGTCGAAGTCATCGCGATCGATAATGGCAACGCCGCTGGCTCGCGTCCTGGACGTCCAGATGACAATCGCTCGGTACCCAGGACCTTCACGATCCTGCCGGTCGAGGTCAACGATGCTCCGCTCTTTACGATTCCTAATGCGGTGATCAACA
>Ga0315907_10000979_pt1 | contig 39279 bp, 33 predicted proteins | sample LakEriMetagenome_3_FD_203525 | JGI IMG/M metagenome (GOLD analysis project Ga0315907, IMG submission 203525) | Freshwater fungal communities from buoy surface, Lake Erie, Ohio, United States - Buoy 12 MA123 | ecosystem: Environmental > Aquatic > Freshwater > Lake > Lake biofilm | place: USA...
TTAATGTTGAGTTGCTCGATGGAGTTTTGCGGAGAGAACGCAGCTATATCAAACGGATTATACCCGAGGAATTCTCCCGTTGCTGAATACATGTCTCTGCGCACATCGATTTGAGGCGAATAACTGGCTCCGATATTCCATTGCACCATGTGTCGAATTGCCTTGAGGGCAGTTTTATTTCCTAAATTAAATGTGCCATACAACCGTGAGTTGAAATTACCTGAAGCATTCCAGTTTAAAGCGCTTCTCAAACCATACAACGTGTCGAATGTAAGCGACTCACCGGAAGGCGCCAATTGACCTTGCAAATACTTGAAGGTATTGGTCACCGTGCTATTCACCGACAATGTGAATGTGCCATATTGCTTCGCACGCATCGTAGTGGAGGCTTGTGCTTGCAAGCGCAAACCATTGCGCGATTTCATCCATAAGCTATCCAACTTTGAGAAGGCAAAGAGCGATGCATTCTCGCTTACTGTGTTAGAGAAATCCCCCGAGGCAGTAACACCAATGTTATCAAGGGTCTTTTTCAAACGCAAGTTCTTTTTAGCAAATCTTCCAAGCGTGATACGTGACATATTGATATTGGCTGTTGGCAAGGTGACTTGAATATTGCGCGACTGCGTATTTTGTGTATGACCTGCAGTCAAGCCCATATTAAATGGCGTATCCGGCCAACGCTTGGTCCATTGAATGCGCGAGCTAAATGTGCTGCTCAAAAAGTCGGTTTGTGAAGTGTTAAGATTGTTTCGAAAGTTATTGAGCGATCCTAAATTCACACTTGATGAAAAGCTTGAATTAGGGCGTGCTCGCGGATCCTGATTGTGTGTCCACTGTATGTTGAAATTCGTGGATTTGCCATAGTCCGGCAATTCGGGTATGCTACTCACATTCACTACTCGGGAAATATTGAAATCACCGGAATATCGATATAGTTTTTTGTATGCTGTAACATTACGAACTGCCCAACTTCCTCGGGTGTATACATCGAACAAAAACTTGGTGTCAAGATGGTCGTTGACCGGTATGTAATATCCTAAATTTTGTATGAAAAAGCCTTTGTCATTCGCATTGCCGTATCCGGGCAACAGAATACCCTGAGCAGCTTGTTGTTTGTTGGGGAAAAAACCAAACGGTAAAGCAAGAGGTGTGGGGATTTTCCGAAACTTTAAATACAAAGGACCTGAAACGACCTTCTCATCGGGTATCACCATTGCTTTGCTCAATTGAAAGTGATAGTGTGGATTTTCAGCGTTACAAGTAGTTAGTTTACCCTTGCCCACGGAAATCCAGTTATTCGAAGCCTTTTTCGAAACTGCGGAAAGCAGATATGCCTCTCCTTGTTCGGTTCGGACTCCATAGCTGACACCCCGCTGCGATTTGAAGTTATAGGCCAGTGAATCCTCCTGAAAAGATGTATCACCATCCTTGAATGTGGCTCTTTCTATGATTTGACCCAAACTATCACGCTTGCCCGCCGCCTTCGCAGTAAAGTCATTCAAGGAAAAAACAATAAAATCACCGGCAACCTCCATTTCACCATACACCACGCGCGCTTTACCATAGAGCAAAATGCGCTCATTAAGAACGTCGACTACCGTAGAATCCTCGGATGAATATTCAACCGGAAAATCAAGTCCTAAATCGTCAGCCGGCCCGATAGTGTCGGTCAGCTGCTCAAATGGTTCACCAGTGCGCATGAAAAGCTCCTTACCCGCGGCATCTGCGCTGACAATCGGCCCCATTATCAACAAGAGCAGGGTGAAAAGACTATAAATCCGGAAGTGAGCTGCCAACAGACAAAAATAATTTTGTAGATTGTGATTAATTCGGCTCAAAGCTATGAATAACAAACGCAGTAACCTATGTAACCCTGGTTCGCGCTCAACGCGGCGTAAACGTGCTGCCGCGCTCTTTCTTGTGTTGGGTGTCATTTTAATGTCGTACACGTTGCCATCGACAGTCGCTGAAAAGACTTTTATAGTGGTTATTGACCCGGGACATGGCGGAACAGATCCCGGAAACCTAGGCACAGGGCGACTTCTTAAAACCGAAAAGGACGTTTCGCTCGACGTTGCCCTGATAGTTGGCGAATACATTCGCATACACTACCCCGACGTAAAAATTGTATACACGCGCAAAACAGACGTATTCCCAACCCTGGCGAGACGTGTGCAAATCGCAAACGAAGCTCTGGCAGATCTATTCATTTCCATCCACTGCAATGCGAATGACAACAAAGCTGCTTCTGGAGCAGAGACGTTTGTAATGGGCTTGCACAAGTCCGAAGAAAGTTTAAAAACAGCGATGCGAGAAAATGCCTCGATATACCTGGAAAAAGATCACGAGAAAAACTACAAGGGATTCGACCCAAAAAGCCCCGATACCTATATCATTCTCAGCATGCGTGAAAACGCATTTTTAGACAAGAGTATCAACCTTGCAAAAAATGTTCAGGATCAATTTCGCACGCGCGTGGGAAGAAAAGACCGCGGTGTGAAACAAGCCGGGTACTATGTCATCAGCTTCACCAATATGCCCAGCATTCTCGTAGAACTAGGATTCCTGACCAACCCGGACGAAGAAGATTTTCTGCATAGTGATGAAGGTAAAACGTATATGGCTTCGGCTATTTATCGCGCATTTCGCGATTTCAAAGAAAAGGAATCCCCTTCTGCCAAGCCACCGGTTGATACACCTGTAAAAGTACCGGAAATCAAACCTGAGAAAAAAGAAACGAAACAGACCGAAAACTCAACTGCAACCGTTGGTGTGAAAACTCAATCAAATGCATCTGAGAGTAAAACCAAACCCGCAGAAGTCAATACCAAAACGGAAGTTAAATCCGAAGTGAAGACCGAAGTAAAGAACACAGCCTCTGTGCCTAAAACAGAGACAAAACCAGCGAATACAAAAACAGAAGCAAACCCGACAGGTCTAGTAATTAATAAACCTTCTGACGTGCCAAGCAAGAACATAGAAAAGGGTGTCAAATTTCAAATACAAATTCTCACCTCCGGGAAATCACTTAAACCGGAAGCACCGGAGTTCAAGGGAATCAAGAATGTAGAAGAATACATTCACAACGGCATTTACAAATACCTTTCAGGAACGACAGACAGCTATGCCGAAGCAAAAGTGATACGTGACAAAGTGATTGAATTCGGCTTTAAAGACGCATTCATTGTAGCGTTTGAAGACAACCAGCGAATTGACCTGGCCAAGGCCGTTACCCTAACTCAAAAGAAATGAAAATCAGACGCGAGTTTCTCATCGGTGTGCTTGTGGTAGTATCAATCACATTGCTGTACTTCGGCCTGAGCTACCTGAAAGGCGTCAACCTATTTCAAAAGCAACAAAAATTCTATGGTGTTTATGACAACGCCGCAGGACTTCAAACTTCAAACCCGGTCATCTTAAACGGCTATAAAATTGGAATCGTTAAATCAGTTCGATTGCACGATGATGGCAGCGGGCGCATATTGGTTGAAGTGCTTCTTCGCGACGCAAATCTGAACATTCCAAAAGATACAAAGCTTGAAATCTATGACGCTGACCTTTTTGGGGGTAAAGCCATACAAGTATTACTGGGTCAAAGCACCGAACTCGCTCTGAACAAAGACACACTTGAAACCAGCATTTCACTAGGACTTGCCGAGAGCGTGAAACAGGAAATAGAACCTCTCAAACAAAAGTCAACGCAACTTTTCGCCAGTGTCGATACACTTATCAGCAACATTCGTCGTGTATTGAATAAAGAACAAACGCAAGATTTGACCGAGGTCTTCGTAAACCTGAAGAACACCATTTCAAACCTCGAACGCACCTCGTCTGAACTGAATGGAATTCTAGTCAACAACAAAGGAAAACTAGGCTCCATATTCGATAACGTCAATGCCATTTCAGCGAATCTCCGCGCCAACAACGAGGAGTTAACCAATGCCATTCAAAATGCTTCGCTCATCACAGATTCGCTCGCACAGTTGAATCTTTCCGGAACACTCCGACAAGTGGATCAAGCGCTGCAAGGAGTGAACAAAATCACGCAACAAATCAATAGCGGCGAAGGCAGTTTAGGAAAACTCATCCAATCCGATTCACTGCACAATGAGGTCGTACAAGCATCGCACAGTCTTGACCTTTTGCTCAATGATATGCGAGTGCATCCGAAAAAATACCTGAGTTTCTCCGTTTTCGGACGGAAAGAAAATGGAGAAGAATTTTCTAAAAAGGAACTCGAACAGCTCCGCCTAGAAATAGACAATCAGCTGAAAAAGAGATAACTGAGCCTACCCTTAGTTAACACAGGTAACGTCGGGTGACATATCCTTAACACAAAAGCCTTATTTCTTAAAACAGGTGTAACACTAAAGGCGCTTGGTGAAAATTGCTTTGCAGCGCAAATCAAACACCAATCAAAAAATGAAACACCTCAAGTTTATCGCCCTTTGGTTCTTTGGAGCCTCTGTGGTATTAACGTCTTGCAAAAAAGACGAAGAAAATGACGACGTTACTCCACCCGTTGAAACTCCGGGCACTGTAGTCGTAACATCCAACATTACAGCTAATACTACCTGGGAAGCGGGCACCGTTTATCAGTTGGCTGGTCGCATTACCGTTACTGCGGGTGCAACCCTCACTATCGAGCCGGGTACTATCGTGAAAGGCGAAGCAGGCACAGGTGCTAATGCAACTGCTCTCCTCATTGCACGCGGCGGTAAGCTTAACGCAAATGGAACTGCAACTTCACCGATCATCTTCACTTCTGTGGCCGACGAAATTGACTATGCTGATATGGCTGCCGGCAACTTCGCAAGCCCAAACCTCGAGTCTACCGTTAATGGACTTTGGGGCGGTGTTATCGTATTGGGTAAAGCTCCTATCTCTGCTTCTAACGATGTAGGTGATGTAAGCGAAGTTCAAATAGAAGGTATTCCAACATCAGATCCTAACGGTCTTTATGGTGGTAATGATGCTGCCGACAACTCAGGCACAATTCGGTACATCTCTATTCGCCACGGTGGCGCTAATATCGGTTCAGGTAACGAAATCAACGGTCTTACTTTAGGTGGTGTTGGAAATGGCACTACAATCGAGAACGTAGAAATCGTAGGTAACCAAGACGATGGTATCGAGTGGTTCGGTGGTTCGGTAAACGTAACAAACGCCGTTGTTTTCAATTGCGGTGATGACGGTATCGATACAGACCAGGCATGGAGCGGATCGCTGAGCAACGTGGTTGTTATCGGAGCTGTCGGTCACAGCTTCGAACTTGATGGTCCTGAAGGTACAGCCAGTGCAGGTCATGCAATCAGCAATGGCAGCATCAAGGCTTCTTTCGATGGTCGTGTGTGTGTTGACCTTATCAACGTAGACAACAATTCGATTGTAGCATTGAGTAACTTGTACTTCACCGACATTGAAGGCACACAGGACATCAATAACGTTACAGCTGCAGGTGTTACATTCGAAAATATACAGTTCAACGTTCCTGCCGACAGCTTGCAAAACCATGTAAATGGTGCTATACCAGCAGGTGTTACAACAGGATCAACACCACAGGCTACCATTAGCTCACTGGGTTGGACATGGACCGCACAAAGCGGCGCCATGAGCGGACTGTAAGCTCCAAAAGCCAGAAGCTATTTTTTACGATTTAAGTTCATAAACACAATCGAACAGACATTCCCGAAAGAGGATGTCTGTTCGTCATTTTAAAAACACCATGTCAACACGCCATTTCTTTCTCCTGTGTTTTCTAATTGTTAGCCACGTGTTAATCGCTCAAAAAGGAACGCTCAGAGGTTCCGTAAGCGATCGCGAAACCGGTGAAACTTTAATTGGAGCATTCGTAACTGTAGAGGGAATAACCACGGGTACCGTAACGGATCTTGATGGAAACTTCTCGCTTGATTTGCCCGCAGGCACCTATGCTATCAATGTTTCGTACGTTTCGTATGCGCCCATTATAATCGAAAACGTTACCATTAAAAGCGGCGATGTGACTGCCCTTGAACAAGTGCTGCTGAGTCAGAAAGGGGCCGACTTAAAGGAAATTGTTATTTCGGCTGAAGCAATTCGAACCTCCGAACTTTCACTGATGAACATGAAGAAGAATTCCGATGCTCTGCTCGACGGAATCTCTTCAGCTCAATTCAAAAAAGTCGGTGATGCAACCGCTGTTGAAGCGGCTAAGCGCGTCACAGGTGTTTCAGTAGAAGACGGTAAATATGTTTATGTGCGCGGCCTAGGAGACCGTTACACAAAAACAACTTTGAATCAAACCGAGATTCCCGGCCTCGACCCGGACCGCAACAGTTTGCAAATGGATATCTTTCCAACCAACCTCATAGATAATATTGTAGTTGCCAAAAATTTCACGGCTGATCAACCGGCTGATTTCACCGGTGGACTTCTCAACGTTGAAACGAAATCGTTTCCGGAAAAGAAAATATTCAACGTGGGAATCTCTACGTCCTACAATCCTTCCATGCACTTTAATAAAAACTTCCTGACGTATGATGGAGGCAAAACGGATTTTCTCGGGTTCGATGATGGAACACGCGCACTTCCTGCAGGTGCTAACAAAACAGAAATCCCAACGCCAATTGGAAATGCAACCGATGAAGAAGTACGCGATTTTGTTACCAGCTTCAATCCTCAACTCGGTGCCAAAAAGGCGACAAGCTTAGCTGATTACAGTGCTTCGGTAAGCTTCGGGAATCAGTTGGATTTAGGTAAAGAAAATTCTGAATCACGGAAGCTTGGTTATTTGTTTTCTGCATCCTACAAAAACGAATATCGCTTTTATGAAGATGTTCAATATGGAGAATACCAGCGCAAGATTGACTCTACAAATTACGAAATGACCTACGCTACAACACAGCAAGGTCAGCTGGGTGAGCGCAACGTGCTTATAGGGTTGCTAGGCGGTCTCGCTTACAAAACGCAGTTCAACAAGTATCGCCTTACAGCTATGCACTTACAAAATGGTGAAAGCAGAGCCGCACAATTCCGAATCGAAAACAACGGAGAAGCCGTTGGTCAATCGGGCTATATCGCCTCTTCCGACAACCTCGAATACAACCAACGGGCGTTGACCAATGTGCTTCTCTCCGGAACCCATGTCAAGCAAGAAAAGAAATGGGATATTGACTGGAGATTATCGGGCACACGTTCATCGAATAGTGACCCCGATATTCGCAGAACGGCATTCACCCTCGAATCATCCGACACGCTCTTCAGCGCAGGCGCGGGCGGAAATCCTGCGCGAATTTGGCGTTCTCTTGAAGAATACAATGCACATGCACGTCTTGACCTTACTAAAACATATGACTGGAGCGAAAAAGAAGGGAAACTCAAATTCGGTGTTTCACAAGTATTGAAGCAACGTAATTATGAAATTCTTTTCTTCGATATACAATTCTTTGGCTCGCAAGACTGGCCTAACCCTTCGCCTAACGAAGTATTGAAACCGGAAAACATTTTCCCGAGCGAAAACAACAACATCTACTATCAGTCGGGTAATAATTCCCCTAACCCGAATGCCTACAGCAGTAACGTTAGTAACACCGCCGGATATATTTCCAATGACATTCGCTTAAATAAACGCTGGAGAACGATAGTAGGTGTGCGTGCAGAAAATTATGTGCAGCGTCATACCGGGCGTGACCAACGCTGGGCTAGCGGTGACACAATCAATGGGAATAATCTGGACAACGAAAAGGTGCTCGATGCTCTCGACTTCTTCCCTTCAATCAATGTGATTTACTCAGCCAACGAGCGACAAAATATTCGCGGATCCTACACTAAAACGATTGCGCGCCCTTCATTCAAAGAGCTTTCGTATGCGCAAATTCTAGACCCCATCACGAACCGTATTTTCAACGGTAGTCTATTTACCTATGGCAACTGGGATGGTAACTTAGTTGAAACGCGCATCGATAATTTAGATCTTCGCTGGGAGGCATTTCGCGAGGATGGGCAAATGTTTTCTGTAAGCGCCTTCTACAAGAAATTCGAAAACCCTATCGAAATGGTGCGCATACCGGAACAACAAACAAGCACCGAATTCCAACCCCGAAACGTTGGTGATGGTCAACTCGTAGGCCTGGAAATCGAAGCGCGCAAAAACCTTAGCTTCATTTCTCCATCATTGAACAAGCTTCTTTTCAATGTTAACGTGACAATGGTTCAATCGCAAATCGAAATGACAGAACTCGAATACAATTCGCGCAAGCAATACGAGAAAGTTGGTCAAAACATAGAAAACACTAGGGAAATGGCCGGACAATCACCTTATGTTATTAATGCCGGATTCACCTACACCAATGACAGCTTGGGTGTCGATGCCGGTTTATTCTACAACGTCAAAGGACCAACTCTTTACATTGTAGGTGCAGGTCTATTTCCTGACATCTACTTCGAATCATTTCATAGTTTGAATTTCAGCGCTTCCAAAAAGTTTGGTGATGAAAAACGAAGTTCAATCGACTTCCGCATCAGCAACTTATTGAATGATTCTTGGGAATACAACTACCAAAGCTTTGAGGCTACCCCGCAAACATTTAGCCGCATGAGCCCGGGAAGAGCTTTCAGCATCGGCTTCAGTCATAAATTTTGATTACTTCAGAAAGATTTCATTTTGGCTTCGCGGCCTTTGGTCGCGAAGCCATTTAAAGTCTCGCAGCAACAAAGGTTCTGAACCGGCGAATCGATTCGACTTGAATACAGACTTTGGCTGACCTTCCATTCGCAAAGCAGAAAGCTCACCGCCCTCGAATCGTATAAGTATGGAGGAACACTCCCCTTCATTTGTGCCCATGGCTTGTGGCTTGCCTTCCTTATCATCGGTAGGATAGTAAACCAACTCACCATTTCCATCTACCCAAACCGATTCAAGCTCGCTGTTCAAGAAGGAAGCTGTTGCCATTTTCCCTTTGATTTGGTTGAATCGCATTTCAGGACCTTCTAGGCTATCGTTCGCCTCTGCATCAGAAACAATAAAAGCATTGCCCATCACCCATGCCTTATCCAATGACTGATTACTCAGACCCAATTTCAGCGTGTCGCCCGTTACCTGGTTTTGTGCGCTCCAAACGATTGGATTTCGGTACATCCAAAGAAGACTATCGCTCTGCAAGTAGACAACCGAATCACATACACCCTGTAAGTCAGTTTTGAAAATTCGTACACCATGATAAGCATAAACAATCTGGTTGTGGAGGGAGTCGGGCAATGCCTTGAGGGTATCGGCATGCATAAACAACGTATCTCCATCCATGACTTCAAGTAACATGGCGTGGCCCGTAACGAAGCTCAGTTCTGTGCTTTCCAAATGCTTACCGTAATCACCCCAAATCTCAAAGGTCTGAGTCGTATCTCTGATTTGCACATTGCGAAACACTTCGCCAAATCCCTTTTTGCCATTGTAGTAGAGACTGTCGCCATGCAAGATTGTTGTGCGATCGCGCACCCACGCGTTTTTTCCAAAACGTGATTCATCCTTGCGCGAATCATAATATCCATTCTCGCAATAAATAGAAACGCTATCCCCGTCAATCCTGGTAGGACCAAGAAATGTAGTTATCTCACTCGAGCTTCTATATTGCATGGTATCGGTTCGCACCGTATACGAGGGATTTTTCAGCACGACATCACGCTTGAAGTTGAACACCTCTGTCTTGCCGTTATACGTTCCGTTGCGACTGGTAAGCGTATTCCTATTGGTTGTTGAGACTATTCGACCACCGGTTACATAGCGTGCGATTTCCTCTTTCACCAGGTAAGTCAGGCCGCTGCAGGTAAGGGTCATATCACGATCACGCATCACTACATTTCCGGTGAGCACTGCTGTGTTCTGCGCTTTGTTAAAATGAAGAAAATCTGAATGAACGGTGCTGCCCGAAGCTTCCAGAATTCGAATATTACTGAATGCATCAAAATCATCATTAGCATAGAGATATGCGCTGTCGCAGAAAAATGATGTGCCTTCCAGTTCCAGATGAACATTTCCCAGCAGGCGCTGTGCATCTACCAGAGCCTTATCGTAGCGTAGTTCGTTGGTATGCACAAGTTTCACACGCCGAGCGCTTCCCTGAGCTAAGGTCTGTTGCGACTGCAACAAGAGAAGGACCAGAAATGTGAAAAAGCAGTGTTGCATGAAAAATACGGTTTTAGAACCGAGCTTCAACGAAATTCAGCTCACACTATTGCAGGCTTGCGCTCTATCGTTTGGGTGCGGTCCGGACCCACGCTCACTACAGTAATGGGAGTTTCCAAATGCTTCTCGAGGTATGAGATATAATCGGTCAGTTCCAAAGGCAAATTAGACTCCTCGCGCATAGCTGTTAAGTCGACTTCCCAACCTTTCAAGTCTTCATATACCGGCTCAACAAGCGAAGGAGAGATGTCGAATGGCAAATCTTCCGTGGTACCGGTATTCGTTTTATAGTGTGTGCAAACTCGAATGGTGTCGAACTGGCTCAATACATCAGCCTTCATCATGATGAGTTGTGTAACGCCATTTATCATACACGCATAACGCATGGCCGGCAAATCAACCCACCCGCAGCGACGAGCTCTGCCGGTGGTAGAGCCATATTCATTGCCCACCTTCCGCATCGCTTCACCGGTTTCATCATTCAATTCAGTTGGAAACGGTCCTCCACCCACCCGGGTTGTGTAGGCTTTAAAAATACCAATCACTTCTCCTATTCGATTGGGCGCAATGCCAAGGCCCGTGCACGCACCGGCTGCCACGGTATTCGATGATGTAACGAAGGGATACGTTCCAAAGTCGATATCGAGCATCGAACCCTGGGCTCCCTCAGCCAAAATGCGCTTTCCTTCTTTCAGTGCTTTATTGATAAAATGCTCGCTGTCTACAATCGTAAGCTCGCGAATAATCTGCACGCCTCGCATGAACTCCTCTTCCATCGTTTGAAGTTCTGCGGCATCGGCCGTGTAATGACCCTCAAAGCCTTTCAGCAAATGAAGATGCTTTTGCTTCAACGCCTCATAGCGCGAATGGAAGTCCGCACTCAGCAAATCACCCACACGCAAACCATTGCGCCCGGTTTTATCCATATAGCTAGGACCAATACCCTTAAGCGTTGAGCCTATTTTACTCTCGCCCTTTGAAGCTTCACTGGCTCTATCGAGCAAGCGATGGGTTGGTACAATCACATGCGCCTTGCGCGAAATGAGCAACCGCTCACGAACAGGAACCAGCTTGTCCACAAGTGCATCAATTTCTTTGGCAAAAACAACAGGGTCTATCACGACTCCGTTGCCAACCAAATTTGTAACATGGCTGTGGAAAATTCCGGATGGAATGGTATGAAGAACATGCTTAGTGCCTTCAAACTCGAGCGTGTGTCCGGCATTGGGACCACCCTGAAAGCGCGCTATGATGTCATATCGAGGCGTTAATACATCGACTAATTTTCCCTTACCCTCGTCGCCCCACTGAAGCCCGAGGAGAATATCTACTTTGTTGTTCACGGCTTAAAAAAAAAGACACGCGAAATTAGGGTGAAAATGACTAACCCTTTCTGCGTCCGTAGAAATTCAGCGAATGATGGTGTATTTCAATGCCGAAAATTTCCTCCAACGTTGATTTAATGCTCTGAATCCTGGGATCACAGAATTCTAAAACCTCATTGCTGTCTGTTAGAATAATGTGATCATGCTGTTGATTTTGAAAAGCGCGCTCATAATGCGCGGAATTCTGGCCAAACTGATGCTTGCGGACCAGATTACAATCAATGAGCAACTCTATCGTGTTGTAGAGCGTTGCCCGAGACACGCGATACTTCTTATTCTTCATGCGTAAATAAAGAGTCTCTACATCAAAATGCCCGCTTACCTCATAGATCTCAGTCAGAATAGCAAAACGTTCCGGTGTTTTGCGGTGCTTGTGCACCTCGAGGTATCGGGTGAAAATATCCTTTACGCTGTCTTGAATGCGCTGTGTCATAGGGGAGAATTGCGAGGGCAAAAGTACAGAGGATTGTAGGATTATAGAGTTGTAGGATTGTCGGATTGTAGGGGCTGTGATATGCGGTCTCTGATTTGCAGCCCCTACAATCCTACACCCCTTCTCCTACTCAAACTCACTCTCGATTCTATCCACCGTAAGCACACCATCAATTGCCTTGAGCTTCTCTGTAAGCGCGCTGAGATGCTTGGTATCGTGCACGAGCACAATCACCTTACCTTGAAAAATTCCGTGGTTCGCTTCGAAAGAAATCGCACGCATGTTCACGTTCATATCGGTCGAAATGATGTTCGTGATGTTTTGTACGATACCAACGTCATCAATTCCTGAAAATTTCAGACCCACTTCAAACTGAACTGTTTCAGCGTTGCGCCAGCGTGCCTTCATGACTCGGTAGGCGTACTTACTGAGCAACTCTTGAGCATTAGGACAATTCGTGCGGTGAATTTTAATACCCTCATTCACGGTGATAAAACCAAACACCTCATCCCCGGGAATAGGATTGCAACAAATCGCCAAACTATAATCTACCTTTTGTTGCTCGTCACCAATGAGCAGCGCTTCTCCTTTGCCTTGTGTCGTGATTACCTTTCTTTCAGTATTCGGTTCCGGTGAAAGAGATTTTCTTTCGGGTAATTCCTCCTTCTCAAATCGAATGCGTGCTCCTTCAACAACAAACCCCTTCAACCTTGTCAAGTCAATGGAACCCTTCGCGATGCGCACGTACAAATTGGTTGAATTGACACTTTCAAAGTGCTTAACAAACTCGTCTATGTTCTTGCTGAGAAAATCAATTTTGAGCGAATTGAATTTTCGCTTGAGCATCTCCTTTCCTTCATCGGCAATCAACTTCTTCTCTTCACGCAGCGCGTCCCGAATTTTGTGGCGAGCACTAGCTGTCACTACAATGTTGAGCCAATCTTCCTTCGGATGCTGTTTTTTAGAGGTGAGAATTTCTACCTGATCTCCGCTTCGAAGTTTATGGCTGAGGGGAACCAGTTTGTAATTCACCTTGGCTCCTATGCACTGCGATCCTATTTGCGAGTGAATATGAAAAGCAAAGTCGAGTGCGGTTGCGCCCACGGGAAGTGTCTTCAAATCACCGTTCGGAGTGAACACATAGATTTCTTCCGAGAATAACGACAACTTGAAATTGTCAATGAAGTCAATGGCATTGTCTTCCGGGTTCTCCAGCACATCGCGCACCTGACTGAGCCAGCGGTCGAGTTTACTCTCGGGACTCTCCGCCGCATCTTTATACTTCCAATGCGCAGCAAATCCCTTTTCGGCAATTTCATCCATGCGCACCGAGCGTATCTGCACCTCGACCCACTTTCCGGTGGGCGACATCACCGTGGTATGCAGCGACTCATACCCACTGCTTTTGGGTATGCTGATCCAATCGCGCAATCGTTCAGGACTAGGTTGGTAAAAGTCTGTGACTATCGAATATACCCGCCAGCAATCGCTTTTTTCAGTATCTGACTGCGTGTCCAGAATAATACGAATAGCAAATACGTCATATATCTCCTCAAAAGGAACTCCCTTCTTTACAATCTTGTTCCAAATGGAATAAATGCTCTTCGTGCGACTTTTTATTTCATAATTCAAGCCGGCCTTGTCCAAAGCTCGGCGAATGGGCAAGGTGAAGGCATTGATGAATCGGGTTCTCACCGCTTGGGTCTTCTGGAGCTTGCTTACTATCTCTTCATACGTTTCCGGATCCTTGTACTTAAGCGCAAGGTCTTCCAACTCTGTTTTAATGTTATAAAGACCCAGCCTATGGGCTAGCGGCGCATACATGAACAACGTTTCGCTGGCTATCTTCAACTGCTTCTCACGCTTCATGTGGTCGAGCGTGCGCATGTTGTGCAGGCGGTCGGCAAGCTTCACAAGAATCACACGTACGTCATCGCTCAGTGTGAGCAACATCTTGCGGAAATTTTCCGCCTGGTCACTGGCGTTGTCGTAGTTGCTTACTCCTGAGATTTTCGTGAGCCCATCAATGATGGTGCGCTCCCGCTTGCCGAACAAGTTTTGAATGTCATCCAGCGTGATCTCTGTGTCCTCTACTGTGTCATGCAACAACGCACATACGATACTCGTCGTATCAAGCCCGATTTCTTCCGCTGCTATTTTAGCTACTGCAATTGGATGATAGATGTACGGCTCTCCACTTTTGCGACGCATGTCTTTGTGCGCCTCAGCACTCAACTCAAACGCCTTGCGAATACGCATGCGATCAGCGCGCGACTTGGAGCGGTGACAAACACGGAGGAGCGCACGGTAACGGCGGAGGATTTCTCTCTTCTCTTCTTCTAAATCAATATCGGCGGGAATCATTGATGGCAAATTACTTCATATCGAAAAAGAATTAAAGCATGTTTTCGCAACATTTTCATAATGCAGCGTGGATAAGACGAAAATGAATCGGATGAATCGTTCCTAGTAATCCTGAACAGGCTGAAGCATCCCTCTGGTTTGAATACCGAGCATGAGCCAATTCTCAGTTTTTATTTCCGGCCCAACCTTTTCTGCGCGGATGTTGTGGCGCGCATAGACTTCCCAGCGTGAAGTTTCAGATAATGCCCTGCTCAGGGTGAACCCATGGAAAATGGTCTTGTGTAATTCCCCCTGCAACCATTCATGACCAAAACTTCCACCATATGGATTAGCATAGGACCGTGTGATATTGCCCCCGAAATTATCGACGATGCCATCACCATTCGCATCGTAGTCGCGGCCGAAGGCTCCCGCATTCAACTGCTCAGTCACATTCCAAAGCTTCTTCACGTATCGAACTCTCAAACAAGACTCCACGAAATTGGAACCCAACGGATGTGCCATCGACTGGTTAAGGTGCGTCCATGCCTGTATGGAGCTGCCATGCGAGTATATGAACGGACGTGCGACATTTATCTCCGCTAAAACTTCCAAACCCTTCCCGGGTTTATTCCAACGTAAGCCCAATTGACCTGCAATCTTATTTCCCCACCAGTTATTACTGCGCTTATAGAGTTTCAAGTTAAACTCATCGAGCACGAATTGGCCGTACAACTGTAACGATGGACTTACACGCCATCTCAGCGAAGCAGCCAGCATCACATTATCGGGCGAACCCAAACTGTATTCGACGGGTCTGTAGAAAATAAGTGGATTCAAATAATACAAATCCAATCCTCGTTGGCTCAGTGTATCCCGGTTTTGCCACACCACCCACTCGTAAAGCGAAGCATTCAAGTTTGGTGTTATTTGATAGCTCAGAGCGTGCATTGCGCTGTATTTCACTCGCGCGTTCGCCAAAGGTTGGCCATAAGAAATATCGCGTAATCGCATCCACACATTCATATACCTGAACTTGCCCAATGTTGTGGTGATTTTCAAGTAAGGTGCTGGCGACGCATGGTCACTAAGTATCATTGATCGATAGCCATCGCCCCAAAAGTGCTTCGCCTTTCCTAGCTCAAGGTTTACATGTTTGCCGGCATTGTAATTCACATGACCAAAGGTGTAATGCGTGTGATATAAATGGCTAATACTATCGGCGACGGCATATCCAAGACCCGACAGGTAGTATTCACTTTCGGCGCGACGCTCCAGATAGGATGGCATAAGTCCTCCGGCCAAGGCATATCCGGCCTGAAATGACCATCGTTTAGAAGGATTCCATTGCAATTGACCACCTAACCATGAAACCGAAATCGGACGCCCTCCAAAACCCGCATTCAGATTGGCTAATGACTGCATCTGAAATCGATCCCGAATAGCGAGCGAATCGTTCGGATAGACGGAAGGCTGCAATGGAAATAGAGAGGAGCTAGTTCGATAATTCACGAATCCAACGGCAGGCTCTTGAGCCACCAAACCATTGCTGCTCGCCAGAACTATGAGAAGAAATAATGGATATAGAATCAAACTCCGCATTGCGCCGATAAAAGTAACAACACTTCCAAAGTTACATGAAGGAATCATCTTGTAGTAGGAGCGACACATTATCTTCGCGCCGCAATTTCATGCCTGTGCAAGCAGAATCAACAGCCACATCAACTCCGGTTAAATCATCGTTCGTTCGGGATGTGGCCATGCTATTCAAATTACGCCTAACCCTGCTTGTCATTATTTCTGCCGTTTTGAGCTATTATATGGGGGCCGACGAAACCAACGTTAGCACACTTACGGCTCTCTGTGTCGGTGGTTTGTTATTAACGGGCGGTAGCAATGGTCTTAACCAAGCCCTGGAGCGCGAATGGGACAAGCTCATGTTGCGGACGCAAAACAGGCCCATACCCACCGGACGTATGTCGTTGCGCACAGCCGTTGTTCTCTCTATGACGGCAGGTATTTTGGGCATTCTCATTCTGTGGTATTACTGCGGCACCGCTTGCGGCATCCTGGGTGCATCTGCTTTCATTCTCTATGTGGCTTTCTACACCCCGATGAAACGGGTAAGTAGCCTCGCAGTATTCATAGGCGCTTTTCCGGGGGCCATTCCTCCCATGTTGGGATATGTGGCCGCGACACAAGACTTTGGGCTCGAAGCCGGACTTCTATTCGCTATGCAGTTCATGTGGCAGTTTCCACACTTCTGGGCGATTGCTTGGGTAGCTCACGAAGACTATATGCGGGGCGGTTACAAACTCCTGCCATTCAATGAAGGAAGAAGCAAAGCCACCGCCTACCAGATTTTATTGTACTCCCTTTTCCTGATTCCGGTGAGTTTGCTGCCTTGGGCTCTGCCACTGGAGTCACCCATGACTGGTAACATAGCCGCTATCATAACGGCGGCGGCCGGTGCTGTTATGTCGTACTACTCCTTTATGCTTGTAAAATCGTGTGATACGGCGGATGCCCGCAAGGTGATGTTCGCCTCGTTTTTTTACTTACCGATTGTGCAGCTCGCTTACGTGCTCGATAAATTACCTGGTTAGGCTTCGACCAAACTTTGAAGCCTTTGTGTTGTTATAAACCCAAATACTCGTTCTCATGAGTCAAAACGCTCCAACTCCAGCATCCACCAAAATTGACGTATTCGAAGGCTTGGATCCAGCCATCAAAGTGCGCACACGTAAAATGATGATGTGGTTCATCATCTTCGCCATCGTCATGCTCTTCGCCGGAGTAACAAGCGCACTCATTGTCCTTTACGGAAAACTAATTTGGTTGCATATGTCGCCACCGGTATATTTCTGGCTGAGTAACGCGTTCATAATAGCCTCTTCCGTAACCCTTATTCTTGCTCTGCGCGCGTTGAAAAAAGGCAATCAGTCTTTGGGTATGACCCTCCACACCCTTACGCTGGCCTTAGGCATTGCCTTCACTGTTTCGCAGCATGCAGGCTGGAAACATATGGCTTCACGAGGACTGGGCTTTACCATTACGCAAAACGACCAAGGCCTCTCCGCATATCGATGGAACACACTCGGAAAACTTAACGGAGAATATGGTTCAGACTATTGGTTTGAAATGAACAACGAACGCCTGGTAAAAGAGGGAAATGAATTCTACAAACCCAGCGATCCGTCGCGTCCGGTTACGAATACCGTAATGACTACCTTCAACGCTTTCGGTGCTATGTTAAGCGTGGTTATTTATGTGCATATCATTCACTTAGCTTTTGGCCTCATTTACCTCATTGTGAATACGGTTCGTATTGCCAAGAGACGCATCAACCAGGAAAACACGTTGAGTATTTACATTAGCGGAATGTATTGGCACTTCCTAGGCGGATTGTGGCTTTACTTGTTCTACTTCCTTTTCTTCTTGTTTTAGCCTTATTTAGACACGATTTAAACTAAGAGTGTTCTTTAGTATTGACGGGGTTTTCGAGCTCATCTTCCCTCTTTCCCAACATCGCTTGTCAATTTTTTTAACACGAGCGCCCAACTAAGGCGTTTTGATTAGTAAACTTGCGGCAAATTTTCAGATCGTATGGCAGGACAGGCTCAAGCAGTCAGCAAGGACCAACTATGGAGCGGCGGACAATCGCCCTTCGGTATTAGCTACGGTAAAATGATGATGTGGTATTTCCTCGTTTCGGATGCATTGACATTCGGAGGATTGCTCACTGCATACGGCGTTATTCGCCATGGATCGGCCGATTTGTGGCCCGTTGGTGAACAGGTGTTTGAGTCGCTACCGGGGCTGCATGGCAGCTACCCATTGATTTACGTGGCTCTCATGACCTTCATCTTGATTATCTCTTCTGTTACCATGGTTTTGGCTGTAGAAGCCGGTCATCGCATGGATAAGCAAGGTGTTATCAAGTGGATGGGCTACACTGTTTTAGGAGGTTTCTTCTTCTTGGGTTCACAGGCTTGGGAATGGTCACACTTCATTCATGGCTCGGGCGGAGGCTTCCAAGTAAGCGCTCCCATGACCGTTGCCGCTACTGATGACCACAATCAACCGATTGCCATGGAATTGAATGGAGGTTCTTGGGTGCACATGACATCAGACCTTGGACATGCCTATGAGCACGCGTTGGAACACGGCGACCACATCGAAATTTCCAATGGCAAACTCATCGTTACTCCCGCCGCTCATGGTGAACATGACGCTCATGGTCACGATGCTCACGCTGAAGCTCATGCAGCCGCTCCCCAAGAGTATCCACTCGAAATCGTTCTGAACAAATACACACTGGATCACAAAGATGGCAAAGACCTCCGCAAACTAACAGTAACCGGCGAAGAGGCAGAAAAAATCATGAAGAACATGGCATCCAATACGCTTGTATTTGGCGCCAACCTTTCGAAAAATGAGTATGCAGTTCAGCAACAGTATGCCAACTTCTTCTTCTTCATTACCGGTTTCCACGGTTTCCACGTATTGCAAGGAGTAATCATCAACCTGATCGTTTTCTTAATGGCAGTGCGAGGCGTATTCGAACGTCGTGGTCACTACGAAATGGTTGAAAAGGTTGGTTTGTTCTGGCACTTCGTAGATTTGGTTTGGGTATTTGTATTCACCTTCTACTACCTTGTTTAATCAAGACTTATATCACTGTTTAGATAACTCGACACAACCATGGAAAGAGACGATTTAATTGTAAACGATAGCTACTCCATCAACGCACGTCACAGCGAAGAGGAAGGCAAGAAGATTCGTAAAAAACTATATATGGTAACGGCTATCCTTACCATTGTCACTGTATTCGAAATCTTCATGGGCGTATACTTCAAGCGCAATGGCACCTTTACTTGGGAAACCATCAAGTTACTCTTCATTGTGCTTACTCTGGTGAAGGCTGCTTACATCGTGCTCATATTCATGCACCTGGGCGACGAAAGAAAGAATCTCAAATACGTTGTACTTCTGCCTTATGCGCTCTTCATTTTGTATCTCATCTTTATCGGACTATACGAAGGACTTTCCGTTCAGGAGCTGAACAATACCTTCCGCTAAACATATGTCGACTCGTTCGAAATGGAAAAAGTATATTGGTCTTGCCGGTATGCTTTTTTTGTTTCCACTCCTTTGGTTAGTCTTTTTCGGTGTGCTGAGTAAGCACAAATTCAAGACTCTTCCTTATTTGGGCCCGGAAAATTCGCTGGCTGAAGACCCGCACTATCGTATACCCGATTTTGCCTTTGCCGATGAAAACGGCAATATCCTCACGCGTGATTCCCTGCAAGGGAAAGTCTGGGTAGCCGCTTGTTATTCAACTTCCGACGAACACATTGCGCAAATTACCGAGCGCCTGCTAAACATCAATTTCAAATACCGCAACGAACAGGATATTGCCATCGTTGTTTTTTCTACTCGGTGTGAGAGCGACTCACTTCAAGCAGCCAAAGCATACATCGAGCAGAATACGAAATACAATGCCTTCGGAAACAAATGGAAGTTGCTCACGGGAAACCAGGAAGCCATGCAAGCTTACATCCGCAATGGTTTACTTATACAAGATCTTTCCAATGAGGCTATCTTCAAGCTCATTGATGCCGACGGACACATACGCGGTGAATATGGTAATACCGAATATCATTTTCTGGGCGGTGCCGGAGATTCAATACCGGGTATGGTTCAGGACATAGCACTCCTCAAAAAAGAGATTGACTTACGCCGATATAATGAACGAAAAGCCAAAGAAGCTGCATCTGCAAATCCTTAAGGGGGCAATACTGGCCGTTTTTATAATGCTTGCCGTTGGCTGCAATAACAAGCAAACACGGCAGCCAACTGCCCGCAAACCACTTCCCTATTTCGGTGAGTTCGATATTGAATTGAGTAACTTACCGGACGGCACCCAAAAACCCGACACCCTTTATTATCCTATTCCGAAGTTCAGCTTTGTGAACCAAGATAGTGTGTTTATTACCCGTGAATACTGCGAAGGCTATATTACACTCGTCGACTTTTTTTTCACTGATTGCCCCACCATTTGCCCCATGATGAGCGCTCAAATGGTGCGCCTGCAGGACAAACTCCTAAAGGAAAACCCGGAATTGCCCATCCGATTTCTTTCGTTCTCTGTGAAGCCGGAATCGGACACGCCTGAAAAATTGAAAGCCTATGCCGAGAAAATCGGAGCCGATTTGTCTCGATGGAACTTCCTTACCGGAAAGGCTGCCGACATTTATGATTTGGCACAAAACGGATTTTTACTCACGGCATTCCCTTCCGACACAGCACAAGGCGGTATATTCCACACAGATAAAGTAACATTGCTCGACAAGACCATGCGGATGCGAGGATATTATGATGGCACCTCAACCCTGAGCATGGATCAGTTGTTTACAGACGCAATCATCCTTGCCAAAGAATAAAAAACTATGTTAGAAGCGTCCATTCCCAAAAACGACAAGGCAGCAAAACGAATCATTTGGCTGCTTTCCGTGGTTGTTTTCTTAGTGGTTGTATCCCTGAAGTACATCCATGTAGAAGCAGATTTAGGTTTTAACCCACACGTATTTGCTTCCGTGAATGCATTCATCAATGCCTCTGTGGCCCTCCTTCTAGCGGCGGCACTCATTGCGGTCAAACAAAAAAACTACCACCTGCACAAGCGCCTCATGCTGACAGCCATGATTCTCTCATCGCTGTTTTTAATCAGCTACATCGCACACCATGTGCTGTCGGGCGACACCACCTATCCGAAGGATGCTCCAATGCGCGCTTTTTACTTGACTGTACTCATCACTCACATCATACTTGCCGCTGTTATTCTGCCATTCATTCTTTTCACAACCTACCGCGGACTTACAGCCGATTTTCAAGCGCACAAGAAAATAGCTCGGATTACATGGCCCATCTGGTTTTACGTGGCTGTATCCGGGGTGATTGTTTACCGGATGATTAGCCCATACTATATGTAAGGGGGCGAAGGGTTTGTTTAGGCATTTGACGTATATCTTTGATGCATGAAGAATTCTGTAAGAAATCTCCTTTTAACATCGGCGCTAGCTCTTTTCAGTATAGGTATCTCAGCGCAATGTGCAATGTGCAAGGCCACTGCTGAAAGTGCAACCGAAAACGTGGATAAAGGCATTGGCGAAGGATTAAATGCCGGCATTGTATATCTCATGCTCGTCCCTTATGTGCTACTAGCCACAGTGGCACTGGTGTTTTTTCGCAAGAAAATCATGGCCATCTTCCGGTCATAACTCGCCACAAAGCTTCAAAGAATCTTATCGAATTGTTGCTTTTTACATTCGTGGGTAAATCATGTCCATGTTTTTGCTATTTTAGCCGCAAACTATATCGAACGAATTCACCGCAATGAGGTCTTTTCTATTTTTCATTTTTAGTCTATCGTGCTTATTGCTGGCGAACAATGCATCATACGCTCAGTTTTTTGAAGAGCTAAAGATTGACTCTACCCAAGTGCCGGAAGTGGAAGATCAGAAAATGCAAATCACTGTTACTGATTTTCGCTCCAAAATGTTTATCGAGGCCGATGTGATGATTAAAGGTCTGAACCCCCGAAAAACAGTAGTCTTCAAGAATTTTACAGATTCTACCATGCTCCTCAAAAACTACCGTATTTACACGGTGTCGGTGGTGAAAGAAGGGTATATGTATTACGCGCACAAATTCTGGCCCGCTGAATCAAGTACTCACTATGAACGAGTAGAACTTAAACCTCTTTCAGTTGGTTTGAAAACCAGTATCGAAGACATTACTTTCCTGGGCGATGAAACACAGCTCTATCACAAATCGGTACCTGCCCTTGAAGAACTCGTTCAGTTTATGACAGTCAATCCTTCGGTGAAGATCTGTATCGTCGGCCATGCCAATTGCCCGGTCAATGAAGAGAAAAAGAACTCCGATGCATATTACCGCCGTGCATCAGAAAAACGAGCGGAAGCCGTAGTAGATTACCTAGTGCAGCACGGAATTGCTTCTGATCGCCTTTCGACACGCGGAATGGGAAATAAACAAATGCTCTACCCGGATCCACAAACTGAATGGCAAGTAAGCGCCAACAGACGTGTAGAAATCGAAGTAACGGACCTCTGATTTCGTTAGCTCGAGAGTTGATTTCCATCATCCCTTTGCGTACTTTCAATAACGTTTTTTAGACAAGAAAACGAAACGGACGCCCTAAGTTTGTGCCTGTAATGACCTTTTCCAATAATTCACTTCAGGTTTGCCTGTTAGTCACTGCTTTTTCGCTGTTGACCATTCAAACAGATGCTCAGGTCTGGACGCTTGACTCCTGTATTGCATACGCATTAGAAAATAACCTCGCTGTTCAACTAAGCGAAGAAAATGTGTCGCTATCTAAACTCAATGAAACCAATGCCTTTGGAGGCATGCTTCCTTCACTCAACGCACAGGGTGGTCATGGTTATAACTGGGGACAACGCATTGACCCATTCACCAACCAGTTCGCCAGTTCTCGCATTCAAAGTAACAACTTCGGTATCGCTACAAGTGTCAACCTTTTCAGCGGTTTACGTCAGGTTAATACATTGAAACAAGCCGGACTTAATACAGAAACGGCGAAATGGAATTATGAGAAAATGCGCAACGACATTGCCCTGAATGTTGCCTCTGCTTATTTGGCTGTAATCATCAATAAAGAGTTTATGGACATTGCGCGCCGCACGCTCGATGGCACTGAAAGGCAAGTAAAGCGCATGGAAAAGCTGGTTGCTGCAGGTCAACTTGCGGTAAGCAACCTCAATGATATGCAAGCGCAGTTGGCCTCGGATAACGCCTCGTTTGTCGCCACCGAAAACAACTACCGTCTATCCAAACTCTCGCTCGTGCAACTCCTTCAACTCGATGCAAGCAAGCTCGATCAATTCAACATCGTAATTCCGAAATTGGATGAAGTTGAGCAATACACGTTGCTTTCGAACCCCGACATTGCCGTTCAGGCGGCGTTAAATAATTTTCCGGAAGTGAAAGGTGCTTCAACATCCGTAGCAAGCGCAGCATTAGGGAAAAAAATTGCAGCATCCGGATATTATCCAAGCTTGAATGCCAGTTTCTCTTATGGAACGGGATATTCCGGTGCAGCAAAAGTGCTTACCGGAAACCCTGATACACTCGCTTTCCCTATCGGAACCGTGCTCGGTACAGGTGAACTGGTGACTTCGTTCCCTCAGCTATCCTATTCAACGGATGACTATCAAACGAAAGCATTCGGAAATCAACTGCAAGACAATGTGAACCGTTCGCTCTTTTTCTCGTTGAATGTTCCCCTTTTTAATGGATTCGCAACGCATACCGGTGTTAAGCGTGCGGAGATTAATTTCCGACAAGCTGAATTGCAATTGGAACAAACTAAGCAGGCGATTACGCAAAGCGTTTATCAAGCTTACAACGATGCTCAAGCGGCTCTAGCCAATTATTACGCTTTTAAAACAAGTGTTGCAGCCAATGAAAAATCATTTGAATGGGCTGAACTTCGCTATGAACAAGGTATGAGTAACATAACAGAATATGCCGACTCACGCATGCGCATGGAAATAGCTCAAGCTAATCTGGCTCGCACCAAATACGATTACATTTTCAAACTCAAAGTGCTCGACTTTTACCAGGGCAAGGCCATCACGTTGAAACCATGAATAAAACACTGAAACGCATTTTAATAGGCACAGGCATTCTAGCCGTTGCCGGGGTAGCCTATCGTGTCACGGCCGGAAATAAAAATCACACCGAGGTTACAGTTGAAAAAAGTGCCTACCGCAGTATTGTGGAAACGGTTGCAGCTAGCGGGAAAATTCAGCCGGAATCGGAAGTGAAAATTCAGTCGGAAGTTTCCGGGCAAATCGTAGAGCTGCCTGTTAAGGAGGGCGATCTCGTTCAAAAAGGCCAACTGCTCGTGAAGATTAATCCTGACTTATACACTTCAGCCTTCAATCGCGCAGAAGCCGCACTTAACAGCTCAAAAAGCAACCTGAGTAGCGCTAAATCGCGCTTGACACAGGCTGAGGCTCAGTTCAATGTCACGAACCTCAACTTCCAACGTCAGAAAAAATTATTTGACGACGGTGCTATTTCCAAGGCGGAACTGGAAAATATTACCAGCCAATTTGAAACATCGAAGGCTGAAGTTGAAGCCGCACGAGAAAGCATTAATAGCGCACAATTTGCGATTGAAAGTGCGCTGGCCGGTGTGAATGAAGCAACTGACAACTTGAAGAGAACAACCATTCTTGCCCCCATGACAGGAACAGTAACAGCGCTCAACAAAGAGCTGGGCGAAACAGTGCTCGGCAACAACATGATGAGTGGCGATGTAATAATGAACATCTCTGCGCTTGCGTTCATGGAGGTGAATGTGGAAGTGAATGAAAGTGATATCGTCCGAGTTAACCTCAATGACACCGCCCTGGTTGAAGTCGACTCCTATAAAAATGAAAAATTCAAGGGTATTGTCACGGAAATCGGAAACACGGCACTCAACGCGATTGGCGACCAAATGAACCTGAACCAAGTGACGAACTTCTCGGTTAAAATTCGTGTGCTACCGGAATCATACGCTTACCTCATGAAAGACAAGGGTGAAAACTATTCTCCTTTCAAACCGGGTATGAGCGCAACAGTTGACATTATTACTGAAAAATCAGATCGCGCACTATCCATTCCCATCAAGGCAGTCGCGGCACGCGACGATACTACCTCTGCTTCCATTCTCGATAAACTCCGCGCAGAGTCCTCTGCCGACAACACCCCTGAAGAACCCTTCACAGTGGTATTCATACGCAACGCGAACACCGATTTAGCTGAAATTCGCGTCGTGAAAACTGGTATACAAGATGATAAATACATTCAGATAACAGAAGGTATTTCTGAAAACGAAGAAGTAATATCCGGACCCTATGAAGTAGTCGCACAATCGCTTAAACCGGGCGACAAAATTCAAGTGCGATCCTCATCCGACCATAACGAAACCGGTAAATAGAATAAGGATGTCCTATTTCCTGTTGCTTGAAACCTCAGGTAAAAATTGTTCTGTGGCATTAGCAGACGAACATGCCGTGCTTCGCTCTAAATCGGCCAGCGCAGAGCACTTTGTTCATGCCGAACAATTGCATGTGATGATGTCGGAACTCTTTACGGAACTTTCCCTTTCTCTAAACTCTATCGCTGCCGTTGCCGTAAGCAAAGGTCCCGGTTCATACACAGGCTTGCGTATTGGCGTGAGCGCTGCGAAAGGCCTATGCTTCGCAATGAACATCCCTCTCATCGCTATCGACACTACTGAAATATTGGCGCATCACGCGGCAATGATAGCGCCTCAGGCAACGCGCATAATCCCCATGATTGACGCGCGCCGCATGGAGGTATATGCCGCTCATTTCGATTCGAAAGTCAATCGTCTAACCCTTGATGAAGCAATCATCATCGATGAAAACACCTTCAACACTTTGCATGATGAGCAGCTTGTCTTAATTGGAGATGGCGCAGAAAAGTGCCGACCATTCATTCCTGATGGCACCGATATACAATCAATACTGCCGAATTCAGATATGATGCATCCCCTCGCTATTCGATTATTTCATCTAAAACGATTCGAAGACATAGCGTATTTCGAACCCTTTTACTTGAAAGACTACATCCCGGGAACTTCCCGGAAAAGTGTTCTCTAAGCTTTCTATCTTCGCGCCATGTCCCGCTTCGGATTCATTTGCCTTGTTATTTTGATAATCAATTCCGGTTGTCGCGACCGCAACACGAATCGCGTACCCGACGTGCCGGTCAACATTGCCATAAACATCTATCAACCCGATTTCTTCAATCTAACCGTTCCCTCCGGGTGGGTCTACATTACAGGTGGCTCGAGAGGAATCATTGTCTATCGAAAAAGCACTACCGAATTTGTAGCCCTCGAGCGACATAGCCCTTTTCAACCGGAAGACAACTGCGCCGTGGCAGTAGACGCAGACAACATAATCGTGAGTGACCCTTGTTCCGATTCGCAATGGCTGATTACCGATGGCACCATCATTCAAGGGCCTACCGCATTTGCTCTAGAGACCTACCAAACTTCGTTCTCAGACCCTATCCTTTACATCACCAACTAGAGCGTTTTTCGAATCGTAACCTTTTCGTTCTGCCGGCGTAAAAACATGCAAATCGTTTTAGCCATGAACAAAGCACTCCCTATTTCAGCTGTTATTCTTGCCCTCATCGTGTTCACCGGTTGCATCATTCCGGGCACACGAAGAGAACGTGCAGAAATCGAACTACAGCGCAATGACTCCATTTTTGTTGTTGACGATGGAGACTTTCGGTTCCGCATTTCCTTGCCAAAAGATCTTATGATTACTCACACCCCGGAAATCACCCTGCATGAACATGAAAATCGCATCGAAATTTCATGCGGGCCATCCTTTCACATTACCGGTGAAATAAGTGATACACATGCTAAGCAATTACCTGATCAGGTTGGTGCGTTTCACTATAACGAGATAGACAATGAAGATAATTCATGCTTATTTGCGAGAAACTTACCGAATGGTGAAGTCTTCGACTATGGGGTGCTGCAGCATATTGACTTCAACCATACTTATTACACCTTTTACTCGGACGATCAAGGCGAATACACGCTTCAAGATGTTTTAAAAATGAGAACTGCCCTGGCGTCAATAAAAATGTAATATTCATTTCAAACCTGTTCCATCAGATTTGTTTACATTCGTGACACGTTCCGTTTGCTAAACTTTCTGACCATGAGATATCTCCTCTTACTTGCTCTCAATCTATGCATGGTAACTTCTGCTCTTTCAGAAGTAATCATTATCAGTGGCATCTACCAGGGCAAAGACCTATACGTAAAAAACCCCATGACCGCCGATGGAGCAGGTTATTGTGTGTTTGAGGTGCTCGTGAACGGTCAGGTAACAGCCGATCAACTCAACTCGGCATCGTTTGCCGTTGATCTGGCCACCTGGAAATTAAACCCGGGTGATGCCCTGGAAATCGTTCTTCGATGCAAGGAAAATTGCGAAGTAAAAATTCTCAACCCTGAAGTCATATACCCCAATAGCACGTTTGAAATAACTTCGTTGACAGTGAGCCCCACAGGCGGCATGGAATGGACAACCGAAAAAGAGGCTGCTCCCCTGCCGTTTGTCATCGAACAATTTCGCTGGAACAAATGGATAAAAGTGGGTGAAATAAAAGGTCAGGGCAAACCTGAATCATGTCGCTATAACTTCCCGGTTAATCTGCACAGTGGTGTCAACACCTTCCGTATTTACCAAATGGATTACAAAGGCCAGCACACTTCAGAAGAATATAAAGTTGGGAGTACTACTCCTGAAATAAAAATTAAATCACTCAAAATATCCAATACAATCGATTTTTCTGGAATCACCGATTATGAAGTCGTGAGTGAATTCGGAACGCTCATTACTTCCGGCCGCGGACCCTCGGTCGATGCTTCGAAATTTTTCAAGGGTAAATACTACGTGAACTACGACAACAAAGTAGGAGCTATTGTAGAGAAGAAATAACGTATGCTTCGCAAAATTGAACACATCGGCATAGCCGTAAAAGATATTTCCGCATCTAATCAAATCTTTGAAGACATTCTCGGGGTTCCTCCTTATAAGCAAGAGGAAGTGGAAAGCGAACACGTGCTCACGTCTTTCTTCCAAGTCGGAGAAAGCAAAATAGAGCTGCTACAAGCAACTTCAGCCGATAGTGCGATTGCTAAGTTTCTCGAAAAAAACAAGGAGGGAATTCATCACATCGCCTTTGACGTCGAGGATATTTTAGCAGAAATCGAACGATTAAAGGCAAAAGGCTATGCCCTGATTCATGAAACACCCAAAGACGGAGCCGATGGTAAAATCATCGCCTTTATGCACCCTAAATCGAGCAACGGCGTTCTGTTAGAACTCTGTCAGGACCGCTTCAAGAAGTGAAGTAACCCCTTCTTTTTCCGCTTCATTTTTCGGGCATCCGGTCCAAACAAATCATTCCCATCGTGCTTTCCACCCTTTGAGAGGTCCACATTCCGTCCGGGCTGGTTCTCACATTGCCTATCCGGCTCCTTGCTCAACCACTGAATACGAAGCGTGATGAGCACCGGTCGATAGCGACCATTGAAATATGGCAGTGTCGCTTTCATTCCTTCCCACCTATTCACATTTAAAAGAGGCACCTCAATCATGGGTAAGATGAAAATTCCGGGCTCCGGTTTCCATCCAAACCCAAGTCGGTAATGCAGCTGAACCGGCAAAGTGGGCGGATATTGCCAAACCACCCCCGGGACAGGGCCTCCTCCGCGGTTTCCGAACAAACGAAAATCGACATTCAAACCCACTGAATTCTGTATCCACCACCGATTGGTCAGCATCGCTACATTGCTCACGTTTCCGAACGCACTTAAATAACCATCCGAAAAAGAGGCGAAGGAATTGTAGGGTACGAAAGCAGTGTCTGCCCTTACAAAACCTGCAAACTCCTCCGTTCCGCGAAGCCTCTTATAACCTAATCCATAATCGACATGATCTATTGGGCCACGTCCTTTCCAAAAATGATGGCGCCCGGCTTGTAAGCACAGTCCATTCTGACCATCGCGCACAAAATCACCGCTGAATAGTGTATCATCCACTGAATTATAACCGGTCAATTGCTCACTTCTCGGAAAGGGCATTGTAAACGCTATACCGGGAGCGATAAACCAACCGGTATTCTTGAATTGACCACCAGGTGTATACAAGGCGCGCGGTTCACGCTGCGATTGCATGACGAAGCAGGAACTGAGAAAACAAAAAAGAAGAAGGATTTGCTTCATACCGACAAGCTAACGAAAGCATCAAGACTCCATTTCGATCAGCATGCGTTTTTAACAACGTCTATTTGTGAATCTCGAGCAATTGAAGCATCCGCTGTTCAACCTCGTCGGAATCCCACTTAACCTCTATATCATCCAAGCTCATAATACGATCCATTATTTTCTGCTGACGCTGACCATTGTGAAGCGCCTCCTGATAAGGCGTATGGGAAAAAGAGACTTGCTCATAAAGCGACTTCCACAATTGAGGGTGTTTCTCGCTGAAGCGGCTCTCTATTTTCTTCTGCAACAGAAAATCCTTGTCTGCAGTTTTATCGCGCATTTCGATGTAGTTGTTCAAGGCCAGCTCGAGAATAGCATCCCCTGCAGGTTTGCGCAATCGGGTGTACTCAGGCATTACCTTATCAAAATCATCATTGAATTGATCGAGCAGACCATTGAGGTACGTGCAATCTTCAAAACCTGCATTCATACCCTGGCCATAGAATGGAACGATGGCATGAGCCGCATCGCCCATAAGGCAAATACTGCTTTTATAATGCCACGGATAGCATTTGGTCATGACTAGGCTCGCATCCGGATTGGCAAAGAAATCTTCTATCAATTCCGGCATTAACGGCACTGCATCCGGAAAATGCTCTTGAAAGAAAGCCCGCACAGAGTCGGGTGTTTTTAACTTGGATAGAGAATGCTCCCCCTCGAAGGGTATAAACAATGTACAGGTAAAAGAACCATCCACATTTGGCAACGCTATCATCATAAATTCACCTCGCGGCCATATGTGAAGGCAATCGCTGTCGAGCTGATGCGTGCCATCGGGATTGCTCGGTATTTCCAATTCTTTATAACCATGGTCCAGGTATGTCTGAGAATAATCGTATCGATCCAATCGCGTCAGTCGGGTTCTTATCGCACTGAAGGCACCATCGGTGCCAAAAACCTGATCAAATGATTCGCGGACTTCAGCGCCGGTCTCTTCATCCTGAAAAACGACGGTATTGCTCTCCAAATCGACATCCTTACATCGATGCCTGAAAACGAGTTCCACATTCTCATGCTCTGAGGCACATTGCATGAGGGTTTGATTCAACAAGCCCCGCGAAACACTATAAATTGCTTGTCCCTCTTTGCCGTAAGGTTGGTACGTCAGTGTGCCATCAACAGCATGCATCATTCGTCCGTGCATGGGGATAGCCACCTTCCGAATGATGTCAGCAACACCTGCTCCTTCCAAACCCTTCCAGCCACGATCGCTTAACGCAAGATTGATACTCTTGCCCTGCACGATCTTCAGTTTGCGTATGTCCGGTCGTCGGTCAAATACCTTTACCTGATAACCTCTTTTGGCCATGTAGACAGCCCACAAGCTGCCCACCAAACCAGCGCCTACAATGGCTACATTCTTCTTGTTCATGGTGGATGCGATTCTAACTACTTCACTTTTTCCAACGCTTGGCGCAAATCATCAATCAGGTCTTCCATATCCTCAACACCTACACTCAAGCGCAAGAGCGAATCAACCAACCCGGTTTTCATTCGCTCTTCACGCGGAATCGATGCGTGAGTCATAGAAGCCGGATGCCCAACAAGCGATTCAACACCGCCCAATGATTCGGCCAACGAGAAAACATGCAATGCCTGCGCAAGTTCACTGGCATCATCAAATGAATCGCTCTTCAGCGTAAACGATATCATACCGCCGAAATCACGCATTTGTCGCTTCGCCACATCGTGATTAGGATGATCTGTGAATCCCGGCCAGTAAACCTTGCCCACCTTCGGATGCGCGCGCAGAAATTCAGCAACAGCCCTTCCGTTTTCGCAATGAGCCTTCATGCGCAAATGCAGTGTTTTCAATCCGCGTAACACCAAAAAGGAATCTTGCGGGCCGGGAACAGGACCGCATGAATTCGTTATGAACGCCAGTTGATCGAATAGCTCTTTGCTATTGGTCATAAGCGCACCCATCACTACGTCGCTATGGCCTCCGAGATATTTCGTAGCACTATGCATCACGATATCGGCGCCCATATCGAGCGGATTTTGTAGATATGGGGAAGCAAACGTATTATCGACTACAGACCAAACACCCAGGCGCTTTGCCATGGCAGTGTAATGGGCGATATCGATAATTTTCATCATCGGATTGGTTGGCGTCTCTATCCAAATCATGCGGGTTTTATCATTGACACAAGCCTCCACTGCTGCGAAATCGTGCATATCTACAAAGTGAAAACGGATACCCATCTTTTCAAACACCTTTGTGAAAAGGCGATACGTGCCTCCATACAAATCATCTGTAGCTATAACTTCATCGCCGGGTGAGAGCAGTTTTATGATCGTATCCACTGCACCCATGCCGCTGCTGAAGCAGAGACAGTGTTCTGCATTCTCCAGTGCAGCCAGGCAACTCTCGAGCGCTGTACGGGTTGGATTTTTTCCGCGTGCGTAGGCATAGCCCTTGTGCTTGGCAGGAGCTTCTTGCACATAGGTAGAGGTTTGGTATATGGGAGTCATGATTGCTCCTGTGGTGGGGTCAGGTTCCTGACCGGCATGAATTGCCTTGGTGCCGAATTTCATACAATTAAAATTTAGCGCAAGTAACAACAAAAAAGGCTTAACTCTTTTTGCCGGCTCCTCCCATACGATCGGGATTGGCCGAAAGAAATGACTTCCAGCCTGAATAGGATTTACCTGAAGTCAAGGCATTGCTGCTTTGATAGAAATGACAAACGGCTGCCGCCAAACCATCCGTGGCATCCAGCTTCTCGGGCATATCAGCATCCGGTATCTGCAATACTCTCTGAAGCATAGCCGCTACTTGCTCCTTGGAAGCGGCTCCATTGCCTGTGATACTCTGCTTAATTTTTCGGGGCGCATATTCCTGAACCGGGATTTTGCGACTGAGCGCTGCCGCTATAGCAACTCCCTGCGCTCTTCCCAACTTCAGCATAGACTGAACATTCTTGCCAAAAAAGGGCGCTTCAATGGCCAACTCATCGGGATGAAATCCGTCTATGAGCTCGATGCATCGCTCAAAGATTTTCTGTAATTTCAAGTGATGATCATCAATCTTATCCAACCGAAGAACACCCAAGGCCACGAGCTTCATTTGCTTGCCCTGCACCTCTATTATGCCGTAACCCAAAATGGTTGTACCGGGGTCAATGCCTAAAATGATGCGCTCGTTACTCAATTGCTCTTTTCTTTGATGCCGTAAAGCTATGATACTTCTGCTCATTGCCATCGGCCTCATCTATGTTCTCTACGCTCTGTGGCTGTTGAGCATGATTGTGCGTTGGCAGCGACCGAATGCCATTCCGGCCATTTCGCATGATGCTTCACATTTAACCATCATCATTCCATTTCGAGATGAGGCTGAGCATTTACCCATTTTACTCGACGCACTTCGAAAACAAAAAAAGGAAGTGCCCGGTGCACATATTATTCTAGTCGATGACCACAGCACTGACCATTCTCTTTTCATCGCTCACCAATTCCAACAGGAAAATGAAGGTGTAGATGTAATTTGTCAGCAAGAAACACATGGCAAAAAGCAAGGTGTCGATGTAGCGCTCTCCCATGTAAAATCAGAATGGGTTGTTACACTGGACGCCGACATACGGCCATGCGAAGGATGGCTAAAGCGCATTGCTTCCTGGACCAAAAACAATTCGAACGATCTGCTCATTCTGCCCTTACACATAGGGCCGGGAAAGAACTTCATCGGTAGGCTGCAAGAAGTTGAATTTGCAAGTGTCATGGCCATCACAGGAGGAATGGCACTTGCCGGTCAGCCCATTTTATGCAATGGCGGAAACCTTTGCTTCCGCAAAGAAGCCTACAAACGAGTTCGCGCCGAGCGAACCGATATGCACATCACCAGCGGCGATGATGTGTTCCTGCTCCATGCGCTCAAACCATTTGGTAAAGTAAAATGGGTGCACGACCCACATGCACGTGTGTCAACCGCTCCTAAATCAACCTGGACGCAATTCGCTTCTCAGCGACTTCGCTGGATGGGTAAGGCCGGTTTCATTCGCGACAGATGGTTGCAGACTACAGCCTGGTTGGCGTTTCTTGCGAACGGAGTTTTCCTGACGACAGGCACCGCGACTTTATTCGGGTGGTTTTCAGTTTCACACTTTACCGTTTTGGCAGCAATCAAAATCATACTCGATGGCTGGCTCATTCTACGTGTAGGAAAATGGCTGTGCATAAAACAGCTGAAGAGATTTTATGTCATACTCATTTTTCTCTACCCCTTCTATGCAACTTTGTTCCCATTGATGAGCCAATTTGTAAAACCATCGTGGAAGGGACGCACAACCAACAACCGCTAGCACATCGATCACCGGCGCAAATCGCCTGGAAACGTTTTCGGTCGAACCCGCCTGCCATGGCGGGGCTATTCTTTATTGTGCTTGTCGCGCTCGTTTCAATCTTAGGGCCTTTCATTCGTCCTGACTCTACCGTCAACGCCAATGACCAATCGCTTGTTTTAAGTCGATTGAAACCAGGCACCACTGTTGCGGAAATCCGCATCAACACCGACTCTCCCGGTGTTAGTTTATGGGAAGAATGGAAGAATGGAGGTAAACCCAATAGCTACACCTCTGTCGCTATCGACAGCCTGACCGATAGGGGCGATTCACTTACCTATTGGGCTAAGGGAAGTCTGAACCCCGGGGGTGAGCGCATTGCTAAGCAAGCACTCGTAAGCAATGAAACAGGTGGTTATTCATTCAAACGTACCTTTCATTTGGGAACCGACAAATACGGACGCGATTTGCTCTCACGCCTCATGGCAGGCGCGCTCATTTCACTGGCCGTAGGCGCCATTGCAGTCATAATATCACTATTAGTTGGACTTACTCTGGGACTCATCGCGGGCTATTATCGAGGCTGGGTCGATCAACTCATCATGTGGTTCACGAATGTTATTTGGGCTGTGCCCACACTCATTCTGGTAATGGCCATCACCTTTGCATTCGGCACCGGCTTCTGGAAAGTCTTTCTCGCGGTAGGTCTTACTATGTGGGTCGAAGTGGCGCGCATCGCACGTGGTCAGGTACTGGGAATACGTGAAAAAGAATACATCGAAGCCGCTCGTGCGCTTGGCTTTTCTGAATTACGTATCATGTTTAATCACGTGTTACCCAACATTCTTTCACCCATTATTGTGATTTCGGCCGCCAATTTCGCGTCAGCCATCCTTATTGAAGCCGGACTCAGTTTCCTCGGCCTTGGCGCTCAAATACCGACTCCGAGCTGGGGGAATATGATACGAGAACACTACGCCTATATAACAACTGATTTGGCCTATCTGGCCATTGTGCCGGGCTTCATGATAATGCTCCTGGTTTTGGCATTTATGATGGTGGGTAACGGATTGCGCGATGCACTCGATGTGCGCGAGTAATCACTATTTCTCTTTTACATTCGCAGTTATGGAAAAAAGTGCAGGCATATACGTCGCAGGTCATCGCGGCATGGTAGGAAGCGCGATTGTGCGCCAACTGGAGCATCAAGGATTCAGCAACATCATTACGCGCACCTCATCGGAGCTCGACTTGCGCAACCAACAAGCCGTGCAGGAATTTTTCGCTCAAACAAAACCGGACTACGTTTTTTTAGCCGCTGCCAAAGTCGGCGGAATCCATGCGAACAATGTCTACAGAGCCGAGTTTCTTTATGACAACTTGATGATTGAAGCCAACATCATCGACGCTGCTCATCGCAACAACTGCAAGAAGCTTCTCTTCTTGGGTTCTTCGTGCATCTATCCAAAAATGGCAGAGCAACCTTTGAAAGAAGAAAGTCTTCTGTCCGGATTTTTAGAACCGACTAATGAACCCTATGCCATCGCGAAAATCGCAGGTATTAAATTGTGCGAGGCCTACCGCGACCAATACGGCTGCAACTTTATTTCTGCCATGCCCACCAACCTATACGGGCCCAACGACAATTACGACCTGAACAATTCGCACGTATTACCTGCGCTCATTCGCAAGTTTCATTCTGCCAAGCTGAATGGCGACGATGAAGTAGAAGTGTGGGGTACAGGCTCGCCGCTGCGTGAGTTTTTACACGTCGACGATTTGGCAGAAGCGTGCATGCACCTCATGCTTCACTACAATGAAAAGCTGTTCGTCAACATCGGCACCGGTGAAGATCTTTCCATCAAAGCACTTGCTGAAATGGTGAAAGAAATAACTGGCTTCCAAGGAAACATTCGCTGGAATACCGACAAACCCGATGGCACGCCGCGCAAACTCATGGATGTATCGCGCATCAATACCGCAGGATGGAAACACCGCATCGATTTGTTCGACGGTATCTCTTCTGTTTACGAAGATTTCAAAACAAAAGAGCTTGCCGAGTTGCGCGCAAAATGAGCCGCTCGTATGTCATATTCTTTCTGATTGTTTGTTGTATTGCAACCGAGCAGCATGCCCAGGCGCAGCAAGCGAGTATTGCATTGCAACGGTTATGGTTGTTGGAAGGCGAAAGAATTGCCCTGAAAAACGACAGCACAAACATTCACCTCGGAGAAAAGCCTTGGATCGCGCAAAAGACGATAGGTGAAGATGAACTCACTTGGATAAAATGCCGAAAGAACTACTCGAAAGTTGGAGCAAAAATTTTTCGTGATCATGCAGTAGATATTCAGGGTGAAGACTACCGCATCATTGTCGATCCGCTCTTCGACATAACGGTAGGCCGAGACATTGCAGATACCGGTGGCTTTCAATCGGCCAACCTCATGTTCAATCAGCGCGGCATCCAACTCATGGGCGATATCGGTTCCAAGTTAAGTTTTCAGAGTGCGTTTTTCGAAACACAAACACTCGCGCCCGACTACATTCGACGCATGCACGATGCTTCCGGAGTTTACCCTTCGTATGGTCGTACGAAAGCATTTGGTGAACGCGGCTACGATTTCGCCATGGCCACCAGTTTGATCACCTTCGCACCTACTCGGTCGGTTACTCTCCAGATGGGTCAAGGGCGACAGCTCTATGGGCACGGCTACCGCTCCATTCTTTGGAGTGATGCCTCATTCGTCTATCCATTTGCCAAGGCAAGCTTCGAGCTATGGAACGGGAAAATTCGTTACAGTACGATGTACGCTGAGCTTCGCACACTCGAACGCTTACCCAAAGGAGAAGTACCTGAGTCGCTTTTCAAACCCAAATCGGCGAGCGTTCACTACTTGAGTGTCGCACCTCATCCGAATGTTGAAATAGGCATTTTCGAAAGCACCATCTGGAATCGCTTCGACAGCACTGGCACACATGCGCCGTCGGCGTGGGCCGCCGTTCCAATCATTGGAATGCACAGCGCCTCCGTGGGACTGGATCAGGAAGACAATAGTATGCTCGGACTCAACCTGCGTATTTCTCCGGGTAAAAAAGTCAAGTTGTATGGGCAGCTGGCCATCGACCAGTGGCCGTCGCGCCGCATCGGATGGCAGTTAGGCATGCAACTGTATGACATTGCAATACCCGGTTTACACGCTCAACTGGAGTTCAATCATACGGGTGATTATTTCTATGCAAGTACTTACCCGCTTCAAAGCGTTTCGCACGCCAACCAACCGCTGGGCCATCCGGGGGGCAGTGCGCTCAACGAACAACTGCTCATCGTCAACTACCGCAAACAACGGTGGATGGCTGAGGCACGCTTCAATCGGATGATTCAGAGTGGTGGCCCACAAGGTGATTTCAAAGGCGATCCGGATGAAATAATTCTGCCCTTCGTAGCTTGGGGAATTCGCGATTTATATCAGGCATCGGCGTCACTCTCCTGGATGGTTCAACCGCAAACTTGCACTGCCTTTAGCATGGGTATAACCTGGCGACAAGAATCTGTATCACAAATAATCCAACCCTTGTTTACAGCTGAAACCCATTACCTTTGGATCGGCTTGAAATCGTATTTATTGAACCACTACTCTGATTTCTAGTTATTCGAAAAAGGCTTGAATTGCCTATTTTCGCGCTAACCAACTACCAAATCAACCACCGACGTGTCAGAGATTTTACGTGAGCTAATCGGTTCTTTCAGTACTGCCTTTTTTCTGGTGCTTATTGCCACGCCTTCCCTCATCAAGGTTGCCAAGCTGAAGCATCTCGTCGATGAACCCGGCGATGCACGGAAACTGCACCGAAGATCAGTGCCGACTATTGGAGGTATCATGATTTTTGCAGGAACCATTATAGGTTATTGCTTGTGGTTTCCATCCAAGGAAGGATGGATCTTCGGAAACAACTATTTCCCTATTGAAGCTCTCAACGAATTCAAGTACCTCGTTGCATGCATGTTTATTTTGTTTTTTTTAGGCTTGAAAGACGACATCATAGGTGTATCTCCCAGTAAAAAATTACTTGCGCACATGCTGGTGGGCTACATACTTGTTTATGTAGCTGACATTCGAATAACTCAATTCTGGGGCTTGTTTGGAGTCGACGATTTACCCTATTGGCTGAGCCTTGCATTATCGATTTTTGTATATATCGTAATCGTAAATGCAATCAATCTCATTGACGGTGTTGATGGGCTTGCTGCCGGTTTCGGCTTCATTGCGAGCATTGCTTTTTCCTATTGGTTCTATAAAACAGGTGATCAACCTCTGGCGCTACTGGCCATCGGACTGGCTGGAGCTTTATTAGGATTTCTGGTTTACAATTTTCAACCCGCTAAACTTTTTATGGGCGATTCCGGTTCTCTTATTATCGGTCTCGTTCTTTTCGTTCTTGCTGTAAAATTGATTGAATTTCCGGTTAGTCGCATGCTTGTGAATATGGAGCCGGTCCCGAAACCGGTGCTTGCGATGGCGATATTGGCTTATCCGTTGGTTGATACCTTGCGCGTTTTCATACTTCGTTCAATGAGCGGTCGATCACCTTTTTCAGCCGACAAAAACCACATTCATCACAAATTGTTAGCGCTGGGATTGAACCATCGCCAAACTTGCTTTGTGCTCTACGGATTCTCCATCGGAATCATTCTGCTCACCTTCATGAGCCCCGCTTACTCTCCCAATGTGAGTTTTCTCCTCGTTATGTCAGTGGCAGTAATTTCGCTCAACTCCGTATTCCTCATTAAAAGCAAACACTGAGCAACCATCATTTTATTGGTATGGGAAAAATTCTAATCATCGACGACGAGCAAGCGATTCGCAAAGCACTCAAAGAAATTCTGGAATACGAATCATTTGAAGTCACAGAAGCAGAGGATGGTCCAACCGCCCTGAAACTAGTCGACAAAGAAGCGTATGACTTGATTTTTTGTGATGTGAAAATGCCACGAATGGATGGGCTAGAAGTGCTGAGCAAGCTGAAGGAAAAGGGCATTGAGACTCCTGTTGTGATTATAACCGGTCATGGCAACGTCGAAACCGCCGTTGAAACTCTTAAAAAAGGAGCTTACGACTTTATTCAAAAACCGCTCGACCTCAATCGCATTTTGGTAACAGTGCGCAATGCATGCAACCAAGTTTCGCTTCAAAAGGAAACCAAAAGTCTGCGGAAGAAAATTGCGAAGGCACCTGCTTTTCAGATAGTGGGTAAAAGCCATGCCATAGAAGAAATTAAAAAGTTAATTGATACCGTTGCACCAACTGAAGCACGCGTGCTTATCACGGGCGGCAATGGTTCAGGAAAAGAACTCGTTGCTCGACAACTGCACGATAAAAGCGAACGTGCATCAGGACCATTCATTGAAGTGAATTGCGCGGCGATTCCCTCCGAACTTATCGAAAGTGAGCTCTTCGGACATGAGAAGGGCGCCTTTACATCTGCTATCAAAACACGCCTTGGAAAATTCGAACTAGCGGAAGGCGGCACTTTATTTCTCGATGAAATCGGCGATATGTCGCCTGCTGCCCAAGCCAAGGTGCTTCGCGCTTTGCAAGAAAGTAAAATCACACGTGTGGGTGGCGACAAAGACTTCAAAGTCAACGTGCGCGTTTTCGCCGCAACCAACAAAGATCTTCGTAAAGAAATTGAGGAAGGTAACTTCCGCGAAGACCTGTTTCACCGCCTTTCTGTGATCGTCATTCGAGTTC
>Ga0315907_10000980_pt1 | contig 39275 bp, 37 predicted proteins | sample LakEriMetagenome_3_FD_203525 | JGI IMG/M metagenome (GOLD analysis project Ga0315907, IMG submission 203525) | Freshwater fungal communities from buoy surface, Lake Erie, Ohio, United States - Buoy 12 MA123 | ecosystem: Environmental > Aquatic > Freshwater > Lake > Lake biofilm | place: USA...
AAACCATGGCACCCGTCAGCGATGATCCCATCGTCATGCTCTCGGCAGTCCCCGGTGCATGACCAGCCCGGAAAAGTCCGGGATCACGGTGGGCACCAGAAGCTACACCACGCATTGGGACACGATCGCTGCCGCGGCGCCGATTGCGGGCGCTGCTGTTGGCACAGGTGTAGCGATGAGATACGATGATTCGGAGGTGGACAGAGCGGTCGACGGATTTTTCGGAGAAATGATGGGGCAATTTGAACCTTATCTCGCATCAGGAAGTCGGTATGTGGGATCTGCGCTGAGCAGCGCATCAGACTGGGCTTATTCGACAGCAGTCTCGGCTTTCGGAAAGTGAATGAACACAAAAGGCTTCGGAGCACTCGCCTTGGCAAAAAACTATCAGATTGCTTTCATCAGGGCCGTGCTGAGCAATGAGCACAGTCTTCCCGTCCGGATGCTTCTCAGGCCCTATCGGAACTCTGTTCTGAGCGGCGCGCAGTGTACAGAAAGTGACATGCGGCGTCTAACTCGATTATCTTTGGGGTGTGTTGCGATTGCGGCTGTATTTTTTTGGTCAGCTTACTTGGAGCGGTCAGGGGGCGAAAGTAATGGTCTGATTTCTATTGCCATTTCAATGCTCATGCTCTTCTTTTTGACCGTCGCGTTCGCATCGAAGTTAGGATTCGAGAATAGAGAGGATGTGCAATATATTGTTCCGGACCCGGGGTTCACATACGACTCGAGTGCAGCGCGCAATAGTGGGATATGGGCCGGCTTGGGCGTAGCCATATACGCAATCTACAAGTTCTACTTTGGCTGAATTCTCGGCTCATTTTCATGCAGATCTCGCGCCCCCACAGAATTCTTTCCGTAGCGATCGATTGGTCGGGGTTTTCAAGCGAAAGACGCAGGATTTTGCGATGACGCAACAAAGCAAGCACCTCGGCAGCAGCGAAAGTCGCTGATCGTTGCAGGCCATGGTCTGGGGGCAGCCACGCAATCAGGCGGTTTCCTGGCCGACCTGTGAATAAGAGCGGGCGGGACTGCGCGCCCGCAGCAGGCGGATGGCACCTGTTCTCAGACAGCGACCCGTCAGGTCTTTGACATACGCCGAAGGCGCGGCACGGGTTGTGTATTCCCCCCCGTTTGTGGCAACCCGTCTGTGAACCCCTGCCTTGTCTGAAGGATTGCGCCTGAGAATGAACAAACCGTAAATCCTCCCCGCCAACCCATTGATCTATTAAACCCCATCCACCGCCCCACAGGGGGCACCCCCCCGGCCCTGACTGCCCCGACCAAAGGAACCCCCCGATGACCCCCGCCGACCAAAGCCGCCGCGCCGCCGAAATCTGCCGCCTTGCCCCGGTCATCCCCGTGCTGGTGATCGAGGATGTCGCCCATGCCCGCCCCCTGGCCGAGGCGCTGGTCAGGGGCGGCCTGCCCGCGCTGGAGGTCACCCTGCGCACCCCCGCCGCGCTGGATGTGATCCGCGCCATGGCCGGGGTGCCCGGCGGGGTTGTCGGTGCCGGCACGCTGCTGACGCCTGCGGACGTCAGGGCGGCCAGGGCGGCGGGGGCGAAATTCGGCGTCTCGCCCGGTGCCACCGACCGGCTGATTGCCGCCTGCGAGGACGAGGGCCTGCCGCTGCTGCCGGGGGCCGCCACCGCGACCGAAGTGATGGTGCTGCTGGAAAAGGGCTTTTCGGTCCAGAAGTTCTTTCCCGCCGAAGCCTGTGGCGGGGCACCGGCCCTGAAGGCCATCGGGGCACCGCTTCCGCAGGTCACCTTCTGCCCGACCGGCGGCATCAGCCTGAAGAATGCCCGCGATTACCTGGCGCTGCCCAATGTGGTTTGTGTCGGCGGCAGCTGGGTTGCACCAAAGGATGTGATGGTCCGGGGCGACTGGGCCGCAATCACCGCCCTTGCCGCCGAAGCCGCCGCCCTGCGCTGAGGCGGCAGGCGGCCCGGAAGCGGGAAGAGCGGCCTGCAGACGACCGGCGCTGCCGGTCAGATCCGCGCCACGCGGGCGGCACGCCCGCCGCGCCGCCGGGCTTGGGGTGCCGCCGCCAGACCGTCGCGCAGGACCTGTCCCATCGGATGGTGCGGATCGGCAGAGCCATAGGCTGCAAGCAGCGTCCGGATCGCATCGGGCACGTCCGCCGTGACCGGCAGGCTCAGCGCCCAGTCGATGAAGATCGACCGGCACTCTTCCAGGGTGATGCCGTCAATCCGGTAGCTTTCCCGGACCAGCCCCTTCGGATCAGCCTCTGTCATCCGCATCGCCCGCCTCCCCATCCCCTTGCACCCAGGCCAGTTTCGCGCCGATCACCGCCGCCGCCGCCTCTGACGCCGCCCGCAGCCGCAGGGTCAGGTCCGCCGCCGTTTGCGCCCCGGTTTCCCGCAGCAGAAAGGCGCATCCCCCCTGCCCCAGACCCTCGGGTTCCGGGTCGCGCTCTGTCAGCAGCCTGCCTGCCGCCCGCAGGGTCCAGAACAGCCGCCAGGCGGCCAGCAAAGTCTCTGCCTCGGCCGCCGACAGAAAGCCCGATTCCCGCCCGGCGCGCAATTGCTGATCGGTGCCGCACTGCGGATCACCGGCCAGCAGCGCGGCCGTCTGTGCCAGAAACTCGATGTCCATCAGCCGGCCGGGGCCGGTCTTTGCGGTCCAGTCCGACGGCGCGGGCCAGGCCGAAAGCAACCGCGCCCGCATGGCGGCGGCGTCGGAAATGACATGCGCGCCCCGGCCCTTTTCAAGGATCAGCGCCCGGCGGAACTGCTCAACAGCCTCGGCCAGCCCCGCCCCCCCGGCCACCACCCGCGCCCGCGTCAGGGCCAGGTGTTCCCAGGTCCAGGCCTCGTCCCGGTGATAGTGGCAAAAGCCCTCGAACGAGGTCGCAACCGGCCCCTGCCGGCCCGACGGGCGCAGGCGCATGTCAACCTCATAGAGCTTGCCCCCGGCCATCGGGGCCGTCAGCGCGGTGACCAGCGCCTGGGTGAGGCGCGCATACCAGGCCCGCGCGCCCAAGGGACGCGGGCCGGTGCTGACGGCATCGGCAGGCGCATCATAGACCATGATCAGATCAAGGTCGGAGGCGGCGTTCAGCCGCCCGGCCCCCAGGCTGCCCATGCCCAACAGGACCGCCCCGCGTCCCGGCATCTGGCCATAGCGGCGGGCCACCTGCTGGCACAGGGCGGGCCAAAGGCCCTGCAGGGTGGCAGCGGCAAGATCGGCATAGCTGGTTCCGGCTTCGGCGGCGTCGATCAACCCGCGCAGGTGGTGCACCCCGATGCGAAAGTGCCATTCCTTCATCCAGCGGCGCGCGGTGTCGAGTTTCTTTTCATAGTCCGGCTCGGCGTCCAGCAGGCGCGCCAGATCCGCCGCAAGGGCCGCCTCGCCGGGCCAGGGCGCAAAGAAACTGCCGCCGATCACCGCATCCAGCACCGGGGCGTTGCGGGCAAGATAGCGTGCCAGCTCCGGCGCGGTCGAGGCGATGTCGACGATCAGATCAACCAGCGGCGGGTTCGCCTCGAACAGGGAAAACAGCTGAACCCCGGCGGGCAGGCCGGCAAGGAAGCCGTCCAGCGCCAAGAGCGCCTCGTCCGGGTTGGCCGCCCGTGCCAGGCTGTTCAGCAGCACCGGGCGCAGCCGCTGAAAGATCGCGACCGCCCGTTCGGACCGCAGCGCCGGATAGGTGAACCAGCCGTCCACGATGGCGCGGGTCTGGGGCGACGGATCGGGGCCGCCGGGCACCCCGGCGGGCGCAAAGAAGCCGCCTGTCAGGGTTTCCACCCGGTCAAGACGCCGCTTCAGGCGGTCACGGAAGGCATCGACATCCGCCTCGCCGCAGAACTGCGCGATGCGGGCCACGCCTTCGGCGGTGGATGGCATCACATGGGTCTGGGCATCGCGGACCATCTGCAGGCGATGCTCAAGCTCGCGGTGCGCGCGGTAATGGCGCGTCAGTTCTTCGGCCACGTCCGGCGGCAGCCAGCCCCTGGCGGCAAGTGCTGCCAGCGCCCCGGTGGTGGTGCGGTCGCGCAGGCCGGGATCGCGCCCGCCCGCGATCAGCTGGCGCGTCTGGGTGAAGAATTCGATTTCGCGGATGCCGCCCTGCCCCAGTTTCAGATCATGCCCCTCGATCTGCACGGGTCCGTGCAGATTGCGGTGATCGCGGATCCGCAGGCGCATGTCATGCGCATCCTGGATGGCGGCAAAATCGAGGTGCCTGCGCCAGACAAAGGGGGTCAGCCTGTGCAGGAACCGCGCGCCCGCCGCCAGATCACCGGCACAGGGGCGGGCCTTGATATAGGCGGCGCGTTCCCAGGTGCGGCCCTGCGCCTCGTAATAGTTTTCGGCAAAGGCCATCGACAGGCAGACCGGGGTAACGGCCGCATCGGGACGCAACCGCAGATCGATACGGAAGACATAGCCATCCTGCGTGCTGTCCGACAGCACTGCCGCAAGTCGGCGGGTCACCCGGATGAAGGCGCTGCGCGCCTCGGGGGCGGCACCGGGATAGCGGGTTTCGTCGAACAGGCAGATCAGGTCGATGTCTGACGAATAGTTCAGCTCCCCCGCGCCCATCTTGCCCATGGCAAGCACCACCATGCCCGCCGCCGTGGCCGCATCGCCGGGCTGCGCGCCGGGCAGCTTGCCGCGCCGGATTTCCTCGGCCACCAGCGCGGAAAGACTGGTCTGCACGGTCCGGTCGGCAAAGCCGGTCAGCGCAGCCGTGGCCTGTTCCAGCGTCCAGACCCCGCCCAGGTCGGCCAGCGCCACCAGCAGGGCCACGCGCCGCTTGGCCTGCCGCAGGACGGGGGACAGAAGATCGGGGGCCAGACCATCGCACCCCGCAAGAAGCGCATCCAGACAGGACTCGGGCGGCATCTGCAGGGCGGGCCGCAACCAGCCGGCCTCGCGGATCATCAGGGCGCGCAGGAACGGGCTGCATCCGGCCGTTGCCGCCAGAAGGCCCGCAAGCCCGGGACCGAGATCGGCGAAACCCGCAGCTGTTTCGGATGCGGCCGCTGGATCATGGGCAAGGGGACGGCGCGTGATACGGCTTTCAAAGGTCATGGGCGCAGTGTCGCGCCGGGCAGGCGCAGGGTCAACCTGTCCCATCGCGCGGCTTGCGGCGGGGGCCGGTTTGCGGGCAGGTTCGCGGCCAGACCTTGGGGAGGATGGCATGAGCAAAAGCCTGGCACGGGTCCGCGCCGCCCTGGACGCGGCAGGCGTTGCGTTCGATCTGCGCGAAATGGCAGCCGAGACGCGGACCGCAGAGCAGGCTGCGGCAGCGGCCGGCTGCGCGCTGGACCAGATCGTCAAGTCGGTCCTGTTCCGCGGCACCGGCAGCGGTCAGCTCAGGCTGTTTCTGACCGCAGGCGGAAACCGCATTGACCCTGACCGGGCAGGTGCCGTGGCCCAGGAGCCGCTGGAACGGGCGGATGCCGCGCTGATCCGGGCGGAAACCGGATTTGCCATCGGCGGCGTCGCACCGCTGGGGCACCTCAAACCCTGCGCCCTGTGGATGGACCCGCGCCTGATGGACTTTGCCGTGGTCTGGGCTGCGGCCGGCACGCCCCGCCATATCTTCGCCATCGCACCCGCCACGTTGCGGCGCATCACCGGCGCTGCCTTGGCCGGGTTCACGGCCCGCCCTGCGCCAGGGGACACTGCGGGATATGTAAAATAGTTTAACATGCCCCTTGAAGACTGGCCCGGCCTTCCCAAATCCCAGCTATGTGAACAGACTTCACATGAAGACACGCAACGGGGAGACCGCCCATGACGACGATGACTTCGACCGGCATCACCAGCTGGCCAGGCCGGGCAGAGGCCTGGCTTGATGACCGTGGCAAACCCGCATGGATCGCCGCGATGATCCTGGGGTTCATCTTTTTCTGGCCCGCAGGACTTGCCCTGCTGGGTTACCTGATCTGGAGCAAACGCATGTTCAACCGATCCTCTTCTTCCTGCGGTGGCCGCCGGATGCAGCGCATGAGCCACATGCACGACGGGGCCTGGATGTCTTCGGGCAACAGCGCCTTTGACGCCTACAAGACCGAAACGCTGCGCCGTCTGGAAGACGAACAGCAGGCCTTCGACGCCTTCCTGCAGCGCCTGCGCGAGGCGAAGGACAAGCAGGAGTTCGACGCCTTCATGCAGGACCGCGCCAAAGGGGTGCAGACCCCGGTCGCCGAGCAATCGCCCGAGGTCGGCCAGTACTGATGCGTCTTGCGCGGCCCCGGCCGGGGCCGCGCCCACACCAGACCAAAGTCCAGGGATACCGCCGATGTACACCACGCTGCCCGACCCCGACCATCAGGCCGGATTCTATGCCGATGTGCCGATAAAGCGCGCCCTGGCCTGGGTTGTGGATGCGATCCTGATCGCGATCATGACCATGGTCGTTGTGCCCTTTACCCTGTTTCTTTCGCTGTTCTTCCTGCCGCTGCTGTATCTGACCATCAGCTTTCTGTACCGCACCATCAGTCTGGCGCGTAATTCGGCGACGCCGGGAATGCGGCTGATGGCAATCGAATTCCGCGACCGGACCGGTGCGAAGTTTGACCCTGGCACGGCGTTTCTGCACACGCTGGGCTATACGCTGACGATCAGCACGCTGCTGCCACAGCTTTTGTCCATGGGCCTGATGCTGACCACGGCGCGCGGCCAGGGGCTGACCGACCTGGTGCTGGGAACGGTGGCGATCAACAAACCTGCGCGCATCTGAATGAAGTCGGTGCTTGGCGGCACGATCAGGCCTTGCTAACGTCGGCAAGTTGCACATCCTGTCGGCCATGCGTCATACCCTTCCCATCGCGCCCCAATTCTATGTGACGGCTCCGCAGGCCTGCCCTTACCTTGAGGGGCGGATGGAACGGAAACTGTTCACCGCCCTGCAGGGCGAACATGCGCAACGGCTGAACGACACCCTGTCGAAGCAGGGCTTCCGCCGGTCGCAGAACGTGCTGTACCGCCCGTCCTGCGCGGAATGTTCGGCCTGCATTTCAGCCAGGATCCGCGTTGACGATTTCGTGCCCTCGCGCACCCAAAGGCGGGTGATGCGGCGCAATGCGTACCTGGCGCGCCACGCGACAAGTCCCTGGGCGACCGAAGACCAGTATGCGCTGTTTCGCAGCTATCTGGACCGGCGCCATGCCGACGGCGGCATGGCCGACATGGATATCTTCGAATTTGCCGCGATGATCGAAGAAACGCCGATCCGCAGCCGCGTCATCGAATATGCCCGCCCCAACGGGCCGCAGGAAAACGGGCGGCATCTGGCCGCTGTCTGCCTGACCGACCTGCTGGATGACGGGTTGAGCATGGTCTATTCCTTTTATGACCCAGGCCTGATGGATGCCAGCCTGGGGACCTATGTGGTTCTGGACCATATCGCCATCGCGCGTGAGGCCGGGCTGCCATACGTCTACCTGGGCTATTGGGTGCCGGGCAGCCGCAAGATGGGCTACAAGGCAAAGTTCAACGCGCTGGAGATCTACAAGGGCGGCCAGTGGCAAAGCATCGGCGACCCGGCCGATCACAAGGCCGAACTGCACCCGCTGTCGGTGGACCCGATTGCCGAACAGGTGGCCCGCATCACCCTGCCCGACAGCCGCGCCGGGCGGGAATGACCGGCGCACGCCTGGGCGCGCTGGCGCTGCTGGTGCCCGATTACGACGCGGCGATCTTCTTTTTCGTGTCGGTCATGGGGTTTCGCCTGACGGCGGACATCGATCAGGGCCACAAGCGCTGGGTCACGGTGGAGCCGCCCGGCGGGGGCGTTGCCCTGGTGCTGGCCAGGGCCGAAGGTCCGCAGCAGCTGGCCGCAATCGGCAAACAGGCCGGCGGCCGGGTCTTCCTGTTTCTGGAGACGGATGATTTCGCGCGCGACCATGCGCGGATGACGGCGGCAGGCATTGTGTTCGAGGAGGAGCCGCGCCACGAATCCTATGGCACCGTCGCCGTCTGGCGCGATCCCTTCGGCAACCGCTGGGACCTGATCGCGCGCCGCTGATTGCCTGCCGGGGCGCGACGATGCGGGGACGGGGCAGTTTTTTGCCCCGTATCCCCTTGTATCCGCGCGCATTCACGCCGATGTGACGGGGCAGTCACAGGGGGGATGATCTTGACCTATCTGCTGTTCGTCATCGGGCTTCTTGGATTGTTCTTCGGCGGAGAGTTCCTGGTGCGCGGGGCCAGCAGCATCGCCAGAACCTATCGCATCTCTCCCATGGTGATCGGCCTGACGATTGTGGGCTTCGGCACCTCGGCCCCCGAACTGCTGGTGTCGGTGCAGGCGGCGCTGGCGGGGCAGCCTGCCATCGCCATCGGCAACGTGCTGGGGTCGAACATTGCCAACATCCTGCTGATCCTGGGCATTTCGGCGGTGATCGCACCGCTGATCCTTCCCGTGCGCAAGCTGTGGCGCGACCTTGGCTTCATGCTGCTGGCCACGGCGGTGATCTGGGCCATGCTGCCGGACGGCGACATCACCCGGCTGGACGGGGTGCTGCTGCTTGCCGGACTGATCGTCTTTGTTGCCGTGGCCTTCCTGACGGGCAAGGCCGAACCGGATGACACCCTTCCCCTGCCCCCGGTCTGGCAGGCGGCCCTGATGACGCTGGGCGGGCTGGTTGTGCTGGTCATCGGTGCGCGGCTGCTGGTGGACAGTGCCACCACAATCGCGCGCACCTATGGCATTTCCGAAGCGGTGATCGGGCTGACCATCGTGGCCGTCGGCACCTCGCTGCCCGAGTTGGCGACATCGGTGGTGGCCGCCCTGCGCAAGCAGACCGAGATTGCGGTGGGCAACATCGTGGGATCGAACATCTTCAACATCTTCGGCATCCTCGGCCTGACGGCGGTGATCGCGCCGATCCCGGCAGAGGCCCGCTTTGTCTGGATCGACATGCCCTGGGTCGCAGCCTCGGCCATCGGGCTGACGGTGCTGGCGGCACTTCTGGGCGGCCTGCCCCGGATTGCGGGGGTGGCCTTGATGGCCGCCTATGCGGGCTATGTCAGCATGATGCTGTAGCTTTGCCGCACCGGATTGCCCCGCCCGCTGTGACAGGCGGGGCAAGGGCGGTTTCAGCCGATCAGGGCACCATCGCTGCGCCAAACCGCAATCACCGCCGATCGCGGCAGGCCCGTGCCGTCGGGCCAGCTGCCGCCGGGGTGCTGCACGCCGACAAAGGCGGTCTTGCGGTCAGCCGACCACAGCAGGCCGGTGATCTCGGACCCGTTCGGCCCGGTCAGAAAGCGCTCGATCTGACCGGATACGGGATCACCGATCAGCATCTGGTTGTTGCCCTGCCCGGCAAAGTCACCTTCGTTGCTGTCGTCACCATCGGTCTGAATCCACAGAAGGCCGGTCGAATCAAAGCTCATGCCATCGGGCGAGTTGAACATGTTGCCCGCATTGACATTGGCCGACCCGCCAAAGGCATCCTGATGCACGGTCGGATTGCCCGCCATGACGAACAGATCCCAGGTGAAATCGGCAGAAGCGTGATCCTGCCCGGCGGGATACCAGCGCACGATCTGACCGAAGCCGTTCTTTTCACGCGGGTTTGGCCCGCCGACCGGGGTCAGGTCACCGCCCGCATTCGGCTTTACGCCACGGTTGACGTTGTTGGTCAGCGCGCAATAGGCCTCGGCGGCGACAGGATTGACCGCGACCCATTCCGGACGGTCCATCGTGGTGGCACCAACCCTTGACCCCGCCAGCCGGGTGTGAACGGCAATCTCTGCTGCCGTCATGCCCGTTGCCTCGGGCGTCAGGGCAACCCATTTGCCGGTGCTGTCATCGGCGAAAACAGCGACATGAAGCTGCCCCTTTTCAAGAAGCGCCGAGGTATCGCCACCTTCGGTGTAAGGGTCGGACGAGATCCACTTGTAAAGGAACTCGCCCCGCTCGTCGTCGCCCAGATAGACCACCACGCGGCCATCGGCGGCCAGGGTCACTGCGGCATTCTCATGCTTGAAGCGGCCAAGGGCGCTGTGCTTTACCGGAACCGATGCAGGATCGGCCGGGTTGATTTCGACCACATAGCCGAAGCGGTTCGGTTCGTTGCGGTTCTTTGAAAGATCGAAACGCGGATCGAACTTTTCATAGCCATAGCCGCCTTCCAGGCCGATGCCGTAGCGCTTGAATTCGGCAGGCAGTTCCAGCGCGGCGTCGGTCGAGCCGAAGTAGCTGTTGAAGTTCTCCTCGCAGGTCAGATAGGTGCCCCAGGGCGTGCGGCCCGACCCGCAGTTGTTCAGTGTACCCAGCACCTGCGTTCCGGTCGGATCAGCCTCGGTCTTCAGCAGGTCGTGTCCTGCTGCCGGACCGGTGATTGTCATCGGCGTGTTGTTGGTGATGCGCCGGTTGAATGGCGAATCAACCACAATCGCCCAGCCATCGGCCCCTTGCGCCACTTCCATAACGGAAACACCCTGGGCGTTCTGCAGCTTCAGAACGTCTTCCGGGGTCAGAGGCAGACCGTCTGGGTTGCCGGGCAGGTTCACGTCAAGATTGACGTATTCGTGGTTGACCGCGATCACTTCGCGTCCGTCGATCACGAAAAGTTCCATACCGTCGGTGTTCTCGCCAATGGCGCGGGCCTGCCCTGCGGCGGTGGTGCCTTTTTCAGGATCAAAGGCGGGGGCATCCGAGAACAGCGCATCGCCCCAGCGGGCGACCGGCTTCCAGGCATAGCCTTCGGGAACATGCACGGCAAAATCGGTGGCAATGGCGATGGGGGTGAAGGCAAAGCGGCTGGCGGTCTGCGCCCGTGCCGAGGTCGAACCCATCAGAGTGCCAAGACCCATCGCTGCGGCACCCGAGCCAAAGGCAAGCACGCCAAGAAAACCCCGGCGCGAAATGGCACGGGCAACGACACGGTCGAACTCCTGTTCATGGGGGCGCGGATTCCGGCGTTCGTCGATCTCGTCAAAGGACATTCGGTGCGGCGGGAAGTCTTCCATGGCGGGCTCCTGAGGTTGTCGCTGGGATGCGGGAACGTAAATGGCACCGCCGCCAGACAGCGGGCCAAAGCAAGGGATACCGGCCCCATGTAACAGACCCGCAAAACCGGCAGCGTGACCGGCGGCGGCCCGACAGGGTGCCTGCCGCGGGACGCACACCGGAAAGATTGCGGATGTTTCGCCGGGAAGGGTAAGCGTGAAATAAAACTGCGCAGAAACCTGCCCTGACGACACTTTCTTTGTTTCTTTTGCCGTTGACGCATCGTTCTGCCAGTCCTATGGTCCGCCAAGCGCCGGTATGGGCGTAATCGGGGGGCTGGGATGTCCGGCAATACTGTAGTTTCAGGAACAGGGCGCATGGGCCGGTAGCGGTTGACCATACAGGTTCCCATGCGCCCCCGATTGACCCCCGGGGGCTTTTTGTTGCCAGCCTGCCGACCGGCACAGGAAAAGGACGCGCCGCCGCACAAGCGGCCCGAGGATAGGAAAAGACGATGAACAAGGCACATGCGACATCGGCGAAAGCGGCGACGATGACCGGCGCGCGGATGGTGGTTCAGGCGCTGAAGGATCAGGGCGTCGAGGTTGTCTTCGGCTACCCCGGCGGGGCGGTGCTGCCGATCTATGACGAGATTTTCCAGCAGAACGACATCCGCCATGTCTTGGTGCGCCACGAACAGGGTGCGGTCCATATGGCCGAAGGCTATGCCCGGTCCACCGGCAAGCCGGGTGTGGTCCTTGTCACCTCCGGTCCCGGCGCGACCAATGCCGTGACCGGACTGGTCGATGCGCTGATGGATTCGATCCCTCTGGTGGTTCTGACGGGGCAGGTTCCCACCTTCATGATCGGCACCGACGGCTTTCAGGAGGCGGATACAGTGGGCATCACCCGGCCCTGCACCAAGCACAACTGGCTGGTGAAAGATACGGCGAAGCTGAGCGAGACAATTCACCAGGCCTTTCATGTGGCCACACATGGCCGGCCCGGCCCGGTTCTGGTGGATATTCCGAAAGACGTGCAGTTTGCAACCGCGAGCTACATCCCGATGGAACAGACCCGCACCGCGCATTACCAGCCGCGCGTGCAGGGCGACCCCGAACAGATCGCGCGCCTTGTCGAGATGATCGAAACCGCCGAGCGCCCGGTGTTCTACACCGGCGGTGGCGTGATCAATTCCGGCCCTGCCGCCAGCCGGCTGCTGCGCGAGTTAGCCGATGCCACGGGGTTTCCGGTGACATCCACGCTGATGGGGCTGGGCTGTTACCCGGCCTCGGGCAAGGCCTGGCTTGGGATGCTGGGGATGCACGGGCTTTATGAGGCCAATCTGGCGATGCATGGCTGTGACGCGATGTTCAACATCGGCGCGCGCTTTGACGACCGGATCACCGGCCGGGTCAAGGATTTCAGCCCGCATTCGAAGAAGGCGCATATCGATATCGACCCGTCGTCGATCAACAAGGTGATCCGGGTGGATGTGCCGGTTGTCGGCGACATCGCCCATGTGCTGGACAAGGTGCTGACCCTGTGGAAGGCGCGCGGGTCGCGCACCAACAAGGCGGCGCTGGCGAAATGGTGGGCGCAGATCGAGACCTGGCGCGCGGTGCGCTGCCTGGATTTCACCAATTCCGACCGCACGATCAAGCCGCAGCACGCCTTGCAGCGTCTGGAGGCGCTGACCAAGGGCATGGACCGCTACATCACCACCGAAGTGGGCCAGCACCAGATGTGGGCCGCGCAATACCTGGGGTTTGAAGAGCCAAACCGCTGGATGACCTCCGGCGGACTTGGCACCATGGGCTACGGCCTGCCCGCCAGCATCGGCGTGCAGATTGCCCACCCGGACGCGCTGGTGATCAACGTGGCGGGCGAGGCAAGCTGGCTGATGAACATGCAGGAAATGGGCACGGCGATGCAGTTCCGCGCGCCGGTCAAGCAGTTCATCCTGAACAACGAACGCCTGGGCATGGTGCGCCAGTGGCAGGAATTGCTGCATGGCGAACGCTATTCGCAATCCTGGTCAGAATCGCTGCCGGATTTCGTCAAGCTGGCCGAAGCCTTCGGCTGCAAAGGCATCCGCTGTTCCGACCCCGCCGGTCTGGACGAGGCGATCGTGGAGATGCTGCGCTATGACGGGCCGGTGATATTCGATTGCCTGGTGGAAAAGCACGAGAACTGCTTCCCCATGATCCCGTCGGGCAAGGCACATAACGAGATGATGCTGGGCGATGCGGATACCAGGGGGGCGATCGGAGCGAAGGGGGCGGTGCTGGTCTGACGCTGTGGTAAACGAGTATGGAGGGTACAAGAAGTGACAGGAACAGGGTTGCGAATTTTCCTTTTGATCGCTGGGCTGGCCATTTGGAAACCGGTGCCGTCGATTGCTGACAAGGTGGACGATATGCAAGCCGCCGTGCTTAAGTCCATCGTTACGGACTCAACGATCCTGACTCATGACCGATTTTTCGGAACGCAGGTAGAATTCAACTGCTCAAACGGCGATTCATTTCTGTGGTTTCCCGGCAATGAGGGAGTAGTGAAGGCGCTCTGGAAGACCCAGCTGCGTGGCAATGGTGCAACAGAAATATGTTATCTTTATGGAACAGATACCAAGAACTACGTGACCGAGGAGACGGGTGGCAAATGGGAATGCCGCAGCGCGGTGTTCCATCTTGACACCATCAGGGAGGCCGTGGACGGAGATCCGTTTGGCCTTTCTTCTCTCAACGTCCCGTTTGTCATGCCTGAGCGCAAGAAATTGTCCTTGGCCGAATTGGCTGAACTCGCGGATCTCGACCGTGGGTCACTTGACTACGTGAAAAGCGAAGGGAAGAAACAATCGCTGACACGGCTTTATGAAGATCATGTGGTATCGAGCGACAGGAAGCCCATGCTGCCTGGTTGCAAAGAAAAGCCGGTATCTTGAGACTGCGTGCAAGCTGAAGGAAAAAACCAACATGCCCTTCGAATGGAGGTTGATCAGCATATCTGGCCAAAGCAGGGGGCTGTCTGCCCCCCGCACCCCCCGAGGATATTTGTGAACAGAAAATGAAGAAGGGGTCCGGCCATGTCCGCACTTAACATCAAGAAAGGCTCTTCCAGCCATTCGGCCTATGACCTGCGCGACCCGAATGCGCCGGTGAATGAAACCCATACGCTGGCGGTGCTGGTGGACAATGAAAGCGGAGTGCTGGCGCGGGTGATCGGCCTGTTTTCGGGGCGGGGCTACAACATCGAAAGCCTGACGGTGGCCGAAGTGGACCATCAGGGGCACCGCAGCCGGATCACCGTAGTCACCACCGGCACGCCGCAGGTGATCGAGCAGATCAAGGCACAGCTGGCCCGCATGGTTCCGGTGCACGAGGTGCATGACCTGACCGTGGAAGGCCCCTCGGTGCAGCGCGAACTGGCGCTGTTCAAGGTGGCAGGGCGCGGCGAACACCGGATTGAGGCGCTGCGGCTGGCCGAGATTTTCCGGGCGAATGTGGTGGATTCCACCTTGGAAAGCTTTGTCTTCGAGATGACCGGCACGCCGGAAAAGATCGATGCCTTTGCCGAGCTGATGCGCCCGCTGGGCCTGCGCGAAATTGCGCGCACCGGGGTGGCCGCACTGGCGCGGGGGGCCTGACAGGGCCTGCGGGGCACCCCCGGCCCGGAGGGGCGTTACCGATCCAGCAGTTCGGCAAGGCGCCGGGCATCAGCCTCGGACAGGGTTTCGGGCGCGGGGTCGCCCGCACCGCTGCGGCGGCGCAGGTATTGCGCCGCGATCAGCCCGCCCGCACCCAGCATGGCGGGGCCGGCCAGCCACAGAAGCAGGTTCGATCCGCGGGCGGTGGGGTTCAGCAGCACATATTCGCCGTAGCGGTCCACGATGAAGGCCATGGCTTCGTCATCGCTGTCACCCGCCACCAGCCGCTCGCGCAGCAAGAGCCGCAGATCGCGCGCCAGATCGGCATGGGATTCGTCGATGCTTTCATTGCGGCAGACCAGGCAGCGCAGGTTCTTGGACAGTTCGCGCGCCCGCGACTCCAGCGCCGGGTCCGGCAGGACCTCATCCGGCTGCACCGCCGCCGCAGGGGCAGCCGCCAGCAGCACCAGCGCCAGAAGACCGGCGCGGATCATTCGGCCGCCACCGCGCCAGGGGCCGCGCGCCGCGCGCCGGCTGCCACACGGAAGCGCCGGTCAGACAGGCTGAGCCCGCCGCCCAGCGCCATCAGCAAGCAGCCGATCCAGATGAAATTGACGAAAGGTTCAATATAGCTGCGCACCGCCCAGCCGCCCGCCGCCTGTTCGTCGCCGATCACCAGATAGACGTCGCGCAGCAGCGAATGGTCGATCCCGGCCTCGGTCGTGGGCATCCGGGCCACGGGATACATGCGCTTTTCCGGACGCAGGGTTGCAATCTCCTGCCCGTCCCGCTGCAGGACAAGCTCTGCCTGCGTCGCCATGTAGTTCGGGCCGGGCACATCGCGCACGTCGCGCAGCTGCACCACATAGGGCCCCAGCGGATAGGTTTCGCCGATTTGGACCACGCGGATATCCTCGGTCTTCCAGGCGGTGACAGCGGCCACGGCAAAGACGGTCACGCCAAAGCCGATATGCGCCGCAGCCTTGCCCCAGTCCGACCGGGGCAGCCGGGTAAGCCGCGCCAGCCGCAGGGCCAGCGGCCCGCGTCCGGCGCGCTGCCACAGGTCCGCCAGCGCCCCAAGCACCACCCAGGCTGCCAGAACCAGACCGACGGGGCCAAGGATGCTGCGCTGGGTTTGCAGCGTCCAGGCCAGGGCACCGAGGGCCATCGACAGCGCCAGCACACCCGCCAGCGGCTGCGCCGCCCGGAACAGGTCGCCGCGTTTCCACGGCAGGACCGAGCCGACCGGCAGCAGCACGGCCAGCGCCACGACAAAGGGTGTGAAGGCCATGTTGAAGAAGGGCGGGCCAACCGACAGCTTGCGGTCGAACACCAGTTCGGCGACCAGCGGCCAGACCGTGCCGACAAAGACGACAAAGGCGGAAACCGCCAGCAGCAGGTTGTTGGCCACCAGGGCACTTTCACGGCTGACCGGGGCGAAAACGCCCTTGGCCTCCATCGCGCTGGCGCGGGCGGCATAAAGCGTCAGCGCGCCGCCCATGAACAGGCCCAGGATCATCAGGATGAATACCCCACGTTCGGGGTCATTGGCAAAGGCATGGACCGAGGTGATCACGCCCGAGCGCACGATGAAGGTGCCGATCAGCGAAAAGCCGAAGGCCAGGATCGCCAGCAGGATCGTCCAGCTTTTCAGCGCCTCGCGCTTTTCCACCACAATCGCCGAATGCAGCAGGGCGGCGGCAAAGAGCCAGGGCATGAAAGAGGCATTCTCGACCGGGTCCCAGAACCAGAAGCCGCCCCAGCCCAGTTCGTAATAGGCCCACCATGACCCAAGCGCGATGCCGATGGTCAGAAAGACCCAGGCGGCCAGCGTCCAGGGGCGCACCCAGCGGCCCCAGGCAGCATCGACGCGCCCCTCGATCAGGGCGGCCACCGCAAAGGAAAACGCCATGCTGAGCCCGACATAACCCAGGTACAGGAACGGCGGATGGAAAGCCAGGCCCGGGTCCTGCAGCAGCGGGTTCAGATCCCGCCCGTTCATCGGCGGAATGGCCAGCCGCAGGAACGGGTTCGAGGTGAACAGCAGGAAGGCCAGAAAGGCCACCCCGATCATCCCCTGCACGGCCAGAACACGGGCACGCAATGACGGCGGAAGGTTGCCGCCAAACCAGGCAACGCAGGCCCCGTACAGCGCCAGGATCAGCACCCAAAGCAGAAGCGAGCCTTCGTGGTTCCCCCAGACGCCGGAAATCTTGTAGATCATCGGCTTGAGCGTGTGCGAGTTCTGCACGACCAGCCGCAGCGAAAAGTCCGACGTGACAAAGGCATAGGTCAGCGCGGCAAAGGAAAACCCGATCAGCAGCACTTGGGTTATGGCCGCCGGTTCACCGACCGACATCCACGTGCCCCAGCGCCGCTGCGCCCCGATCAGCGGCACCACCGACTGGATCAGCGCGACCGCAAGGGCCAGCACCAAGGCAAAATGTCCCAACTCCACAATCATGCGGTGCTACCCCCCGTGCAGATGCGGCAGCCTATGCCGAAAGCGGGGGCAGTCCAATGGGGATGCGCGCCGATGCCGCGGCAGTCACCGCCCTTTGAACAGCGACCCCAGCACGCCCCGCACCAGGGCCTGACCGGACTTGCTGCCAAGCTGGCGCGCAAAGGATTTTGCGAAGGCTTCGGTCACACTGTCACCCCGCCGGGTGGCGGGTTTCGGGGCGGGTCCTGCGGGGGGCGTGCCATCCAGGCGGCGGGCCTTGTTGAACGTCTCATCCGGTTCGGCTGACCGGCCCTTGGCCGACCCGGCCCCGGCGGCGGCATCGGCCCGCGCGCGCAGCCTTTCGAACGCGCTGTCGCGATCAACCGCCACGTCATATTTGCCCGTGAACGGGGATGCCGCGATCACGGCCGCACGCGCGGCAGGGTCAATGGGGCCGGCCTGCGACGACGGGGGACGGACAAGCGTGCGCTCGACGATGCCGGGCGCGCCCCTTGCATCCAGAAATGAGGTTACCGCCTCGCCGGTGCCAACGCTGCGGATCGCCTCTTCGGTGGAAAAGCGCGGGTTGTCGCGATAGGTCTGCGCCGCCAGCCGCAGCGCCTTCTGATCGCGGGCGGTGAAGGCGCGCAACGCATGCTGCACGCGGTTGCCAAGCTGGCCAAGGATGTTCTCGGGCAGGTCATCCGGGCTTTGGCTGATGAAATAGACGCCGACGCCTTTGGAGCGGATCAGGCGAACCACCTGTTCCACCTTGTCCACCAGCGCCTTCGGGGCATCCCTGAACAACAGATGCGCCTCGTCGAAGAAGAAGACGAGCTTCGGCTTTTCAGGATCGCCCGCTTCGGGCAGCATCTCGAACAATTCGGACAGCATCCACAAAAGGAAGGTGGCATAAAGCCGGGGCGAGGCCATCAGCCTGTCCGAGGCAAGGATATTGATGCGCCCAGCCCCGCTTTCGTCCACCGCCAGAAGATCGCCCAGATTCAGCGCGGGTTCGCCGAACAGCAGCGCGCCGCCCTGGTTTTCCAGCACCAGCAGGCGGCGCTGGATGGACCCGACCGTTGCGGCGGAAACATGGCCGTAGCGCAGGCCGATGGGGCCGGCATTCTCGCCGGTGAACACCAGAAGTGCCTGCAGGTCCTTCAGGTCCAGCAGGGGCAGCCCCTCTTCGTCCGACAGGCGGAAGGCGATGTTGAGGACCCCTTCCTGCGGTTCGGTCAGCTCCATCAGACGCGACAGCAGCAAGGGCCCCATATCAGCCACGGTGGTGCGGACCGGGTGGCCCTGCTGACCGAAGAGATCCCAGAAGGTGACCGGAAAGGCGCGGTATTGCAGATCCAGCCCGATCATGCCCGCGCGTTTCACAAAGGCATCGTGGCGCTTGTCTGCCGGCGATCCGGGCCTGGACAGCCCGGCAAGATCGCCCTTCACATCGACAAGGAAAACCGGAACCCCGGCAGCGGAAAACCCTTCGGCCAGGACCTGAAGCGTCACGGTCTTGCCGGTGCCGGTGGCCCCCGCGATCAGCCCGTGGCGGTTGCTGTAGCCCAGCAGAAGGGATTGCGGCAACCCATAGCCCTCGCCGCCGCCGCCAACGAAAATCGTGCCGTTCTCTGACATGTCCCTGCGCGCTCCATCACATTCTGATCCCGAAATTCTTTCTTAATCCCCGTCTGGCAGTCTGGGTCTTGCCCGGTACCTGCTGTCAGGTCCGGGTCGGCTTCCTCCCTGTCGGACTGGCCGCGCCCTGAACAGGGTGCGGCCATTTTTTCATGTTTTTCAACGGTTGGGGTGGCCATTCAAGCGAAAAAGAATCCCGTTGACGCATGCAGGAATTGGCCGTAGCGTTCTGCGCAATAAAGTCGGCCAGTCCGACAGGGAGAAAGAAACGTTCTGGAAAAAGGGCCTGGCTGCGGGCCCTTTTTCTGTTGTCGCAAATGTGACCTTTCCCGCACCCGATCCCTTGATTTTTCTGTCCTGACAGTCGCAGCACGGCATGATAACGCAGTCCGAAGATGTGCAGCACGGATGGAAGACCGGATGACCTTGCTTGACAGACCCCTGCTTCTTGCCCTTGGCCTGACTGTTGCGATGGCCGGTTTCGGCGTTGCGCAGGAAACCACGGCACCTGAAACCCCGCCAGAGTCCACGGCCCCGGCTGACGGTGCCACTGGCGATCTGTCGATGGGGACCGAAGCCGAAGCGGCGGACGGTCCGGGAACGACCTATACCGCTGCGACCTTTGAGAAGTGGGAACTGCGCTGCATGCGCACCGAAGACGGTGCCGATCCGTGCCAGCTTTACCAGCTGCTTCAGGATGGCCAGGGCAGCAACGTGGCCGAATTCAGCCTCTTCACCCTGCCCCCGGGTCAACAGGCAGTGGCAGGTGCCACGATCGTGGTTCCGCTGGAAACACTGCTGACCGAACAGCTGACCATCGCGGTCGACGGTGCGCAGCCAAAGCGCTATCCCTTCACCTGGTGCGCGCCCCTGGGCTGTATCGCGCGCGTCGGCTTTACGCAGGCTGAAATCGACGGGTTCAAGAAGGGGGCCAAGGCAACGCTCACCATCGTTCCGTTCGCCGCCCCGGATCAACCTGTGAACCTTGACCTGTCGCTGAAGGGGTTCACGGCCGGGTTTGACGCCGTTTCCAAGGCCCCTGTGAATTGACCGCGCGGACCTGACCTTTGACATGGTCCTGACCGGGCTGAGTCAAAGGTTGCAGGGCAACGGTGCCACAGACCCTGCCGGGTGCCCCCTGGCAGGGTTCTTCATTTGAACGCGGCGCTTTGCGGCGGCATTCCGGGTGACAGAAGATGGTGCCAGATCTGTTCGGCACCCGGACGGTGGCGGGCGGCGGGGCGGGCAAAACAAAAGACGCAAGGCGTCAGGCGCGGCGCAGGGCCAGCACGGCGTTCAGCCCGCCGAAGGCAAAGGCGTTGGACAGGACCACGTCCACCTGCGCTTCCCGCGCGGTGTTGGGCACCACATCCAGCGCGCATTCCGGATCAGGTTCCTCATAGCCGATGGTGGGCGCGATCACGCCATCGCGCAGCGCCATGATGCAGGCCAGCAGTTCCACGGCCCCCGTGCCGCCGATCAGATGACCATGCATGGATTTGGTGGACGAGATCATCAGCCGGTCGGCATGCGGGCCGAAGACATCGGCGACGGCTGCGCATTCGGTCTTGTCATTTGCCGCCGTGCCGGTCCCGTGGGCGTTGATATAGCCCACCCGGTCACCGCTGATCCGGGCATCGCGCAGCGCCCCGCCGATGGCCCGTGCCGCGCCCTGTTTGGACGGCATCACGATATCCGATGCATCGGATGTCATCGCAAAGCCGGCGACTTCCGCCAGAATCTCGGCCCCGCGCGCGCGCGCATGGTCATGGTCTTCGAACACAAAGATCGCGGCCCCTTCGCCCTGCACCATGCCGTTGCGGTTCAGGCTGAACGGGCGGCAGGCATCCTTGGACATGACGCGCAGCCCTTCCCAGGCCTTGATCCCGCCAAAGCACAGCATCGATTCCGATCCGCCGGTCAGCATCGCCTTTGCGCCACCCGACCGCACCATCTGAAAGGCAAGGCCCATGGCATGGTTCGAACTGGCACAGGCCGTTGCGACAGAAAACGCAGGCCCCTTGAGGTTGAATTCCATGGACAGGTGGCTGGCGGCCGCGTTGTTCATCAGTTTCGGCACCACAAAGGGATGAACGCGGTTCTTCCCCTCTTCATAGACCGCCCGGTAGTTTTCATCCCAGGTATTCACGCCACCGCCGGCCGTGCCCAGAACCACCCCGGTTTCATAGCCAAGATGGCCGTCAAAATTCAACCCCGCCTGCGCCACCGCCTCGCGGGCGGCCAGAAGGGTGAACTGGGTGAACTTGTCATAAAGAACGATCTGCTGGCGGTTGAAGTGCGCCTCGGGGTCCCAGTTGTGTACCTGGCCGCCGATCTGGATCGACAGCCGGTCCCTGTCGCGGATTTCCAGCTCGGTGATGCCGCAACGCCCTTCGCGAAACGCCTCGAGCGTGCCCGGCACGTCATGGGCCAGCGCGTTGATGGTGCCGGCCCCGGTGATGACGACGCGGTTCATGCGGGACGGGCGGCCACCAGCGCCTCGACAGCCGCGACAATCGAGGCAACGGTCGAAATGTCAAACCCGCTTTCGGACGGGTCATTGGCGTTGAAGGGCACGGAAATGTCGAAAGCCTCTTCAATGGCAAAGATCGATTCCACCAGACCCAGGCTGTCGATCCCCAGGCTTTCCAGGGTCGATTCCGGCCTGATGTCCGAAGGGTCAAGCACGGCCTGTTCAGCGATGATGGCAACCACCCGATCCTTCACAGTCTGCGCCATGGTTTCCCCCGCTCAATCACCGCGATGACTTAGTCGTTCCCGGCCGGCTTTGAAATGGCCTTCTGCAGGGCGGCAACGGTTGCGGCCAGGCGCGGCAGGCGGCGCAGCGCCTTTTGCATCTCGATATGTGTGGTCATTTTCACCGCCGGATAGCCCAGCAGCACGCGGCCCGCCGGCGCGTTGGTGAATATCTTGGTGGCGCCGCCCGCAATCACGTCATCCCCGACAAAGATGTTGTCATTGACCCCGCATTGCCCCGCCATCACCACGCGGTCGCCGATGCGTGCCGATCCGGCGATGCCGACCTGCCCGCACAGCAGGCAGTCGCGGCCCACGGTCACGTTGTGCCCGACATGGACAAGGTTATCCAGTTTCGTTCCCGACCCGATTTCGGTGTCGCGGATCGTGCCCCGGTCAATGCAGACATTGGCACCCAGTTCGACATCATCGCCGATCACGACGGACCCCAGCGAATGAATGCGGATCCAGCCCTGGGGATGATGGTCGGCGCGCACCCCCAGCGTTTCGCGGATTTCCTCGACACCTGATTTTTCCGGGGTCACAAAGGAAAAACCATCGCCCCCGATCACCGCGCCCGGCTGGCAGATGAACCTGTCCCCGATCCTTACCCGCGGCCCGATGCGCACGCCCTGCAGGATCAGCGCGTCCGACCCGATCCGCGCCGCGTCGCCGATCGAGACATGGCTGGCGATCCGTGCCCCCGGCCCGATCACGCAGCCCGCCCCGATTGTCACGAAAGGCCCAATCCGCGCGCCGTCCCCGATCTGTGCGGAGGGGTGGACGTCGCACAGCGGATGCAGGCCCGGCGCAAGGCCCGGCCCCGGATCCAGCATCTGCGACAGGCCCGCAAGCGCTATGCGCGGGCGGCTGACCCACAAGGCGGCGGCCAGGCCAAGGGCGCGCCAGTCTGCCCCCTGCCACAGGATGGCGGCGCGGGCGGCACCCCGGGCCAGCCCTTCGGCATATTTGGGGTCCATCGCCAGGGCCAGGGCATCGGGACCGGCGGTTGCAGGTTCGGACGCAGAAAGGATCACCAGATCAAGGTCGCCCTCGGCCCGCGCCCCAAGGGCGGCTGCAATATCGCGGATCGTGTGGCCCATGATCGCCCCCGGCGGTTGCGGGCCTGTGCTGCCCGGCACGCCTGATTTAGCCGCGAACAGGGTCCAGTACCACCCCGGCGTCTGTCAGCGCCTCGAAGATCCTGGCATCGCGGCCGTAAACATCCCGCCGATAGGTCATCCCGCCTTTGGCGGTCGGATAGGCGGTGAAGTAGACCAGATGAACCGGGATCGGGACCGCCAGGCTGATCACCGATTCAACTGCTGTTGACAGGTGGCTTTCAAATTCGGCCTGCGGATCGGCAGACTGCGGCGCAAGAAGCGCATAGGCAAAACCGAACGGGTCCTGCAGACGGATACAGCCGTGGCTGTAGGCCCGCACCTCTTTGGCAAACAGCGACTTGTGCGGCGTGTCATGCAGGTAGATGTCGTGAGGGTTGGGGAACATGAACTTCACCTTCCCCAGGGCATTGTCGTCTGACGGCGGCTGGCGCATCGAAAAGGGGAAATCCGCCGCCGTATAGGCAGCGAAATTGATGGACTCGCGCGGGATCACCTGCCCTGACCGGTCGATAATCTTCAGATGTGACGCCGCGTTGCGGTCCATTTTCATAAGGGGCAGATATTCCTTCGTGGAGATCGACCGCGGCACGTGCCAGCTTGGGTTGATGACCATGTATTCGATCTGGTCCGAGAATTCGGGGCTGTGCTGATCGGGAACGTTCTTGCCGATGACCGACCGGGTCTGAAAGGTGATCTTGCCACGATCCACGATCCGGGCGGTAAAATCGGTCAGGTTGACCCAGACATGGCGCGTGCCCCGGTCGAAGTTGAGCCAGCGTTCGCGTTCCATCGCCACGATCACGGATTTCAGGCGCTCTTCGGGGGGCACGTTGATGTCCTGCATCGTGCCGGGGCCGGCGATGCCATCGGCAGTCAGACCATGCCGAAGCTGGAACGCCTGCACGGCGCGCTGCAAAGCGGCGTCATAGGACCGGGATGCGCTTTGGCGCAGAAAACCCATTTCCACCAGCCGGTCGCGCAGGGCAACAACCTGCGGTCCCGATTCGCCCGGTTCCAGGGCCGTTGCCTGAACCGCCTGCCCCCAGCCGCCCCGGGCGATCAGGTCTTCCAGCGCCAGCTTTTCGCGCATCAACAGCGCATATTCGACCGATTTCGGCGGCAGTTGCCGCAGATACGCCGCCGGGTCGGCCGCAAGGAAATCCTCGATCTGCGCGCGCCGGTCCCGCACCGGAACCTCGCGCAGGATGCCGGGATCAATCCTGGACGGCACCAGAACCCCGGTCTGGACATCGCGTGCATAGTCAAGGAAGGCCCGCGTCATCGCCACTTCGGCGCGCGCCCGGTCGCGTTCGCTTCGGGCGTTGCGCAGTGCGTCGGTCAGTTGGGCCGCATCATAGCGGCTGGCGGGAAGGCCGTGGTCCGGGGCGCGCGTCAGCACGGCAAGCAGCGCGTTGCGCCGTGCGGCATCATCGGCCTCTGTCCAGATCGCATCATAATCCCGCTCAAGATAGAAGGCCGCAACAGCCTCGTCCCGCGCCGCCGCCTCTGCCACCGCCTGCCGGAAGACAGCCGGTTGGGCCCAGGCCGCGCCGGACCCCGCCAGAGCAAGCGACAATGCCGTTAAAATTGCAGGAAAAAACCGGTTCATCCGTGATCTTGCCGCATCCTGAACAAACATCTGACCGCCAGTCCCGCGCATTGCCCCGATGTGGATAAGTCTCTGCGATCAAACGCGGAATGTCCATTCACAAAGGGCAGACCGCCCGATCCTGCCGCGATCTGTGGCGAAGATGCCGCCCTGCCAAGGCCCCGGCCCCCGCTGCGGCTGTGTTCAGCAGATTTCTGCCGATCAACCCGGTGGCAGGGTCTGCCGCCCAATCCAAGGCTTGGGTTGAGACTCATCCTGTGGCATAGAGGCGCTGCCCCTGGGGCACAGGTGGCACAGCAAACCGTCGCAGACAGACGGTGGTTTCGGCGGCGGGACAGGCACGTAACATGACCGATGCACATGACCGATAAACCTTCGACCGGCTTCTCGCGGCGTGGTCTGCTTGGGGTCTTTGCCGCAACGATGGTCGTGGCGGCACCCACCTACTCCAATGCCTTCGGGCTGTTGAAAGGGGCGGGCGATATCCGCCGCATCCGGATGTATTCGGGCCGCACCGGCGAAAGCATCGACACGATCTACTGGATCGAGGGGGATTACATTCCCGAAGTGCTGGAAGAGATCAATTTCTTCATGCGCGACTGGCGCTCAGGCGGCAAGACAAAGATCGATCCGCGCAACATCGATATCATGGCGGCCTCGCACCGTCTTCTGGATGTGAGCGAGCCTTATATGCTGCTGTCGGGCTACCGCAGCGCGCAGACAAATGCGATGCTGCGCTCGCGCTCTCGCGGTGTTGCCCGCAATTCGCTGCATATCAAGGGGCAGGCGGCAGACCTGCGGCTGAAATCGCGGTCGGTCGGCCAGGTGGCCAAGGCGGCGGCCTCGTGCAATTCGGGCGGTGTGGGAAAATATTCGCGGTCCAACTTCGTCCATATGGATTGCGGGCCGGTCCGCCTTTGGGGCGGCTGAGGCGGAAGGCCGAGCCGGGATAAACCGCGCAAGTCAGGGCACCTTCGGGTGCCTTTTGTCATTCGTGCTTCAGGGTGCCGGCCGGTTCGGCCCCGGATCGCCCCCTGAACCCCATGGCCACCACGAACTTCTCCGAACTGTCCGGGCGGCTGGCCGGGGGTTTGACGTTCACAACCTTGGTGAAATTGCGCTTGAGCGTGGTTTGCAGCGCAATCTCTGCCCCGCCTGCCAGAACCTTGGCAACAAAGGTGCCGCCCTCTTCCAGCACATCGAAGGCAAACTGCGCCGCCGCCTCGCACAGGGCGACGATGCGCAGATGGTCCGTCTGCCTGTGCCCCGACGATGCTGCGGCCATGTCGCTCAGCACCACATCGGCAGGCCCGCCGAGCCACGCCTTCACCTTGTCATCCGCCCCGTCTTCCAGAAAATCAAGCTGGTGGATCACCGCGCCGCTGATCGGCATCACCTCTTGCAGGTCCACACCCAGAACGGTGCCCACCGGCTTGTTGTGCCGCTCGCCCAGGGCATTGACCCGCCCGACGGCCACCTGACACCAGCCGCCCGGCGCACAGCCGAGGTCAACCACCCGTGCCCCCGGTTTCAGGAAGCCGTACTTGTCGTCCAACTCCAGTATTTTGTAGGCCGCACGGCCGCGATACCCTTCCTTCCTGGCCCGCAGGACATAGGGGTCGTTCAACTGCCGTTCCAGCCACAGCGTGGAGGACAGCTTGCGGCCCTTGGCGGTCTTGACCCGCACGCGCAGCTCGCGCTGACCCCGGCCGGATGTGTTCTTCTGGCCCGTCTTGCTGTCGCCGGTCATTCGTAGGGTCCGTCTTCCAGAACGCCATCCGCGCTCATCTGTGCGTAAAGCAGCCCCTCGCGCAGCCCGCGGTCTGCCACCGAAAGGCGGTCGGTCGGCCAGATGCGCATCATGGCCTGCAGGATTGCAGCGCCCGACATGATCAGCGCGTGGCGGTCGCGCCCGATCCTGGGGTCTGTGCGGCGGCCTTCGGGGCCAAGCGCAAGGTAATCGCGGATCACCGTATCGATCTGGTCCGATGACATCCGCAATCCGTCCACCTTGGCCCGGTCATAGCGGCGCAGCCCCAGAAAGGATGCCGCAACGGTCGTGACCGTGCCGCTGGTGCCGATGATCTGGAAGCCCTCGCGCGGATTTTCCGCGTTATAGGGGGAAAAATTCGCAAGTTTCTCTTCGAAAAACCAGCTCATCAACGCAAATCGTCCGGCATCGTCTTCGACATCGGCAAACTGGTCTTTCAGCGTGGCAACGCCCAAAGGCACCGATATCCAGTCCACCACCCGCGCTGCGGGGTCATCGCCATGGCTGGTAAAGCCGGCATGCAGCCGCATGATGGCGCGGGGCCGGTCTTCGGGACCGACCGCCGACAGATCAATCCAGACCAGTTCGGTAGAGCCGCCGCCGATATCAACGACCAGCAACTGTTCGGTGCGCGGGCTGACCAGCGGCGCGCAGGAGATGACGGCCAGCCGCGCCTCTTCTTCCGGCGCGATGATCTCCAGTTGCAGCCCGGTTTCGCGGCGCACCTGGCGGATAAAGTCGCGGGCATTGCGGGCGCGGCGGCAGGCCTCTGTCGCCACCAGACGCATGCGGTCAACGCCATGCTTTTCGATCTTTTTCTGGCAGATGCGCAACGCCTGCACGGTACGCCCCATCGAGGCGCGGCTGAGCCTGCCCGAGGCTTCCAGACCGACCCCAAGCTGGACGGTCTTGGAAAAGCTGTCGACAACCGAAAACTGACTGCCCTTCGGCTGGGCAATCAGCATCCGGCAACTGTTCGTGCCAAGGTCAAGGGCAGCATAAAGCTGTCCCGTCTCGGCGGTGCGGGTGCCAGACGGACCCACCGGAAGCACAACAGGCCATGGCCCGTCTGCCGACATCGGTGTCGCGTCCGCACCCAAGGGACGCTCGGGCGTCATATCGCCCTCCATACGTGGTTATGCTGACCGTAGCCGCAGGGGCGCCGCTCTGCAAGGACCGAACTGTGACGACGGACGTGCCGCCCCCAAGGGCGGAACCGGCCAATATCGCCGGCCCGGGGTGGGGCAGACGGCAGGCGGGGTCGCTGTCTGTGCGGGACCTGTCGAAAACCGGCATCGTCTGTCGCCTGACGGCGCTTAGAAGGAAGCGCAGGCAAACAAAGGGAATCAGCAATGCCTGACGTCACGGTCGTTTACTGGCGCGACATTCCGGCCCAGGTGATTGTCGGCAAGGGCCGCAGCGGATCGAAGGTGCAGCTCAGCGAACGCTTTGAACAGGCGATCGACCGCTGTGCCATGAAGATCGGGGCAAAGGATGCCGATGCCTATATGGCTGAATGGCGCAAAGCCCCGCCCTATCAGGTCGAGGGCGAGCCTCACGTGATCGCGGCGGCGGAAGCGGCCCGGCTGGAAGCTGAATTCGACACCCTGCGCCTGCGGGCGCTGATCGACACCGACGGGCGCGCCTGACGCGCCGGCGTGCAACGAACCGTACAGGAAACCGTGATGGCCTTGTTCAACTTCCGCCGCGACCCGCAGCCCGCCCCCGCCGGAACCCCGCTTGACGCCATGCTCGACGGCTTCTCGATAGAGGTGATGCCGCGCACCGCAGAGAAGGTGGACAGCTTCCGCGACCTGCTGCCGGAAGGAACCCGCGTCTACATCGCGCATATCGAAGGCACGCCCATTGAAGACATGGTCGCCACGGCGCGGCGCGTGTCGGCCGAAGGCTTTCCGGTGATGCCCCACTTCCCGGCGCGGATCATCCGCGACAAGGCCATGCTGGCTGACTGGATTGCGCGCTACCAGGGCGAGGCCGGCGTGACGCAAGCCCTGCTGCTGGCCGGCGGCCTGGCCACCCCGGCGGGGGAATTCGACAGTTCGATGCAGCTGATGGAAACCGGCCTGTTCGACGGGTTCAAGCGGCTGCATATCGCGGGGCATCCCGAAGGCAACAAGGACATCGACCCCGACGGATCCGACCGCATGGTGATGCAGGCGCTGCGCTGGAAGCAGGCCTTCGCCGACCGCAGCGATGCCAGCATGGCGATTGCCACCCAGTTCTGCTTTGAGGCTGATCCGGTCATCGCCTGGGCCAACCGCCTGGCGGCCGAAGGTATCCGCCTGCCGATCCACATCGGCGTCGCCGGCCCGGCAAAGTTGCAGACCCTGATCAAATTCGCCATCGCCTGCGGCGTCGGCCCGTCCTTGCGCGTGCTACAGAAGCGGGCGATGGATGTAACCAAGCTGCTTCTTCCCTATGAGCCGACCGATATCCTGACAGCCCTGGCCGCCCACAAGGCGAAAACCCCGGGCTTTGGAATTGAATCGGTGCATTTCTTTCCCCTGGGCGGCATCAAGACCAATGCGGCATGGGTTACCGAAAACGGCTGCGCCAGTGGCGTTCCGGCCTCTCACGCGCAAGGACCAGTCTGATAGATGACCCGTACCGTTCTGGAATCAAAAACGAAAACCGTCACCATCGGCTTTGACGAACCGTTCTGCGTGATCGGTGAACGCATCAACCCGACCGGGCGCAAGAAGCTGGCGGCAGAGCTTGAGGCGGGCGATTTCAGCACCGTGGAGCGTGACGCGCTGGAACAGGTCGCCTGCGGTGCCATGGTGCTGGACGTGAACTCGGGCGCCGTCTTTACCAACAAAATGGCCAGCGATCCGCGCTATGCCGACAACAACTTTGTCGAGCCGCCGCTGATGCGCGAGCTGATCCTGCGCATCCAGACGCTGGTGGATGTGCCGCTGTGCATCGACAGCTCGGTTCCCGGTGCCCTGGAAGAAGGCCTTCGGGCCTGCGAGGGGCGCCCCCTGCTGAACTCGGTGACGGGCGAGGAAGAGCGGCTGGACCTGGTCCTGCCGCTGGTCAAGAAATACAACGTCCCTGTCGTGGCGATTTCCAACGATGACACCGGCATCAGCCAAGACCCCGACGTGCGCTTTGCGGTGGCCAGGAAGATCGTCGAACGCGCCGCCGATTTCGGCATTCCCGCGCATGACGTCGTGGTTGATCCGCTGGTGATGCCGGTCGGTGCCATGGCCTCTGCCGGGCAGCAGGTGTTTGCGCTGGTCCGCCGCCTGCGCGACGAACTGGGCGTCAACACCACCTGCGGCGCGTCCAACATCAGCTTCGGCCTGCCCCACCGCCATGGCATCAACGCGGCCTTCCTGCCGATGGCCATTGGCGCGGGCATGACCAGCGCCATCATGAACCCGGTGCGCGCGGTAGAGATGGAGGCGATCCGCGCCGCCAACTTTCTGATGAACCATGATGCCAATGGCGGCGAATGGATCCGCTTCGCGCGGGTGCTGGAAGCGGTCGAAGGCGGCAAGACCTTTGCCGAGGCCAGCGCCGAAGCCGCCAGCGCCGGCGGCCGCGGCGGCCGTTCTGGCGGGCGCGCCGGGCGCGCGCGCGCGTAAACCACCCGTTAACCATGCCCCGGCAGGATCGGGGCATGGAAACGATCATCAGACAAACCACCTCCGAGGGCTGGATTGCCGAAGTCTTCGGTGCGAAATCCGTGGCAAGCGGCGGTGTCATCCGGCGCGACCTGCGCTGGATCGACCGCGAAATCGGCCGCGAGCGGTTCATCGCCGAAGTGCGGGCGCGCGGCTTTAACCTGATTGAAACCGGCGGACAGTGGATCGTGATCTGCAACACCGGGTTTCTGCGTGTGATCTGCTGAAGACGAATTTTCTGCGAAAATTCTGATTTTTCGCAGAAAAATCGTTCCCGCGCCGCCCGTGACGCAACCGGGCGCTGCCGCGCCGCAAACCGGCATGGCAATTGCCGCGCAGCCCCATACATAGGCTGCACCACCATGGAACAGAACGGGACGGGACGATGACGCAGGACGCGCTGGTGATCTTTACCCCTTCGGGCAAGCGGGGGCGTTTCGCGCTGGGCACCCCGGTTCTGACGGCGGCGCGCCAGTTGGGGGTTGATCTCGATTCGGTCTGCGGCGGGCGCGGCATCTGTTCCAAATGCCAGATCACGCCGGGTTATGGCGAGTTTCCCAAGCATGGCCTGACCGTCAGCGCCGATGCCCTGTCGGAATGGAATGCTGTCGAGGCGCGCTACAAATCGATCCGCGGGCTGACAGAGGGTCGGCGCCTGGGCTGCCAGGCCAGGGTGATGGGCGATGTCGTCATCGACGTGCCGCCCGAAAGCCAGGTTCACAAGCAGGTCATCCGCAAGTCTGCCACGATGCGCGACATCGTGATGGACCCGGCCACGCGTGCGGTTTACGTCGACGTCGCCGAGCCGGACATGCACGAGCCGTCGGGGGATTTCGAACGCCTGTCGCAGGCGCTGCGCGACCAGTGGCAGATGACGGATGTCGAGGCTGATCTTGCCATTCTGCGCCGGTTGCAGCCTGCGCTGCGAAAGGGTGACTGGAAGGTGACGGTTGCGGTCCATCAGGGCCACCTTGATGCCCGCCCGCGCATCCTGGACATCTGGCCGGGCTTTCATGAGGGCGGGCTTTACGGGCTGGCCATCGACCTTGGGTCAACCACCATCGCGGCGCATCTGTGCGATCTGCACGACGGCACCGTGCTTGCCTCGGGCGGCGTGATGAACCCGCAGATCCGCTTTGGCGAAGACCTGATGAGCCGCGTCAGCTATGCCATGATGAACCCGGGCGGGGACGTGGAAATGACCCGCGCCGTCCGCGAGGCGCTTGATGCGCTGATCGGGTCCATCGCCGCCGGGGCGGGCATTGATAGCTCGGCGATCTACGAGATCGTCTTTGTCTGCAACCCGGTGATGCACCACCTGCTTCTGGGCATCGACCCGGTGGAACTGGGTCAGGCCCCCTTTGCGCTGGCCACTTCGGGCAGCCTCAGCCTTGATGCGCGCGATCTGGAACTGACACAGGTCAACCGCGCGGCACGGGTCTATGTGCTGCCCTGCATCGCCGGGCATGTGGGGGCCGATTGCGCCGCCGTTGCCCTGTCGGAACAGCCCGACAAGTCAAAGGATATGGTGCTGATCGTCGATGTCGGCACCAATGCCGAACTGCTGCTGGGCAACAAATCCCGCGTGCTGGCCTGTTCCTCGCCCACGGGTCCCGCCTTTGAAGGGGCCCAGATCTCATCCGGGCAGCGGGCCGCACCGGGCGCCATTGAGCGGGTCGAGATTGATGCCGTCACCAAAGAGCCGCGCTTTCGCGTCATCGGATCAGACCTGTGGTCGGACGAACCCGGCTTTGCCGAGTCTGTCGGCAAGACCGGCGTGACCGGCATCTGCGGGTCCGGCATCATCGAGGCGGTTGCGGAAATGCGCATGGCCGGGCTGGTGGATGCCAGGGGGCTGATCGGCAGCCCCGAACAGACCGGAACCGCCCGCGCGATAGCAGAAGGGCGGATACATTCCTACCTGCTGCATGACGGCAGTGCCGATGGCGGGTCGGTGATCAAGGTGACGCAGACCGATATCCGGGCGATCCAGCTGGCGAAATCGGCACTTTATGCCGGGGCGCGCCTGCTGATGGATGAAATGGGGGTGGACCGCGTGGACCGCGTGGTTCTGGCCGGGGCCTTTGGCGCGCATATCAGCCCGAAACATGCGATGGTGCTGGGAATGATCCCCGATGCCGCCCTTGACCATGTCACCTCTGCCGGGAATGCCGCAGGCACGGGGGCGCGGATCGCGCTGTGCAACAAATCCTCGCGCGCGGCGATCGAGCACACCGTCCACCAAATCCACAAGGTGGAAACCGCCATCGAGCCGCGCTTTCAGGAGCATTTCGTCAACGCCAACGCAATCCCTCATGCGACCGATCCGTTCCCGGAACTGGGCAGGGTCGTCAGCCTGCCCGATGTCAGCTTCAACACCGGCGGCAGCGGAGAGACCGGGCGGCGCCGCCGCCGCGCCTGAGACGCAGCGGACAGGGCGGGTTCGGGGGCCGGACCAGGGGGCGCGCCGATCCGGCGGGGCAGATCAGGCGGCGGCCTTCATCATGCCTTCCAGTTTCAGGATCGCCAGGCATTCATCCAGCGATTTCCACGCGCGCGCGATCAGGATGTCGATTTCGGCGGGCGTGATGATCAGCGGCGGAGAGATGATCATCCGGTCGCCGACATGGCGCATGATCAGGTCATTGGCAAAGCAGCGTTCGCGGCAGCGATAGCCCACGGCACCCGCTTCCGAGGCGAACTTTGCCCGGCTGGCCTTGTCCGGCGTCAGCGCGATGGAACCCATCAGCCCCACCAGCCTGGCCTCGCCCACCAGCGGATGATCGGTCAGCGCCTGCCATTTCGCCGCCAGATAGGGGTGTGCCACATCGCGCACATGGTCGATGATCTTTTCTTCTTCGATGATCCGCAGGTTTTCCAGCGCCACGGCGGCGGCCACCGGATGCCCGGAATAGGTATAGCCGTGGTTGAAATCCCCGGCCCCGCCCACGGTATTGGCCACCTCGTCACAGACAATCGACCCGCCGATCGGCAAGTAGCCAGATGACAGGCCCTTGGCGATGGTCATGATATGCGGGCGGATGCCAAAGGTCTGGCTGCCAAACCAGTTGCCGGTGCGCCCGAAGCCGGTAATCACCTCATCCGCGATCAGCAGGATGCCGTACTTGTCGCAGATGCGCTGAATCTCGGGCCAGTAGGTGCCGGGCGGAATAATGACGCCGCCCGCGCCCTGCACCGGCTCTCCGATAAAGGCCGCAACCTTGTCGACGCCCAGTTCCAGAATCATCTCTTCCAGCTCGCGCGCCCGCAGCAGGCCGAAGTCTTCCGGGGTCATGTCGCCGCCTTCGGCATACCAGTGCGGTTGGCCGATATGGACGATCCCGCCGATCATCCCGCCATGCGCGTGGATCGGGGCCATGCCGCCCAGACTGCCGCCCCCCATGGTAGAGCCGTGGTAGCCGTTCTTGCGGGCAATGATCACCGTCTTGTCCGGCTGGCCCTTGATCGCCCAGTAGCGGCGCACCAGGCGGATGTTGGTATCATTGGCCTCGGACCCCGATCCGGCAAAGAACACATGGTTCAGATCGCCGGGTGCCAGTTCGGCAAGTTTCGCGGCAAGGGCGATGGCAGGTACATGGGATGTCTGGAAGAAGGTGTTGTAATAGCTGAGCTCTTCCATCTGGCGCGCGGCCGCCTGCGCAAGTTCCTTGCGGCCGTAACCGATGTTGACACACCACAGCCCCGCCATGCCGTCGATGATCCGGTGGCCTTCGCTGTCGGTCAGCCACACGCCCTTGCCCTGCGTCATCACCCGCACGCCCTTGGCAGCCAGTTCGGCCCCGGCGGTGAAGGGGTGCATGTGATGCGCCGCATCCAGCGCCTGCAATTCGGCCGTCGGCATATGGTTGGTGATCTTGTTCATGGCATCCCCGGAATGTCTGGCCGGTGCCCGGGACGCTGCATGCACGCAGGCCCCGGCAACCGGGATGTCCGGATAATATGATCAAATTATCCGCGATGCAAGAATTTGATCAAATTATTGATCGCCACCATCGCAGGAAGAGCAAACATTTCATCCGCCACACCGTGTTGTACTTCTCAGTAACCCTCTTCTACCCCATCCAATCACGCGTTCGGTGTACTCCACCGCTTTGCCAAGACCGAACACCAGATTGGTCAAGCACCGTTGCACGGAACGGAAGAGTCTGCCACGGTACGATGACCCAATGCCGACGCGGGTACCGATCAGAACAGGCGATGGTGACAAGAAGGAAGGCATACTTGACACAGCCACTATTCAAATACATTGGGAACAAGTACCGCTCAGCGGGAAGAATCGTTGATCGCTTTCCAAAGTCCTATAGGTTCTACTTTGAACCATTCTTTGGCTCAGGTGCGGTCCTTGGGGAACTTCGCCCAAAGCGTTCAATAGTATCCGACACATGTGCGCCCCTAATTTCATTGTGGCAGCTTGCCAAATGCAATCCAGCGTCTCTGATTTCAAGTTATACATCCAACTGGGAAGCTTACACCGAGAACCGGCAGTCGGCATATGACCGGGCGAAAGATCGGTTCAACGAAAAGCCGAATGCACATGACTTTCTTTTTATTTCCCGTGCGTGTTATGGTGGCGTCATACGATTCCGCCGGGACGGATATCTGAGCACACCCTTGGGACCGCATAAAATCATCCATCCGAATAAATTTGCAAGAAGACTCAAGGACTGGAACAGAATCATTGCGAACACTGATTTCGTTTGTGCGGACTTCGCCGAAATCACCAGCATGGCCGAGTCTGACGATATCATCTACTGTGATCCACCCTATGTTGACACACAGAAAATCATTTATGGTGCGCAGGATTTCAGCCTTGACAGAATGTATCGCGAATTGGAAAAATCCAAGGAGAAGGGGGCATTCATCGCACTTTCGATTGATGGCATCAAGCGCTCTGGCAATAAGGCAGTTAGAATATTGCCTCCATCAGATCTTTTCGCAGTGGAGTGCTACCTTACCCTGGGCGGCTCAATGTTGAAGCGCTTTTCGCGGGGCGGAAGCGACGTAACCGATGAGCATATTAAAGATCGCCTGCTTCTTTCTGATGATTTCCTTTTGCAAGATGACCTTTTTTGAGTTCAGCAAGGGCTGCAGGCCACTGGATGACAACCTCTCGCCCAAAGAAAACCTGATCGACATGGCCAGTATGCAACATGTCGATTATTCTGCAAAGGTACGATTTGCCCATTTCCCACCAGGTGAAGCGGTCATCAACAAACAGGTAATGCGAAATTTTCCGTCCATATATGCTCTCAAAAGTGTTGATTTCGTAGCCATCGAGTAAGGTCTCATACACTCCATCGGCAACACGGCTGCCAAAACTGGTCGTGCCGTAGTATTCCTTCACCTCCCAAATCGCAATCGGATCACGAGTCGATGGAATGGCACCGTCAAAGCGACGGGAGAATATCCCTTTCAGCTCATTCCCCTCTGTCAGAATTGCGAGCTTCTGCGCATCATTCACAAAGCCATCATGCCCAAATGCCTCTTCCACGAACATTGCCACAATGCTTGAAAGGTACGCTTCGTGCCGCTTGTCACCTTTCTGTCTGTTCAGTGTGGCTGGCAACCTGGGGTTCACTCTGGCTTTCACTTCGATGAAGCATTGTCTTGCTTCATCCCTGTTCATAAGCGCCGGTTCAACCTCTTCCGTTAGAACTTTCGCGCGATGGGAAATATAATCTGACACCAGACTACAGATTTCTTCTGATACTGTCCCGACGTCGATCTGACGCGCAGAGAGTGTTGCTCTAATCTCTGCTGGCGTCAGCGTCCGAAGCCGTGAAGCTGACAGCTTTGTTCTGCGGGTTGCATAACCTGCCTGCTCGGAGGCATACTTAACAAGTGCCCAAAACTCCTGCCCCTGGCCCCTGAATTTGATATTGGGTTTCATTCAATGCCGTCTGTCAGGTAAGACACCTTGACACCCAAGGCTCTCGCAATCTTCAAGGTGTTGACAAACGCAATGTTGCGTTCACCGCGCTCAATCTGACCTATATATGAACGGTCGATGTCCGCTCTGTGCGCAAACTCCTCTTGTGACAGACCCATGTCCCGTCTCAGCTTGCGTATGTTTTGTCCCAGCAGCTTAAGCGCTTTCGCTTCATGTTCCATCATGGGCAACATCAAGCACGAGCACGTAAGCGGTCGCCACGGACTCGGAGTACCAATTTGGAGACGCCAGATGTTCTTCTGGGTTTCTATGCCGCCAGCGCCGCGCGGACCTGATCCACACCCTGAGCGATGTCCTGCTGGATCGCGCGGCTCAGCCCAATGGCGTCGCCCGCCTTCATCGCCGCCAGCGCTTCCCCATGCCGGTCGGGCAGGCTTTCGGTGCCATGTCGTACGCAAACCACCCGCAGCGAAGGACCGAACCGCAGCCACAGCGACTGTGCAATGTCCAGCAGCACCCCGGCATCAGCGCAATCGTACAGGGTGAAGTGGAACCGGTGATTGCCGGCAAGATACCCCGGCACGTCCCCGTCGCGGATCGCCCGGTCCACGCCCTTGTCCAGCGCCTCCAGCCGGTCGATGATCGCGGCGTTCAGCCGGGGGGCCGCAAGTTCCGCCAGGCGCGGCTCGATGGTCAGCCGCGCAAAGGCAATCTGATCCAGCAAGGCAGGGGTCAGATGCGGCACCAGAACGCGCCGGTTGCCCTGAAGCGTCAGCGCCCCTTCGGCGATCAGCCGCCGGATTGCCTCGCGCACCGGGGTCATGCCCGCATCAAGATCGCTGACCAGTCCCTGGATCGTCACCGGCTGGCCGGGCTGAAGATGCCCGAACAGCACCATGTCCCGCAGCCGGGCACAGGTCAGCTCATGTGTGGGTATCTTGCGGTCCTGCGCGGTCATCTTTGCCCTGCCCGTGAATATGATCAAATTAGGCCGCGCCACGTGCAGGATCAAGGACAGATGGCCGCGACCATGCTGACGCGACCCCGTCCGAACCGCCATGGTCGACACCAGACAGCGGGGGGCACAGGCCATGCAAATCATCATGCCAGGGGACGGGCGATCATGCCGTCCGGCCGGCCCGTGCCGCTCATGAAAGCGATCCCGCATCCCCGGTTCTTTCCGTTTCTGGCCCTGCTGTTCTGCAGCATTGACGGGGCATCGGGCTTCATGAAACCGCAAGGGGCGGTTGTGGCCGGTTTCAGCATCGCCGCCCTTGGCTTCATCGCGGCCGGCATCCCGCTGTTCCTGCAGGATCAACCCGAAGACCTGCGGCGGCGCGGCGCGCGTGACGATGGCGGACGCGTCTTTCTTGTGCTGGCCCCAGCCATCGTCCTGGCCTTGATCAGAGGGTCAATCCGCAACTTGGTGTTCCGGCGCATCAGATCGCGCAGGCACAACCATGATCCCGGTCTCAGGCGCGTTCTGAATGACGGGGCCGAACCGATTGAGCCCGGCCTGCCACCCATAGGTCTGCGCGCCCGTCATCGATCCCATGCCTTCACAAGGGCCGAAGGTGCGGCATCACGCCCATCCCTGCGCGCAGGCAAGGCGGGCGGTTGCTGCGCCACCTTCTGATATCCGTGCCCGTCCTCAGGAAGAACCGGTCATGCGGCAGCGAAGCTGTGCCCGGATCACGACACCGCAGTTAAGGCTTGAATGCGGCCCTTCGGCAGGGTCAAATGCCGTGATGAAACATGCCCCTTTACTGTCCTGGGCCGATTGCGCCCCCCGCCTCGTCGCCGTTGCCGCCGGTCGTGCAGCCGCCGATCTGGTCATCACCGGTGGCACGCTGGTGAACGTGCAAAGCCGCGAGGTTCTGCCGGGCTGGCAGGTGGCCGTGGCCGAGGGACGGTTTGCCTATGTCGGGCCGGATGCCGCGCATTGCATCGGGCCGCAGACCAGGGTCGTTGATGCCACCGGACACTTCCTGATCCCCGGACTGTGCGACGGGCACATGCACATCGAATCCGGCATGCTGACCCCGGCGGAATTCGCCGCTGCCGTGATCCCGCATGGCACGACGACGATCTTCCATGACCCGCATGAGATCGCCAATGTCCTTGGCCTGCGCGGCGTGCGGATGATGCATGACGAGGCGGCTCTGCAGCCGATCAACATCTTCACTCAGATGCCGTCCTGCGCGCCTTCCGCCCCGGGGCTGGAGACGACGGGGTTCGAGATCGGCCCTGATGACGTTACCGAAGCGATGCGCTGGCCGGGGATCATCGGGCTGGGCGAGATGATGAACTATCCGGGCGTCATCAATGGCAGCCAGCAGATGCTGGAGGAAATCGCGGCCACGATGCGCGCGGGCAAGGTGGTGGGCGGCCATTATGCCAGCCCCGACCGGGGCATTCCGTTCCACGCCTATGTCGCGGGCGGGCCATCGGACGACCATGAGGGCACGCGGGAACAGGATGCGATTGACCGGGTCCGGCAGGGGATGCGGTCGATGCTGCGGCTCGGCTCTGCCTGGTATGACATCGAAAGCCAGATCACCGCGATCACCGAAAAGGGCCTCGATCCGCGCAACTTCATCCTGTGCACCGATGATTGCCATTCCGGCACGCTGGTGCATGACGGGCACATGAACCGCGCGCTGCGCCACGCCATCGCCTGCGGCTGCGATCCGCTGATCGCGATCCAGATGGCCACGATCAACACCGCCACGCATTTCGGGCTGGAGCGCGAGTTGGGGTCCATCGCGCCCGGACGGCGGGCGGATCTGATCCTGACCACTGATCTGCGGATGCTGCCCATCGATGCGGTCTATGCGCGCGGCGTGACGGTGGCCGAAGCCGGGCACCTGACCGTGGCCTGCCCGCATTACGACTGGCCCGCCGATACGCGCGCCACCGTGCGGATGGGCCGGGGGAAGACGGCCGGGGATTTTGCGATTCCCGCCCCTGCCGGAGGCAAGCCTGTCACGGCGCGGGTGATCGGTGTGGTCGAGAATCAGGCCCCGACAAAAGCCCTTACGATGGATCTGGCAGTAACGGACGGGCTGGTCGGGGCGCAGGGTGACGTCGCCCAGATTGCCCTTGTCGAACGGCACCGGGCGACGGGGCAGGTCGTCAACGCCTTTGTCTCGGGCTTTGGCTACCGGGGCCGGATGGCGCTGGCCTCGACCGTGGCGCATGACAGCCACCACATGATCGTCGTCGGCACCGACCGCACCCAGATGGCGCTGGCCGCGAATCGGCTGGCGGCGGTCGGGGGCGGCGTCACGCTGTGGCGCGACGGGCAGGAACTGGCGCTGGTCGAGTTGCCCATCGCGGGCCTGATGTCCGACCGCCCGGCGCGGGAGGTGGCCAATAGGGCGCAAGCGCTGGTCGCCGCGATGGCCGACTGCGGCTGCACCCTGAACAACGCCTTCATGCAGCATTCCCTGCTGGCACTGGTGGTCATCCCGGAACTGCGCATCTCGGACAAGGGCCTGATCGACGTGACGCGGTTTGCGGTGTCGGACCTGTTCGTGACGGGCGGAAAACCATGACCGGCACCCCGGGAATTCCCCCCGGTTGACCGCCACCGGCAGATCAGCGCGGCGTTGTTGCACAACTCTGTTTGCCTAGGATTCACAACGTGAATCCATATGGTTAGACAGGCCGTATGAGTAAGCCATCACCCGCCCGCTACCGCACGACGAACTGGTCCAGCTACAGCGCCTCACTGAAGAAGCGCGGGTCTTTGCTGATCTGGCTGGACAAGGAGATGACCTGG